>Ga0164290_1000617_pt1 | contig 101350 bp, 107 predicted proteins | sample Micstemetagenome_FD_108782 | JGI IMG/M metagenome (GOLD analysis project Ga0164290, IMG submission 108782) | Contaminated culture microbial community from soil near Moab, Utah, USA - Microcoleus steenstrupii SON62 (Illumina Assembly) | ecosystem: Environmental > Terrestrial > Soil > Soil crust...
GTGGCCGGGCATGATGCCGATCTTGCACTCGCCGGGCGTGATGATGCCCGGGCAGTTCGGGCCGATCAGCCGCGTCTTGCTGCCCGACATCGCCCGCTTGACCCGCACCATGTCGAGGACGGGGATGCCCTCGGTGATGCACACCACCAGCGGGATGCCTGCGTCCACCGCCTCCAGAATCGCGTCGCCCGCGAATGGCGGCGGCACGTAGATCACCGAGGCATTCGCCCCGGTCTTCTCGACCGCCTGGGCGACGGTGTCGAACACCGGCAGGTTCAGGTGCTGCGTGCCGCCCTTACCCGGGGTGACGCCGCCGACCATCTTCGTGCCATAGGCGATGGCCTGCTCCGAGTGGAAGGTGCCCTGGGCGCCGGTGAAGCCCTGGCAGATGACCTTGGTATCCTTGCCGACCAGCACGCTCATGTTAGCGGCTCCCCTTCACGGCCTTGACGATCTTCTGCGCCGCGTCGGCGAGATTGTCCGCCGAGACGACCTTCAGACCCGATTGCTTGATGATCTTCTTGCCCAGATCGACATTCGTCCCTTCGAGCCTGACCACGAGGGGGACTTTCATCTCCACTTCTTTGGCTGCCGCGACCACGCCTTCCGCGATCACATCGCAGCGCATGATCCCGCCGAAGATGTTGACCAATATGCCCTCGACCTTCGGGTCCGAGAGGATGAGCTTGAAAGCCGTGGTGACGCGGTCCTTAGTGGCACCGCCGCCGACATCGAGGAAGTTCGCCGGCTCGCCGCCATAGAGCTTGATGATGTCCATGGTTGCCATCGCCAGACCGGCGCCGTTGACCATGCAGCCAATGCTGCCGTCGAGCTTGACGTAGTTGAGCTCGTGCTTGGCGGCCTCGCGCTCGGTTGGGTCTTCTTCGTCGACGTCGCGCATCGCCTCGACGTCCTTGTGGCGGAAGAGCGCGTTGTCGTCGAAGCCCATCTTGGCATCGAGAGCGATGACCTCGCCCGCGCCCGTCACCACCAGCGGATTGATCTCCACCGTGGAGGCATCGAGCTTGGTGAAAGCCTCGTACATGGCCGTCAGGAACTTGACGCCGGCATTGATCTGCTTGCCTTCCAGGCCGAGCGCGAAGGCGATCTTGCGCGCGTAGAACGGTTGCAGCCCGGCGACCGGATCGATCGCCACCTTGATGATCTTTTCTGGGTGCTTGTGGGCGACTTCCTCGATGTCCATGCCGCCCTCGGTCGAAGCCATCGCCGTGATCCGGCTGGTCGTCCGATCGAGCAGCATGCCGAGATAGAGCTCGCGTTTGATATCGAGGCCGGCCTCGATGTAGAGGCGCTTCACCTCTTTGCCCTTGGGGCCGGTCTGCTTGGTCACCAGCACCTTGCCGAGCATCGCCGCGGCATGGGCCTTGGCCTCGGCCGGGTTCTTGGCGATGCGCACGCCGCCCTTGCCGTTCGGATCGTCCTGGAAGCGCCCGGCGCCGCGCCCGCCCGCGTGGATCTGCGACTTGACCGCAACCACCCCGCCACCGAGATCGCTGGCGATCTTCTCAGCCTCTTCCGGCGTGTAGGCGACACCGCCTTTCGGAACGGCAACGCCGAACCGCGCCAGCAGCTCTTTTCCCTGATGTTCGTGGATATTCACGGCGTTAACCTCCCGACTTTATTCGTATATTAAATCTTGTATACCAAATACCAAGCCATACGGCAATACGCCTTGGGCAGGAGAACAGGAGAAAGAGTGAGGAGCTTCGGCAAAGAAAAAGGGGAAGACCTCGTCTTCCCCTCTGGCGCGGACCTTGGCTTGGGCGAACTGTCGCGTCGCCGATTTAAAGGGCTGTGTATCCCAAGGTCCCTGACGGGCGCCTGACCTGGGATAAACCGCGATCCGCCGCCGGGGTTCCCGCCTATTTTATATCTGCGGCTTCGCGACGAAGGGCGCTGAGGGCCGCCGCCGTTCTTCCGGCAAAGGCCAGCGTTCCGGCCGAGCCCGTCAACACGCGCTGCCAGAAGGCGCGTCGCGCCTCGGCTGACGGGAGCGAGTGATGGACACGGCGGCGTATGTCGCCCGCCAAAGCCGCGAGTTGCCCCACAGCCTGCGGCACCGCCCGTTCGATCCGCTGACGGATCAGCCGGGCAAGCGTGGGCGACGTGCCCGCCGTCGAGATGGCAATCGTCACAGGATCGCGATCAACGATCGAAGGCCAGATGAAGGAGCAATGTTCCGGCCGATCGACCACGTTCACCGGGATCTGCAACGCCGACAGGCTGTGGGCTGCGGCGGCATCGCTGGCGGCGTCACCGGTCGAGATCACGGCCAGCACGTACGGCCGCTCAACCGCTGCCAGTTCCACACGGCAATCCACCACCGCCCCGGCGTCACGTAGAATCTCGGCCTTGTGCCGGGCCTCCGCCGTATCGCCAAGCACCAGACAGGCGCGTCCCCGCAGATCAAGGAAAACGGGGAAGTATCGCATCAGGCCACCTCACACGGTTTTGCCACCAGCAGAAGCTGGCGCAGCTCGGGGATGCATGATCCACAATTCGTGCCAGCTTTGAGGTTTCGCCCCAAAACCTCGACCGTGGCATCCCCACCAGCGATAGCCGCATCGATCTGCTTGCGGCTGACCCCGTGGCACACGCAGATCATAGGCCCCTCGTCCCGGACAGGACCGGCCGCCCGACCGGCCAGCAACGAACAGCGATCGGCCAAAGACAACTCCCGGCTGCTGAAAAAACCGGCAAGAAGCCTCCGTGGCGGCAATTCGCCCTGGCTGTCCATGAACAGACAGGCTTCCACTCGCCCCGTCCGGAACCAGGCGGAACGGTATCGGCCCAGCGCCGAGTCCTGGACGTCCATCCGGTCCTCGCTACCCTCGCCTATCTGCGAGACGAGGTGCTGCCACACTTCAGTGAGCGAATCCTCGCCGGCGATCTCGTAAGTCCAATGGTCATTTGCAGGAATGGCTGCGCTGTACCCCAGGGACCCGAGCTCCAGCGGCATCCGGGACAGGATCGTCCCCTGCCACGCGGCTCGAAACCGGGACAGTCTCACCGGCGTGTGCTTGAGCTCCGGTTGACCCGACAGCGGATCGGTCGCCGGGTTGACGGTACGGTTGGCCGCACTTGCCGCCGCCAGTGGCCAGCTCCAGTGCATGGGCACGAAGATTTCGCCCCGCCGCTGTGCCGGGCTGAGCCGCACCCGAAGCGCGGCACGGCCCCATCGGCTGTCGACATGGGCAAGATCGCCTTCGGCGACATCCAGCAGCGCGGCATCTTCGGGGTGTACGGCGACGAAAGGCTCCGGCGTGTGCTCCATCAGCCTCGGGATCGCCGTGCGAGTCATGGTATGCCACTGGTCGCGAACCCGGCCGGTGTTGAGAACCAGCGGGAAAACCGGATCCGGCGCATGGGCCGGTGAGCGAGCAACCACCGCCACCAGGGCCGCGCGCCCGTCGGCGGTGAAGAAGCGGCCATTTCCAAACAGCCTCTCCACCGGCTTTCTGTCATTCGCACGCACCGGCCATGATGTTGGCTCGAGCCGCGCGTAGGCACCGTCGTCGAGCGTGGCGACACCACCGAGATCGAAATCGCGCTCGCCGCGGTTCTCGAACGCCGAGAGCGCGGCATGCTCGCGGAAGATCTGGGCCGCGTTGCGATAGGCGAAGGCATCGCCGAAGCCAAGACGTGCCGCGACCTGCGACAGGATCCACCAGTCGGCCCTGGCTTCGCCGGGTGCCGGACGGAATGGGCGCTGGCGCGACACACGGCGTTCCGAATTGGTCACGCTGCCGTCTCGCTCAGACCACAGCAGGGACGGCAGCAGGATATCGGCATAGCGCGAGGTCTCGTTCGCCCGGCTGCCATCGGAAACCACCACCAGCGGACAGGCCTCGAGGGCCGCGCGCACGCTATCGGATTCCGGCAGGCTGACCACGGGATTGGTCGCCATGATCCAGACCGCCTTGATGCGGCCGTCGCCGACCGCACGAAACAGATCGACCGCCTTGAAGCCGGGGCGCGTCGCGAGGTTCGGCGCGCGCCAGAAGCGCCGGACACGGTCGAGATCGGCCGGCGAGAAATCCATGTGCGCCGCGAGCTGATTGGCCAGGGCGCCGACCTCGCGTCCGCCCATGGCGTTGGGCTGGCCGGTGACCGAGAACGGCCCCATGCCCGGCCGGCCGATCCGCCCGGTGAACAGGTGACAGTTGATGATCGCGTTGACCTTGTCGGTGCCGCTGGATGACTGGTTGACCCCCTGCGAATAGACGGTGACCGCGCGCTCACGAGCCGAAAAAAGCTGATAAAAGGCCTCAATATCACCCGCCGGCAGATCGCAGGCTTCGGCCACCGCGGTGATCGAGCCAGTCGCCGCAGCCGCCGTCAGTGCCGGCCCCTCACCCACCGTGTGCCTGTCGAGAAACGCCACGTTCCGTGCGCCCGCCCGATGCAGATAGGCGAGGAGCCCATTGAACAGTGCCGCATCGCTGCCCGGACGAAGCGCCAGATGGAAATCAGCCTCCTCGGCCGTCGTCGTCCGGCGGGGATCGATCACCACGACCTTCATGTCCGGGCGGGAACGACGCGCCGCCACGATGCGCTGGAACAGGACCGGATGGCACCACGCCAGATTGGAGCCGACGAGGACGACCAGGTCCGCGAGATCGAGATCCTGGTAATTGCCAGGCACCGTGTCGGATCCGAACGCCCGCCGGTGCCCCGCCACCGACGACGCCATGCACAGGCGAGAATTGGTGTCGATATTGGCGGTGCCAAGGAAGCCTTTGATCAGCTTGTTGGCGACGTAGTAGTCCTCGGTCAGCAACTGACCGGAGACGTAGAAGGCTACCGAGTCCGGCCCGTACTCGCGGATGGTGCGAGCAAAGCCCTCGGCTACGGCGTCGAGGGCCTCGCTCCAGCCGACACGGCGCCCGCCTATCTCCGGGTGAAGCACTCGCCCTCTGATGGACAGTGTCTCCCCCAGAGCGGCTCCCTTGGAGCACAACCGCCCGAAATTCGCCGGGTGTGCGGGGTCTCCGGCGATCGCCACCGTGCCATCGGCTCGAGAGGACGCCAGAACGCCGCACCCGACACCGCAATAAGGGCAGGTTGTCCGAACGGCCGCAGGAGGAGCCGAGCCATCCATCAGCAGGAATCGGGAACGGTCATGGGGAGCCGGTCAGGCCGCGTGCAACGACGGCCGGCGATGGCGCGCGTAAAGGAACTCCAGCACCGCGGCGCGGCACCGCGTGTAGACAGGGTCCGAGACCAGATCAAGCCGACGGCGAGGCCGCGGCAGATCGACGGCCAGCACCTCGCCGATCGTGGCAGAGGGGCCGTTGGTCATCATCACGATGCGATCAGAGAGCAGCACGGCCTCGTCCACATCATGGGTGATCATCAGCACCGTGTTGCCGAGCTTGGCGTGAATCTCCATGACCGAATCCTGGAGATGCGCCCGGGTCAGTGCATCGAGCGCGCCGAACGGCTCGTCGAGCAGCAGCACCTTGGGCTCCATGGCCAGCGCGCGGGCGATGCCGACACGCTGCTTCATGCCACCCGAGATCTCCCCCGGCCGCTTGTCCCTGGCCGGCACCATCTGGACGAGTTCGAGGTTGTGCATCGTCCAGTCATGCCGCTCGGCTTTGGTCTTGATGCCGCGGAACACCTTGTCCACGGCGAGGCGCACGTTGTCGTAGGTGGTCAGCCAGGGCAGAAGAGAATGATTCTGAAACACCACCGCCCGATCGGGGCCCGGCGTATCGACCACCTGCCCTTCGAGGAAGACCTCGCCGACCGTCGAGGTCAGCAGGCCTGCGACGATGTTCAGCAGGGTCGACTTGCCGCAGCCGGAGTGGCCGATGATGGCGACGTACTCGCCGCGCTCGATCTTGAGATCGATGCCGCGCAGCACTTCGCTGGCCATGGCCCCGCGCTTGAAGGTCATGCCGAGATTTTCGATGCTGAGATAGGCGTTCATGGCATTTCCCTCAGTTGGCAGCCGTGCCGTGCGTGATGAGCGTGCCCATGAATGCAACGATGCGGTCGAGCACGAAGCCGACCAGCCCGACATAGATCAGCGACACGATGATGTCGGCGATCAGCGAGCTGTTCCACGCATCCCAGATGAAGAAGCCGATGCCGACGCCACCGATGAGCATCTCGGCGGCCACGATGGCCAGCCACGACAGGCCGATGCCGATACGCAGACCCGTGAACATGTAGGGCACCGTGGCCGGCACCATGATCTTGTAGAAGTACTCGAGGTGCGAGAGGCGGATGACCCGCGCCACATTGTTGTAGTCCTGCGGGATGTTTCTCACTCCGACCGCCGTGTTGATGATGATCGGCCATATGGCGGTGATGAAGATGACGAAGATCGCCGAAGGCTGCCCGTCGCGGAACGCCGCCAGCGAGAGCGGCAGCCAGGCGAGCGGCGGCACGGTCCGCAGCACCTGGAAGATCGGATCGAGGCCGCGCATCGCCCAGGTGCTGAGGCCCACCAGCGTGCCCAGGGCGATACCGGCGATCGCTGCCAGCACATAGCCGGTGGCCACCCGCCGCAGGCTGGCGAGCAGATGCCAGAACAGCCCCTTGTCCAGCCCGCCGCGGTCGTAGAACGGATCGGTGATCAGCTCCCAGGTGTCGTTCAGGACCTTGCTGGGCGGCGGCAGGCTGGCTCCGGGCTGGCTGCAGAAAAACTCCCACAGCCCGACGATGATCGCGAGGACCACCAGCGGAGGCAGGACCCGCTGCAGCGCCGCCTCGCCGAAATCGAGGAGGCGCTGCGCGAGGGTTTCCCGCGACGGAAGGGTGAAGGCGAGAACCTTGGCAGTCGTGGCCGGTGCCGCGGTCGTTGCCGTTAGCTTTCGGGCGGGAAGGCTCATGTCTCTCTGTCTCTCTCCGTTACGCCACTTTCTTGATCGACTGGCTGGCGAGATAGGCCTTGGGATTCTCGGGATCGAAGACCTTGCCGTCGAAGAAGGTCTCCTTGCCGCGCGACGTGCCGGTCGGGATGTCCTTCGCAGCGACGCCGAGGGACTTGGCCGCCTCACGCCACAAATCTTCGCGGTTGACCTTGGCGATCAGCGCCTTGGTGTCGAGATCCATGGGCTGATAGCCCCAGCGCTGGTTCTCCGTGAGGAACCACAGATCATGGCTCTGAAAGGGATAAGAGGCGTGGCCGGCCCAGTAGCGCATCATCTGCGGATGGTTCTCGACCACCCGGCCGTCGCCATAGACGAACTTGCCCTTGGCGCGGTTGATGATGTCCTCGTAGGGCGCATTCATCCATTGCCGCTTGGCAATGATGCGGCACATCTCCTCGACGTTGGCCTGGTTCTCGCACCATTGCTGGGCCTCCATCACGGCCATCAATGCGGCCCGGGCAGCCTTGGGGTGCTTGTCGACCCAGTCGGCACGCAGGCCGAAGCTCTTCTCCGGGTGGCCGTTCCACAGCTCGCCCGTCGTCAGCGCCGTATAACCGATGTTCTGATTGACCAGCTGGTCGTTCCACGGCTCGCAGACACAGAACGCTTCCATGGTTCCGACCTTCATGTTCGCCACCATCTGCGGCGGCGGCACGACGATCGTCTGCACATCTTTGTCGGGATCGATGCCACCGGCGGCCAGCCAGTAGCGGATCCACATGTCGTGGGTACCGCCAGGGAAGGTCATGGCGCATTTCACTTCCTTGCCCGCGGCGATCATCTTCTTGAACGAGTCGATCAGCGGCGCGGAGTTGACGTTGGCCCCAGTCCCGACATGCGCCTTGGCGACCGAGATGCACTGCCCGTTCAGATTCAGCCGGGCGAGGATGTACATCGGCACCGGCTGGTTGTTCTGGGTTACCCGGCCGCTGGTGATCAGATAGGGCATCGGCGTCAGGATGTGCGCGCCATCGATGCCGCCACCACCGCCGCCGAGAACAAGGTTGTCGCGGGTCGCGCCCCACGAGGCTTGTTTGGCGACCTCTACGTCCGGCATGCCGTACTTGGCGAACATGCCCTTTTCCTTGGCGACTGCGAGCGGCGCGAAGTCGGTCAGCGCAATGAAGCCGAAGGTGGCTTTCTTCACCTCCGGCCCGGCCCCTTGCGCGAAGGCTCCGGCGGGAAACGCCGACTTCACAGCCGCCATCAGGGCGGCCGTACCGGCGGTCGCCGTCGAGAGGCGAAGCAGCTGGCGGCGGCTGAGCGAGCGTGAGGTGACGCGAGAGGATGTCATGAGATTCTCCGGTTTGAAGGGGTCAGGCATTTCGTTGGCGATCCCTCAGCAGCTCTGTCTTCTTCTCAGCCGAGACAGCAAAGCCCGCGATGTAGTCATCGAGACGATTCGGGTCGAAGCGGCGCCCGTCCATGAACAGGTCGGGGCTCATGACGATCGGCGGCGCCGCCCCGTCCAGTGCCCACGAGCCCGCATGATGGCCTTCGGGTTTGTGGCAGACAGTCGGGTGCGGCAGGTTGAGCGCCGCCGCCACGTCGCGATAGATGTCGGGCCTGTAGACGGATGCCACCGTGGCCTCGATATCGACGCCGGCATCGATCTGTCCCCAGCGGCGCATCTGGGTGAGGATCCAGGCCGCGTGCGAACGCCAGGGAAAATTGGCAGCGCCGCTATGGAACCGGTGCAGGTCGGGGATGCTGACCGAATCTTCGTCGGCGCCAGGCCGGACCCGGCCCACCAGAGACGCCGCGATGATCTCCTCGGGCAGATCTATATAGGGGCGATGCGCCAGCAGGCGCGCCGCCTCTTCCCGGTTGCCGGGCTCATCGAGCCAGCGTGAGGCCTCGATGACGGCGGCGATCAGCGCGCGATGAGTGTTGGGGTGACGTTCCGCCCAGCGGGCAGAGACGCCAAGCACCTTGTCGGGGTGCCCGGTCCACACATCGCGGCTCACCGCAGCGCAACGGCCGATACCGAGGTCGACGGCCCGCTGCCCCCACGGCTCGCCGACGCAATAACCGTCGATGTGGCGCGCCGCGAGGTTGGCGACCATCAGCGGGGGCGGCACGATCCGGATGCGGATGTCCTCGTCCGGATCGATTCCCGCCGCCGCCAGCCAGTAGCGCAGCAGGTAGTTGTGCATCGAATAGGGGAAGACTGCGGCAAAGATCAGCGGCGGCGCGCCGCTCGCCCGGCGGCGGGCCACGACCTTCTGCAGGGCACACGCCGAAGCAAGGGCGCTGGAGCCCGCGGCACGATCGACATCGAGCATCTGGCGCCAGAGAGCCATCGACACCGTGATGGCACAGCCGTTCAGGCCGAGGCTGAGGGCCGTGATCATCGGCCGGCCCAGCCCGCCAAGGCCAAGGCTCGCCGCCAGCGGCATCGCCGCCAGCATGTGCCCGCCATCGAGCGCGCCCAGCGCCACCTTGTCGCGGATGTTCGACCAGGACGGCTCGCGCGTGATCTCGACCTCCAGCCCGTACCGGGCGAACAGGCCCCGCTCCCGCGCCACAGCCACGGGAGCGCAATCCGTCAGCGGGATGATGCCGAGCCGCACCTCGCGTGTTTCCAGTCCGTTGCCACCAAGCTCGATCGTCATCGTCATCCCGAAAACAGAAAGGCGCCCAGCCGCGGCGGTGAAGCCACGAGCGGACGCCTTTGTCCTTGGCCAACCGCTCCGCCATTGGAGCGATGGGCGTTCTCGAGTTTATTAGAGCAAGCGGCGTGCCATCACTGCGCAGGTGCGGCAAGAGTCTGTTTTAGAACGCGAAACACTGCGTCTCCAACAACGCCGGGCACAACGACAAGCCGCCACTCATGCCGCATTTCTGCGCGCCCGCGGCCTACGGCTTCAGCACCTGGGCGAAGGTGATGAGTTGAGCCGCGACGTCGACAAGGCGGCGGTTCTGCTCCATGGCAAGGCGGCGCAGCGCGCGATACGCCTCGTCCTCGCTGATCCGTCGCTGCTCCATCAGGATGCCCTTGGCCCGCTCGATCGTCTTGCGATCCTGAAGCGATGTCTTGGTTCGCTCCAGTTCGCTGCGCAGAGCCTGGTATTCCTTGAAGCGGGCAATGGCCACGTCGATGACCGGCTTGATGCGCTGGGCGTTGAGGCCGTCGATGACGTAGGCACTGACGCCCGCCTTCATCGCCTGCTCGATCGTCCCGCTGTCGGAATGATCGACGAACATGACGATCGGGCGCGGCAGATCGCGATTGATGGCGCGCAGGCTCTCGAGTGTGTCGCGACTCGGCGAATCGACGTCAATGATGATGACGTCCGGCTGGCGCTCGCGTACCACCGCGGCCAGATCATCAGCCGCCGTGACGATACCGCCAATGCGGCAGCCGGCGCGTGTCAGGGCCTCCTCCAGAACCGCCGCCCGGGCCGGTGCGTCATCGACGATCAGCACCTTCAAACCCTGGGCCGGCTCTGGCGGATTTCCTTTCTCCGCACCGCGGTCCTTCTTCCGCGACGTTACATCCGCTTCCACACGCACCGTTTTGCAAGAACGAGGCCGCAGCGTACCCCCTCACCCGGACAGGCAGAGCCCGCCCGGCGCCTGTTTACGCGTCCGGTTGCCCGTTATTTATGCGCGTGTGTGCGGCGGCTGCTCAGTCGTACAGCCGCACCGTCGGAAGAGGTGTTACGAAACGGCAGCCCCACTCCCGCACATACGCCATCTGGGCGATGATCTCGTCCCGCAGGTTCCAGGGCAGCAGCAGCAGGTAGTCAGGGCGCGTCTCCCGGATCCGGGCCGGATCGTGGATGGGGATTCGTGTGCCCGGCAGGAAACGCCCCTGCTTCAGCGGGTTTCGATCAACGACATAGTCGATGAAGTCGGAGCGCACGCCGCAATAATTCAGCAGCGTGTTGCCCTTGGCCGGCGCGCCGTAGCCGGCAATCGACTTTCCCTCGCTCTTGGCCTCGATCAGGAAACGCAAGAGGTCCCGCTTGGCCGCCGCCGCCTGGGCGGAGAACGCGAGATACGGGTCCAGGGTCGCCAGCCCGGCTTCGCGCTCGCGACGGAGCAGATCGGTGACCCGCGGACCGACGGTGGTCGCGCGCGCGGCATGGGTCACGTAGATGCGCAGCGACCCGCCATGCGTGGGCAGCTCCTCGACATCCACAATCGCCAGATTGTGCCGGGTGAAGGCCCGGCTCACCGCCAGCAGCGAAAAATAGGAAAAATGCTCGTGATAGATCGTGTCGAACTCGCAGCCATGCATCAGCTGCAGCAGATGCGGGAATTCGCAGGTCACCGTCCCCTCGGGCCCGAGCAGGATGCTGAACCCGGCGATGAAGTCGTTGAGGTCCGGGACGTGCGCCAGCACGTTGTTGGCGACGATCAGGTCAGCCCTGATGCCGCGGCTGACGAGATCGCGCGCGGTCTGCGCACCGAAAAAGCGCACCTCGCTGGGGATGCCCTTCGCCACGGCGATCTTCGCGATGTTGGCAGCCGGCTCGATACCCAGCGCCTTGATCTGCTTCGCCGCCACGAACTGCAGCAGATAACCGTCGTTGCTGGCGATCTCGATGACCTGGCTCTGCGGGGTCAGACTGAGCCGGTCGACGATCATGTCCACATAACGCTGGGCGTGGCGCACCCAGGACTCGGAGAACGACGACAGGTAGGCGTACTCGCTGAAGATGTGCTGCGGTGACTCGAATTCCTCGAGCTGGACCAGATAGCACTCATGACAGACGTAGGTGTGGAGCGGGTAGAACGGCTCCATCTGGTCCCGCTTGTCGGGCTCCACATTGGAGTTGGCCAGCGGCGACATGCCGAGGTCGACGAAGGTGTGCTTGAGCTCGGAGCCGCAGGAGCGGCAGGACCGCCTCTTGGCGACGGACGTGGTCTCGCCGATCGACAGCGTGGAGGGTGCCAGGTTGGTGCTCATCTCTACCTCGCGGCGTGTTCGTCGGCCAGGGAACGCGAAATCGGGTTGCCGGAACTATCGAGATACGGCCAGGAACGGTCCCGCTCCGACAGACAGGAAGGCGGCAGCGGCCATTCGATACCCAGGCTTGGATCGTCGTAACGCAGCCCCCAGCCGGCATCGGGCGCGTAGGCGGCGGAGATCATGTAGGAGACCTCGGTCTCCGGCTCTAATGTCTGGAAACCGTGCGCGAAGCCAGTGGGGATATAAAGCGTGCTGCGTGAGTCCGCCGTCAGCTCGAAGGCCGCCCATTGGCGGAATGTCGGCGATTCCGCCCGCAGATCGACGATCACGTCGTAGAGCGCCCCCCTCAGGCAGCGCACGAGCTTGGTCTCGCCGTGAGGTGGGCGCTGAAAATGCAGGCCCCGCAGAGTCCCGGAGGTGGCGTTGAAGGAGACGCTGTGCTGGGCGAACTCCGTCTCCAGTCCCCGTTCGGCGAATTCCGCCCGGCACCAGGTCCGCGCGAAGAATCCGCGCTCGTCAGCGCGCTTCTCGACGTCGATCAGATACGCACCCGCAAGCCGGGTCTCGCTGAAGATCATGCCGCGCGCCAGTACAGCCCGTCATCGATCTGCTTCGTGCCGCGAAGGTACTTGAGCTGCTGCAGGCGGGTAAACGGAGCCGCCGCGAAGACCTGCTCGGTCATGCCGATGGCCTCGAACACCTTATGCAGCTGCTTGGCGCCCTTGCGGACGTCCCAGCGGCAGCGGAACCCCGGCAACCGCGTGTGGATCTTCTGGAAAGAGACGCGGTAGCTGCGGTTGTCCCCCATGTTCTTGCCGAGCTCGACCGAGCAGCCCGGGAAGGTCTCACCCACCGTCTCGACGATATCGCGAATGCGATAGTTCTGGCTGTCGCTGCCGACATTGAATATCTCGCCGGCGACGGTCTCCAGAGGGGCGGCGAGCACGGCGAGCACGGCGTCGGAGATGTCCTCGATATGGACCAGCGGTCGCCAGGGGGTGCCGTCGCTGGTCATCTTGATGCAGCGCGTCGTCCAGGCAAGGCCCGCAAGATTGTTGAGCACGATGTCGAAGCGCATGCGCGGCGACGCCCCGAAGGCCGTGGCGTTGCGCAGGAAGGTCGGCGCGAAGGACGCGTCGGCGAGCTTGCCGACGTCGCGCTCGACCAGCATCTTGCAGCGCGCGTAGGCGGTCTGGGGATTGGGCTCCGACTCCTCCGTCTTCTCGCTGTCGCCGGCGGCGCCATAGACGCTGCACGAAGAAGCGTAAACGAAGCGCCGGATGCCAGCCGCCTTGGCCTTCTCCGCCAGCGTCACCGAGCCGCGATGGTTGACGTCGTACGTCGAGGATTCGTCGAACTCGCAAAGCGGATCGTTGGACAGCTCGGCGAGATGCACGACCGCGTCATAGCCGCGCAGCTCATCGACAGTCACCCGCCGCGTATCACGGCAGAGGATTCGCGGCCGGTCGCGCCCGTCATGGAAAAGCAGCCCGCTCTGGTAGTAGCCCGTATCGAGCCCGTCGACCCGATAGTCGGCCTCCGCCAGGCGCGCCGAAAGCACCCAGCCGATGTAGCCATCGGCGCCGGTGACAAGGACTCTCGCCTGCCCGGAGAGACGATCAGCCGCCACATGCTGCTCCGTCGCCGGAATCACCATACCTTCCATGGAGCCTCTCCTGACTGCCACAACCCTTCGAGGACATTCCTGTCGCGCAGCGTGTCCATGTTCTGCCAATAGCCCTTGTGCCGATAGGCGGCGAGCTGGCATTCGCGCGTCAGCGTGCCGAGCGGTTCCTGCTCCCACACCGTGTCATCACCCGCGATGTAGTCATGCACCTCGGGCTCGAGCACGAAGAACCCGCCGTTGATGTAGCCCACGTCCTTGTTGGACTTCTCACGGAAGGCCTCGACGCGCGCAGTCTGCGGATCGATGTTGAGCACGCCGAAGCGGCCGGGCGGAGAGACCGCCGTCAAGGTCGCCAGCGTACCGGAGCGCTTATGGAAATCGATCAGCGATCGCATGTTGATATCGCTGACACCGTCGCCGTAGGTCAGGCAGAACGGCTCGCCATCGAGATAGTCCCGGACGCGCTTGATGCGACCGCCGGTCATGGTCTTCTCGCCGGTGTCGACCAGCGTCACCGACCAGGGCTCGATGTCACGGTGATGGATGTCGATGCGGTCGTTGCGCATGTCGAAGGTCACGCTCGTGCACGACTGCATGTACTCGGCGAAGTAGGCCTTGATCATGCTGCACTTGTAACCGCCGCAGATCACGAAATCGTTCAGCCCGTGTGCCGAGTAGATCTTCATGATGTGCCAGAGGATCGGCCGCCCGCCGATTTCGACCAGCGGCTTCGGGCGCACAGCGCTTTCTTCGCTGATCCGGGTCCCGAAACCACCTGCAAGTATGACGACCTTCATCGCTACGATCCCTCACGCGGGGCCCAGACGGGAGCGGATGCCCCGAGACCCTGCCTGGAAGCCCCTTTAGTTAGTCACGGGCAGTGCCAGCGGCGAGTGAGCAAACGTGACACCGCGCTGCCTCTTTCGGTTGGGATACCGACGATCCCCGTTGCGTATCCGGTGTTTATAAGGCGCCGTACCCCCTCGCCGTCAGCGGGCTCGGCTCGCCAGTGTCGCTGGAGGCACCGCAGGCTCCGCCATTCGCGCCGGCGCCCGCCGGATCGGCGCCTCGGACGGCAGCTCGAGAACCGCAGGCCGCGCGCGCCGCTTCTCGATCAGCGCACCGACGACCAGCAGCAGGCGTGCCAGGACACCGAGCGACACGCTGCAGCGGAGGGCGGCACGCAGCTGGATGAGAGCCACCCGCCGCTCGCCCCCCGACCAATGCGCCCGCATCCGGCGCAGGGCGCGGATCGCCGCCTCCTTCATGGCATCGCGATAGAAACTGTGCGCCTTTCCGGGCGGGACATAGTGGCGCGCCAGCTGGATGGCTCGCTGTTCGTCCACAACGTTCATGCCGGTGCGCACCAGGGCCGAGGTATCCGCTTCTCCATGGATGCGGTAACAGGCGAGAGGCTCGGGCAGGTAGAGGAGCTTCCCTTTCAGGGCGATGCGGTTCCACATATCCCAGTCGGTGCAATGCTGGAGCTCCGTGCGGAAGCCGCCGAGCCGCTCATAGGTCGAGCGCTTCACCACCATGCCCACGAACTGGATACGCTGGCTGATCAGCTGACGCATGACGAAGGTGTCGCCCAGCAGTCCCGGCGTGCGCGCTTCGATATCGGAGAAGCCGAGCCAGATGCCATCGCCGTCCATGTAGATGGTCCGGCACGCCAGCGCGTCGGCATCGCGATGCTCGAGAATGGCCTGGCGCGCGCGGGCATAAAAGCCCGGACGCACGATATCGTCGCCATGCAGGATATGAACCCATTCGCCACGGGCTCGACGGATACAGGCGTTGAAATTCTCGATGGCGCCGACGTTTCTTGGCTGGCGATGAAAGCGGATGCGGCTCCCGGCCAGCTCCTTCACCATCTGCTCGGTATCGCCGCGGGTCGAACAGTTGTCGACGACCTCGATCTCCATATCGTTGGGGCCCGGGTCCTGCTCGAGCACGCAGCGGAGCGTGTCGCGCAGAATATCCGTCGGGTTGTAGACCGGGATCATCACCGACCAGAACGGACGCCGCGCGCCCGGCTCCAGGCGATCAATAGCCGGTGCCGCCGGCACGGTACCGGCATCCAACGAGATGTTCGTCTGATAGGACACGTGGCCGAACATCGGGAGGCAACACCCTTCTCAACCGCCACAGCCGGAAGCTGCTGCGTCAGCTCAACCACTATGTTGGTGCGGGAAAAATTTCTCGAAGCGCTTCTAACGGTCTTTTTCGTGACACACTGGAGCAATCGTTAAGTGTATCAACAGCTTGCTACCCAGCCTGGTATGCCGGCCTCGCCCGTCAGAGGTAGCGTGTGGCACGTCGTTCTCGCTGCCTGGGGTATCGAGGTCCCGGATACCGATAGCGTTTGCACCGAACGGCCAAGCCGGTATTGTCGAAGCGGGGAAGCGCCGCGCCGCTGTGCGCGTTCTTCAGGTTTTCACCAGCACGAGGGTCGCCAGCGCAGCTGGTGGCTTGGGGTATGCCGTCCAATCTCCTGTTCATCATGTCCGACGAGCACAACCCGCGTATCCAGGGTGCTGCCGGCAACAAAATCGTCCACACACCCCATCTTGACCGCTTGGCGGCGCGCGGGCTGCGTTTCACCGACGCGGTCTGCAACTCGCCGATCTGCGTCCCCTCCCGGGCCAGCTTTGCCACGGGACGCTACGTCCACGAGATCGGCTACTGGGACAACGCACACCCCTATGACGGGCAGGCCGTCGGGTGGGGCCACCGGCTGATCGCCGCCGGCCATCAGGTCGTTTCGATCGGCAAGCTGCACTATCGCCGCGAAGGCGACCCCAACGGCTTCAGCCGCGAGATCATGCCGCTCCACGTCGTCGACGGCATCGGCGACGTGCTGGGCTCGATCCGGCCGGACATGCCGATCCGCGAATCGGTGCGTGACCTGGCGGAGGAGCTCGGCCCCGGTGAATCCTCCTACGCCAAGTACGACCGCGATATCACCGCTGCGGCCATCAAATGGCTCAGTGAAGACGCGCCGAAGCACCGCGACCGGCCGTGGGTGCTGTTCGTCTCATTGATCGAGCCGCACTTTCCGCTGATCGCCCCGCCGGAGTTCTACAAGCTCTACGCGGATACGAAATTCCCTCTTCCGGCGATGTACGCTGCGGGCGAGCGACCCGACCATCCCTTCATCCAGGCCATGCGCCGCTGCATGAACTACGATTCACATTTCGGGCCGGAGACGGTGCAGCGCGCGCTTGCCAACTACTACGGCATGGTCTCGCATCTCGACGATCTGATCGGCCGCATCCTCGGCACGCTCGACAGAAACGGCCTCGCCGATACGACACGGGTGATCTACACCTCCGATCACGGCGACAATCTCGGCACCCGCGGCATGTGGGGCAAGTCGACGATGTTCAAGGAATCGGTCGGCGTGCCCCTGATCATGGCCGGACCCGGTGTCCCACAGAACACCACCTGCGACCGACCGGTCTCGCTGGTCGATTGCCACCCGACCATCCTCCAGACCTGCGGCCACGAACTTACCGCGGAAGACCGGGAGCGCCCTGGCTCCTCGCTGCTCGATATCGCCAAGGGCGATGTGGGAGAGCGCGTGGTACTCGCCGAGTATCATGCGGTTGGCGCCGTTACCGGCTCGTTCATGATCCGCACCGGCCGCTGGAAATACATCCACTATGTCGGCATGCCGCCGATGCTGTTCGACATCGTGGCCGACCCTGAGGAGCGGCACGACCTCGGCCGCGATCCCCGCTACGCTTCCGATGTCGCCCGCTGCGAGAAGGCGCTGCGTTCGGTCGTCAATCCGGAAGAGGTCACGGCCCGCGCCCTGAAAGATCAGGCTGCCAAGGTCGCCGAACACGGCGGCCCCGAAGCCGTCATGCGCCGCGGCACGTTCGGCCGTTCGCCGATCCCCGGCGAAGCCCCGGTCTATCGCTGATCGGCCCTTATTTCGGGTTGAATTCGGGCGCGAGGTCGACGCCCAGCCCCGGCTGGTCGCTGAGCTGCAGCGCGCCATTCCGTATCGCGACGGGCGGCACGGTCACCAGCTGGTCATAGAGCGGATTGGGGTTGGCGTCGGTTTCCACCCAGTCCGAACCGGGAATTGCCGCTGCCAGCTCGGCGCTCGCATAGACGCCCAACGGCCCGCCATACATGTGGAAACAGAGCCGCTTGCCGGCCACGACCACGCGCCGGCCGACCTCCAGCCCCTCGCTGAAGCCCAGTGTCTTGGTGATGTCAGGCTGGATCACCCGCGCCGGTGAGTCGATGCAGGCCTGTACCTCTTCGATGCCGCGCGCGTTCTCGCCCCAGGCCAGCGGAATGAGACTGCGCCATCCGAAATCCCTGTAAGCCTGTACCTCGTCCACGGGGAACGGTTCCTCGAGCCAACCGAGACGTGCTGCTTCCATATCCGACGAGATCGCCTCGACGGTCTCGGGTGTGAGGGCTTGGTTGCCATCGGCCATCAACGGCGCCTCGCGCGCCGCCTCGCGCGCCTGCCGCAGCATACGCCGGTTGACTTCGACGCTGAACGGGATGCGGATCTTGAAGCGGTTGTGCCCGGCCGCGCGGGCCGCCTCGATGCGCTCGACGGTGTCGTCAGGCCCGATGCCGCTGGCGTAGACCGGCACGCTGTCCGGCGGCCGTGGTCCCTCAGCCGCCAGCACCTGGCGCAACGGCTTGCCGGCTTCGCGCGCGAAAGCATCCCAGACGGCGATGTCGGTGCCGGCGATGGCCTGGTGGGCTGGCCCGGGGGCTCCCCATTGCAGGCTCAGCAGGCGCGCCCGGCGATGCATCTCGCGATAGAGACGCTTCGGGTCGTCGAGAGTCTGGCCAACCAGAATTCCCGCCAGCAACTGCTCGACGATATCCTTGCGCTCGCCGCAGCCCCAAGGCGGAAAATTCGACCAGACCTCGCCGATGCCGCGGGCGCCGCCGCTCGTCTCGACCACCACCACCAGGTTGTGACGGGCCTCAAGGCGGCCGAAGGGGCCGTTGAGCGGCCGCGGCAACGGCAGGCGCACCAGCACCGTGCGCACCGATTTGATCGTCGCCGTGCTCATGCCGATTTACGCGCCCGGCGGCTGATGATGTTGTGCACGTGCACGTGCTCGCCCTGGGCGATAGCAGCCCGCGTGTCTCCGATGATCTCGCCGTACTTTCGCACGGGCGCCTGCGCGGCGATGTCATGCAGCGCCAGCTTGTGCGCCATCGGGATATCAGCACGGGCCACGACATTCCGGCCGCCGCGTACGCGCACCGTCTCGCCCTTGGCGATCGCCCGCAACGCCACCGCCACGTCATCGCCGGGATTCAGCAGGAAGGCATCCCATTCATTCATAGCGACGGCCCGACCCGGTAAAAGACCTCGTCGCCTTCGCCCAGGATCTCGCCCCAGGTCGCCGAGCCGGACGCGACACCCAGCGCATGCGCATAGAGGCGCGCCGCCGTGGCGTCGGCATCCTCGCCCTTGCTCAGGATGGCGCTGCCGTCGAAGTCGATCTGCTCGGGCAGGCGGCCCGGTGTCTGCGGGTGCGCGCTGACTTTGATCGTCGGTGCGAGCGCGCTGCAATAGCTGTTGCCAGGACCGGTGGTGAAGAACACCAGTTGCGCGCCGGCGGCCACGAAGCCGGTGATTGACTCGGGCGAATAACCCGGCCCATCCATGACGTAGAGGCCGCGCGCGGCCGGTGCCTCGGCATGAGCGAGGACACCGTTGATCGGACGGCTGCCACCCTTGGCGACGGCGCCGAGCGATTTTTCCTCGATGGTCGACAGGCCGCCGCGGATGTTCTCCTGGCCCGGGTTGTTGCCCAGGATGTCGATGCCGAGCGACATGGGATAGGCCTCACGGCGCGCCACCGCATCGGTCAGGGCCTTGGCGACCCCGGGACTCGCGGCGCGTTTGGCCAGCAGATGCTCGGCCCCCAGCCATTCCAGGGTCTCGCCGAACATGACCGTGCCACCCGCGTCGATGATCCGATCGCTGACCTTGCCGACCAGCGGATTGCCCGCCAGACCCGACGTCGCGTCGGAGTGACCGCATTCGACGCCCACGCGCAACGCCGACAGCGGGCAGGCCTCGCGACGCTGCGCCGATACCTGGCGCACCAGCTGGGCCGCCTTTTTGAGGCCGATATCGGTCAGCGCCAGCGCGTCCTCATGGACATCGTCGAGCGCAATCGTCTCCACCGTCACCCCGGCGCGCGCCACATCGCTGGCCAGGGAGTCGAGGGTCTTGCGGTCCACGCCCACGATCAGGGTAGCCGCGACGTTCGGATTGCAGGCGAGGCCGAGAAGCTGCTGGCGATGGATATCGGCATCGGGTCCGACCTGGCCGCGGCCATAGGGCGTCGCCACCGTCACCGTGCCACGCACCGCCTGGCCGATACGCCGGGTCGCCGCCCCCGCCAATCCGTTAATGCCCAGCACCAGCACGTGATTGCGGATACCGACCGTACCGTTGGCCCGCCGGTAACCAAGAAAGGAATCAGTCATCGCAATAATCGTAGCACCTTGCATCGATGCAGGGCTTCCGAAATAGTGGCCTCAAGGCGGCCAAGACCGCATCTGTAAGAGACTGGAGGGGTCGTGGATTCAAGCACACGCCGGCAGCGGCAGGCCGATCTCTGGCTGGCCGTCGCCATGGCTGTCGTCAGCGCTGTTGTGTGGTGGGAGGCCAGCAAGCTCGCCCCCGCGCCGTTCGACCCGCTTGGCCCCAAGTCATTCCCGATGTGGATCGCCGCGGCACTCGGTCTGCTGTCGGTCGTGTCCATCGTCATCATTCTGGCCGGCCGGGCGCTCGGCCGGTCCGAGACCAGCCTGATCCTCGGCATCGGCGACGAGCCACCGACCGACTACGCCCTGCGGCCGGGCCTCGCGGTTGCCGCGGCGGTTCTCACGGTGATCTACGTGGCGGCGCTGACTTTCACCGGCCTTGGCTTCCTCTGGGCGACCATCGTCTATATCGGCGTGCTGGGCTGGATCATGTCCGACCGCACGCCCCGCCATAACCTGATCGCCGCGATCGTCGCTGTGATGGCGGGCGGCGGTATCACCTACCTGTTCACCAAGATCTTCATCCTCGACCTGCCATGACTCTGTTCGAGGCTTTCCTCTACCTGGCCGTTCCGTCGCATCTGCTGCTCGTGCTCGGCGGGGTTCTGCTCGGCATCGCTGTCGGTGTCATGCCAGGAATCACGGCCGGCATGCTGCTCGCCCTCGTCCTGCCCTTCACCTACTACATGACCAGCACGAACGCCGTGGTGCTGCTGGTCTCGCTCTTCATCGGGGGCGTCAGCGGGGGGTTGGTGACGGCGACGCTGATGCGCATCCCCGGCGAACCAAACGCCGTGATGACCTGTCTCGACGGCTATCCCATGGCCAAGGCGGGGCGCCCGGGCCGGGCGCTCGGCCTGGGCAATGCCGGCTCGATCGTCGGCGGCGCCATCTCCTGGGTGGCGCTGGTCATGCTCGCGCCGCCACTGGCGAAGGTCGCCGTGATCCTCGGCCCCTGGGAGAACTTCGCCCTGGTCGTCATGGCGCTGGTGCTGATCTCCTCGCTCTCCGGCGGCTCCTTCATCAAGGGCCTGATGGCCGGGCTGTTCGGCATGCTGATCTCGATGCCGGGCGTCGACGAGACCTCGGGCATGCTGCGGCTCAATTTCGGCTTTCACGAGCTCGATGGCGGCTTCGACGCCCTGCCGGTGATCATCGGCGTCTTCGCGCTCAGCCAGCTCATCGCCGACACCATGCATATCGGGCAGCAGAACATGGAGCACGTGCGCGCCAACATGCGCGGCATCCTGATCTCGCTGCGCGACTACGTGACCCATGGCTGGAACATGCTGCGCTCATCGGTCATAGGCGTGTGGATCGGCATCCTGCCCGGTGTGGGGGCCACCATCGCCTCGATCGTCGCCTACACCACGGCCAAGAACCTGTCGAAGACCCCCGAGCAGTTCGGCAAGGGCAGCGAGGAAGCCATCGTCGCGGCCGAGAGCGCCAACAACGCCACGACCGGCGGCACTCTCATCCCTCTGCTCACCCTTGGGATCCCGGGCGGTCTCGCCGACTCGATCCTGCTCGGTGCGCTGGTCATTCACAACCTGCAGCCAGGACCGCTGCTCTATATCAACAATCCGGGGGTGGTGAACGCCATCATGGCGACACACCTGACCGCGCATATCGTGATGTTCGTGGTGATGTCGGCGGGTGTCCTGCTGTTCGCGCGCCTCGCCCTGCTGCACCGTGCCTGGATCTTCCCCACGGTGCTGGTGTTCTGCGTCATCGGCGCCTACGCGCTCAACAACCGGCCGTTCGATGTCTGGGTGATGCTCGCCTTCGGCGCCATCGGCTTCGGGCTTGAATACGCCAAGGCCCCGCTCGCTCCCTTCGTCATCGGCCTCGTCCTGGCGCCGCTGGCGGAAAAGGAGTTGCGCTCCGGCCTGATGTCGTCGGGCGGCACGCTGATGCCGCTGTTTCAGCGGCCGATCTCGATGGCCTTCCTGATCGTCGCGGCCCTGATGTTCATCTGGCCGCTATGGCGCGAGTGGCGGCGCCGGGCAAAAGCCGGCGCCGCCGCGTCGCAAGGCTAGTTCGTCTGCGGCTTGACCTGCGCCGCCACGGCCTTGATTCCCACCATGCGCTGGTCGAGGACCGCCTTCAGACGGGCTCCCGGGATATAGGCCGGATCGACCCCCTGCTCGTCGTAGCGCTTCTTGAACTCGGCATCCTGCATGGCCCCCTCGATGGCCTTGGCCATGACGTCGATGCGAGCCTGCGGCGTGCCCTTGGGCGCCAGCCAGAGGATCGCCTCCGAGAAGGTGAAGTTGTAGCCAGCTTCCTTGGCCGTCGGCACGTCGGGGATGCGCGGATGACGGGCATCGGCGAAGACGGTCAACGGCCGGATGCCCTGCGGCCCGTAGGTGACGAACTCCGGCACCGAGAACAGCGAGAACTCCGTGTGATTGCCCAGCACCGAGCGTAGCCGTATTGCGCCACCGCCCGCCTGCACCCAGCGGAACTCGACGCCGGCCTCGCGCCCCAACATCAGCGGCACGAAATGCGGCAGCAGGCCGATATTGGTGGCCGCCGAGACCTCGCCCTTGCGCGCCTTGGCTTCGGCAATCAGGTCCTTGAGCGACATGATCTTGGAGTCCGACTTGACCGCGAGGCCGACCTCGATCGCGCCAACCTGTGCCACCAGGTCGAAGGCGGTGTGGTCATAGTCGGTGACCCCCATCGCGGCCGCGGTCAGCAATCCCATGTGCCAGATGCCCATGGTGTAGCCGTCCGGCTCCGCCTCCTTGATCATTCGGGTGCCGACCGTGCCGCCCGCAGCGGCGTTGTTGACGATCACCAGGGGCTGCGACAGCAGCTTCTTCTGGTCGATGGTCATCTGAAAGAGGCGCGCGACCAGGTCCGTCGAGCCGCCGGGCGCTACCGGCACGACGATGCGGATCGGCTTCTCCGGATAGGCGAAGGCAGGTGCCGCGGCCAGCGACACGACGGAAACCGCGAGCGTCAGAGCGCCGCCGATGAGTGAACGTCGCATGGATCCTCTCCTTGCCTGAACGTTACTTGTTGGTCGCCAGCTTGCCGATCGGCTCGATGCGCCGCCAGGTATCAGCCAGGCTCTTGTCGAGCTCGGCGCCGGCCAGGAAGACCGGCGCGAAGAGCCGGTCCGCCAGCTCCTTCTGCACATAGGGCGTTTGCTGCGCCTTGCGCAGGGCCTCGGCGAAAGCGTCCACGATCGGCTGCGGCGTCGCCTTGGGCGCGAACCACCAGTTGGCGACGCAGAAATCGACGTCGTAGCCGAGCTCCTTGAGCGTCGGGATCTCCTGCAGCCCGGAATGGCGCTGCGGACCGGTATAGCCGAGCGGCCGCAGCTGCCCGCCGCCGCGGAAATTCACCAGCTCGGCGCTCGACAGCACTGTGGCTTGGGTATGGCCGCCGATCAGGGCGCGGAAATTCTCGGCACCCCCGCCGACCTGGACGTAGCGGAACTGGACGCCCGGCGTGGTCTGCTGGATCTGCAGGGCCACCAGATGATTGATGGCGGCGATGTTGACGCCGAACTGGATGGTGTTCGGAGCGGCCTTGGCCGCATCGAGCAGCTCCTTGAGCGACTTGTAGGGCGAGTCATTGCGCACCACCGGGGTCAGGCAGAAATCGCCGGTCGTGGCGACGCCCTTGAAGTCGCGGAAACCGAAATCCATGACACCGCTCGCCTCGCCGCCCATCAGGGCGATGTGGACGAGCAGGAAGTTGTGGCCGTCGGGGGCGGCGTCCTTGATCTGCCGCGAGCCGACCGAGTAGTGGCCGGTGACGTTGAAGATGTTGACCGGCTGGGTCAGCAGCTTGTTCTCCTCGATGGCGCGGGCGAAAACGCGCCCCATCTGGTCCGAGGTGCCGCCGGCGGCGAACGGCACGACGACACGGATCGGCTTCTCCGGCCAGGCCAGGGCCGGCGTGGCGAGCAGAGACGCGGCAAGAGCGAACCCGGCGATACGAGCGATCATTGTTTTCTCCCCAACCCTTAATTTCTTACCGGCGGACCGGCTTGGTCCTGCAACGGTAGGTCATTTTCCGGCCCTGCGCCACCTCCGGAACAGCCGGATTTCGCCTACTTATCGGTCCAGCCGACCAGCTGGTTGTCATCCGCCCGCACCGGCCAGATGTAATGCTCGGCCGGCTGCGTGCCCCTCACCCAGGCGCCGATCAGGTCCTTGTCCCGGCGGCGGGCGCGCATGCGCCGATCAATGGCCTCCGGGTCCCAATCGGCGAGAAGACGCGCCAGCAGCCGGTCCCGTGTCGCGGCGTGTGCCGGATCGTCGGCGAGATCACGGCTTTCATCGGGATCGGATTTGAGGTCGAAGAGCTGCGGCTTGTAGCCGTGATAGTAGACGAGCTTCCAGTCGCCGGAACGGATCATCCGCTGGCGTACGGCCATGCCCCCGGTCCAGGGCGGCACCTGGTCGCTGCAGTACTCCGAGAACGTCTCGCCGTCCCAGCTGTGCGACGTGCCCCGCGCGACATCGAGGAAGCTGCGCCCCTGCCCGTTCGGCAAGGCGGGTGCGCCCAGCGCCTCCAGCATCGTCGCGGTGAGGTCGATCAGGTTGACGATCTGCGCCCGGCGCTCACCTTCGGGCAACGCTCCCGGCCAGGAGAGGATCATCGGCACCTTCACCGATTCATCGTAGAAGGTGTGCTTCCACCACAGGCCGCGCTCGCCGATATGGTCTCCATGATCGGAGGCGTAAACCACAAGCGTATTGCGGTCGAGCCCGGTACGGCGCAGCGTCTCCAGCACCTGGCCGATCAGCGCGTCCATCCGCCAGGTCAGCGCGTAATAGGCCGTGCGTGCGCGCAGCGCCGCCTCTTCCGGCACGTCGAGGATCTGACGATTGGCCCGCCACCAGCCGATCCACTGATGATCCTGTTTCGGCGCCTTGAGGCGTGCTGGCCCGACCCGGCCGGCAAAGCGGGCGTAGTCCTCGGGTGCGGCAACATACGGGGCATGCGGCAACATCAGGCCCACGGTCAGCGCGAAGGGCGAGGTGTCGCCGGCCTTGCGCCGCGCGGCCGCACGCTCGAGCCAGGCCACGGACGCCGCGGCGACGTCATGGTCCTTGAGCTCGTAAACGCTCCGCCCGGGGCCGGAACGATCCACACTGACCCGCTCCGGCTCGTTGGTGTTGGTGAGCACGCCCATGTTGTGACGCGGGATGCCGATCCAGTTGGGGCTGTGGTCGCCGACCTCGCGCTCGGCATAGCCGTGCAGCTGATCGGGGCCGAGCGCGTGCAGCCGCCCGATCAGCGCCGGACGATAGCCCGCAGCCCCCAGAGCGTGCGCCATGGTCGGCCGATCCGACGCCAGGAAATCGTCGTTGGTCCAGCAATCCTGGGCGTAGGGATGCCGCGTGGTCAGCATGGACATGCGCGACGGCACGCAGATCGGCGACGGGCAGTAGGCGTTGTCGAAGACCACGCCGCGCGCGGCGAGGCGATCGAGATTCGGCGTCACCTCAAGCGGATCGCCGGAGAAGCCGGCGACGTGCCGCGCGTGCTGATCGGAGAAGATGAAAAGCAGGTTGGGCTTGTCGCTCACGCGGCGGTCACCTCGCCAATGACATCGAGCTTGGCGTCACTGAGATAGCCGTAGCGGTTGATCCACACGCGACCTCCCGACGCCTGCCACGCCGCGCTCAGCCGCTGGCGGAAATCACTGACCGGGCCGTAGCTGTGGGCTAGGGCGTTGACCGGCGTGTCTCCCGCCACGGCGCGCGCCTGGACGATCTTGCGGCGCTGCGCCTCGATGCCGACCGGGTGCGGCTCCTCGGGCTCGGGATAGTGCCAGGCGTCGATCGAGGCCGGCGGCTCCCCGTCGACGATGTCGAGCAGCCGTGCCAGCGTGCAGGCCGCCGCGTCCTCGGCGCCGCGCACCGCTTCGGCGGCGAAACGCAGCATCATCGGCCAGTGCATGGTGTAGAGCTTGACAGACAGGCTCGACGAATGCGGCGCAGCCCGCGCGTAGTCGAAACCCGAAAGCCGCGACCATGGCGGCGGGAAGGCGTTGGGCATCAACTCTTTGTCCTTCGCGCCAGCCGCGTCGAGCGCGGCCCGGTAGCGGGCCAGCAGCCGCTCGACCAGATGGGCCTTCACATGGCCGAGATCACGCAGCGCGCGGGTGTCGAGCAGCGATGCCAGCAGACCGGCATCGCCAGCACGGAGCTTCTGGTAGAGGCCCTGCGCTTCCCATTGCAGCCTGTCGGCATCGAGGCCGAGCCCGCCCGCCGCCGCCTTGGCGTGGCTGGAGAAATCGAGGAACCAGTCATCGAGCGTATAGGGCGGGTATTCCGGCCAGTCGATGCGGAACCCGTCGACACCGGGATAGGCTGCCGCAAGATCCCCGAGCAATGCCGTGCCGTAGTCGAGGATATGCGAGCTGCCGAGACTGCCATTCCTGTCGACCCGGCGCTGCGGGATCTCGCCGTTGGGCAGGCGCGGCGCGTCGTCTTCGACGGGTCCGCCGAACTGCACCCGATAACCGGGCGGGATGGCGGCCTGAACCTGGAAGTAGACCTTGAGACCCCGGCGTCTGGCCTCCTCGACGAACTGACCGACCAGCGGCCCCTGGTCCCGGGTCAGCGCCGTCGGCTCGGAGGGCTGGTAGCGCAGGCCCTGATAGCGCCTGCGCTCGGGCGCGAAGCTGGGCGCCGTGCGCACGAAGAGCTCGCGCTTGCCCCAGAGCGGCCGGTCGAGGAGGCGCACGCTGCCTGCCCCGGCGTCGATCGGCGGCTCGCGCCCGCCTTCTCCTTCCGCCGCCGGCTCCATGACATAGGGCGAGGTGGCCACGGCCGTGGCGCGCGTGCGGCGCTGGATATTGTCCAGCAGGCCGTTGACTGTTTCCGTCTGGATGAACTCCGGCATCACCGTGATGCCGACGAAACGGGAAGTCATGCTTAACGCTCGCGCACCGTATCGACCATGTCGACCAGCCGCGCCACATCGACGATCAACAACTCGCCCGTCCCCTTCTTCACAATCCCCTCACGCGTTAGATGCCCAAGTTCCCGGGTCACTTCTTCCCGGTTCGTGCTCACTCTCGCGGCGATGTCGGCGTGCTTGGGAGCGGGGCTGAGGGTGGCGCGGTTGTTGGCGATGCCCCGCTCGCGCGCCATGCGCACGAGCTCGGCCTGGATGCGGTTGCGCACACCCAGGGTGCTGTACTCGACCACCCGCTCCGTCAGATTGCGGATGAGGCCGACGAGACCGTTGAGCACGTTGTCGACGACTCCCGGATAGCTGCGCAGCACCTTGCGGAACTGGTCGCGTGACAGCGAGGCCAGCCAGGTGTCCTCCAGCGCCACCACGCTGGTCGAGCGGGTGCGACCGTCGACAGCCGAGAGCTCGCCAAAGCTCGCACCCGCCCCCAGGTCGCGGAAGGTCACCTCGCGTCCGTTGACGGCGTAGATGGTGATGCGCACCCGGCCCCGGGCCACGAAATAGACGTCGTTGCTGCCGCCATCCTGCTCGATGACCTGCTGGTCTTTTTCATACCCGCGCCAGCGGCATAGCGCCGCCACGGCCTCAAGGTCGGGCTTGGCCAGACCTTTGAGCATATCGACCCGGCCCAGGGCAGCGAGACGGTTGGCGGGATTCACGGTTGTTCCCTAAGGCTTTAACCGGGGCAGTTTGCCGCAAAAGGCGGCCGTCCGCCACCCGCGTAGCCGGACGTGAGGTTTCACACAGCGGCCGGGGTCGCGCCTGTGAAGAAATGCCGGAAACGCCCTCCGGAGGCCCGAAATGACCCCCTCTCTCGCCAAGCGAACCCCCCTTGCCCGGTTGCAGTGCCTGTGGCGCGACCGTGGCGGCAGCTATTCGGTGATGGCGGCGCTCACGCTGCCCGTCCTGGTCGGCTTTACCGGCCTCGGCACCGAAGCGGGGCTGTGGTTCTACACCCACCAGACCATGCAGGGCGCCGCCGACGGCGCAGCCTTCAGCGCGGCGGTCGCTCGCAGCCAGGGCAACACGGCCGGCTTCCGCAACGACGCCACCGCCGTCGCGGCGCGCTACGGCTTCACCGACGGCAGTGGCGGAACGGTCGTGACGGTCAACCAGCCACCGCTGAGCGGCCCGAATGTCGGCAATGCCGACGCCGTCGAGGTCATCATCAGCCAGGCCCAGCAGCGGCTGTTCTCCAGCGTGCTGGCCAGCGGTCCTCTGAACATCACGGCACGCGCCGTGGCCACGGGCACGGCCGCCAATGTCGCCTGCATCCTCGGCCTCGACCCGACGGCGATCAACACCGTGCAGCTGATGAACAACTCGGTGCTGCCCGACCCCAATTGCGGCGTGGCCTCGAACTCGTCGCATGCCAGCGGCATCTCGGTGACCAACAACGCCATCGTGGCGGCACCGGTCACCTCGCATGGCGGGATCGCCACGGCGATCAACGCCCAGCTTCTCGGCAGCCCGAACCAGACCAACGCCGCACCGGTCGCCGACCCCTACGCCTCGGCCGATGCCGGCGCGCCGCCGCCCTGCACCACGCAGAACGGCACCGGAATCAACAACGGCACGCGCACCCTGCGCCCGGACGTCTATGTCGGCGGCGTCGGCTACGCGCATTTCTGCACCGGCTGGAACTTCCAGAACAATTTTGAAGTCAACCTGGAGCCGGGCGTCTACTTCATCGATACCCGCCTGACCGTCACCAACAACGCCATCCTGCGCGGCGACGGCGTCACCCTGGTGGTCAACGGCAACTACGCCATCAGTCTGGGCAACAATGCCATCATCGATCTGAGCGCCCCGACCGCCGGGCCGACAGCCGGCCTTGTCTTCTTCGGCAGCCGCACCGGTACCTCCACCGTTCAGCAGACTTTTTCCAACAACACCATTTTCGACCTAACCGGTGCGATCTACTTCCCCAATCAGATCATCAATTTCAACAATAACGCGACGACCGCGGCGACCGGCGGCTGCACCCAGGTCATCGGCCGCATGGTGCGGCTGTCCAACAACGTCAATATCCGGGCCAACTGCAACGGCACGGGCACGACGCAGATGGCCATCAATGGTGGCGGCGCCACCCTGATCGAATAGGGTCTTGGGGCGAAAGCCGGGAGCGGCTCAGGCGGAGCGGCGCTGGTCCGTCTCCGCCGTACCGCCGATCGTCAGGCTCTTGAGTGTCCCGTAATCGGTGATGTGCAGGCTGCGGGTGCGACGCTCGGCCACCCCGCGCCGTACCAGCTCAGCGACCGCACTGGCTACCACCTCGCGGCTGGTCTGGGCCCAGCGCGCCAGGTCCTGGTGCGTGGGCAGCTCGCGGATCAGCCAGCGGCTGCCGCCCGGCTGCTCGGGCCGTGCCAGGCGCACGAGCTCGGCGTAGACCCGCTGGTCCGGGCTGCCGGTCGAAAGATAGCTCACCTTGTCCGACAGCTTGCGGATGGTCTCCGCCCAGCGGCGCAGCAGATCGAGAGCGACCGCCCCGTGATGCGCCAGCAGCGCATGGAACTCGGCCTGTGCCAGCTCGGCGACGACGCATTCCGCGTCCGCGACCACGCTGGCCGAGCGGCCGAGACCGTCAATGGCCGAGATCTCGCCGATCGTGTCGCCGGCGGGAATGGTGGCGATGGTGATCTCCTCGTGATCGGCGACGTAATGCACGACACGCGCCACGCCCGAGACCAGGAAACACACGCCATTGCTGGCGCTGAAGCGGTCGAGGATCATCTGGCCCGCCGCGATCGTCCTGAACGCGCAATGGCGGGCAAGCGTCTTCCGCTCGGTTTCGGACAGACGCTGCAGCAGCGTGATCCCGGCCAGCGAAGGCGCAGTCGGCGTTGTCATGGCGATGTCAGGCTCCCCGATTTGATGACCTTAGAGTCCCACAGGGAGCCGCCGTTTCTATGTGAGAATCTGCACATACGCTCCAGGCCCGAGTGCCTAAACGTGAGCCTAGGTGCCGAGGAGCGGCATCGGTGGGGGTTCGCGGACCATGTGTGTCGTTAACCCTCTCGAACCGGGGCCGAGATCCAAAGGCCTCTTCTGGCGGTGCCGCAATGTCGCAGGCACCCCGATCATGGAGGGCAAGATGCTACTCAGGAAACTTGGACTGCTGCGCAACGACAAGTCCGGTGTCACGGCCATCGAGTACGGCCTGATCGCCGGCGCGGTCGCGGTGATGATCATTGGTGCGGTGACGACGCTCGGCACCAGCATCTCGGGCACGTTCACGGCCGTCTCGAACGCGCTGACGACGGCGGGCGCGGGTGGCACCGGCGGAACCGGTGGCACAGGCGGCACCGCCGGCGGGTCCTGAACCTGACAGAGCGGGGCGCGGCTACCCGACAGTCGCCGCGCCCCGTCTACTTTTCCCGTTTCCGAGAACAATCATGATCGCCACCGCCGCCCTCTCCCTCTACCTGCTTGCGCTGCTCGCGGCCTCGGTGAGCGACCTGACCCGCTACGAAATCCCCAATCGCGTCAGCCTGGTCGCGATTGCAGCCTTCGCCCTGATGGCGCCGACGCTTTCGCTGTGGACGGCGCTCGCGCATGTCTCGGCGGGCCTCGCCTTCTTCGCTCTGGGTACGCTGCTGTTCGTCCTGAACATCTGGGGTGGCGGCGACGCCAAGCTCCTGGGCGCTACGGCGCTGTGGACCGGCTGGAGCGAGCTCGCCTCCTTCATGCTGCTGACCGCGATAGCCGGTGCGGCCCTGGCGCTGATCCTGATCGTCCTTCGCCGGCTCGTCGACGCGGCTCCTGCCGGACGCTGGTACAGCCGCCTGCTCTCGAAATCCGAAGGCATTCCCTACGGCGTGGCCATCGCCGCCGCCGCGGCGCTGGTCGTGCTGCTGCCGGTCGAGCCCGCGCTGCAGATCGCCGCGCTCAACTGAGGTGTCGCCATGCGGCCGGTCAGCATCTTCATCTTCGTCTTTGCGCTGCTCTTCGCCGGGCTCGTCTACTTCGTCGTGCCCCGCCTGATGCACAAGCCCGTCGAGGCCCAGCCGGCGCCGCAGCCGATGCGCATCGCCGCCGGCGACGTGCTGGTGGCCGCGCGACCGCTCCCGGCCGGGACCATCCTCAAGGCGGGCGACGTGCGCTGGCAGCGCTGGCCGGAGGAAGGTCTCGATCCCAATTTCCTGCAGCGCGACAAGGGCGCCACGCCGCAGCAGGATGCCGCCGGCAGCGTGGTGCTGCGCGGTTTCACCGCCGGCGAGCCGATCACCTCCGCGCGCCTGATCAAGGCCGGCGAGGCTGGCTTCCTCGCCGCGGCGCTCGAGCCCGGGAAGCGCGCCGTCAGCGTCAAGATCGATGCCGTGTCCGGCGGTGCGGGCTTCATCGTCCCCGGCGACCGCGTGGATCTCCTCCTGGCCGAGCGCTTCCCCATCAGCTACGCCAACAACGGCGACAGTCTCCAGGCCCGCCCCACCCACAAGACCGTCAACAGCGTCGTGCTCAGCGACGTGCGCATCCTGGCCATCGACCAGGAGATGCGCGATCTCGACAACAAGCCGAAGGTCGGCCAGACCGCCACTCTCGAGGTCGAGCTCGCCCAGGCGCAGAAGCTCGCCCTGGCGCCACAAATGGGCAGCCTGTCGCTGGCGCTGCGCAGTCTTGCCCGTCCGGAGGTCGCCGAAGCGCGCGGCGGCACGATCCAGGACGTCGACGTCAGCCCGTTCCTGCACAAGCTTATCCGCCAGCCGAGCGAGAACAGCGTCCGCGTCTACCGCGGCGCCGTCATCGTCGGCAACGGCCACTAAGGGATTTCAGGGGGAGGCCGATGTCTATTCGCCCGTTCATTCGCGCCGCGGCACTGCTGGCACTAATCGCCACGGCGCCGCCCGAAGCTGCAGCCCAGGCGCCGCTCCCGGCCCTTCCCGCACCCACTGCCGTGCCGGTGCGTCCGGTCGCTCTTCCCGGCGCACCCGCCATCCCGCGGCCGGCGACCTTCACTCCCGACACGCGCATCAGCGAGAACCGCGTCGTCACGCTCGATGTCAACAAATCGCGCATCATCCGCCTGCCGCGCCCGGCCCGCGATGTGCTGGTCTCGAATCCGGCCATCGCCGACATCGTCCTGCGCAGCGCCGACACCGCCTTCGTCATCGCTCGCAAGGTCGGCGAGACCAATGTCTTCTTCTTCGACGAGGCCGGCCAGCAGATCGACGCCATCGACCTCGTCGTCGCCTTCGACTCCACGGCGGTGGCCACGGCCATCGGCCGCATGATCCCCAACGAGCGCATCGAGGTAGCGACAGCCAACCAGAGCCTGGTGCTGACCGGCTCCGTCGCCTCACCGGTGGTCGCCGAGAACGCCCGCCAGATCGCCCGCCAGTTCGTCGCCGACGACAGCGCGATCATCAACCTGCTCAACATCCGCGACAAGAACCAGGTCCTGCTGCGCGTCCGCGTCTCGGAGATGTCGCGCTCGACCGTCAAGGAGCTCGGCATCCAGCCCGGCGGCAATTTCAGCATCGGCGGCTCGCGCTTCACCCTGACCGGAGCCGCCGCCAACTTCACCAACACGCCCTTCGCCTCGCTCAACGCGGTCATCCCGCTGGCTGGCGCCGCCACCCTCACCGCCCTGCTGCAGGCGCTGGAATCGAACGGCCTGGTCAAGACGCTGGCCGAGCCCAACCTGACCGCCGTCTCCGGCGAAACCGCCTCGTTCCTGGTTGGCGGCCAGTTTCCCGTGCTCTCGCCGCAGCAAGGCTCGACCGGCACCACCATCTCGGTCGTCTACAAGGATTTTGGCGTGCGGCTAACCTTCACGCCGATCGTTCATGCCGGCGGCCTGATCAACCTGCGCATCGCCACCGAGGTGAGCCAGCTCTCGACCCAGGGGCAGGTCTCGGCCAATGGCTTCACCATCCCGGCCCTGTCCGTGCGCCGCGCCGAGACGACGGTCGAGCTGCCGTCGGGCGGCAGCATCGCCATCGCCGGCCTGCTGCAGAACGACATCCAGAACACGATCCGCGGCCTGCCCTTCCTCAAGGACATCCCGATCCTGGGCACGCTGTTCTCCAGCACCGAGTTCCAGCGCAGCGAGTCCGACCTGGTCATTGCGGTGACGCCGCTGATCGTCAAGCCGGTCGACCCCAGGCAGATGGCCTTTCCGACCGACGGCTTCGGCCCGGCCAGCGACTTCAACATGTACTTCATGGGCAAGCTGCACGCGCAGTACGCCAAGCCCGGCGCCGAGGCGGTCTCCTCCCGGCCGCGCGGCCCGCACGGCTTCATCCTGGAGTAGCGCCATGACCCTCCGTTCCTCCCTTCTCTCCGCTGCGGCTCTTGCCGGCCTCCTGTTGTCGGGCTGCACCGCCGACGTCGACAAGGCGGAGACCGATTACCGCCAGAAATATCCGGTCCACGTGCATGCCGAGACGGCAATCCTGACGGCCCGGCTGAGCGACGAGACCGGCGTGCTTGTGCCCGAGGACGAGTTCCGGCTGTCGCGGCTGGTCTCCGGCTATCTCGAACGTGGCCATGGCCCGATGTTCGTCTCCGCCGCCTCGTCGCGGCACAGCGAAGCGCTCCGCCTTCGCCTGATGGCGGCCGGCATCCCGGCGAGCGCCCTGGCCGTGCTGCCGGGCGAGCACGGCGCTGCGGACAGCGTCACCTTCCGCTACGACCGCTTCCATGTGGCTGTCCCGAGTTGCGGCGACTGGAGCTCAAACCCCAGCATCAACCGCACGAACGACGTGCACTCGAATTTCGGCTGCGCACAGCAACGTACCTTCGGGCTGATGATCGCCGACCCCGCCGATCTCGTGCGCATGCGTGACGCGCTGCCCACTGACGCCCAGGCTTCCGGTCGGGTGCTGCAGAAATACCGGGCCGGCCAGCCGACGGCGGGCACGCCCAACGAACTGCACACCCTGAAGGAATGGGGCAAGAGCTCGAGCTCGGGCTCCGGCAAGTAAGGGAAGACTGACCGTGCAGCGCATCGACATCCACGTCTTCACTCTCGGCGACGACTCCTGGTCGGCGATCGAGGACGCGCTCGGCGATCGGCGGCTGAACAAGGCCCGGCCGGCACGCTACGCCGGCGACCTGGCGACGGCCATCGCCAAGTACGAGCACGAGCCGTCGCCCGGCCTGCTGATCATCGAGACGCGGGAAGCTCCCGCGCCCCTCTTTTCCCAGCTCGAGCGGCTTTCCGCGGTCTGCCGCGGCGAGACCGACCTCATCCTCGTCGGCGGCCACAACGATGTCGGCCTCTACCGGCAGCTGCTCCGTCGCGGCGTCTTCGAATATCTGAACCTGCCGCTCGATTCCCGGCATCTGGCGGAGATCCTGATCAATGTCTGCGCCGGGCCGGACAGCGGGCGGCAGGGGCGCCTCATCTCCTTCATCGGCGCCAGCGGCGGCGCCGGCTCGACCAGCATGGCCAACAACGTCGCCTGGCAGCTCGGCAAGGTCTACGCCGACGAGGTCACCCTGGTTGATTTGGACCTGTCTTCGGGCACGGTCGGCCTCGACTTCAATCTGGAATCGCCGCAGACCGTGGCCCAGGCGCTGGCCCAGGTGGACCGGCTCGACGACCAGATGCTCGAGCGCTTCCTCGTCAGTTACAACGACAACCTTTCCCTGATGACGGCGCCGGGCGATTGCGGCACGCCGGCCGATCTCGACACCGTGGCGCTCGACGCCTTCCTCGCCGTGCTGCGCCGCAACGCCGCCTGGGTGGTGCTGGACCTGCCGCGGCATTGGGGCGGCTGGGTGCGTCACGTGCTCGACGCGTCCGACGAGATCGTGGTCACGGCCGCGCCGACCCTGGGCAGCCTGCGCAACGCCAAGAGCGCCGTCGATCTTCTCGCGGCCGGACGTCGCAACGACGCGCCCGTGCGCGTGGTGCTCAACCGCGCCGGCGGCAATCCCAAGACCGACATCCCGGCGAAGGACTTCGCCGGCACCTTCGGCAGCAAACCCGCCGCGATCATGCCCAGCGAGCCGGCGGCCTTTGCGGCGGCGGTGACGCGCGGGCAGACGGTCGGCGAGAGCGCCAGGGGTGCGCGCCTGACGGAACCGCTGCGCCGGCTGGCCATCCAGGTGAGCGGCCGTCCCGAGCCCAGGAAGCCGAAAGGCTTCAGCTGGCCGCGCCTGCTTCCCGCCACTCTCGCCTGGTCGCGCTGACGGAGCGGCATCATGGCCGCGCGTACAATGTTTGGCCGTCGTGACAGCGCTCCGCCTCCTCCGACACCAGCCAACGAGAGCGCGCCGATGGCGGCGCCTGCCGCACCGGCGAAGCCGCAGGCCGTCGAGGCCAGTCAACGTCTCAACGACATCCGGGTGCGAGTGTTCAACGCCCTGCTCGATGCCGTCGACCTGCAGGAGATCGCCAAGCTCTCCCCTGAATCCGTGCGCGAGGAGCTCACGGACATCATCAGCGAAATCGTCAACATCAAGAAATTCGTGCTCAGCGCCACCGAGCAGCAGCAGCTGATCGGTGATATCTGCAATGACATTCTCGGCCTGGGGCCGCTCGAGCCGCTGCTGGCCCGCGACGACATCGCCGACATCATGGTGAACGGCCACGACAAGGTCTACATCGAGACGCAAGGCCGCATCGTTCTTACCGACATCAAGTTCCGCGACAACGCGCAGCTGATGAACATCTGCCAGCGCATCGTCACCGCCGTCGGCCGGCGGGTCGACGAGGCGAGCCCTATCTGCGACGCCCGTCTGGCCGATGGCAGCCGCGTCAACGTCATCGCCCCGCCGCTGGCCATCGACGGCGCCACGCTGACCATTCGCAAGTTTAAGAAGGACAAGCTGACTCTCGAGAAGCTGGTGGAGTTCGGCAGCGCGCCGCCGGCCATGGCCGAGGTGCTGAAGATCATCGGCCATTGCCGGATGAACGTGCTGATCTCCGGCGGTACCGGATCGGGCAAGACCACGCTGCTCAACTGCCTCACCCGCTACATCGATGGGGGCGAGCGCGTGGTCACCTGCGAGGACGCCGCCGAGCTGCAGCTCCAGCAGCCGCATGTCGTGCGGCTGGAAACCCGCCCGCCGAACCTCGAAGGGGTGGGCGAGATCACCATGCGCGACCTGGTGCGCAACTGCCTGCGCATGCGGCCCGAGCGCATCATCGTCGGCGAAGTCCGTGGCCCAGAGGCCTTCGACCTGCTGCAGGCCATGAACACCGGCCATGACGGGTCGATGGGCACGGTCCACGCCAACAATCCCCGCGAGGCCATCAGCCGCCTGGAGAACATGATCGCCATGGGCGGCTTCGTGCTGCCGGCCAAGACGGTGCGTGAGCAGATCGCCGGCGCCATCAACGTCATCATCCAGGCCCAGCGGCTGCGCGACGGCTCGCGCAAGATCACCCATATCACCGAGATCGTCGGTATGGAGGGCGACGTCGTCACCCTCCAGGACCTCTTCGTCTACGACATCACCGGCGAGGACCGGGCCGGCAAGCTGACCGGCAAGTTCCGCTACACAGGGCTGCGCCCGAAATTCTACGAGCGGACTCGCTATTTCGGCAAAGAGCGCGAGCTCGCCGCAGCGCTGGAGACGGCCGAGCATGGCGCCTAACGAGCTCCTTCCCGGCCTGCCGAACGAAGCCCTGGCTCTGATCGTCGGGCTAATGATCATTCTGTCGGCTGCCCTCGCCTGCGCCGTTGCTGAATACACGGGTCCGCGCGCCCGGTTGCGGGCGCGGCTCGCCGGGCTTGCCGCCGGGGCCCCGCGCATCGCCGCCATGCGCGGGCGGTCCGATCGCTCCCGGCAGATCAAGACCAAGCTCAAGGAGACCGGCCATGACGGCGGGGCGCGCGCCGACCGCCGGGTGGCGCTGCGGCTTTGCCTCGATCGCGCCGGCCTGACCCTGTCGGTCCGCATGTTTCTGGTGCTCTCTGCCCTCTCCGGGGTTCTGGGTACGGGTCTTTACCTGCTCTTCGGCTTCCCGCTGCTCGCCGCACCGGCGGTGTTCGCCGTGATGGGCCTCGGTCTGCCTCGCGCCGTCGTCGGCCACCTGGCGAGAAAGCGGCAGCAGCGCTTCACCAAGCTCTTCGCCGACGCCATCGACGTGATCATCCGCGGCATCCGCTCCGGCCTGCCGGTCAGCGAATGCCTCGGCATCATTGCCCGCGAGACCCCGGAGCCGGTCTCCACCGAATTCAAGCTCCTGGTCGAGGGCCAGCAGCTGGGTATGACCCTGAAGCAGGCGCTCGAGCGCGCCACGCGGCGCATGCCGACCGCCGATATGAAGTTCTTCGCCGTCGTCCTCAATCTGCAGCAGCAGACCGGCGGCAATCTGGCGGAGACCCTGGCTGGCCTCTCGAACGTGCTGCGCGGACGCAAGAAGATGGCCGACAAGATCCGCGCCATGTCCTCCGAAGCACGGCTCACGGCCACCATCATCGGCGCCCTGCCCTTCCTCATCTCCCTGGTCATCTACGCCATCAACCCGGGCTACATCCTGCTGCTGTGGACCGACCCGCTGGGCAACGTGATCCTCTACGGCGGGCTGCTCTGGATGGCGATCGGCATGTTCATCATGAAGCAGATGATCAGTTTCGAGGTTTGAGATGGCGCTGGCACTCGACCCCAACGTCATCGTCCCGCTGATCTTCAGCGGCCTGGCCTTCCTGACGGTGATCGGCCTCGCCCTGCCCTGGCTGCAGCCGGACATCTTCGCCACGCGGCTGAAGGTGATCCGCGAGCGCCGAGCCGAGCTCAACCAGCAGCGCCGCGATCGCCTCGAACACGCGGGCCTGCGCCGGAGCGAGGCATCCGGCCGCGTCGACTTCATGCGGGCGGTGCTCGAGAGGCTGCGACTGAAGAACATCGCGGATCAGCCCGAGCTGAAGAAGAAGCTGGTGCGCGCCGGCTGGCGCGGTCAGGCCCCGCTGGTCACGTTCACCTTCCTGCGTCTCGTCCTGCCGGTCGGCTTCGCCGGCTTCGCCCTGCTCATCGTTTTCAACAAGGCGGGCGGGCCGGTGCCGCCGATGCTCGGTCTCGGCATTGCCGCGGTCGCGGCCCTGGTCGGCTACGGGCTGCCCAACGTGCTGGTGACCAACGCCATCACCCGGCGCCAGCAGGAGCTGCAGAAGAATTTCCCCGACGCGCTCGACCTGATGGTGATTTGCGTCGAGGCCGGACTGTCGCTGGAAGCAGCCTTTTCGCGGGTCGCTGAAGAACTCGATGTCGGCGCGCGGGCTATCGCCGAGGAGATCGGCCTGACCAATGCCGAGCTCGCCTTCCTCTCCGACCGCCGTCAGGCCCTGGAGAATCTGGCCGAGCGCACCGGCACGGCATCGATCCGCTCCCTGGTCACGTCGCTGGTCCAGTCGGAGCGTTACGGCACGCCGCTGGGTGCGGCCCTGCGTGTCGTCTCGCAGGAGAGCCGCGACACGCGCATGGCAAAAGCCGAGGAGAAGGCCGCGTCGCTGCCGGCGAAGCTCACCGTACCGATGGTGACCTTCTTCCTGCCGGTGCTGTTCATGGTGCTGATCGGGCCGACGATCATCCAGGTGATCAAGGCGTTCTCGCGATGACGCCCCTATCCACCGACCGTCGTCTAGCGCGGCTGCTGCGCCTGCGTCGCCAGCTCGCGGTAGTAGGCCAGAGTGGCGCGCGCCAGGTCGGGCGGGAGATCCTGAAGCGTCAGCGCCTCGGCCTGGGCCATGTTGCCGCTCAGCGCGTAGAGCAGCGCCAGGTTCTGACGCACCCGGACATCGGCGCGGCTACTGTCGACCGCACGCTGCAGCAGCTCGCGGGCTCCCGCGAGGTCATTGGCCAGGACGCGCGACAGGGCGAGATTGTTCAGCACCACGGGATTGTTGGGCGAGATGTCCAGAGCCGCGCGATAGCTCGCTTCGGCCTTGGCGCTCTCCCCCATCCGGTCATAGGCAACACCCAGCGCCGAGCGGATTTTCCAATCGGCCGCATCGAGTTCGGCCGCGCGCTGCAGCAGCGCTACTGCGTTGGGCAATTGGCCGCTGGCGAGGCGCACCTTGCCGACTTCGGCCACCACTGTGGCATCGTTCGGCCGGGCGAGAAGGACGGCGTCCGCCACCTGGCGGGCCTGCTCGAGATCGCCGAGCTCGCGCAGGCTCTGCATCAGGCCTACGGCGGCGCGCGGGTTGCCGGGCTCGCGAAGATAGACATTGCGGAAGTAGGTCGAGGCCGTGGCGTGGTCGCCTTGCGCCGCCGCCATCGAGGCGGCGTCGAGCAGCGAGCGCGAGAGCTCCGGCTTGTCGGCCGGGCCCTTGCCGTCGCCCTGGCTCGTGGCCGCGCAGCCCGCGAGCAGAAGACCGGTGAGCGCGCCGACGGCGAAGAATTTCATGGGTTTACGCACGGACATCATCCTACGCCGGGCATGGTTAAGGACATTTTAACCACGCCCGGCCGCCAAGCGAATCGTTCGCGCCCCCTGACGGGCAGAAAGGCCATCTGACCATGATCACGCGCCACCGTACGCTCGCCCTGCTCGCCGGCGTCGCGGCCCTCGCCGGCATGCTTGGCAGCGCTGAGGCCCAGAGCGACCGCGCCCTGCGTGTCACCGTGAACAAGGCCGAAGTCGTCGCTCTGAATGGCACGGCCGCGGTGGTGCTGGTGGCCAATCCGCAGATCGCCGACGTGGTGCTGGAGCGCAATAACCTGCTCTTCGTGCTCGGCAAGCAGGCGGGCGAGACAAGGCTCTATGTCTACAACGGCGCCGGAAAGCCGATGATCGAGCGCGAGATCGTCGTGGTGCCGCAGGCTGACCGGACGGTGACGGTGATCCGCAACGGCGATGCGGATGAGTACTCCTGCGCGCCGCGCTGTGTGTCGTTGGAGCGGCGCGCCGCAGCACCGGCGGCCGCCCCGGCCGCCAAGTAAGCGGCTCACAACGGATAGCAGGAACGCGCCGAGAGGCTGATCGAGGCCGAGGGGAAAAGCGCCGTCTCGAAGTTGAAGCTGTAGTCGGCGACGACCTGGTTGCCGCAGACGGCCGTACTGGCCGTGAAGGTGTCGTTCGGCAGGGTCAGTCCGTAGGCCTGGGTCGCGGCATAGGCCTCGACCTGGGCCGAAGTGGCGCAGCTCGTCGTGCTGACGCTGGCGCAGCGCGCCGCCAGGTCGACCGCGTGCTGCAGAGCCGCCTGGGTCCACATCAGCTGACCGACCTGCATGATGCCAACCAGGAGCAGGACGAAGAGCGGCAGCAGCAGGCCGAACTCGATCAGCGTGCCGCCCTTCGTGTCGGTGAGCAGACGGCGCAGCACGGCTAGCGGGTCCGCGCCGTCGAGCTGGCGACGAAGGTGAAGCTGTTGGGGATCCCGGGATAGGGCAGGATCGTGGTGTGCGTGCCGGTCGCCGAGACCGTCACATAGGTCCCGGCCGCCTGCCCGCCCGCGCAGGTCGAACCGCAGGTCGCGGCGGTCACGATGCTCGCAGAGGCGCAGCCGCAGATCTCGGCGGGTGCCGGGGTGGCGCTGAGCCCGACAAAGGACGAGGCGTTGGTCACCGCCGAAACGATGGCGACGCTGTTGAAGCCGTTGCGCATGGCGAAATCCGCCCCCGCCTGGGCGGCGTTCTGCACCTGCATGCGGCGGTGGATTGCGGTACCATAGTCCGCCAAGCCGATGAGCAGGACGACCAGCGCCGGGGCGATCAGCGCCATCTCTATGGCGGCGTTGGCTCTGCGCTCGCGCCGGACTCGCCGGGCCGCTACCCCCAATAAACCAGCCAAGCCCATGCCAAACCCCTTTGGTTAACGGGTCGTAAACCCGGAAGAGTCTAGAATTCAGAGGCTTGGGGGGCTGTGCGGAATCGCACGTTGTCGAGGCCGGAAAGCCGGCGATAATCCACTGGTGGCTGTCGAGAAAGAGTCAGACGTGGCCCGCATGACCGACCTCCACGGGGTCCGCGAGGGGTTGCTCGAGATCGACATCGCCGTCCACAATCTGTGGGACCTCGGCAAGAACATGGTGGTCGGCTGGACCACCGACGATGCCGGCATCGAAGTGGCTTTCGCCCCCTGCTATCGCGTCCTTGGCCAGGCGACGTCGAACGATCGCCTGCTGCACGGCGCCCGTTTCATGGACCGCGCCACCTTCAACCAGGCTTGCAAGCTGGTGCAGGCGCGCATGCTGCGCCTGCCGCTACCCTTCCGCATCGGCGCCGACCGCGCCGCCGGAGAGGTCGACCCGGGGCAGGTCGATGCCATCATCAAGCGCTACTCGATCGTGCAGACCGAGTACCGCGCCATGATGATGTTCGAGATCGTCGACTTCGCCAACGCCACACCGATGGAGCAGGTCGGCTGGTTCGTCACCCTCGATAATAGCCTCAGCATAGCCTCGGAGACGATGCAGCGCTGCGGTCTGCCGGTGGAGCTGGCCCGCTCGACTGCCGGTGACGGCGCGCTTTTTGTCTGGAACCGGCGCGATGGGCTGGAGGCGGATCTGCGGGCCTACGCAGCGTTCCTGCTTGTCCTGGCGGAGAACGCGGTCGCCCTGCGCCGTGACGGCCAGGCCCGGGCGGCGATGCCGCGGCTGAAAGCCGCCTTCACCATCGGCTCCCACTACTCCTATCACCAGGTCGAGGCCAACCGGCCGCGGACCTTCGAGTACGCGACCGGCCAGGTGACCATCAGCCTCGCTCGCATCCTCGCCAAGGCTCTGCCGGGCCAGACCCTGCTCGGCAATTTCCATCGCCCGCTCGACAAGGGCGGTACCACGTCGCTCGATGCCGTGCTCTTCGTCGCCCGGGCTGAGCATTTCCTCGCCCGGCTCGCGGGCGGCACGGTCGACGACGAGGCGATCCGCGAGATGCGCTCGATCATCACCGGCGGCTCGGCAGCCGACCGGGCGCGCGGCGTCGTCCGCTACATCATCGAGGACAAGCACGGCTACCGGCAGGAAGCTTTCAACCTGCGGGCCAAGATCACGCTGGCCAAGACCGCGCCTATGGAGATCGGCCTGCGCACGACAGGGCTCGCGGGTTTCGACGCGCTGCCCCTGCCCTATGATCTGCCGGACGCCCATCCGCGCGATGTCGCCGAGGCGGTGGCGGGTTAGCCCTCCACGGGCTTGGCCGGCGTGCGCTTGGGCGTAAGGCGCGCCTCCTCGAGATCGACGCCGGTCATGTCGGCATGGGACAGATCAGTCTCGCTGAGATCGGCGCGCCGGAAGACGGCTTCCCGCAGTTTCGCTCCCCGCAGATCGACGCAGCGAACCTGGGCGTTCTCGAGATTGGCCGGATAGTGCCGCCCACCGCCTATGGCGAGAGGCTGGAGGTTGGCGTCGCGCAGATCGGCGCGGCTGAGCAGAGCACCGCGCAGCTGCGCCCCGCGCAGATCGGCGCCACTCAGATGGCAGGCCCGGAGATCGGCCCCATTGAGCTTCGCCCCCTGCAGCCTCGCCCCTTCGAGATGAAGCCCGTAGAAGGTGGCATTCTCGGCAACCAGGGCTGCCAGATTGGCGTGGCTGGGGAATGTGACGTGCCGCAGATCATAGCCCGTGAGATCGGCAGGGCGGCCGGACTTGCCGTCGCTCTCGACCCATAATTCGTGCAACCGCAGCATCTCGTCGAGCGGCACGACCAGGTCCTTGACCAATCGCCCGGCCGGCTTGTCGCTCAGCACACGCTTGAGCGAAGCACCGTGAAAATCCGTCAGCTCCAGCTTCGAGCCGGTCAGGATCGCCCCTTCGAGATCGGCCCCACGCAGATCGGCCGCCGAGAGGTCTGCGCCCTCGAGATCGGCTCCGGAGAGCTTCGCCTTCTGCATGTTGGCGCGCAGCAGCTTGGCACCGCGCAGAACGGCATCGGTGAAGTCGGTGCTGCGCGCCACCGCGTCGCTGATATCGGCGTCGGTCAGGTTAGCGTTGACCAGCCGCGCACCGTCGAGCTCGGCCGGGCCCGCCTCGATCGACATCTCGAACAGGTTGCCCTTGAGGTCCTTGGTGGCGATGGAGCCCGAACGCAGGTCGGCCTTGAACAGGTTGGCGCCGGTGAGGTTGGCGCCGCGCAGCGTGGCCCCGCGCAGATTGGCCCCGATCAGCGACGCCCCCTGCAGGTCAGCCTCGCGCAGATCGGCCCCGAAGAGCGTCGCGCGATCCAGCTTGCAGTCATAGAGATGCGCTCGCCGAAGCAGGGCGCCGCTGAGATCGGCTTCCGTCAGGTTGCAGCCCGCCATCGCCCGGTCGGTGAGATCGGCGAAGGCCAGCAGGGCACGCGCCCCGCCGGAGCGGCCGGCGAGAAACCAGCCATGCTGCTTGATGATCTTCTGCAGCTCGGTGTGGCTGAGCCGCTTGCGCGGCCTTGTGGTGATCATCCCGGGTCCGTCAGCTCGTCAGTCGCAAAGGCCCGCGCGGTGTCGACAACTCGGCCATGAAGTGCGGCCGGTCGGCCCGGCACATCGGGATGTCGAGGCCGAGATTTCGCCACAGGGCGCCGATCGTATCGCTGTCCGGGTGCCCGGCCTCGAAACGGGTCAGAGTGCAGCCGGGCGTCGAGGTGGTGGCCGGGTGGGTTGAGTCGAGCCAGTCGATGAACAGCGGGGCAAACGCGCCGAGGCTGCCAGCCTGCGGAGTCAGGAACTTCCAGCGGATGAAATCACCCGTTGGCGTCTTGCGTCCGCCGTCCCGCACATCGGTCGTCATGCCGGCAGCCGCATAGGCCTTCTGCACCGAGGCGAGGTCGCGCGTGACCGCGACGACGGCATGAATGTAGGGCTGCCGGATGGCGCGCAGCTCACCCCCGGGTGTGCCGTCGAGCGCCTGCGCCGGGTCGGGCGCGATCACTTCGAGATAGATCGAGGGGCCGAGCGAAGCGAGAGCATTGCGCGTTCCGCGCCCGGGGTGCGAGCCGCCGATGCCCGGCCGCACGCCCGAAAGGCGCTCGAAGGCGGCGACGGCCCCGTCGAGATCGGACGAGGCCCACATAAAATGATCGAGCGAATTGACCATGGCCGCCTGATTGCGTAGTTGAGACGGGAGGATGATAGCGACTAACCATGGCAGCGGGCCAGCGCTGAGGCGGGATTCGTGGGGGAGCGGATGGTCCGGAACGCGGTCGGGTTCGAGCAGCTGGATCAGCAGATCCGCAAGCCGCCTTTTCACCAATGGTTGGGGCTGCGCCTCGCCGCCCTCGAGGAGGACGGCATCGAGATCGCCCTGCCCTGGCGGCCGGAGCTCGTGGTCAACACCGTGCGCGGCTACACCCACGGCGGCATCCTCGCCACCCTGATCGATATCGCCGCCGACTGTGCGGTCGCGGCGAAGATCGGCCGTGGCGTGCCGACCGTGGATATGCGGGTGGATTACCACCGCGTCGCCCTCCAGGGTGAGTTGCGAGCCAAGGCCCGGGTCCTGAAGCTTGGCCGTACCTTCGCCAGCGCTGAAGCTTTCATCTACAACGCGGCCGGCGAGCTTTGCGCGAGCGGCCGGGGTGTCTTCTATGTGGCAGAGGCCGCCACACCAGCCTGATCGTGTGAGGAAGTCATGCGCGTAGCCTGTGTCGTGGCCCATGGCGGGCTGGAGAATCTGCAGCTGCAGGACTGGCCGGAGCCCAAGGCCGGCCCGGGACAGGCCCTCGTCCAGGTCAAAGCCTGCGGCCTGAACTATCTCGATATCTTCGTGCGCCGCGGCATGCCCGGCCTGCCCGTCGAGCTGCCGCGTATCCCCGGCGGCGACATCGCCGGCATCGTCGCGGCGGTGGGCGCCGGCGTGGACCGCGCCTGGGTCGGCAGGCGCGTGCTGGTCGATCCGCATCTCAAGCAGGGCGGCGCTCTCGGCGAACACGCCAATGGCGGGCTGTGCGAGGCGATCGCCGTCGACGGCGACAGCCTCATTCACATGCCCGACAACGTGAGCTTCGAGCAGGCGGCGGCGATCCCGATCGCCTTCGGCACGGCGCGCCGCATGATGATGACCCGCGGCCAGGTGCAGAAGGGCGAGCTGGTGCTCGTGCTCGGCGCCTCGGGTGGCGTGGGCGTGGGCTGCGTGCAGATTGCGCGCGACATCGGCGCCACGGTGATCGCCTGCGCCAGCTCGGCGGAGAAGCTCGAGCGCCTGAAGACGCTCGGCGCCCATCACCTGATCGACTATTCGAAGCAGGATTTCTCCAGGGTCGCCTGGGAGATCTCCGGCAAGAAGGGTGTGGACGTCTGCATCAACTTCACCGGCGGCGACACCTGGGTCCCGTCGATCCGCGCCGTGCGGCCGCAAGGGCGCATCCTCACCTGCGGCGCCACGGCCGGCTACGATCCCAAGGAGGATCTGCGCTTCATCTGGGTGCGGGAGATCAACATCCTCGGCTCCAACGGCTGGCGGCGCGAGGACATCGAATGGCTGCTCAAGGCCGTGTCGGAGAAGCGCTTCGATCCCTGCGTCGACCGCGTCTTTCCGCTCACCCAGGCCGTCGACGCCATGCGTACGCTCGAGGATCGCCGCATCCTCGGCAAGGTCATCGTCACGCCATGAGCCTCCTTCCATGACCCTGGCCAATTTCGGCGACCTGCCGCGAGGCTGGGCCGACGGGCCCGCGGTCGCCGATCTTGGTCACCGGGACAGCGATGAGCGGATCGTCGACTACGCGCACCTCAATCGTGACTGTGACGCCCTGGCGCGGGGCCTCCTGCGCCGCGGCCTGAAAGCGGGCGACCGCGTCGCCATCCTTGGCCTTAATCGCTACGAGTACCTCGTCGCTCTCTTCGGGCTGCCGCGGGCCGGGCTGGTTCCGGTGCCGGTGAACATCAAGCTGCCCCGGGAGACGATCGCTTTCATTCTGTCGGATGCCGGCGCGAAGCTTGCCCTCGTCGACGAGGCAAGCCAGCCGCTCCTGCCACCAGCGCTGGAGGCACTCCGCTTCGATGAGCCCTCTGCCTGGAACGGCGTGCTCGATCCCGGGCCGTTTGCCAGCGTGACACCGGGTGAGCGCGATCCGGCCCTGCAGATTTACACCTCGGGCTCGACCGGCCGGCCCAAGGGCGTGCTGCTGGGTCATCACGGCCAGATCTGGAACGCCCAGGTCCTGTCGAAGTCGCGTCAGCTCGAACGCAACTCGACCATGCTGATAGCCGCCCCGCTCTATCACAAGAACGCGCTGATCGCGGCCAAGATCGCCGCCACCGCCGGCGGCAAGGCCGTCCTGCTGCCCCGTTTCGACACCAGACGCTACATCACGGCCATCGGCCGGCACCGTGTGACCTCCCTGTCCGGGGTGTCGACCATGTACCAGCTGATCCTGGCGGAGACCGAGCTGCTCCAACACACAGACCTGACCTCGGTGCGCGCCGTCTCGGTCGGCTCCGGCCCGGCCTCGCCCGCCCTCCTGCAGGGCCTGCGAGCGGCCTTCCCCACCGCCGGTGTCGCGGGCAATTATGGTCTGACCGAGGGCGGCCCCGTGCCCTTCGGCATCCATCCGCAGGGCAAGGCACGTCCCAACGGCTCCATCGGCTATCCCCTCCCGGATTCCGACTGCCGGCTGGTCGGCCCGTCACCCGACGAAGGCGTTCTGCACGTCCGCAATCCCGGCGTGCTGATGGGCTATCACAATCTGCCGCAGGAGACGGCCAAGCGGCTGAAAGACGGCTGGTTCGATACCCAGGACATCCTGCGCCGCGACGCCGAGGGCTTCTATTATTTCGTCGGTCGCGCCGACGACATGTTCAAATGCGGTGGCGAGAGCGTCTTCCCGACCGAGGTCGAAAGCCTGCTCGAGCGTCACCCCGATGTGCTGCAGGCCTGCGTCGTGCCGGTCGCCGATACTTTAAAGGACCAGATCCCGATCGCCTTCGTGGTGCTGCGGCCGGGGGCCAAAGCCGACGAGGCCGCGATCAAGGCCTTCACTCTCGCCAGCGGACCGGCGCACCAGCATCCGCGCCGGGTGATCGTGATGGACGAGCTGCCGCTGGCCGGCACCAACAAGATCGACATCAAGGCGCTCAAGGAGCGCGCCAGGGACTACGCGCGCTCAGCCTCGTCCGCGTAAGGCCGCCTCGCGGCCGGCAATCCGCCCGCCGACGAAGCACTCGGCGATGTTGCCGCCCGACAGATAGAGGTGCCCGAAGACCGAGCCGATCTCCCCGGCGGCATAGAGGCCGGCAATCGGCTTGCCGTTCACGTTGATCACCCGCTGGCGGGCATCATGCACCGGGCCGCCTTGCGTGTTCGAGACGATCGGCCACACGGCGGCGTAGGTGAAGGGTGGCTTGAGGATGGGCATCATGCTCGACGCCGGCCGGCCCCAATCGTCGTCGCGCTGGGAAGCGCAATGGGCGTTCCAGTCCTCGATGGTCGAGGCGAGCTCGTGACCCGGCACGCCGATGGCCTGCGCCAGAGCCTCGATCGACGACGCCCGCTGCAGGATCCCGCTTTCGATCTCTGCCTCGTTGTCGGCGCTCCATTCATAGGCGATGCCGCGCTCGTTCGAGGTCGGCCGGCCGAAGGGATAGAGCTTCGTGCCCTCGGCATCGGCGATCAGCCAGGCCGGCAGCGCGGCATAGTCCTGCACCAGAGGATCGTAGCGCCCCAGTGACCGGGCACCCGTATCCTGAAGATAGGGATCGTATTCGTTGCTGAACCGCCGACCGCGGCGATTGACCAGGATCCATGGCATACGCACGTCGCCGCGCGGACCCGCTCCCGGCAGCCAGTCCGGCAGGCGTTTGGTGCGGATGCCGAACGGATAGGCCGGATCGGTGTGCTTGAAACCGTAGGAGCCGTGGTAGTGCCACATGTGCCAGAGGCCGGCCCCCACCGACTGCGCCATGCGGATGCCGTCGCCGGTGTTGCCACGAAAGGCGGCGTTGAGCACGGGCTGCTCGGACCAGAACTGCTTCTGCAGGGCGGCGTTGCCCTCGAACCCGCCGCAGGCCAGCACGACACCGCGCTTCGCCCGGATGGCCAGGCGCTTGCCGCGCGACCGGGCGACGAGCCCGACGATCCTGCCCTTCTCGACGATCAGCTCCTCGGCGCTGGTGCGGGTCAGCGGCTTGAGGCCGCGCTGCTCCAGGCACATCTCGATGAAGCGGAACATCAGGCGCCCGCCCGGCGCGCCGCGCACATGCGGATAGGCCTTGGCGCCATCAAAGCCTTCGATGCTCTCGACATTGACGAAGGCGAACGTGTCGTAGCCATCGAAGGGATAGTTGCCGTGTGCCTCGCGGTTGCTCAGCTCGACCGGCAGTTTCCGGGCCAGCTTCGCGAGCTGTGCCGGCATCGCCTGCATGCCCTTGGCCAGCGTCTTCAGCACATCGTCGGGTGTCGTACCGCCGTTGGTGCGCCTGAGATAGTTGAACGCCGCGTCGGCGCTCTTGGCCACACGCACGCCGCCGAAGGAGCAGACCGAGATGCCGCCGGGATCGGGCATCTTCTCCAGGATCAGGACCTTGGCGCCTTCGTCATGCGCCGCAATCGCCGCCTTCGCTCCGGCAAAGCCGCAACCGACCACCAGCACATCCGTCTGTCTGTCCCAGCGCGGCATGGTCAGCGGAACGCTTCGGGAAACACTTTGGTCAGGCCGTCGACCAGTTCACCGGCCATATCCGAGAGGATGGCCTCGCCCTTCTCCGCCGTCGCCAGGGTCGGATCGCCGCGCGCCCCGGCGACGCTGTAGTCGGGCCCGCTCTTCGGGTCACCGTCGAACACCGTCGGGGTGTAGAACACGGTCGCCGGCTCGTCGAGCGCATGACCGTAATCGGTTTTGGCCCGGTCGAGCTTCACGCTCCCGGGCTCGATGGCCATGATCATCGAGGCTTCCGCCTCGTCAGCGTGCCCGCCGATCTTCTGCTGCATCAGGGCACGGGTCTTGCGGCCCAGCATCCGGATATCGGCGGTATGAACCCGTACGCCGTGCGTCTCGTAGAAATCACGCACGACGACACGCAGCACCGGCTCGGTCGAGACGCCGGTGTTGATCACGGCGAGGCGCTTGACCCCGTCGCGCACGAACTTGGCGAAAATCTCGGTCAGGATGGCGCCGAAGGTTTCCGCCGACAGGTGCTGCGAACCCGGGTACCGCACGAAGGCCGGGTAGTAGCCGAAGCTCACCACCGGGGCGAGGACCACCGGCAGCTTCTCGGCGACGCGGCGCGACAGGTCGCGCGCCAGCAGCCAGTCAGTCTTCAGCGGCAGGTGGTGGCCATGCTCCTTGGAGATCGCGCCGATAGGCACCACCACCGGCGCGCCCTTGTCGAACCATTGTCTGGCCTCGGGCCAGGTGAGGTCTTCGAGCCAGACGCCTTTCATAGGTGCTTCTCCAGGAAGCGGCGCACGTCAGGCCCCCAGATATGCGGGCCGAGCTTCGCCAGGATATGGCCTTCCCAGTTCGACAGGCCGAAGGCCGGGAAGATCTTGGATTCGACGTTGCCCGAACGCGCGGCGGCCAGCTCCTTCGTCGGCCGGACCGAGTAGTCGTTGGCCGCCTGGATATAGAAGATGGGCTGCGTCACCTTCTTGGCCGCTGCAATCATGTGCGCCGCCAGATCGGCGTTGCGGTCCCAGTTCATCGCCGCCCCGGCGAATTCCACGGCGCAACGCAGGCCCGGCTCCTTCGCCGCGGCCAGCAGCGTGTTGGTGCCGCCAAAGGAGCTGCCCATCGTGCCGATGCGCTCCGCCGCGAGCCCCGGAAGGGTCTTCAGATAGTTGAACGCCGCGATGACGTCGTGGCTCTCGCGCTCCAGGCGCTCGATGATCTGGCGGTTGTAGTCGGGGCTGAACGCCGGCGCGGGGCACTCCTCGCGCCACCCCGGACCCGGCGAACGGCCGTAGCCGTGGCGATGCGGATGGAAAAGGGCAATGCCCCAGGACAGGAGAGCGGCGGCAATGCCGGGCGACACCACCTCCAGATCCTCCTCGTGGATTCCGCTGCCGTGATTGTAGATCATGCAGGGGAACGGGCCTTTGCCCGGCGGCCGGAACAGATAGCCCTTGAGGCGATGCTTTCCGCTGACGAACTCGTGCTCCTCCGGCACCAGCGACAGGGTTTCGAGCGCAATGTCCCCGGCCCAGCCGTGACTGCCGGCGACCCGCTCCTCGCACAGGCGCTCGAAGCGCTCGATCAGCGACGTCATGGTCTTGCGCACGGCCTCGAAATCCGGACTTGCTTTGCGCGCCGCAAGATCGGCATCGTGCGTAGCCTTGTCGGCGAAGCCGCATTCCCACGATATATCGGGCCCATCGAAGCTCGGATCGGCCTTTACCCGGATCGTGCCGGCCTGAAGGCCGATCGTCACCCGCACCTCGCAGGCGCGGCGGCGCGTGGCCAGCACCTCGTCGCGCTTGCCCGGTTTGGCGTAGTAGTGCGTGCGCTCGATGATCATCGCGGAGCCTCGAACTCGCCCGGATAATGACAGCGCGCAAAGCGGCCGGGCACCACTTCGCGGAATTCAGGCGCCTCGGTCCTGCAGCGCTCTCGCGCAATCGGGCAGCGGGTGTGGAAATGACAGCCCGGCAGCGGGTCAATCGGGCTGGGCAGCTCACCCTCCAGCGCCAGCATGGTGCTCTTTGCCTCCGGATCGGGCTCCGGCACGGCCGAGATCAGCGCCACGGTATAGGGATGGAGTGGCTTGGCAAAGAGCTCGGCCTCGCTGGACAGCTCCACCACGCGACCGAGATACATGACGGCGATGCGGTGGCTGACATGCCGTACCACCGCAAGGTTGTGCGAGATAAACAGCAGGGCCAAGCCGAAACGCTGCTGCACATCCTGCATCAGGTTGAGGATCTGCGCCTGGATAGAGACGTCCAGCGCCGACACGGCCTCGTCGCAGACGATCATCTTCGGGCTCGGCGCCAGGGCGCGGGCGATGCCGATGCGCTGCCGCTGGCCGCCGGAAAAAGCGTGTGGGTAGCGCGCGGCGTATTCCACGGGCAGGCCGACGATGGTCAGCACCTCGTCGACCCGGGCATCGATCTTCGCCCGGCTCCAGCCGAGATTGCGCAACGGCTCGCCGATGATGTCGCGCACCCGCAGGCGGGGATTGAGCGAGCTATAGGGGTCCTGAAAGACGACCTGGAGCTGGGCGCGCAGCTTGCGCAGATCGCTCTCGGCCTGATGCGTGATGTCGCTGCCGCCGAAGCGGATCGCACCCTGGCTGGGCTCGAGCAGGCGCAGCACGAGGCGGGCGAGCGTCGTCTTGCCGCAGCCGGACTCGCCGACGATGCCCAGCGTCTCGCCTTCGTGCAGCGACAGGCTGACCTCGTCGACCGCCCTGAGCGTGCGCATCGGCCCGCCCAGGCCGCCACGCACCGGGAAGCTCTTGCTGACCTTGTCAATCTCCAGCAGGGCCGTCATGCCGCAAGCCCCGGATCGTCGGCCCGCCAGCAACGGACCTTCCGGCCGTCCTGCGCCACGGTCAGCGGCGGCGCCTCGGCGCGGCAGCGGTCAATCGCGTCCGGGCAGCGGGGATGGAAGCGGCAGCCGGACGGAAAGGCCGTCGGCGGCGGCGCCGTGCCCTTGATCTGATGCAGGCGCGACAGTTTCTGGCCGACGCGCGGCACGGATTTCAGCAGGAGCCGCGTGTAGGGATGGCGCGGCCGGGCGAACAGGTCTTTCACCCGCGCCTCCTCCATCACCTGGCCGGCGTACATGACAACGACCCGGTCGACCATGCCGGCGATGACGCCGAGGTCGTGGGTGATCAGCAGCACGCCCATGCCTGTGTCATCGCGCAGCTTGCGGATCAGGCGCAGGATCTGCGCCTGGATGGTGACGTCGAGCGCGGTCGTCGGCTCGTCGGCGATCAGCAGCCTGGGCTGGCAGGCGATGGCCATGGCGATCATCACACGCTGGCGCATGCCGCCGGAAAGCTGGTGAGGATAGTCGTCGACCCTTATCTCCGGCGAAGGAATGCCGACAGCGCGCATGAGCTCGATGGCGCGTTTGCGCGCCTCGCTTCGACTGAGGCCCAGATGGGCCTCCAGGGTCTCGCCGATCTGGAACCCGGCGCGGAACAGCGGGTTGAGGCTGGTCATCGGCTCCTGGAAGATCATGGCCATCGCCCGGCCGCGGAGGTCGAGCAGCCTGCTTTCCGGGAGGGTGACGAGGTCGTCTTCGCCCAGACGGATCGAACCGGTCTCGATTTTCGCCGTGGTCGACAGCAGCCGCATGATGGTCAGCGCGGTGATTGACTTGCCGGATCCGCTCTCGCCCACCAGGCCGAGAATCTCGCCGGGTGCGATGTCGTAGGAGACGCCGTCGACCACCCTCACCCGGCCGCGCGAGGTGGGGAAGCTGACCGAGAGCTCCCTGATGGAGAGCAGGCTCATCGATCACGAATCCGGGGGTCGAGCAGGTCGCGCAAGCCATCACCCAGCAGGTTGAAGCCGACGATGGTGATGCCCAGCGCCAGGCTGGAGAAAAAGGCGAGATGCGGATCGGTACGCAGTGCCGCCAGCCCGTCCCGGATCATGCCGCCCCAGCTGGGTATCGGCTCCTGGATGCCGATGCCGAGGAAGCTCAGCGTCGCTTCCGCCATGATGATGAAGCCGACACCGACCGAAGCCCGCACGATCAGGGCGGGCACGATGTTGGGCAGGCAGTGGCGCAGCAGGATGGTCACCGGCCGCGTGCCGCAGGTGATGGCGGCGTCGACGAAGAGCTCGCCGCGCAGCGACAAGACCAGCGAGCGTGTGATACGCGCGATACCCGGCCAGCTCACCAGCGACAGCGACAGAACCGTGGTGAAGATACCCGGCCCGAGCATCGCCGCCACCAGGATGGCGATGATCAGCTCCGGAAAGGCGAAGGTGATGTCGGCAGTGCGCATGACCACGGATTCGACCCAGCCGCCGCGCCACGCGGCAGCCATGCCGGCTGCCGTGCCGACGACGATGGAAATGGCGAGCACGGAAAGGGCCACGATCAGCGAGATGCGAGTGCCGGCGATGAGGCGTGAAAGGACGTCCCGACCGAGCTGGTCCGTGCCGAGGAGAAACTGCGCACCCGGCGGTTCCCAGACAACCAGCATGCTGGTCTTGCGATAATCCATCGGCGCCAGCCAGGGCGAGAGCACGGCAACGACCGCGATGGCCAGCACGATCACGGCCCCGATTACCGCGCTGGGATGACGCACGAAGCGCGCCGCAAAGTCCCGAAAGCCGGTGACCTCGCTGATGGCTTCAGCCGCGGCAACGCTCATGACTTGCCTTCAATCCGGATACGCGGATCCACGACGCTGTAGAGCACGTCGACCAGGCAGTTGATGCCGGCATAGAAAAGCGTGAAGAGCAGCACGATGCCCATGGCCACCGGATAGTCGCGCGCGAAGATCGACTGGATGGCGATACGGCCGAGGCCGGGAATATTGAACAGTGTCTCGATGACGAAGGTGCCGGTGATCAAGCCGCCGAAGATGACGCCGATCACCGTCAGGATGGGAACGAGGACGTTGCGCAGGCCGTGGCGCCAGATTACCAGCCTCTCGCGCAATCCCTTGGCGCGGGCCGTGCGGATGTAATCCTGCTGCAGCACCTCCAGCATGAAGGTGCGAGCCAGGCGGGCGATATAGGCAGCCGGCGGGATCGTCAGCAGGACCACCGGCAGCACGGCGTGAGCGGCGCGGCTCCAGCCTGCCACCGGCAGCCAGCCCAGTTGAAGGCTGAAGAACCAGACGAAGAAGGCCGCCATGGCGAAATTCGGGACCGACAGGCCCGTCACCAGGATCAGCATCACGCCGGTGTCCGCGGCGGTATTGCGGCGGAGCGCCGCGAAGATGCCAAGCGACAGGCCGATGGGCACGGCGAGCGTCAGCGCCGCCAGCGCCAGGAAGGGGCTGATCCACAACGCGTCGCTGATCACTGCCGTTACCGGCACACCCGGATGGCGGAAGGACAGGCCGAGGTCACCGGACGGCAGGCCGGAGATGTAGGAGACGAACTGCTCCCACAGCGGCCGGTCGAGGCCGTATTGCTGGCGCAGGGAGTTGGCGAGTTCGAGGTTCGACGACTGGTCGCCCAGCATCACCATGATCGGGTCGCCGGGAACGAAGCGCGTCGCGACGAAGGTCAAAACAAGAGCGGCTGCCAGGACGGGAATGAGCCCCAGCAGCCGCCGAACCGTGTACGAGAACATTACGCGGGCGGGTACCGCCCTCTCAGTTGATAGTCACGTCGTAGAACGGCCAGAGGCGGTAGGGATAGACCACCACGCCCTTGACGTTCGGCTTGATCAGCGCGACCTGGGTGCGGACGTAAGTCCCGCACGTTCCCCAGTCGTCCATCAGTACCTGTTCGGCCTTGTGATAGAGCTTGTAGCGCGCCTCGTTGTTGGGGGTCTTCTCGGCCTCATCAATGACCTTGTCGAACTCCGGGTTCTTGTAGCGCGCGCGATTGTAGGGGCTGGTGCTGTACCAGACCTGCCGAAGGTAATACATCGAGTCCGGCCAGCCGGCGGTCCAACCCCAATGGAAGAAGGCCACTTCGCCCGCGTTCATGGCGCGGATGAAGGTGCCGCGCTCGATCACGTTGACCTCGACATTGAGACCCAGCACCTGGCGATACTGGTCGGCCAGATAGGTGGATTCGTCGCGGTTGCTGGCAATCGCCGTGATGGTCAGCGGTGGCATGCCCTTGGCGTCCGGGAAACCGGCGTCGGCCAGCAGCTTCTTGGCACGCGCCGCATCGTACGCGATCTTCTTCACGTCCTTGTTGTAGCCAGCCACGCCGGGCGTCATCTGGCCATAGAGCGGCTCGGCGAGGCCGCCGAACAAGCCGTTGCTCATGCCGGCGCGATCGATGGCGACGCAGAAGGCCTCGCGCACGCGCTTGTCCTTGAACGGCGCGTAGAGGTTCTGGTTCATGCCCATGAAGTTGATCTGGGCGGCAGCGGCCGTCGAGGATTCTGCCTTGAGCTTCGCATCGCGCAACACGCGGCGCGCCACTTCGGGCCGCTGCATCCAGACGATGTCGAGATCGCCGGCCTGGTACTGGTTGACCGCCGTCTCCTCGCTCGGAACGATGAGGAATTGCACGCCATCGATCTTCGGCGCACCGCCCCAATACTCCTTGTGAGCCCGGGTCAGGACTTCCTGGCCACGACGCCAATGGACGATGCTGTAGGGACCGGTTCCGGCAGAGCCGGTCTGCATCGACGCGAGGCCTTTCTCCTTCACCGTCTCGGAGTCGAAAAAGAAGAACTGATAAATCGGGAAGAGCACTTCCGGCTCGGTGAAGCGCACCTCGACGGTCAGGTCGTTGACGATCTTCACGCCCGCGAGCTCGGTGGCCTTGCCGTCTCGGATGTCCTTGGCGCCGACGATCTTGGAGACGTATTCGAGCGCCAGACCGCCTTTGTTGGCCGGCACCAGCAATTGCTCGAGATTGTACTTCACGTCTTTGGCGCCAAAGGTCTTGCCCGAATGGAACTTGACGTTCGGGCGGAGATGGAAGCGCCAGCCCATATTGTCGGGGTCGGCCTCCCAGCGCAGGGCCAGGCCGGGGGTGATGTTCCCGTCCTTGTCGAGCTTGGTGAAGCCCTCATAGACGTTGCGCAGGATGTTGCCGGAGACCAGCTCCGAATAGGTGATCGGGTCGATCATTGCCGGATCGGCCTCGATGTTGAGGCGCAGGGTCTTGGCGTCGGCAATACCGGCCGCCAGCAAGAACGCCGCACCGGCCGTCAATCCAAGGTTACGCAAGCGCATCGAGAGCCCCCGGGTTTTCTGTTTAGACCGTCAGCCATTATTATGCCTACGATAGTGGACGAGCAAGGTTGCGGCGCACAAAAAGGCGTGAGGCAGGGGGTATGAAGGACGGTCGGAATCTCGGTCGCGTGTGGGACATCGCGCGCGATCCCGATAAGGTTGCACTGGTCGACCTCGCCTTCCCCGACCGCCCGCGCGAGGTCACCTACGCCCAGTTCGATGCCGAATGCGCTGCGGTGGCGCGTGGCCTGCAGAAGCGCGGCCTGAAACGGGGAGACCGCGTCGGCATCCTGGCGCTCAACCGCCTTGAGTACCTTGCCGCTTTCTTCGGCACGATGCAGGCCGGCTTCGTTACGGTGCCGATCAGCATCAAGCTGCCAGCCGACACAGTGCGCTACATCGTGGAGGATTCCGGCGCCAGGCTGCTCTTTGCCGACCGCGACCGCCGCGCCCTCTGCCCGCCCGGCATCCCCGTCATCGACTTCGATTCACCCGACTACGCCGCGCTGCGCGATCCCGGTCCGTTCGAGCCCGTATCCGTCGCCCATGACGAGACCGGCATGCAGCTTTACACCTCCGGCTCCACCGGCCGGCCCAAGGGCGTGCCCCTGTCGCACGAGACGCAATGGTGGGCGCTCGACGTCTTCAAGAAAATGTACGGCGAGGCGCCGGAGCATCGCTATCTCATCGCCGCCCCGATGTTCCACATGAACGCGACAGTCAGCCTGAAGATGGCGCTGACGACCCATGCCAGCGTCGTGCTGCTGCCGCAGTTCAATGCCCGCACCTATGCCGAGGCGATCGCGCGCTGGAAGGTGACCTGGCTGACCTCGGTGCCGACCATGATCGCGCTGATGCTGCGCGAGACCGACCTGATGAGCAGCCTCGACTTCTCCTCGGTCAAGCGCGTGACCATGGGCTCGGCCCCGCTCACCCAGGCGCTGATCGACAAGGTACAGCAGCAGTTTCCCGGCCGTCCAATCAACAACAGCTACGGCACGACCGAGGCCGGCCCGGTGGTCTTCGGGCCGCATCCCGACGGACGGCCGCGGCCGCCGCTGGCGGCGGGCTATCCGGCTCCGGGGGGCGAGATCGAGCTGCGCGAGGGCCCGTCGCCCGACGAGGGCGTCCTCTACATGCGCAACCCGTCGGTGATGAAGGGTTATCACAACCTGCCGGAACAGACGGCGAAGGTGCTGAAGGACGGCTGGTATCGCTCCGGCGACAATTTCCGCCGCGACAAGGACGGCTTCTTCTATTTCCTCGGCCGGGCCGACGACATGTTCGTCTGCGGAGGCGAGAATATCTGGCCCGGCGAAGTGGAAAAGATGCTCGAGCGGCTGGAGGGCGTGCACCAGGCCTTCGTCGTGCCGGTGCCCGACGAGCTCAAGCACCAGCTGCCCTTCGCCTTCATCGTGCGCAAACCCGGCGCCGCTCTGGACGAGAAGGCGGTGAAGGAGTTCGCGCTCCGGAACGGACCGGCTTACGCCCATCCGCGCTTCGTCGAGTTCGTGCCGGAGCTGACGCTGGCGGCCACCAACAAGGTGGACCGCCGAGGCCTGACAGAACGGGCAAAGACGATTGCCGCCGCGCGGCGGCCCTCTCAGGCGACGTAGCGCACCTCGCCCATCATTCCGGTCGCCTGGTGATAGAGCATGTGGCAGTGGAAGGCCCAGCGGCCGGGATTGAGCGCGTCGAACTCGATGGTCACCGTCGAGTTCGTCGGGACCAGAACCGTGTCACGGACGGCGCCGCGGAACGACGGCACCATCATGCCGTCGGTTTTCTCGATGCCCGTGACCTGGAAGTGGTGCCCGTGCAGATGAATGGGGTGCGCCATCATCGAATCGTTGCGCAGCCTCATCGCGACCCGTTCGCCGTAACGCACCTCGATCGGCAGGTTTTCGCCTGATTCGTGGCCGCTCAGGCTCCAGGCGTAGGGGCTCATGCTGCCGGTCAGGGCCACGGTCAGCTTGCGATCCGGCAGGCGGGAAGCAAGCGGGCTCCCGGATGTCAGGTGCCATTCGAAATGATCGTCGCCCAGCGCGCCCGCCGCGTCGCCAGCCATATCCGCCTGCCTGGTCACCGCACCGCGGGCCGTCGCCAGCATGACGCCGGTCCGCTCCTTCTCGCCCTCGCGCTGCGCCAGGATCGGCCAGGCGCCCTGCCCCGGCGGCAGATCGACGATGATGTCGAGACGCTGGGCGATGGCCAGCGGGAACCGGCTCTCTGACACAGGCTCGATCGGGTTGCCGTCGACCGCCACCGCCCGGCCGCTGAGCGTGCCGAGATCGATGAAGAAGTTGGTTCCCGCCGCGGCGTTGATCAGGCGCAGGCGGACGCGGCCACCGCTCTCGACACGCACGATCTCGGGATCGTCGAGCGTGCGGTCGTTGGCGAGATAGGCGTCAAAGGCGATGTCATTAAGATCCATCGCCATGCTGCCGCCCGTCATAATGTGCTGGCTGTGATCCATCGCTGGCATCGCGCTGGGTGCAGGTGACGGCGACGGGGTCGCCATACCCGGCATGCTGTGGCTCATATGACCGGCATGCCCGGCATGCGGATCGACATCGGGCAGTCCGCCGAGGGCGGCCAGGACGGCTTCGGGCAGTTGGAAGGTGAAGTCGTGCAAGATGACCACGACCTCCTGCATGTCGGCGCGCTCGTCCTCGGCCGTTCGCACGATCAGCGGCGCCGCCAGCAGATCCTGTTCCTGGAAGCCCAGATGCGAATGCATCCAGTGCGTGCCCAGCCGGGGGGCGAAGTCGTAGTACTGCGCCGTGCCGGGCGGGATGGGGTGCTGCGACAGCTCCGGCACGCCGTCCTGGGCCGAGGGCGGCTCCTGGCCGTGCCAGTGCACGACGACCGGCTCGCGGATGGCGCTGACCAGCTGGACGCGGAAGCGGTCACGCGGGCCCAGGATGAGGCCGGGGGTGCCGTCCTGCTGGCGCAGGCCGTAGACCTGCTTGCGCCGGCCCTTCACCTCGATGTCGCGGTAGCCGATGCGCAGGGTCGTGCCATGCGTGCCGGCCGCGAGTGGGGCGCCCGCGACGAGCGCACCGGCGGCGGCAGAAGCGAGGAACTGACGGCGACCGAGGATCATGGCGTCATGGTAGACGCCGCATCTGTCGGCCGCAAACCTTCCCCTGCGGAAAGCCTAACGCGCGGCGCCGACGCTCATCGCGCGACGGGCAACCGGACGGCTTTCTTCCAGTGCCCGGCGGAGGGTCCTTTTGAGAGCGGCTTCGGAGTACGGCTTCTGCAGCAGCTCGCCCATAATTTCGCTGGTGCCGTGGAAGGACGACGCGTAGCCCGAGGTGAAGACCACCTTGATACCGGGCCGCAGCTCCAGCGCCCGGCGCGCAAGGTCGAGGCCGCTCATGCCGCCCGGCATCACCACATCGGTGAACACGAGATCAAGCGGCGCGTCACCGCGCAGTATCTTCACGGCGGCTGCGCCGCAATCGGCCTCGTAGACCCGGTAGCCAAACTCCTCGAGCCGGGCGATCGTCACGGCGCGAACATCGGCATCGTCTTCTACTACAAGGATCCTGCGGCTCTGATCGACATCGCCTCCCCCGTCACGCTCATCCACGGGAAGGTCCACGCTGCGAGGCAGGTAGAGGCAGACCGAGGTTCCCTTGCCTGGCTGGCTTTCGATCCGGACATGGCCACGCGCCTGCTTGGCGAAGGCATAAACCATGCTCAAGCCGAGGCCCGTGCCCTCGCCAGCCGGCTTGGTCGTGAAGAACGGCTCGAAGGCGCGATCGATGACCTCCTGGCTCATTCCCATCCCGCTATCGATGATCGAGACGGCAACGTACTCACCCGACGGATCGAGCGGCAGCTCGCCCTTGGGCACGTTGACGCCCTCGATGATGATCGAGCCGCCCTCAGGCATCGCGTCGCGCGCGTTGATCACCAGATTGAGCAGAGCGGATTCGATACGGGCCGGATCGGCATAGACGGGCCAGAGATCGTCCGACATGCGGATCTCGATCCGCACATGCTTGCCGATGACCGGACCGAACAGCTTCGACAGGCGGGGGCTGACCTCGAGAAGATCGAGGGGCTTCGGCTGATCGGGCTGGTGGCGCGCGAAGGTCAGCAACTGGCGCGTCAGCTCGGCGCAGTTGAGGGCGCCGCTCATCGCCAGCCGCGCCTGCTCCTGCAGCCTTCCCTCGGGCAGACTCTGGGCGATGCGGTCGAGATTCCAGATGACCACGCTCAGCATGTTGTTGAAGTCATGGGCGATGCCGCCAGTCAGCTGGCCCACCGCCTCCATCTTCTGGGACTGCAGCAGCTGCTGCTCCAGGCGCCGCTCGATTTCCGACTGTCGCCGGATCATCTCCGTCTTCTTGTAGAGATCGACGAACACCGAGACTTTCGCGCGCAGGACGACCGGGTCGATCGGCTTGAAGACGTAGTCGACGGCCCCGAGGGCGTAGCCGCGCGAGATATCGGCATCGTCCCGGCTATAGGCGGTGATGAAGATGATCGGCAGGTCTCGCGACCGGTCCCGCTGGCGGATCAGCGACGCGAGCTCATAGCCGTCCATGTCCGGCATACGGACGTCGACCAGGACGATGGAGAAATCCTGCTTCAGCAGATGGCGTAGCGCCTCGGCGCCGGACTGGGCCTGGACAACCGTCTGGTTCAGGCTGCCCAGCATCTCGGCTAGCACGAGAAGATTCTGCGGCTTGTCGTCGACGATCAGGATGCTCGCCTTAATCTCCGGCATTTCCGCTGTAGCCGCGCGCGCGGCGATGAGAGTGCCCGAAGTTTGGCGGCTGCCCTCAGCGCAGGGAGCGGACCGGGAGAACGATGGAGCAGAAGACGTAGCCGTGGAATCCATGAGGTCGATCCGGGAGTGCTGCAACAGCTAAGCGACGAAGATACAGGGAAGACGATGACCGCTTTTCAGCAACTGACAGGCTCTGACGCGCTCATCTCCGCCCCACAGCCATGGCACACGAACACGCCGTCGGCCGGCGCAGTCAGACAATCTTAACCACGGCCTTGGCCGGCCTTTATCGGGATAACCCTTAGATGGGATACGGAATCTACCGACGCCTATCGCCTCAATCGGCGATCACCTCGGCGCGCTGCTCATCGCCTTCGCGCGCACGAGTCGGCCGCGCGCGGGCGTAAAAGATATGGTCTCCGATCTGCCGGACCCGGACGAACGCCGCCGCCCAGTCCGGCTGGACCCAGACCGCATGGAAGAACGTGCTGCCCTCGACCGGATCAGCGTCGCGATCGTCGATCGCCATGCGGGCCACCCGCTGGGCCGTCTCCCAGGCGGAGGTTTCGCGGGGCGACTTCAGGCGGCGCTTGGCCGGGTCGCTGGTCCACGAGAAGTGTCGGCCCCGAAACACCACGTCGCAGATCGACGCCGAACCGAGAGAATCCTCAAGGCGATTGAGCGTGACGTGGGCGACCGCCAGCTGGCCCTCCAGCGGCTGGTTACGCGCCTCGTGATAGATGTTGAGGGCCAGGCATTTGAGATCGCGTTCGCCCACCTCGCTGGAGGCCCGCTCGGCATGCGCCGTGGAAATAGAGACGATGCCGGCCAGCATGCCGGCCAGCGCCCAGCGGCAAAGGAACGCTAGGGGGCGGGCGATGGCCATGGCAGAGAAGACTGCGGATGCGGCGCCGGACGGCCGGCGAACCTCTCCAGGGATCCCCTATAGCGCCGGCGCTGCCCCTGTTCCGGCGTGACTGATCCGCCATCCGTTCTGGACAGCAGCATTTCGGCGGCGAACGTCTCTCGTGCCACGGCCATTCGGTGGGCCCGGGAGAGTCCGGCAAGAAAGCTGTGGTGCCACTGCAGCGCATCGTTGTGCAGCAGCTTGATGATCATGCGCCGCCAGCGGTCCTGGCGTTCATCCAGCGGCATGGCGAGCGCCTGGCGCGTGGCACGAGCGATCTGGCCTTCATCCGCCGGATCGACCAGCAGCGCCTCGGTCAGCATGTCCGCCGCACCCGAAGAGCGGGACAGCACCAGAACACCGGGGTCGGCCGGATTCTGAGCCGCAACAAATTCTTTGGCCGCGAGATTGATGCCATCGCGCAGCGGGGTCAGAAGGCCGACACGGCTGGCACGGAACAGCGACGTCAGAGTCTCCGCGTCGAGAGTCCCGTAGACATCGTAGACCGGCATCCAGCCCGGCGCGGCGAAGCGCTCGTTGATACGCTGGACCGCCACCTTCTGCTCGGCACGCAGTTCGAGATAGCCCGGCACCAGCGACCGAGAGGGCGCTGTCACCTGCACGAAACTGACCCGACGACGCAGCTCGGGCGCCTCGGTCAGCAGGCGCTCGTAGCCGCGCAAACGCTCGATGAGACCTTTTGTGTAATCGAGGCGGTCGGCGCCGATGATGACCCGGCGCCCCTCCAGGCAATGGGAAAACCGCACGGCCTGCTGGCCGGTTGCGGACGACGCGGCCGTGGCCATCGCCTTCTGGGTGGCGATGCCGACCGGCAGCACCTCCACCGCGGGGCACGGCGCCAGCCGGCCGCCGCGACGCGTCCGGCGCATGAAGTCATGGAGATTCGCCTGATCGCGCCGGGTCTGAACACCCACGAAATCATAGGCCGCGAGGTCCTCGGCCAGCTTGCGCCGCCAGGGAGTGGCCTGCAGGACATCGGCTCGCGGGAACGGCACATGCAGGTAGAAGCCGATGGGCGAGCGGATGCCGCTCTCCCGCAGCATCCAGCCCAGCGGGATGAGGTGGTAGTCGTGGATCCAGATCCGGTCGTCCGGGCGCAGCATCGGCGCGAGGCGGGCGGCGAACAGCCCATTGACGGCACGGTAGACCGCCAGATCGTCGGAGTGGAACCGCACACGCTCCGTCAGGTCGTGGAACAGAGGCCAGAGCGTGCCGTGAGCAAAGCCGTTGAGATGGCCTTCGTACTGGCTGGCGTTGAGGTCGATGCCGACACAGGTGAGCGAGCCTTCGCGGCGAAGCGACACCACGGCATCCGGGGTGGATGAAACCCGGCCGCTCCAGCCGAACCACAAGGCCGGTCCGGCATCCCGCTCCTGAAGATCAATTCCGGCCATCGCCGGCCGCTCGCCCGCCTTCATTCCCGAAAGGAGGGGTGCGCGATGGGAAACGATCACCAGCCTGCCCGACATGCCGCCTGCTCTCCCGCCCCGCCCGCGCGAATCGCAGGCCATCTGGCTGGAGCAGAACGTAGAGACGGCAAGCGTTGCCGCTTATCGGGACTCCCCCCTAGTCCCCAAAGGGGATTCCCCCGAAACCGATAGGAGTCACCCGGTACCGGAGGGAGATCAGCCGAGAGAGGTAGGAAGGCGCTGGCGGGAGGGCTGGGGATAACTCGATCCCCGGCGGCCGACTATTCCTCGGACGACACCAGGCCGTGGCGGATGGCGTAGCGGACGAGGCCTGCGACATCATGGATGTCGAGACGGTCCATCAGGCTCGCGCGATGCGACTCGATGGTCTTGACGCTCGCGTCGAGCAGCTGGGCGATCTCCTTGCTCGACTTGCCCTCGGCGATCAGCTGCAGGATCTCGCGCTGGCGCGGCGTCAGCTGCTCGATCGAGCTGCTCTTCTGCTCGTCGCCGCGGTTGAGATACCCCTCGATGACGTGCTTGGAGATGGCCGGGCTCAGGAAAATCTCGCCCCGGGCCACGGAATCGATCGCCAGTTCCAGCTCGCGCGGGGTCGACCCCTTGAGCACATACCCCGACGCTCCGGCGCGCAGCGCCTGGAGGACGAAGTCATCGCGCGTATGGGCGGACAGGACCACGACCCGAACCTTGGGGTGATCCTTGACGATGCGCCGCGTCGCGTCGAGGCCGTTCAGCCCCGGCATGGTGATGTCCATCAGGACCACTTCAGGCCGATGCTGGGCGATCAGCTCAAGCGCTTCACGGCCGTCTCCGGCCTCGGCGACGACTTCCACACCGGCGAAATTGTCGAGGAGCGACCTGAGGCTGGCTCGTACCAGCCGGTGATCTTCGGTCAGCAGTACACGTACTGGCGTCATCTTACGCCTGCGTACGCGTCCGCGAGCGCGGCCGATAGCATGGCCCGATACCGCAGATCATGAGAACACCCCACCACTTGCACCCGACCTGACGCTCTTGAGCGTCGGTTTAGCCAGTATTTTAAAGGACTAGCCGGGCACGCGTGGGAAAGCTAGCAGAATTAACCCGGAGCGTACACCTAGCAAACGGCGGCTCTTTGGCATCGCCCCAAAAACAGACATGCGCATCGGCCAAAGCCGACGCGCACGCTGTCATCTGGATCTGTCCCGTTGCGGGGACGATCACATCACGGCTTCTTTGAGCTCCTTCGACGGCCGGAAGCGAACCTTCTTGCTCGCCTTGATCTTGATCGGCTCGCCGGTGGCCGGGTTGCGACCCATGCGGGCGGCGCGCTTGGCGACGACGAAGATGCCGAGACCCGGGACGCGAATCTTCTCGCCCTTCTTCAGGTTCTTCGTCAGCGATTCCACGAACCCTTCGAGGAGCTCAAGGACCTGCTTCTTCGGCAGCTCCTGCTTCTCGGCGATTCCGGCGGAAATGTGCTTCAGTGTAACGACGGGCATAGGTTCCCTCTTATGGTTGATAACCCCCGATTCGGGCGCGGCGCAGCGCCCGGTAATTCCTCGCTCGCTTGGCCCGCCGCTGTCAATCGCGCTGGGGGCAAAAAGCCACGAAAAACGGCCAGACCCGCAGGTCTGGCCGTTTCCCGATACCCGTGGAACGGGTGTGCTAGCGAGTCGTGCCCGAGCCGGTTGTCGAGCCCGAGCCGCTACCCGAACCCATCGTGCCACTGCCACCCGAGGCGCCGGGCGAACTGCCGGTCGACGTCCTGCCCGAGCTGGGCCCCGCGGCCTGCAGATCGTTGAGGCACTTCGTCTTCTCGACCTCGCTGGTCTTGGCGCGGCAGGCCGCTTCCTGCTGGCTGCGGGACTGCGTGCCCGCGGCACCGGCGCCGGCAGCGCCGTTCGAACCCGACGAACGTGCGCCCGGCGTCGAGGGCGCGTTCGCGGGCGGCGACGACATCTGCGCCATTGCCACGCTGCTGGCCAACACCGCAGCCGCGGCGATCATGATTGTCCTGTACATGCGTTACCTCCAGGGAAGAATGCGTTGCACCGCGTCTGAAACGGCATCCCCTCTGGGCCGTTCCAGCGTCACCACAACGAAATTCCAACCTCGCATCACCGCACCGCCGTTCCCATCTTAGCGGAGCCCTTTCCCGTTATCCTTCCCGCCATGGCCCGTCCCCTTAAGCAGCGGCGTTCGACGGTCAAGCCCTCCGGCCCTCTTGGCATGCGGCTGACCCATCCCGACCGAGTGGTGTTTCCCGAGCAGGGGCTGACCAAGCGCGACCTCGCTGAGTACTACGCGGCCATTGCTCCGCAGATGCTGCAGCACATCGCCAACCGGCCACTCAGCCTGGTGCGCTGCCCGAGCGGGACCAGCAGCAAGTGCTTCTATCAGAAGCATCCCGTAACCGGCATGAGCGACGCCATCCACCGCGTCCGGGTGAAGGAGAAGAGCGGCACGACGAACTACGTCTTCGTTGACGATGCCACTGGCCTGCTCGAGCTCATCCAGTTCGGCACGCTGGAGATCCACCCTTGGGGCTCGCGTGCGGACGATCTCGATCATCCCGATCTGCTGATCTTCGATCTCGACCCCGACCCGTCCGTACCGTGGAAACGGGTGATCGAAGCAGCGCATGAAGTGAAAGCCCTTCTGGAGGAGATCGGGTTGCGCAGCTTTCCCAAGACCACCGGCGGCAAGGGGCTGCACGTCGTCGTGCCTATCGAGCCGCAGGTGGAGTGGGAACCGGTAAAGCAGTTTTGCCGGCAGATTGCCGAATTGCTGACAGCCCGTCGCCCCGATGACTACACCACGAACATGTCAAAAAGCGTGCGCAAGGGGCGGATCTTCATCGACTTCCTGCGCAATGATTTCGGAGCGACGGCGATTGCCGCGTATTCGACCCGCGCCCGGCGCGGCGCCCCGGTCGCCGTGCCGCTGACATGGCGCGAAGTCACGGCCGATCTCAAACCGGCTGACTTCACCATCGCGGCGGTGCGCCAGCGGGTGAGGCGTCAGCGCACCGATCCGTGGAAGGAGTTCTGGGTTCTCCGTCAGCGGCTGAAGCTCTGACGCTCAGGCCCCGTCCCGGCCGGTATCCTTCGGGCGCGCCAGTTCCCCGCGATGCTCGACGGCCGCGTGACGGTCGGTGCGTAGCCCGCCCTGCCACGGCGTGCCTGAATTGGGTTGGGCGTCGACAGGCATCCCCTCGCCTTCCGGACGGCTGCGCGTGGCAAGACGCGGTGGCGGCTCCGCCGCGGTGGGTCGGCTGCGCGGCAGGCGCCGGTGCGGCTCAGCCTCGCGCCGCTGCTTGGCCTTGAAGGCCTTGAGCTGACGCTCGGCCGCCTGGAAGGCGCGACGCAGCGAGGCGAAGATGTCGGTCCGGGCAAACTTCTTGTTGGCGTGGTGAGGTTCCTGAGACACCGCGATATCCGCGCCATCGACCGACATCAGGATGTGCACCTCCACGACATTGCCCGTCTTGCGCTGCTGGTGGAGCGCCTCCACCGAGATCCGGCAGCCGATGAGCACACCATGCCGGTCGAGCTTCTCGACGTACCGACGGATTTCCTCTTCCACAAGATCTGACGGGGGAAAGTTATGAAAGCTGATCTCAAGGGGACGTTCCACCAGTTCCTCCTTGCCTGAGGCTTCAGCGGGCAAACAGGGGCACCGCCCCAGGGCTGCCCTCGGGCGACAGATTGAGAATGCCCGGCTACCTCTTTGGTTCCTCGCCAAAGCCGCGCGAAACCAAACAACAAGGGCCACGTTCCCTTGCAGCGATGCCGGCCAAGCGTTCCCAACCGCCCAGAAAGCACCGGTGGCTGCTGTGGATCGCAGCCGTGCCGGTGGGGCTCGTCGGGCTTCTGGCTCTCGCCTATTTCGCCTTCTGGGACTGGAACTATCTGCGGGGCTACGCCTCGGAACGGGCAAGCGGTGCGGCCGGGCGCAAGATCGAGATCGGCGATATCGACGTGCATCTCGGCCGCGTCACGCGGGTAACTGTCAGCAATCTCGACATCGCCAACGCCGACTGGGCAACCGGTCCCTCTCTCGCCAAAGTCGAAAAAGCCGACGTGATGATCGAGATCCTGCCTCTCCTGCGCGGCCGGGTGGTGCTGCCGAACGTCCACCTCGTGAAGCCTGAAATCTCGCTGGAGAAAAATGCGCAAGGCAGAAGCAACTGGGATTTCTCCCAGAACCCTGGGGGCGTGGCCGCTGCCGAGGCTGCCGCTCCCGACGAGCGTGGCGAGTTCCCGATCATCGGCGCGCTGCAGATCGACAACGGCAAGACCCGCTATGTCGATCACGCTGCGCAACTCGCGGTCGATCTCGACGTAAACACCGCCGTGGGCACCGGCGGCAAGGAAGACACCGTCACCCTCCGGGGCCATGGACAGTTGGCGGGGGAGCCCTACCAGCTCCGCTTCGTCGGCGGCTCACTCCTGAGCCTGCGCGAGGAGTCGAAGCCCTACCCCGTCTCGCTCGCCATCGACGTCGGCGAAACCAAGGTGGCGATCGAAGGCGCCGTTCAGGATCCGGTCCAGTTGAAAGGCTTCGACACCCAGTTGAAGCTGTCCGGTCCCAGCCTGTCCAAACTCTTCCCCGTGCTTGGCGTGGCCCTGCCTCCCACCCCGGCGTACCGGATCGAGGGCCGTCTGACCCGCGACGACACGGTCTGGCAGTTCACGAAATTCACCGGCCAGGTCGGTGGCAGCGATCTCCGCGGCGACCTCAAATTCAATCCGGGTGAGAAGGACAAGGTCCGGCCGAAGCTGGAAGGCCAGCTCGCCTCCGCCAAGCTCAACTTCGCCGATCTGGGCGGCGTCGTGGGTGGCGGCCCCGACGCACCGAAGGTCAACCCCAATCGTGCCATTCCCGATACGCCGATCGATCTCCAGCGCCTTCGGGCGATGGATGCCGATGTACGTTTCGAGGCGAAAAGCATCGTCGGCACGGGCTTGCCGGTCGACAATCTGTCGACCCATGTGAGGCTGACCAATGGCGTCGCAACGCTTTACCCGTTGCGCTTTGGCGTCGCCTACGGCGAGATAAACGGCGCCCTGAAACTCGACGGCTCAAAAGACATCCCCTCCGTCGAGATCAAGACCGAGATCCGGCGCATCAGCTTGAACCGTCTGCTACCCGAATCGCTCGGCAAGGAAAGCGCCGGTGAATTCGCCGGCAACGTCGAGCTCCGCGGAAGCGGGCGGTCGACTGCCGAGATCTTGGGCCGCTCGGATGGCCGCATCTCGCTGTTCATGGCCGGTGGCCAGATAAATCTGGTGCTGGCCGAAATCGCCGGCCTCGATATCGGAGAAACACTGGGCCTCCTGCTCGGCGAGAAGCAGAAGACCGTACCGATCCGCTGCGCCGTGACGGACTTCGATGTCCGGCAAGGCGTCATGCTGGCCAGGACCCTGGTCTTCGACACCACCGACACCAATATCGCCGGCAGTGGTTCCGTTTCGCTAGGCGATGAAGGCCTCGATCTGGTGATCCGGCCTCACCCCAAGGATGTCAGCATTCTCTCGGTCCGCGCCCCGATCCTGATCCAGGGCTCTTTCAAGAAGCCACGTGTGCTGCCCGATCCGGCAACGCTGGCCGCGCGCGTGGGTGTGGCCACGGCCCTCGGGGTCGTCCTGACCCCGCTGGCCGCTCTGATCCCGCTGATCGAAGCCGGTCTCGGCAAGGACAGCGACTGCCATGCCCTGGTGACTGAGGTCACTCAGCTCCGCTGAACCGCTTAACTGGCGTGCGGCTCGGTGCGAGAACCGACGAGTGAGTGCCAGATGGCGCCAGCAGATAATACCCGGGGTCAGCAGGCGCGGGACGATATCGCCTCGATCGTCGGCCATACCAAGAATGTGTGTTGAAACCGGAGGTGCCGGACATACCTCTAACGGGACACCGAGGCGCGGGTTCCTCGGGAACTGCCACGCTGACCCCCCGTTCCCAAGATCATGAACTGGCGCCTGATTTCTGCCGTCCTCGGCGCCTTGGCCACCCTCCTCGGCGTTTTTCTGCTGTACCGAGTCTTCCAGCGCTATGAGCTGGCCGAGATCGTCGGCGCACTGCGCGACATGCCGCATAGCAGCGCCGCGGCAGCCGCCCTATGCACCGTCCTCGCCTTTTTGGGCTTTGGCGTGGCGGAGTTTCTCGCCGTCGGCTACGCCAAGGGAAAACCACCGGCATTTCTCCCGGTGCTGCGCGTCGCCGTAGCCAGTCTCGGGGTGGGCCACAGTATCGGCCTCGCGGCCCTGAGCAGCGGCGCCATTCGCTATCGCATGTACTCACGCCAGGGGCTTGATCTTGTGCATGTGACCAAGATCGTCTCTTTTTCCGGCGTCACTGTTGCTCTCGGCATGCTCGTTACGGCTTCGATTCTGACCCTGCTGCGCACGGAGCTGGTTGCGGAGCTGGTGCAGCTCTCTCCCGCATTGCTCGTCGGCATTGCATTGCTCTTCGCCAGCATCGTGGCCGCCTATCCGGTCCTGTGTGCATTCCGGCGCAGACCTATGCGTCTGCGCCGGACCTCCATCAAACTTCCCAATCTCCGGCTTGCCCTGGCCCAGATATCCATCGGTGCGTTTAACCAGATGATGATCGTCGGCGCCTTCTACTTCTGCGTGGCGTCCTTCACCAAGACAGCGTTCCTGCCCATAGCGGCGCTGTATGTCGGCTCCGATGCCGCAGCGGTCGTCATGCACGTTCCCGGTGGCTGGGGCATGCTCGAATACATCATGCTGCATTTCCTCGGGGAGCCGCGCCTGTTCGCCGGCATCGTGGCCTTCCGGGTGATTTACTTCCTCGCCCCCCTGTTCATCGGCCTGACCGTCTTTCTTGCCGAAGAATCCCTTAATATGCTCCGGGAGCGGCCGCGCCGGCGCGCGGCCCGCGCGACCCATTGAAGGCCAGCAGGCGATGACGGCCCCCACGTTTCGCGTTGCCAGCTACAACATCCACTCCTGCGTTGGCACCGACCGGCATTGCAACGAGGAGCGGATCATGCGCGTGCTGCGCGAGATCCAGCCGGACATCGTCGGCATGCAGGAAGTGGGCGGCAGCTCGCTGATCGAGGAGATGGAGCAGTTCCGCTTCTTCGAGAAGCACCTCTCCATGAATTCGATCTCCGCCAGCAACCTGCGCTGGGGCCGCTTCGAGTTCGGCAACGCGCTGTTCACCTCCGGCGAGATCCTCGAATCGCGGCTGGTCGACCTCACCGTGCATCCCTTCGAACTGCGCGGGGCCATAGACTGCCGGATCCGCCTGCGCGGCAGTGACGTCCGGGTGGTCGCCACCCATCTCGGCCTGTTCCCGCACGAGCGCCGCCAGCAGGTCGCCCGCATCCTTGGTCTGCTCGAGGAAAACCCGGCCGACCTGACCGTGGTGATGGGCGATTTCAACATCTTTGGACTCGAGCGCCGGCTCCTGCGCCGCATCGGCGCACCCAAGGAGCCGCCGCGCCTGCGCACCTTCCCGTCGCGCCGACCGCTGATGTCGCTCGACCGCATCTGGACGATCCCCAACAACCGCCTGCACAAGATCCACGTCCATCGCACGACGCTGTCACGCACGGCGTCCGATCATCTGCCGATCGTCGGGGACGTCCTGCTGGACCCCGCTTCGGCCTCAACGGTCACCGCGACCGACACGGCTGGCTCGCTTGCCGTACCCCACTACTGGCTCTAGCCGCGGCTGCACTGACGTGCCGCACCTTGGAGCGGCTGAAAACTGCAGGCCAAACCCATGAGGTGATTTGGAACCGCGCTCCTACGCCCGCGTTCGGGAAGAGACACGCCGGAATTCGGGCGACAACGATGGACAACGATGGAGGTATTCCAATGAGCGACACGGCAGTGAAACCCTCACGCGAGGCGATTCCGGTCAAAACGGGGTTGGAGCGCGCGGACTGCAAGGGCCTGGCCGAGCTGCTGGAGAAGGCGCTGGCCGATACCTACCTGCTCTACTTCAAGACCCAGGCGGTGCACTGGAACATCATCGGGCCGATGTTCTACGGCGTGCACAAGCTGACCCAGGAACAGTACGAGGACATGGCCGAGAGCATCGACGAGCTAGCCGAGCGCATTCGCGCCCTGGGCTATCTCGCGCCACCTAAGCTCTCGCACCTCATCCAGATCGCCGATGTCCAGGAGGCCGGCCACGACCTCAACTCGGCCCTGATGATCGAGATGCTGGCCAAAGACCATCAGCGCGTGGCGGCGAGCCTGCGCGAGGCCGTGCAGGAGGCCGACAAGCTCGACGACGTGTTCACCGCCGACCTGCTGACGGCCCGTATCGGCAAGCACGAGCAGTACGCCTGGATGCTCCGGGCACTGGCCACCAAACCCACGAGTTGATCCCGTGAGCCGGCCGCGTGCCAAACCGCTTCGCCGGCAGAGGCCCGACCTGCGGCGGGCGCATGCCCAGCGCCGCCAGCCGGGCCGGCAGCATCGGATGCGGCCGAAGGTCGAAGGCAACGCTGAGCACTACAAGGCGGCCGGCAAGCTCGCCGGCCGCGTGGCCATCGTGACCGGCGGCGACAGTGGCATCGGCCGCGCCGTCGCCATCGCTTTTGCCAAGGAAGGAGCGGATGTCGCCATCCTCTATCTCGACGAGCATCGCGATGCGCGGGAGACCGTGCGGCTGATCGAGAACGCCGGCGGGAGCGCGCTTTCCATCGGCGGCGATGTCGGTGACGAGAAATTCTGTCGCAAGGCAGTCCGTCAGGTGCTCGATGAATTCAAGCGCCTCGACATCGTGGTCAACAACGCCGCCGAGCAGCATCCTCTCGACGACCTCGAAAAAATCACCGCCCGACAGCTGGAACAGACCTTTCGCACGAACCTGTTCGGCTACTTCTTCCTGACCCAGGCAGCACTGCCACATCTCAAGGAAGGTGCAGCCATCGTCAACAGCACCTCGGTCACGGCCTTCCGCGGCAGCAAGCACCTCGTCGACTACGCCTCGACCAAGGGCGCCATCCTTGCCTTCACTCGTTCGCTCGCCCAACAGCTCGTCGACCGGGGCATCCGGGTCAACGCCGTAGCACCCGGCCCGATCTGGACCCCGCTGATCCCGGCTTCGTTCAAGGGCAAGGAGCTGCGGGAGTTCGGCAAGCAGGCACCCATGGGCCGGCCCGGGCAACCCGACGAGGTGGCGCCGAGCTATGTCTTCCTCGCCAGCGACGACGCCTCCTACATGACCGGCCAGACTCTCCATCCCAACGGCGGCGAGATCGTCGGCGCCTAGGCGGCGTCCGGTCCGACCGGAACCTTCCCTCGCGCGGCGCGCTTTACAGACAATGAGTATTATCCCGTTTCCCCGCCGCCCCTTCCGCGCGATCGTGCGCGTCGCTGCGTCCGATCCCCTGGCTCCGCCGGAGCCGAATATCCCTCCCCCCGGCCCCCCCACCACGCCGGCGAAGGAACCGCCTCAGGAAGTCCCACCGGAAAGGCCGCCGGTCGAACTGCCGCCCGTCGATCCCACGCCTGCTCCGCAGCGGCTACCCCCCTCGGCCTAAAAGCCGAGGGGTGCGGCCATTCAACGTCCCACCGGCTACATCGGGGGCGGAGGCGAGCGGCCCCGCACCAGGCTGGTGATCAGCGTGACGAGGAACAGGATAAGGAAGACGAAGAACAGAACCTGCGCGATGGACGTCGCCACCGAGGCGACACCACCGAACCCGAGGGCGCCCGCAATCAGGGCCACCACCAGAAAGATCAGGGCGTAATAGAGCATTCAGGCCTCCGGCGTTGGGAAAACCGCCGCTTTTTCAACCGGAGTGGGCGGTGAAAGTTCCTTGATCGGCAACGCTTCGCAGAGCACCATCGGTATAGGACCCGTAAGAGGTAGCCCGAGGGAACGAATGGCGACGATCACCACCCCCACGGATAGCGCAATCCCCACCCGCGCCGAGCTCTTTGCCCGCGCCGAGGCCATGGTGCCGAAGCTCGCCGAGCGCGCAGCCAAATGCGAGGAGTTGCGCCGCGTCCCCGATGAGACGCTCGACGAGTTCCACTCCACCGGCCTGTTCCGCATGCTGCAGCCCCGGCGCTTCGGTGGCAGCGAACTGGACTACGGCGACATCGTCGAACTGGGCGCCGTCACGGCCCGCGGCTGCGGCTCGTCCGGCTGGGTGTTCGGCAATCTCGCGGTGCATCACTGGATGCTGGCCAGCTGGCCGGCCGAGGCCCAGCACGAGATCTGGGACGAGGACCCCGACGCGCTGATCGGCTCGGCTTTCGCCTTCCCCTGCGGCCGGGCCACCAAAGTCGAGGGCGGCTACCGCGTGCGCGGCCGCTGGCCCTTCTCCAGCGGCATCGATCCGTCGACCTGGGTCATGGTCGGCGCCATGGTCGATCCGCCGGAAGGTCAGACCGCACCCGAGGCACGCATGTTCCTGGTACCGATGAAGGACTACAGGGTCATCGACAACTGGTTCGTCGCTGGCCTGCGGGGTACGGGCAGCAAAGATGTGCAGGTCGATGAGGTGTTCGTACCGGCCCATCGCACGCTGGGCGTGAACGAGGCCAAGGGTGGTCCCAATCCTGGCACCGTGCTCAATGCCAATCCCAGCTACCAGTTGCCCATGGTCGCGACCTTCGCCTACACCCTGACCGGCGTGGCGCTGGGCATCGCCCAGGGCGCCATCAACACCTTCTGCGAAGGCACAAGGCAGAGGGTGGCCAAGTACAACAATCTGCGTATCGCCGAGCTGACCACCGTGCAGCTCCGCGTCGCCGAGGCAACGGCGTCGGTCGATTCTGGCATGCTGCTGATGCTGCGCAACTGCACCGAGGCGCTGCGCGCCGCCGCGGCGGGTGAGACGCCGACCATCGAGCAGCGGACCCGCTACCGGCGCGATGGTGCCTTCGCCGGAAGACTGGCGGCCAGGGCGGTCGACCTGATCTTCGAATGCTCGGGCGGTGCCGGTCTCTTTGACACGCATCCCATCCAGCGCTCGTTCCGCGACGTCCACGCCTGCACGTCGCATATCGCGCTGAACTTCGATGTCGCCGGCACGACCTACGGCAAGGTGATGCTCGGCCTGCCCTGCGATAACCCGCTCCTCTGAGGCGCGTGCCGGTTCTCACCATACCCTACGGCACGGGTACGCCTCTGCCGGGCGGGCCGGCGGTCACCATCGACACTAGCGCCCGGGACCCGCTGCGGCTCAACGACGGGCCTTACAGCTACGAGGATGGCACGCAAAGGCCCGGCTCCAGCGCCGCCGAACGGCTGGATTTCCTGCGCGATCATCTGATCGAGCTCTGCGACATGTGGGCCAAGCGCCCGCGTCAGTTCGTCGCACTCTATTTCCGTTTCATCGCCCGGATCATGGAGCGCGACCGCACTGCGATCGGGGAGAAGGCCCGCAAGCTCGGCGGGCTCTTCACCGCCGACGATTTCGCCTTCAGCGCCCTGCGGCCGTTGCCACGTGCCCATATCAACGGCACCCGCGTCGATTTTGCTTTCTGGACCGGCAGCACGCTGGTGGCGGCCGACGTCACCGGCGACGATGCGAAGGGTGCAGCCTGGGAGGCGCGACGCGCCAGACTGGCAGCCGCCGGCGCCCAAATCCTCGAGATCCCGGCGGCGATCATCGCCCGCGACGACGTCGCGGTCCTCGAAGAGTTTCTGCCGCGCGAATTCGGCGCGTTCTGGCAGGATGAGGCCCTGCCCTCCAGCCCGTTCAAGGCAGCCGGCCTGACCGACGCGGTCACCGGCGCCCCTGATTTCTAGATCGCGAAGGCGACGACCAGCGACAGGATCAGCGCCACCGCAAAGCCGATATTGACGATGCGGTTCAGGCGCGGATCGCGGAAGCAGCGCGTCAACGCCGCCCCAAGAAGCAGCCAGACCACGTTGACGATTGCCAGCACCGGCATGAGGAACGCGAGCTTGAGGAAGACCTCGAGCATCGGATCGCCGGCGCTGAGCGTGAAGCCGGAATGGAGAGCCGCCACGGCGGCGAAGGTCTTGGGATTGCCGGCGCCGACGAAGTACCCGGACCCGAAGGACGGCGCTTTTGCGTCCCCGCCGATCTCGTCGTGCAGCGGCGGCGCGGTGGCGATCTTCCAGGCGAGATAAAGCATGTAAAGAGCGCCCGCCACCGTGGCGGCTGGCGCCACGCCCGGCAGCGCGAGGATCAGCCCCGCAAGCCCTGTCGCCGTCAGCAGCATGACGGTCAGTACGCCGCTGATGATGCCGGTCGCCAGCCAAAGGCTGCGCTGCAGGCCGAACGCGGCTCCCGCTGCGGCCAGCACCGTATTGGCAGGACCGGGGCTGCCGGCCAGCGCGAAAGCCGCGAGCATGAAGCCTGGAAGGTCGGCGGGAAGAGTCATGGTCTCTCGCCGCGTACAGACCGGCGGCTTCAATTATTCCGGCGATCGGATGCTAGTTGGTGACGAGGTTGCGGGCGGCTCTCTCGGTGGCCGCGCGGCGCTTGCCAATGAAATCGGCCATCTTCTTGCGGACATCGGCCAGCACGGCGGCCGGCGCCGAACTCGGCGTGCCGGCGTTGAACGGCGGCTTGGGATCGTATTCGAGCTGCAGCTGGATGGCTTCGGCTGTCTCCTGCCCCACCATCTCAGAGACCAGAGCCAGCGCGAAATCGATACCCGAGGTGACACCGCCACCCGTCATGCGGTTACGGTCACGCACGATTCGCGCCGCGACCGGCTCGACGCCAAGCAGCGAGAGCTGGTCGATCGAACCCCAGTGGCAGGTCGCCTTGTAGCCCTTGAGCAGCCCGGCAGCACCCAGCACCAGCGAGCCCGTGCAGACCGAGGTGACCCAGCGGCAATCCGGCGCCACGCGGCGCAGGAAGTCGAGGGTCTCCCTGTCCTCCATCAGATCGACCTGCCCCGGACCGCCAGGCACGCAGATCACGTCGAGCTTCGGACATTCGGCGAAGCTCGTGGTCGGCACGATGGCGAAGCCCTTGTCCGAGGCCACCGGGCTTTTGTCCTTCCACAGCAGATGCACCTGGGCGCCCGGCACGCGGCTGAAGACTTCGAGCGGGCCGGTGAGATCGAGCTGCGTCAGCTTGGGAAACAGGACAAGGCCGATGGAGAGCGACATGGGTTACCCGGGTAAGCGTTAGATCGTCATCTCCAGTATATAGAGCCCGCCGCTGAAGCGATCCTGGCAGTAGACGATGCCGTTCTCGTCGACATGGACGTCATTGATCTGGATCGGCTTGCCCTTGGAGCCCTTGGGCGCATCAGACACGTAGTAGGCGATCTCCTTCGGCTGGAAGGGATTGCTGATGTCATGCACCCGCACTCCGCCGCTGAAATAGGTGCCGAAGATGCGGGTGCTGGAACGATACGACGGCCCCGGCCGGTTCTCGTGCAGGTTATGCGAGCCGTAACGCCCGCCCTTGGGCGCAAACTTCTCGACATCGGGGAGCGGCAGGGTCGAGATGGGCACGAGGTTGTCCTCCTTGCGCATGTCGACCACCCAGGTGAGCTTCGGCCAGTCCTTGCCGTTGTCGTTGACGCATTCGTCGCTGCAGATCAGCAGGTCGCGGTCGAAAAGCGGCATGGCCGTGTGGCTGAAGCCGTTATGCGGCGGGTGGGGGTTCCACTCACTGATCACCTTGGGGTGGCTCTTGTCCGAGATGTCGAGAATGAAGACGCCACCGTCGATGTAGCCGAGATAGGCCCGATCCGGCCGCTCCGGATAGACGTTGGTGTTGTGCACCCGGATGCCTGAGTCGAATTTGGGATGCCGCTTGGGCGGGGCTACGTTGTCGCCCTTGCGGGTACCCGGCAGCCACCAGCGGCCGACTTCGGTCGGCTTGCTCGGGTTACGCACGTCGACGATGCGGTAGATCTGGTCGTCCTTGGGGTTGGTCGGCTCGAAATCAGGCGCGCCGGCCGAGAAATGCACGAACTCGCCGTCGACGAACCAGACCTGGTGGGCGCCACGCGAATGCGGGCCCGAGCAGTCGAACATCGAGATCGGTTTCGGCTTCTCGGGCGTCGAGATGTCGAAGAGTTCGAACCCGGCCGGCTTCAGCCCGACCTGCGAGGTCTGGTAGGCGACGCACAGCAGATCGCCGCAGACCTCCAGCGAGTTGGAGCGCACCTGTCGGTGCGGCAGCTCGGTCTGCAGGATCATCCTGGGCTTGCGCGGGTCGCTGACGTCCACGGCGGTGAAATTCGCCGGCGCGGATTCATGCGCCATCCACATGATGCGGCGGCCGTCCTTGGTCACCTGGAGGGACATGCCCTCGCCCATGTTGCCGTTGCTGCCGCAGGGCTCATGGGCCAGCAGCTTCATGTTCAACGCGTCGTCCGCCATAGTCGTCGTCCCCTGTAGTGTTCCGTTACATCGTCGATACCGCCTGCGCTTCCTGGTGCCAGACCAGAAGGCGCCGGCGAATGGCTTCCACGCTCTTGATCACCAGCCAGCCGGCAGCGGCAATCTCCACGATGCCGGCAAAGACACCCGGCGAGTCGGCGTAGCGTGAGGCGCGAATCATCGAAGCACCGAGCCCGTCGCCTCCCATGATGATCTCGGTGACGATGGCGACGATCAGCGCCGTGGGCAAGGCCACCTGCAAGCCCGTGAGGATCTGCGGCAGGGCTGCCGGGAGGACGATCTCGCGCAGGATCTCTCCCGGCCGGGCGCCCAGGCTGCGAGCCGACCAGATCACGTGCTTGTCGACTCCTTGGGTACCGGCAACGGTGGCGGCAATTACAGGAAAGATGGCGTTGAAGACGATCATCGAGATCTTGGAGAAATCATAGACGCCGAACCACAGCATGAACACCGGCAGGAACGCCACCTTGGGCATGGGAAAGCCGATGGAGACGATGGGATCGAAAAGCCAGTGGATGGCCGGGATGCGGGCGATCAGGATGCCGAGCGCCACGCCGGCCACGGCGGCGATGGCGAAACCGGTGACGGCGCGATAGAGCGTCACCGCCAGGTCGAAGAACAACAGGCCGGACACGGCGTCCTCCACCACCCGGGCCAGCACCGAGGAGAGCGTGGGCAGCAGAAAGGCGGTGAACAGGCCGCTGCGGGCCAGCAGTTCCCAGCCGATCAACACGACAAGGAGCGAGCCGCTCTGCACCACGCCCCAGAGCGTGGCGCCGACGACGTCGCTGGCGCGTGCCGTCACTCGCGCCATGCCAGCCGCCGCTTCATGAACAGCAGGTAGAGCCGGTCGGCGATGAAGCCGAGCCCGGCCACGGTCAGCACCACCGCGAACATGCTGGGGTAGACGCCGCCGTCACCCAGCCAGCCGATCAGATAACCGAGGCCTTCTCGCGCTATGACCAGCTCCGAGCTCACCAGCAGCACGAAGGACAGCGCCAGCGCCGTGCGGATACCGGCCAGGATATCCGGCATCGCTGCCGGCAGGATGATCTCGCGCAGAACCTGCACGCGCGTGGCGCCGAGGCTGCGCGCCGACCAGATCAGCACCGGCTCGACACCGCGCGCGCCGTTGAAGGCGCTGATGGTCACCGGCAGCATGCAACCGAGAAAGATCAGCACGATCTTCGAGGCATGACCGAGGCCGAGCCACAGGATCATGATCGGGATCAGCGCCGATTTGGGCATCGGGTAGAAGAGCTGTACGATCGGGTTGAAGATCAGCCGGACCGGCCGCACCCAGGCCATCAACACGCCGAGGATCGTACCGACGACGATCGCAAGGCCGAGCCCGGCAAAGCCGCGCATCAGCGAGGCCCCCGCGTGGTAGAGCAGTTCCCCGCCCTGCATCAGCGACAGCCAGGCTGCCACGACGGCACTGAAGGTCGGCAGCGCCCATTTGGAGATCAGGCCGGTCTGCGTGCCCGCTTCCCAGATGACGAAGATGAGAAAGAGCGGCGTGTAGCGCCACAGGACCGCGCTCATGCTTTCCCGCCTTGTGCTGCGATAGCCTCGCCGCGCACCAGATTCCAGACATGGTCGACCCGCTCGACGAACTCCGGCTGCTTGAACAGCGCCGGGCCGCTCACGGAGAACCGCGTATCGACGATCTCCTTGATCCGTCCGGGCCGGGCCGACATCACGGCCACACGCTCGGCGAGATAGACTGCTTCCTGCACGTCGTGGGTGACGAAGACCACGGTCTTGCGGCGGCGCTGCCAGATCGACAGCAGCTCCTCCTGCATCAGGATGCGCGTCTGGGCATCGAGCGCGCCGAAGGGCTCGTCCATCAGCAGGATGGCCGGGTCGATAGCCAGCGTACGGGCAAGCGCGGCGCGCTGCTTCATGCCGCCCGACAACTGCGCCGGGTAGCTGTCCTCGAAACCGGTGAGCTTGACCAGGTCGATGAACTCCTGCGCGCGCCGGTTCTGCTCGTCGCGCGACAGGCCCTGCTTGGCCAGGCCGTAGGTGACGTTCTCGCGCACCGTCTTCCAGGGAAACAGGGCGAAATGCTGGAAGACGATGCCGCGATCCGGCCCGGGCTCACTCACCCGCCTGCCGCCGACCTCGATGATGCCCTCGCCGATCGGCAGGAAGCCACCGATGAGATAGAGCAGCGTGCTCTTGCCGCAGCCCGAGGGGCCGAGCAGGGCCAGGAACTCGCGTTCCCGTACTTCGAGAGAAACGCGGTCGAGGGCCAGCACCGGCTTGCCGCGCGCCGGCTGGTACTGGTGGCTGACCCCCTCGACGCGAATGGCCGCGGCGGCGCTGCTGCCCTCTGCCGTCACCGCGGCCCCATACTCAGCCGTCGATCCGCTTCTTCGCCTCTTCGATCAGCGACATGTCGATGTAACGCGGCGCGACCTTGAGGCCTTCCTTGAGGATGCCGAGTTGTACCGCGTTGTCGATGTCGACCTGGATGGCGTCGAGCAGCGGCCTGGCGTCCGGCGAGCGGTAGTAGTCCTGCTTGGTGAAGGCGTATTCGAGGCTCTCGCGCGGAGCCTTGAGGGCATTGGCCGCGATGTCGACCGCCTGCTTGTGGTTCTTGGGATCGAGGTACCAGCGCATGGCGCGCATATGGTCCTCGAAATAGTCGACCAGCGCCGCGCGGTTCTTGGCGATGAAATCGGCGCGCATCGCCCAGAACACGGTCTGCGACGGGCCCACCGCATCGGCGGTGGTGAACAGCGGCACGTAGTTGCCGCTCTCGATGAAGCCGCGGGCGAATTGCGGCTGCAGGTTGATCATGTCGACCTTGTTGTCGGCGAGCATGGCAGGCATGTTGGCGAAGTTCGCCTCGACCGTGGTGAAGTCACGGTCCTGCAGGCCGTGGCGACGTAGGAAGACGCGCATCGCGGCGTCGCTGGCCGAGCCGATGGCGTTGCTGGCCAGGCGCTTGCCCTTGAGGTCGGCGACCGTCTTGATCGGCCCGTCCTTGCGGATAACGAAGGGTGCGGTGTAGTAGCCGGGCGTACCGTCCTGGATCACGTCGGCGACCACGCGCATGTCCAGCTTGGCGTTGTTGACCGCGGCGACCATGGCCGTGGCGCCGAAGGCGGCGATGTCGAGCTCGCCGGCGGCCACCGCCTGGATCTGCGGCGTCGAGCCCTGGAAGCGGATCGGGTCCGCGACGTAGGTCTTGCCGAAGTGCTTGAGGATGTCCTTGTTCTGGTAGAGCAGCGGGGCCATGTGGCCGGGGGCCTGAGCCCAGCCGATACGCAGCTTGACCGGTTGTTGCGCAAACGCGGGGGCCGCCGCGAGCGTGACGACAAAGCCCACCAACAATGCGGCAGTCTTGTTCATGGTCGTCCTCCCTGGGTGCGTGCCTTTACGGCATCAACTTATCGATCTATCAATTAGTCAGTGTACTGAAGCTCCCCTCCCGGCGCAACCGAGCATGGCCGACGCGACACGCATTCCCGTCCTGGTGCTGACGGGCTTCCTCGGCAGCGGCAAGACCACGCTGCTCAATCATCTGCTGCGCGGGCCGGCCCTCAGCGACGCGGCGGTGATCGTCAACGAGTTCGGCGAGATCGGCATCGATCACCTGCTGGTCGAGCAGGCTTTCGAGGACGCCGTCCTGCTCAAGAGCGGCTGCATCTGCTGCACCGTGCGCGGCGACCTCGTCGACACCTTCCAGACGCTGCTCGAGCGCCGAGACAAGGGCGAGATCCCGCCCTTCCGCCGCGTGGTCATCGAGACTACCGGCCTCGCCGAGCCCGGTCCGGTGATGCGCACCATCATGGCCGATCCGGCGGTGAGCGAACGCTTCCGCCTCGACGGCGTGGTGACCACGGTCGACGCGGTCAACGGCGCGGGCCAGCTCGACAGTCATCCCGAGTCAGTGCAGCAGGCGGCACTCGCCGACCGGCTCATTCTCACCAAGACCGACCTCGCCGCCGATGTTGAGTCACTCATCGCGCGATTGAAGGAACTCAACCCGGCAGCGCCGCTGATCCACGCCGTGCAGGGCAATGTCGACGCCGCCATGATCCTCGACGTCGGGCTCTGGGACCCGGTCAAGCGCGAGGCCGACATCGCCCGCTGGCTGCCGGCCGAAGCCTACGACGACCATCACCATCATCACGACGTGAACCGGCACGGTGACATCCGCGCCTTCTGTATTGTCCGCGACGCACCCGTGCCCTGGCCGGAGTTCCGCCGCTGGCTCGACGCCCTCGCCTCCCTGCGCGGGCCGGACCTGCTGCGCATGAAGGGTGTGGTCAATGTCGAGGGCGAAAGCCAGCCGGTGGCGCTGCACGGCGTGCAGCATGTCTTCCACCCGCCGGCGAAGCTGCCGCGCTGGCCGGAAGGCGACAGCCGCCAGACGCGGCTGGTGTTCATCGTGCGCGGCATCGAGAAGAAAGCGGTCGAGCGCTCGCTCGACGCCGCCCTCACCTCTTAAGCGTCGAAGATCGCCACCGCCCGGGTCCAGCCGGCGGAGGCACCGCGGATCTTCACCGGGAAGCAGGCGATGGTGAAGCCGTCGGGCGGCAGGGCCTCGAGATTGTGCAGCTTCTCGAGATGACAGTAGCCGATGTCGCGCCCGGCCTTGTGGCCTTCCCAGATCAGGCCGGCGTTGCCGGTCTCGGCGTATTTGCCCTTGGTGTGGACGAAGGGTGCGTCCCAGCTCCAGCTGTCGGTCCCGGTCAGGCGCACCCCGCGCTCCAGCAGATATAAAGTCGCCTCGCGCCCCATGCCGCAGCCTCGGGAAACATAGTTGGGCTGGCCGTAGGCCTTGCCGGCGGCGGTGTTGACCACCACGATCTCCAGCGGCTTCAGCGTGTGGCCGATGCGCTTGAGCTCAGCCTCGACGTCGCCCGGCTGCACCACGTAGCCATCCTCGAAATGGCGGAAGTCGAGCCGGACACCCGGCTGGAAGCACCAGTCGAGCGGCACTTCGTCGATGGCGATGGCGCGTTTGCCCTTATCCATCGTCGAATGGAAGTGATAGGGCGCGTCGAGATGCGTGCCGTTATGGGTCATCAGCCGGATCCACTCGATGGCCCAGCCCTCGCCCTCCGGCAGGTCGCTCTCCTTCAGCCCCGGGAAGAAGGCCGTCACATCCTTGGCCGTGTCCTTGTGGGTCAGGTACTCGATATGCGGCTCGTAGCCCGGCGGGTCGGACTTGACGTCGTTCTCCAGGTGCATCGACAGGTCGACGAAGCGGCGCGGCATGGTGTCCTCCCGGTCCGACCGTAGCCTGTTTCAAAGCGCGAAATAAGAAAAGAGGATGGTGGGACGTTGCCCCCCTGTTTCTTTACCGTTAGCCTGTCGCCAAACTGGCGCACATCATAGGGAGCACGCGACGACCATGGCCGCACCTCGCAAGAAAGTCATCATCACCTGCGCGGTGACCGGCGCCATCCACACGCCGACCATGACGCCCTATCTGCCGATCACGCCCAACGAGATCGCCGACGGCGCCATCGGTGCCTACGAGGCGGGCGCCTCGATCATCCACCTGCACGCGCGCGACCCCAAGACCGGCGCCCCCACGCCCGACACCAAGACGTTCATGGAGTTCCTGCCGCGCATCAAGCAGGCGACCAACGCCGTGATCAACATCACCACCGGCGGCGGCCACAACATGACCGTGCAGCAGCGCCTCGAGGCGCCGCTGGCGGCGAAGCCCGAGATGTGCTCCTGCAACATGGGCTCGATGAATTTCGGCCTCTTCCACATCGCGCCCAAATACCAGGGCAAGTGGAAGCATGCCTGGGAGCCGGAATACCTGGAGAAGACGCGGGACTTCATCTTCCGCAACACCTTCAAGGACATCGAGTTCATGATGAAGGAGCTCGGCGAGAAGCACGGCACGCGCTTCGAGTTCGAGTGCTACGATATCGGGCACCTCTACACCCTCGCCCATTTCCTCGAGCGCGGCATCGTCAAGCCGCCGCTCTTCGTGCAGTCGATCTTCGGCATCCTCGGCGGCATCGGCGCCGACCCGGAGAACCTCGACCACATGAAGCGCATCGCTGACAAGCTGTTCGGCGACCAGTACCAGTGGTCGGTGCTCGCCGCCGGCCGCCACCAGATGGCCTTCACCACCATGGCCGGCATCTACGGCGGCCATGTGCGCGTCGGCCTGGAGGACTCGATCTATCTCGGCAAGGGCCAGCTCGCCAAGTCGAACGCCGAGCAGGTCAGCAAGATCCGCTCGATCCTCGAAGGGCTGGGCCACGAGATCGCCACCGCCGACGAGGCCCGCCAGATGCTCGACCTCAAGGGCGCCGATAAGGTCGGCTTCTGAGCGGGGCGTCTGAGCGTCCCACTCCATCCTTTGTCCCTCTACCCTCCGGGCCCGGACCCGGGTAAAAGGGAGCGCCGATAAAAAACACCGCCCCGCCAAGGGGCGGCGGGAACGGGGGAAAGCGCGATGGACGGGGCCATACCCGGTCAACACGGACGGGGCCAATTCGGGCCACACGCCGGCGGAGCGTTCTGAGCCGGCATGGACGTCACCCTTAATCTCCTGATCAACGCCATCGTGGCGGGAATCCTGCTCGGCGGGTTCTACGCGGCCGTGTCGATCGGCATCTCCATCGCCTTCGGCATGCTCGACATCGTCAACATCGCGCATCCCGCCTTCATCATCCTCGGCTCCTACATTGCCTACATCGTCAACGTGAATTTCGGCGTCGACCCGATCCTCGCCGTCTTCATCCTCTCGCCGTGCTTCTTCGTGCTCGGCATCGCGATGTACCGCTGGTACCACGTGGCCTTCGAGCGCCGCGGCCGCGAATCCCTCTCCGGCCTCGCCTTCTTCTTCGGCATCCTGTTCATCGGCGAGGTGGCGCTGCTGCTGGTCTTCGGCGTCGACTACCGCACGGTCAACACGGCCTATATCGGCCCGAGCTTCGCCATCACCAGCAACATCAGCATCTCCATGCGGCTGTTCGTGCCGTTCCTGGTCTCGGTCGGCATGGTGATCGCCATCCAGCTCTACATGACCAAGACCTTCACCGGCCGCTGCATCCTCGCCGTGTCGCAGAACCAGACGGCGCTGCAGCTCATGGGCGCCAACCCGCAGCGCATCAAGGCGATCGCCTTCGGCCTGTCGATCGCCACCGCCGCCGTGGCCGGCGCCTTCCTGATCATCATCCAGCCGGTCGAGCCCTCGATCGGCCGCGAATACATCGGCCGCGTCTTCGCCGTCTGCGTGCTCGGCGGCATGGGCTCGATCCCCGGCACCCTGCTTGCCGCCGTTATTCTCGGCGTGGCCGAGAGCTTCACCGCCACGTTCTACGGCCCCTCCTGGGCCCCGGCGGTGTCGTTCGGCATCCTGCTGCTGACGCTGGCCGTGCGGCCGGCGGGGCTGCTGGGACGCTGATGGCTCCACTCCGTTTCTTCGGCATCGCGCTGGGCTGCGCCGCGGCGGTCTTCGCCGCCGGCGCCTTCGTGCACAACGAGTACCTCTATCTCGCCGCCTACACCGTGGCGCAGTACATCGTGCTGGCCACGGCCTGGAACATCCTCGGCGGCTACACCGGCTACGTGAATTTCGGCGCCGCCGGGTTCTTCGCCACCGGCGCCTACACCAGCGTGCTGCTGCACAAGACGATGGCGCTGCCGCTGTTCGTCATGATCCCGGTCGCCGGGCTGGTCTGCGCCGTGCTCGGCCTGGCCATGGGCTATCTCACCTTGCGCCTGCGCGGCGTGTTCTTCGCCATCGCCACGCTGGCCATGGCCATCGTGCTGCACACGCTGGTGGTCAACTGGTCCTTCGTCGGCGGGGCGCGCGGCGCCTACATCATCCGCCCGCGCGAGGTCATGCTCTTCGCCGGCTATTCCCAGTACCTCTTCGCCACCATGCTGGTGCTCGCCGCCATCGCCGTCTCGGTGGCGCGCTGGGTCGAGCACAGCCGCCTGGGCCGCGGCCTCGCCGCCATCCGCGACGACGAGACCGCCGCCGAATGCTCCGGCGTGCCGACGCTCAAGCTGAAGCTGGTGGCCACCTCGCTTTCCGGTCTGCTCATGGGCTTCGCCGGCGCGCCCTTCCCCTACTATGTCGGCTATGTCGACCCGGCGGGCGCCTTCAACCTCGCCTACGGCGTCAACTCCATCGCCATGCCGCTGATCGGCGGCATGAGCAGCTGGGTCGGGCCGCTGCTCGGCGCCGTGCTGCTCGGCACGCTGCAGCAGTTCCTGACCGTGACCATCTCCTCCTCGGTCAACCTGCTGCTGGTCGGCGTGCTGCTGGTGGTCTTCGTCACCGTGGCGCCCAACGGTATCGTCGGCCTGTTCGACAAATTCCGGAAGAAGAGGAGGAGCGGCGATGGCTGAGCCGATCCTCTCCGCCACCGGCATCACCAAGACCTTCGGCGGCTTCACCGCCCTCGACCAGGTCGATTTCAGCGTGCAGCGCGGCGAGCGCGTCGGCCTGCTCGGCCCCAACGGCTCGGGCAAGTCGACCCTGGTCAACTGCATCACCGGCACGCTGCGCAACGAGGCCGGCCAGGTGATCTTCGGCGACGAGCGCATCGACCGCCTGACCACGCATCAGCGCATCCGCCGCGGCATCGCCCGCACCTTCCAGATTCCCCGGCCGTTCCACAGCATGACGGTGCAGGAGAACATCGAGATCGCCCTGCTCTACGCCGCCGCCCCGGCCGGGGCGGAGCACCAGCGCATCCCGCACGGCGCCACCGTCGACGACGCCATGCACATCCTCGAGGAGGTCGGCCTGCACAAGAAGGCCGACGAACGCTCGGGCTCGCTGACCCAGGTCGACCTGCGCAAGCTGGAGCTGGCGCGCGCCATGGCGGCGCATCCGCGCCTGCTGATCGCCGACGAGGCGATGGCGGGCCTGTCGACCGGCGAGGTCGACGAGATCCTCGCTTTGCTGCTGCGCCTCAACCAGGCCGGCGTCTCGATCGTGATGATCGAGCACATCATGTACGCGGTGATGAAATTCGCCCAGCGCATCGCCGTGCTGGTCGCCGGCAGGAAGATCGCCGACGGCGACCCGCAGAGCGTCATCGCCAATCCCGACGTGCAGAAGGCGTACTTGGGTGAGTGACGCCCTGCTCCATAAGCGGACGCCGCCCGCCATAAGCGGTCGCCGCCCGCTTCGCGGGGACGGCGCCTTTTTCCCGGTCGTCACCCCGGCGAAGGCCGGGGTGACGAGCTGGAAGGCGGCTCAGCCATGAGCTCCCTCACCGTCCACAACGTCACCGCCGGCTACGGCAACGTGCAGGTGCTGCACGACGTGTCGATCACCGTGGGCGACGGCGAGACCGTGGTGCTGCTGGGCACCAACGGCAACGGCAAGAGCACGCTGATCAAGTCGATCGTCGGGCTGGTCAAGCCGGAGCGCGGCGCCATAAGGGTGGAGATCGACGGCACGGTCCACGATCTCGGCGGCAAACGGCCGGAGGAGATCGTCGATCTCGGCATCGCCATCGTGCCGGAAGGCCGCCAGCTCTTCCCCAAGCTGACGGTGGAAGAGAACCTGATGATGGGTGCCTACCGCCAGAAGGCGCGCGGGCAGATCGGCCAGAACCTGACGCTGTGCTTCGAGACCTTCCCGGTCCTGGCGCAGCGCCGCAGGCAGCTCGCCGGTTCGATGTCGGGCGGCGAGCAACAGATGTTGGCGCTGGGCCGGGCGCTGATGGCGGCGCCGAAGCTGCTGCTGATTGACGAGCCCTCGGTCGGCCTCGCGCCGATCATGGTCAACCGGGTGATTGAGACCATCCGCTCGTTCAAGGAAAAACATAGGCTGACCATCCTGATGGCCGAGCAGAACTTCACCCAGGCGGTGAAGATCGCCGACCGCGGCTACGTCATCGTGCACGGCCAGATCGCCCACGCCGGCACCGCCGCCGAGCTCAACGACAGCGATCTGATCCGGCGGTTTTATCTCGGAATGTAAGCGGGGCGGCTTATGCGAGTCGTTACACACGCCGTCACCGCTTCCGTAAAGCTCTGATAACACGCTTCGATCCGGGTCCTGAGCGCGGCGATCCGTATTCATTCGCTATTGCCATGAATCAGGCTTATGCTGACCTATCCAAGCAATTGTCGGCACCGCCGCTTGCCGTGCTCCTTCTCTCCCCCCGAGGTCTCATGGACACGGCTACCGTCGAGCGTCCGCAAACCGTCATTTGGGTTGACCGGGCGCAGGCCCGCATCTTCATCCAGAGCCCGGGCAAGCAGCAGCGCCTGGTGGTCGAGTCCGGCCACAAGGGCAGCGCGGCGGCCCGGGTGCCCTCCCGCCACACCGGTGACAACAACCGCTACTTCGACGCGATCCTGCTGTCCCTGCCGGCCGCCGGCGACATCATGATCATCGGGCCGGACGGGGTGAAGACGGAGTTCTGCGAGTATATGAAGGAGGCCGCCGCCCCGGTCATGGAGCGCATCCGCGCCGTCGAGAATTCGACGGCCGGCTCGGAAGGCCAGATGCTGGCCCGGGCCCGCGCCTTCTTCCTCACCGGCGCCGCACGGCCGGCCGGTAGCATCGCACTCTACAGCGGCCGTTGAACGGCCTGCCCGCCAAAGGAACCCGAAGCATGCAGCCTCACAAGTTCGAGGTCGGCGCCGTCGTCGATTACCACGCGCCCTACACCCAACTGAGCCGCACCAGCGACCGCTTCGTGGTGCAGCGGCAGCTGCCGCCGGACGGCGAGGGCAACCAGTACCGCCTGGAGAGCCGCCTCGACGGCCGGCTGCGTGTCGCCCACGAGGCCGAGCTGTCTCCGGTCGGGTTCTAGCCTTCCGCCGGGCAGCCGCCCGGGTGCGGGCGGCGCAGAACTCTCAGTAGCCTTCGCGCTCCAGGCGCTTGCGCAGGGTCTTGCGCATCCGGCGCACCGATTCCTGCTTCTCGCGTGCGCGACGCTCCGACGGCTTCTCGTAGGAGCGGCGGCGGCGCATCTCGCGGAACACGCCTTCGCGCTGCATCTTCTTCTTGAGCACGCGCAGCGCGCTGCCCACGTCGTTGTCGCGCACGAAGACCTTCATCGGCGGCCTGCGCCTTCCACATCGATCATGGAGTCTGCTCCTGCTGCGAAGCGGAGTTTCGGGGTCTCGTCGTCGCGCGGCCAGCGGCGGTGAAGCCACAGCCAGGATTCCGGTGCGGCGCGGATCCAGTTTTCAAGCGTCCGGTTGACGTCGAGGATCATCTCGCGCACGGCGACCGCCCTGTCGCCCGCGATGGGCGGCGCCAGCGGCGCCTCGCAGACCACGCGAAAGCGCGCCGGACCGAGGCGGACGACATGAACCGGCACCACGGCACAGGAAAAGCGCAGCGCCAGATGCGCCAGCGCCGGCGCCGTCATGGCGTCACGGCCGAAGAACGGGGTCGGGATCCCGTCATTCATCTTCTGGTCCATCATCATGCCGAGGTAGCCGCCACCCTGCAGATGGGCGAGGGCCGCGCGCGCGCCCGCGGCTCCCTTGGGAAACATCGGCACGACATCGGCGCGCCCCGCGCGCCGCATCTCCTGGATGCGCTTGTCCGCCTGCGGGTTGGAGGCCGCGCGGTAGAACCCGGCCATCGGGATGCCGAGCGCCGCGATCGCCGGACCGATCAGCTCCCAGTTGCCGATATGGGCGGAGAAGAAAATGGCAGGCCCGCCGGCGTCACGCAGGGCCCGCAGCGTCTCGCCGCCCTGGAGTTCCCAGCCCGGCCCTTCATCCGAGCGCCGCAGCGCCTCGAGATGCGGCAGCTCGGCGGCGGTGCGGCCGAGATTCTCCCAGACACCCCGGATGATACGGCTTCGTTCGGCGCGCGAGAGCCGGGGAAAGACTGCACGCAGATTCTCGTCGGCGACGCGCGAGGCCGGGAGCCAGGGCCCCGCCAGGCGCAACAGCCGGCCCCCCAGGTTGGAGGCGGCAACGGGCCCTAGCGCCCGCGACACCGCGATCCCGGCGCCCAGCGCCAGCGCTTCCAGCGTATGACGCAGGCGCGTCACCGGTTGCGTCTCCGCGACGCGGGCGTAACCGGAGCGGCAGCACCGGCCCTATGGAGGCCAGTCACCCGGCGCGCAGATTCGCGGCGGAGCTCTTGCCGTTCTTGGGGTTCTGCTCGATCTCGAAATGCACGCGCTGGCCTTCGTTGAGCGAAGACATGCCCGCGCGCTCGACAGCCGACTTATGCACGAACACGTCGGCGCCGCCATCCTCGGGCTGGATGAAGCCAAAACCCTTGGTGGCGTTGAACCATTTGACGATACCGATAGCCATGGAAAATCACTCCAGCGATGTGCGCACCGCACGGCGGATGCCGGACGGGTCAGGCAACGATGTGGAGGGAAGCCGGTCGGCCTTCCAAAGGCTTCCGGGCGGCGCCGACCAAAACGAGGCGACAGCGAAGTATGGGCCATCCGTGCCGGAGGCACAAGCAGAGGCCGGGCCGGGGCTACCCTGCATGTTCCGTGTCGAAATTAGGGCAAGGGGCCTGGCGTCCGTTCCCGGAGGATGCGCCACGAGAAAATTCTGCGAGCGCATCACCTTGTATCTGGCCCAGGCCGGTGAACTCGAAGCCCTCGCGGCGCGCAGCTTCACGGTGGAAGCCAAGGCGGAGCTGCTGGGCTCTCCGCGCAGTACCGGCAGCTCGTCGCCGACCTGAAGCAACGGCGCGCCCGTGTCCATCCATTAAGGCCGGCCTGGCCCGCCAACGACGGACCACGGCACGCATCCCCGGGCAGCGGACCCCAATGCCGCCGCTTTCTTGAGCGCTTGTTCACCGGCGTCTGCTATAAAGGGTTAATCCTTCCCACACAGGTTTACGCTGTTGACCGATGCCTCCCCCGCGCCCGCGTGGCGCGACCTCGTTCGTCCCTATGCCAGCGCCAGCACGCGCCGCAGCCTGACGCAGTTGCTGGTCACCGCCGCGGTGTTCCTGGCGAGCACCGCCGGGCTGATCGCCGGCCTCTATTTCGAGCTGTGGTTCGCCTTCATTCTCGCCGTGCCGGCCGCCGCCTTCCTCGTGCGGCTGTTCATGATCCAGCACGATTGCGGGCACGGCTCCTTCTTCCGCCAGCGCTGGGCCAACAGCCTGCTGGGCAGCGCGCTCGGCGTGCTGACCCTCACACCCTATGTCTTCTGGCGCGACCGCCACGCCACCCATCACGCCACCTCGGGCAATCTCGACCGCCGCGGCTTCGGCGACGTCGTCACCTTCACCGTGCGCGAATACCTGGAGAAGCCCTGGTGGCAGCGCCTCGGCTACCGGCTTTATCGCCATCCGCTGGTGATTTTCGGCCTCGGTCCGACCTGGCTCTTCGTCCTGCGCCATCGCTTCCCCAGCGGCCTTCCCTGGCGCGAGTTCCGCGAGTGGCGCAGCGTGTTCGGCACCAACGCCGCGCTGGCCCTCGTGCTGGTGGTCATCGGCCACACGATCGGCCTCGGGCCCTTCCTGCTCGGCTACGGCCCGGTCTTCCTCGCCGCCGCGACCATCGGCGTCTGGCTGTTCTACGTGCAGCACCAGTTCGAGGACACCTACTGGGCCCACCAGCGCGACTGGCAGTTCCGCATCGCCGCCGTGCAGGGCTCGTCGATGTACGACCTGCCGCGTTTCCTGCACTGGCTGACCTGCCATATCGGCCTGCACCACCTCCACCACCTGTCGAGCCGGATCCCCAACTACCGGCTGCGCGAGTGCCTGGAGCGGCATCCCGAACTGCAGCGCGTGCGCCGCCTGTCGCTGCGCGAAAGCCTGGGCTGCGCCCGCCTGGCGCTATGGTGCGAGGAGCGGCGGCGGCTCGTCTCGTTCAAGACGGCGTTCAGGAAGACGGTGTGAGGCGACACCACCACCGAGCTCAACGACAGCAATGATCAGAAGGTTGATTAGGGTTGGAGTTTTAGGTGCTCTACCCTGGCCACAGTCGCCGAGCCGCTGCCTCCAATCGCGCCTCGAGTTCCTCAATGCTACTTACTTTCCTTGAGCCAAATAGCTCGCATGCACCCCGGAGCGTCTTAAAAAGAAAGACCGTCGTATCGTAGACGACCTGTTGAGCGGTCTCGTTGTCGCGCCTAGGACCGATCTTCGAAATATTCCCATTTCGATCAGCGTCAACATAGCTCTCAAGGCATCTTGGTGTCGTATGAACTTGAGCGCTCGTGATTCGATACATTGAATCATAGATGTGCGCACAACCGATTTTTTCTGCGTATTGATAAACCTCAGAAGCCTTAAAGCCTTCTCGTTTAACTCGTTCCCTGAGCTGTGCACGCGCGCCCTGCTTCGCATATCTGTTTAGATTTTCAAATAGCTCATGACTATGTCTCTCGCCCGCGTTCAATAGCCTCAATCTATTGACTTCATCTGTTTGAAAATAGATCGGAACAAAGTCCGCATCTAAACAGACATTTCCGAAAATGAAGTACGCCTCCAGGAAAATGCGAAAAAGCGACTTGAGCTCTTGCTGTGGCCGTCCCGTCGCCAGAACGAGAATGGACTCCGTCAAATCGATCAGGCGAAGCAATAGCACCACCGCGGTGATTTTCTGCTTCGTCGCTGCAGATAGGAGAGTACGGCGAACACGGAGACGCTTACTAAACTCGACCGAAAAATTGAGCGTATCTAATGTAACGCCAACCATCTCGCTATCTAGGTCACTGCGCACACTGAGTCGCCCTCGAAGCTCCCGCAAATCAAAATCAGGCACCTGAATGGTCAGGTAGGGAGGGCGCTTGTCTTTGCCACGCACCATTCTTCGTAAATCTCCGACGCTTTCGCCGATCTCTACTAGATTTGAACGGCTTTAAACTCTAAGCGAAACTCCCTCTCGGCCTTTTCTGCCTGAAAAATTCCTGCATGCGGATAACGTTCAACCACAAGTCTGGCAAATTCCGTGCGTTCCTCCTCCGGCATACAGCATCCCAGGTAAACAGCATCCAGTTCTTCGGGGGAGAAGAGCCAATCTTCGTATGAACTAACAGAACGCCCATCCCCTGCGCAGACCCGCCACTCTTTCTCGTATGCCCAATCAATTGCCTTGGTATAAATCAGCCGATCCATCATCTCCGGCACGTCAATTTTCGCCTCGCCAGACATAAGAGCTACAAGGGCGTCTTCGTCCAGAAGGCGTGGCATTTTCTCGGAGTAGCTCACAGGCCGCGCCGCACCCCAAGCGCTGTCCAGACGAGGGATGCAGCTAAATCTCAATACAAGGCCTTTGTGTGACTCCGCATAGTGCGACCACATAAGGATATTGTTATTTACTTCTGCTAGACAAAGGACCTTAGACCTAATCATAAAATCGCTTATCTCGGCATGGTGCCTCGACCGATTCTTGTCGGCAGTTGCCATGCCTTCATCGACAGCCTCACCAAATTCTTGATCAAACTCCCCCCGGTTTAACTTCGGAAAAACTCCGCGTACGACCGCGATAAGCTGCCCAAACATATTCCCCACCGGTAGCGGCTTATCGCTATAGAACGCGTCCCAGAGTCGATCCAATACTCTGCGCCTGGCACTCGCATAGTCGGCCTCGACATGGAGGTTGAACTGGATATCGAAAGGGTCGTTGAAAAGGACCGGCGTGGACCAGCGAAGTCGTGTGTTATTCAGAATTGCTCTGCCAGTTGATCGAGTGACATATTTGAAGAAGTTAGGTCGGTCATGCGCCCAATTCTGTGGGCGTTCGAAAGGTTTCGCCTCGCCGGCCATACTTCACCTTAGCCGACAAGAGAGTGAAGAGCCGCGCGCCCACCTGCGACTTGGTGAAGCCACAGCTCGATACATGGCAAGTCGGGGATGGTACGCGCGCAACCCCTGACGCGGTTCACCAAACGTCCGTCAGCCCTATCGCCATATATCAGATATATCCCTCTCCTATACCCAGCTCTGCTTATTAGAGCTTTCAATGTCAAAAGGTCTTTGCGGATACCACGCGCGCCAGTCTGAGAAGTTTTCACTTCGATCACTGCATGATTTTCGGCCATGTCGGCCGGCTGGTGAATCAGAAGATCAGGCTTCAATCCGCTGAGGCCCAGCGGACCAAAGATTGGGTGTCCAGCCTTATCAACCTCACCATTTAAGATGTATGGGCATTGTCTGGGCCAACGCTTTCTCAATTGGTGATAGAGCTCGTAACAGTAGACACGCTCTCTGTAGACGGACGGACCGCCGTCAATTCCTAGGAGAAAATAACGAGCATCAACGGCAGCGGTCGCATTCCCTAGGATGTGATTGAGTTCGCGCATCAACTCCCCCACAGCTACGAAGAATCAGAAAGCTATGGCACGTGGCTAAAATGATCTCGAAGATAACCCAAAACTGCAGGCGTGCACTTGAGCAGCACTGCCATAGTCGGCACATAGAATGCCGCATGATTTATCACATGAGCCGCGTTTGTCGGCCCGAATTCATGAACGAGGTTATTCCTCAGAACCCTGGCTGAACCGCCGTTCGCCGCGTTGCTTGTCAGAATTTGCGGGTCGTATTGATCCGCAAACAGGCGCTCCAGATCGGTATCTGAGATCGGCAAAGACATCGCTTTGGCGGCGAGCTTTAGTTTGGCCAGATTCAGGCCAATTTTATAAGCCTTTTTAGCTGGAATCTGTTCGTAAATGCCGACGACACCATGCGCAAGTTTGTCGCAGGCGAAGTAGTACGTCATGAACTGCGCGGTTAGCGGAAAGGAATTTGCAGCTAGTCGATCGAGAGCCTTCTGAATGTCCTCGATCCGTCGATAGTAGGACCCCTTCCGTTTGGGATCAGGTTTGAGAGAGGGATCCAAAGTCATCGTTCCTTAGGACGCTGATTCCGTCTCAAATGCGGGTGACGCCTGCTACCCGGAGCGCCTCACGCGAATGCTCTGCATTCGCTGCGGCGCTGACGCTCCAACGCTCCGCGTTGCGCTGCGCTTACTTCACCGCGTTCTTCACCTCGTTGTCCCAACGCGAAAGCAGCCGGCGGCGCACCTCGGATGAGCCGTATTTGGCGAAGTCGTAGTCGATGAACTTGATCTTGGAGAAGTCCGGCGCCTCGGGGAGCGGCGGCACGTCCCTGTTCGCGGGCACCTGGTAGCTGGTCCTGGTGGTCGGGCCGACGGCCTGCGCCTCCCTTGTCAGCGCCCAGTCGTACCAGGCCTGCGGGGGGAATTGGGGTCGGGAATTGAGGTCGGAGTGCCATTTAGCGATTAGCCCGCGGGGCTACCAGCACCGCGACGCCGTCGCGGTTCTCCGCGTCGGCCATCACCGTCTCGATCGGCGAGGGCTCGGGAATGGCCAGCCCCTCCTCGGCCATGCCCTCGATGTGCAGCTCCAGCGCCTCGGCCGCCATCTCCGCAGCCTCCTGCAGCGTCTCGCCCGCGGTGACGCAGCCGGGAAAATCGGGAAACGACACGCCGAAGTCGCTCTTCCTCTCCTTGTGGATCAGGGCAAGGTAGCGAGGCATGGGTCCGTCACCGTTTCCGGCGTGCCGTCCTCTTCCGCCGCCGATTCGGCGCCGGGGCGAGGTCGTCGAGCGGCACCGCCAGCGCGCGGGCGATACGCGCCATGGCGTCGAGACTGCCGGGCTTCTTGCCGGTCTCGATCTCGGAGAGATAGCCCTGGGGCACGCCGGATTCCTCCGACAATTGCCGCAGCGTCCGCTTGCGGTGCTCGCGCCAGATCCGCACCGGCGATTCGCCCTTGAGCAGACGGCCAACAAGAGCCGCATCCAGATAGTTGGCGCGTGCTGCCGGTTTGCCGATTTCATCCTCGAGGCGGTCCTGTCGCGCCACGGCGGCCCGGTCCTCCGCATCCTCGATCCGTGCCAGCAGCGCCTCGTACTCCGAGCGGCTCAGGGTGACAACGTCACGTTCCATTAGCGGTAGACCTCCCGTCGGTTGCCGATCAGGTCGACACGAAGCGTATCCGTCTCGCGATCGATGTTGTACACGGCCCGCCAGTCACCCTGCCGGACACGATAGCCGCCGCCCTTGAGAGGTTTCGCCCACGGATAAGTGGCGAACGGCGCGGCGGCGACGCGCTCCAGCTTCCTCACCAGCGCCGCCGCGTCCCGGCCGGGCATGGAGCGCAGCGCGCGGATGGCGGCGGGCGAGTAGATCAGCTCCACGCGCCATATTCTCTTATAGAGAAACCGCCGTCAAGGCAAAAATCTCTGATGGAGAACAGCCGCTATAGTCGGCGCCGAAGCTGGTTTTCTCTGGCCCCTGTCTGCGCGGTGATCGCCGTTGCTATCCGGAGCGCCTCACGCGAATTCTTCGAACTCGCTGCGGCGCTGACGCGACAACGCCCAATCTTTCTTCGCGCCTGTCGCGCGCCTTGAAGGCGCGCAACACAGCGCAGGGCGTTGCGCTTACTTCGCCGCGCTCTTCACCTCGTTGTCCCAGCGCGAGAGCAGCCGGCGGCGCACGTCTGACGAACCGTACTTGGCGAAATCGTAGTCGATGAACTTGATCTTCGAGAAGTCCGGCGCCTCGGGCAGCGGCGGCACGTCTTTGTTCGCCGGCACCTGGTAGCTGGTCTTGGTCGTCGGGCCGACGGCCTGCGCCTCCCTGGTCAGTGCCCAGTCGTACCAGATCCGCGCCTCCTGCGGGTTGCGGCCCCCCTTGACCATCGACATCGAGCCGACCTCGTAGCCCGTGCCCTCGCACGGGCTGACGATGACGATGGGGGCTCCCTGCAGCACGTAGGGCACGACGTCGTGCATGAAGTTGATGGCGATCGTGGTCTCGCCCAGGCTCAGCGCCTTGGCCGGGGCCGCCCCCGACTTGGTGTACTGGTTGACGTTGCGGTGCAGGGACTTCATGAAGCCGAACCCCTTGTCCTCGCCCATCAGCTGCACCCAGGTGGCCAGCACGTTATAGGCGGTGCCCGAGGCGTTGGGGTCGGAGGTCTGCACCTCGTCGCGCAGCTTCGGGTCGATCAGGTCCGCCCAGCATTTCGGCGGAGCGAGCTTCTTCTCGGCGATCAGCTTCGTGTTGTAGGAGAAGCCCATGGCGCCGGCGAAGATGCCGACCGCGCGCTTCTTCGACAGCTCCCACTGCTTCACCGCCCAGGGATGCAGCTCGCCCATGTTGGGAGAGGTGTATTCCATGGTCAGCCCCTCCTCCGCCGCCTGCATGTGCGGGTCGCCGGAGCCGCCCCACCAGATGTCGGCGCGCGGGTTGCTCGCCTCGGCCTTCAGCGTGGCGTAGATCTCGCCCGAGCTCTTGCGCAGCATCGCCACCTTGATGGCGGTGTGGCGCTCGAACGCCGCCGTCTGGGTCCGGCACCAGTCCTCGGTGCTGCCGCAATACATCACGAGGTTGCCGCCCGTCTGCGACTGCGCGGGATGTCCGGCGACGATGGCAACGAGGGCGGTGGCGGCGAGAAGAGTGGCGCGGATCATCGTGGTTTCCCCGGCGTTAAGATTTTCGTTGAGGGAAAGACTGGACCCAATCGCCAGAGGGGGCAAGGTCTTGCCCCTCTCTCGACGATCCCGTTCGTCACCCCGGCGAAGGCCGGGGTCCAGTCATTCAGAAAACAAAGGAGCGCGCGTCGCGCACCATATTCCGGAAGGTCTGGACCCCGGCCTTCGCCGGGGTGACGATCAGGCTTGTGATCGACCTCGCTGATAGCGGCTCTCAACCCGCCGCGCCCAACTTCAGCAGATCCGCCGCCACGCGCTCCAGCACCGTCTCCCAGCGCCGGTCGTCTCCCTGCCGGTAGAGGGTTGCGGCGTCGTACCAGGGGCTGTCGTCGCGGTCGAGCAGCCAGCGCCAGTCGGGCACGTGGGCCAGCAGGATCCAGGTCGGGATGCCGAGGGCCGCCGTGAGGTGCGGCACGCTGGTGCAGGTGCTGACCACGACGTCCATGCAACTGGCCAGCGCCGCCGTCTCGGCGAAGTCGGTCAGCCGCTCGCCGAAGAACCGCACCTCGCCCTGCGCGCGGACATCCTCCCGGTCCCTCGCCTTGATCTCCTTCTGCAGGCAGACGACGTCGAACCGGCCGGGGGGAATGCCCTGGATGAACCGGCTGAACTCCATGCTGCGGGTGGCGTCGCTCTCGAACAGCGAGGTGCTGCTCCACACGATGCCGACACGCGGCTTCGTGCGCGGGCCGAGCGTCGCCTGCCACGCCGCGACACGCTGCGGATCGGCCTTGAGATAGGGCGCCGAGCCCGGGATCGTCTCCAGCCGCGTACCGAAGGCCAGCGGCAGGGAGAGCAGCGGACAGTGACAGTCGAACCCCGTCGGCCACGGCTCGCGCTTCTCGACCAGTTCGCTCACGCCGTCCAGCCCGTCGAGCAGACGCAGCAGCGGCCTGGGTACCATCAGGAGCACCTTCTTCGCCCCGCGCTCGCGGACGAGCGGCGCGTAGCGGCAGAACTGGATGCTGTCACCCAGCCCCTGCTCGGCATGCAGCAGGATGGTCCTGCCTTCCAAGGGGAAATCGCCGAGCCAGAGCGGCTGCGGGAAGTTGCGCATGAACTTCTGCGTCTTGCCGGACTTCCAGCGCCATTCGTAGAGGTCCCAGCCGCGTGCGAAATCGCCCTTGAGCAGCAGGGCCACCGATTTGTTCCAGTGGCTGTCGGCGTGATCCGGCTGCAGGGCGATGGCCCTGTCGTAGCTGGCGATCGCCTCATCCAGCCGGCGAAGCTCCTTCAGCGCGTTGCCGCGATTGTTGTGGGTCTCGGCATCGTCCGGCCGCAGGGACAGCGCCCGGTCGTAGCTGGCCAGCGCCTCCTCCATCCGCTTGAGGTCCCGGAGCGCGTTGCCGCGATTGTTGTGGGCGTCCGGATAGTCGGCGCGGAGGAACAGCGCTCGGTCATAACTGACGAGGGCCTCCTCCGGCCGCCCGAGTTCCTTCAGCGCGTTGCCGCGGTTGTACCAGGCCGCGGCACCGTCGGGGTCCAACGCCAGCGCCCGGTCGTAGCCCGCCAGCGCCTCGTCCAGCCGACGGAGCTCCTTCAGCGCGTTGGCGCGATTGAAATGGGTCTCCGCGTCAGGCCGGAGCGCCAGCGCCCGGTCATAGCTGGCGACGGCTTCGTCCGGGCGGCCTAGGGCCCGCAGCGCATTGCCGAGATTGAAGTGTGCCGCGGCGGCTTTCGGATTGATGGCGATCGCCTCGCCGATGAGCCGGACGCCGGTCGCCGTATCGCCGGTCTGGAGCGCGATGACCCCGAGGAAATGCAGGCTGTCGAACTGCCCCGGCTGGGCCGTCAGGATCTGCTCATAGAGGCTCTTCGCCTCGGCGAGACGGCCCGCCTGATGGAGGGCGACGGCCTGCTGCAGGACGGCGCGGATCGGCTGCGACAACGGAACCCTGACCCTTCACGACGCTTCCCGAGCCAAGAGCCCGGAGTTGCGCAAATGGTAGCAGAGCCGCCGTCCTATCCGCAGCGCTGTTCAGCGGATTTGTCCGGAGCGCCTCACGCGAATGCTCTGCATTCGCTGCGGCGCTGTCGCGCAAATCTTAGCGTTGGCAGAGATGCCAACGCTAAGATTTGCGCTGGTCGAAAAACATAATCTGGTTGATGCGCCAGTCGTTCAGGTAGGCGTTGTGGTCGGCGATGTAGCCGCCGTGCAGCTGGTGGCCGTTGAACACGACCAGCCGGTTCGGCTTCGCCTCGATCACCCGGTGGCGCAGGCCGGAGACGTCGTAGAGCAGGTTGTCGCTCTCGGTGTTGGGCACCGTCGCCTTCTCGTAGAGCGCCGTGCCGCCGGAGCAGACCTCGTCCACGTAGACGAGGCAGTTGTAGCGGAAGTCGGTATGCGGGTGATGCTGCAGCGTGTTGGGCATGTCGCGGCGGATGGTCCGGTAGTAGTTGAACTCGAACAGGTGGTTCATCAGCCGCAGCTCGTCGGGGTCGCGGAAGAACGTCCTGATGTAGGAAAGGATCTGGTTGACCCCGTTGAAGGCGCGGTCGGTCACCCAGTGGCCGGGGATGCTCGGGCGGCAGTCGTAGTAGTCGACGAAGTTGCGCCCCGTGGGCGACCACTTCCAGCGCGGCACGGACATGTTGGTAAGGACGTTACGCACGCCCGCGAAATCCGCGTACCAGTTGTCGACGGTCAGCACGCCGTTCTCGAAGCGGACCTGGTGGTCGTCGCCCGGCTGGAACAGCTCCTCGGGGATAAACGGGATGATCATCGGGACCGCGCCGTTCTCCTTACACCACGCTGATGTTCAGGCCTGCGGACCGCCGGCACCTTCTCGCGACGGAGGGCGACACCCGCGTCCCACACTCCGCATGGGACCGCGGAGACACAAGCTGGCCGAAAGTCGGGGGCCGGATGGTAAACATCCCGCGCGGCGTTGACGCCTGCGGGGACTACGTAGGGAAATTCCCTCAGGACGACGGGACCGTGCTGTCCGCATCGTCGAGCGGCGCCGGGCCGGAGGGGCGGATCCGCTCCTCACGCCGCACCTGCCGGACGAAGGCGTCGAAACTGTCGAAGGGGTCGAACCACAGGCCCGGGTCGTCGCGCTCCTCGAGCCCGGCGCGGCGGTGCAGCGTGTTGCACGCGGGCGTGTAGGCGCCGATCAGCGCCCGCTCGAGCGCGCGACGCTCCGTCGCCGTGCCGTCGAAGGGCATGGCGTAGACATGGCGGGCGCCGAGGCGCCTGGCCTCCGGCCAGACCTCGTGTCCCGGCAGGCGCGCGGCGAAGCTGGCGGTCTCGCCGACATAGAGAAGTCGCGCCGGCCAGGCGACGAAGGCGTAGATCCCGGCCACCGCGTTCCACCTCAGGCCGGGCAGGCAGCGCCGGAACTCGTAGGTCGCGGGACCGAGCTCGAGATGCAGGAACAGGGTGGGGCTGCGGCGCGGCATGATCCCTATCATGGCGCCGGGGAGAATCCGGCGTCCAGCCCCGCTGAGGCCGGCGGGCTCAGACGTCTCCCGACAGGCGGGCGAGATCGGCCAGCGTGCCGTCGATCAGCTTGCGCCGGCGCGGGTCGCGGGCCTCGGCGGTGGTGGCGAAAAGGTTGATCAGGTAGCGCGCCTTCTCCGCCGCCTCCGTCCAGCTCTGCGCCGGTGCGGCGTTGAGCATGGTCTCGAGCTCCGTCTGACGCTGGCGCAGCTGCTCGTACTGCGCCTCGACCGCCTGGCGATGCCGGCGCAGCTCCGTCGACTTCAACCCCTCCATGCCGCGATGGGTGTCGAGATCGACCGGGTCGTCGGCGCTCACGTGGCCGCGGCCTTGACCTTCTTCACCCGGACCTTCTTGACCGGCTCCGGCGGCAGCGTCGCGTCGCGGGCCAGCCGCGCCGCCTTGAGCTTCGAGGTGCGGTCGTCCAGCCGGTTGCGCTGCTGATCGAGAATCTGTTTCCACTCCGGCTTCTTGTCGTCGGCCATGGGCGTTGCCTTTCCTGATGACACACGACCCTAGCACGGCCTTCCCGGCCGGCGGCGAACGCTTTAGGCGCAAGCCGGGCAGCATACAGTCGTAGTCAGGGCAATATTATACAGTGTGGCTATGATGTGGCGGGCGTCGCCCCGAAATTCAACCTGTTGAAACATATCGGTTATCTATGTCCAATCCGTGTCCAATAACATCCAGTATGTCTAATACGGTTTTCACTTAGCCGAGGTCCTTCCGGTACTGCACGAAGCCCGAGCGCGTGGCGACCTTGTCGTAGAGAAGCATCGCGGCACTGTTGGTCTCGTGCGTCATCCAGTAGACGCGGGTCGAACCTGCTTCCTTCGCCTTGAGGTACACCGCCTCGATCAGCGCGCGTCCAACACCTTTGCCGCGCGCTTCGGCGACGGTGAACAGGTCCTGCAGGTAGCAGGTCGGGCCGATCATCGTGGTGTTGCGATGGAACAGGTAGTGCGTGATCCCCAGCAGCCGCGTGCCGGTGTCGGCGACGAGGCAGTGCATGGGCTCGTAGTGGTCGAAGAAGCGCTGCCAGGTGAGACGCGTGATCTCGACAGGCAGCGTGCGCTTGTAGAAGGTGTTGTAGCCCTCCCACAGCGGCAGCCAGTTGTCGTAATCCTCCGGCCGCGCATTGCGGATCGTGAACCCGGGCATGAGTGTTCCTTTCGGCGACTGTGCGTATCCGCACCTAACGGATTCCGGCGATCCTTACAATCGGCGCCATGGCCGAATTCCTCTCCCGCCTGCTCGGCGAAGCCATCCGCAACGCGCCGGTCATCGTCCAGGCAGGCCTGGCGTTTCTCGCCTGCGTCTTCATGGCCGTGTGCGGCTACCTCCTCGGCGAGGAGAATCGCTGGGTCGCGTCGGGCGTGTTCGCGGCGGGTGCGCTCATCGCGCTGGCCGTAATGATCTGGCGCTGGCGCAGCGCCTCGCGCTGGGACTAGGGCCCAGACTCATAAAGTCCACCATACGATAGCGGCGACGAGGCAGACGGAGGCGAGGAAGTTTCTCGCCAGCCTGTCGTAGCGTGTGGCGATGCGGCGGAAGTCCTTGAGGCGGCA
>Ga0164290_1000618_pt1 | contig 101333 bp, 90 predicted proteins | sample Micstemetagenome_FD_108782 | JGI IMG/M metagenome (GOLD analysis project Ga0164290, IMG submission 108782) | Contaminated culture microbial community from soil near Moab, Utah, USA - Microcoleus steenstrupii SON62 (Illumina Assembly) | ecosystem: Environmental > Terrestrial > Soil > Soil crust...
CAGTTACCGTCATCGCCCGCCAGCTGAACAATGAACTGGTTGTCAGGGCGGAAACGCCCGGGGGCGTTGAAGGGTACCGAAAAGGGCGTACCCGTACAGACGCGGAAGCCACCGGCCGGGGCCTGGAGCGCCAGCTGGGGCGTGGGGTTGTCGCTGACGTTGACGATCACTTCGCCCGTACCCGCGCCGGTGCCGCAGGGGCCGCTGACGCTCAGTACGCGGTAAACGGCCGGCCGCTCGGGATTGACGGTCACTTCGTAAGGCGTCATCAGGGTGTTGACTACGCGCGTGCCGTCGGAGAGGACGAACGACCAGGGTCCCTGGCCGCTGAGGTGGACGCGCAGCGTGGCCGACTGCCCGGGCAGGACCGTCACCGCCGCCGATCCGTCGGGCAGTTCGAGGCGCGCGGCGGGCGGCGGCAGGATTCGCAGCGCCTGGAGCGTCCCGTTGGTGGCCGGGCTGGTCGCTACCACGCGCAGGGCGTAGCGGCTGCCGGGTGCCAGCCCCGCCGGGATCGTCCCGCTCAGCAGGAGCGGACCACCAGCCGCCTGGACCACGGGATTGCCTAGGGGCGTTACATTACCGGCCGGGTCGAGCAGTTGAAGAACGAAGCGGTTGTCGGCATTAAACCGGCCCGTGGCGGCGAAGGGCACCGAAAGCGGCGTGCCGGGGCAGATGCCCAGTCCACCGAAAGGGCCGGTCACCACTTCCGGGCGGTCGGAGCTGTCGGGCAGGGACAGACGCGTCGGATCGGTAACCGGCCGTTCGTCGGCCGACTGCAGCCCGCTTCCCCGGCGGTTGGAAAGACTATCCGCGGCCGTCGGGCGGCTCTGCGCCAGGCCGGTAAACAGCGTACTCAGCATCAACAGGGTAAGCAGCGCGCCCGTACGCAGTGGGTAGAACTTATTCATGTGTGGGATGTTTCAAGCAGTAAACGGCCCCGCCGCAACGGGGTCTGTACAAAGGTAACAAGCCCCGATGAACGACGAATTACTCACGCTGGTCGTGCGCGAAATAATTACCGAAACGCGCGCCGCCCGTACCCTGGTGCTTCAGCCCGCCGATGGCCGCTCCGTTCCCTACCGCCCCGGGCAGTTTCTGACTTTTCTGCTGCACCGCGGTGGGCGTGACCTGCGGCGCTCTTATTCGCTCAGCTCGGTACCGGGGCTGGAACCCGACCTGCGGATCACGATCAAACGGGTTGAAAACGGCGAGATTTCCCGCTTTCTGCTCGACCACCTGCGCGTGGGCGACGAGCTGACCAGCCTGTACCCAACCGGCCGCTTTGTCCTGGAAACCAGGCCCGATACCGCCCGGGACATTATTCTTTTCGGAGCCGGAAGCGGCATCGCGCCCCTCTACGGGCTGCTCCGGCAGGCGCTGCGCGACGAGCCGCGGAGCCGGGTAACCCTGCTGTACAGCAATACCCGCCCGCGGGAGGTGATTTACCGGGCGGCCCTCCGGCAGTTGCAGGAACAGTACCCGGACCGTTTCCGGCTGATCCACCTGCTGAGCCAGACCGATGAGGATACCTCTGACCTGGGAGGAACCGTCCGGGCAGGGCGCCTGAGCAACCTGCTCCTGGAAACGCTGCTGCCGACGCTGTTCGCCCATCCCCGGGAACAGGCCCTCTTCTACCTCTGCGGACCGCCGGACTACATGCGCATGGTTCAGTTTACGCTGGTCTTTGCCGGGATCGCCCCCGAACAGATCCGGAAAGAGATTTTCGTCACTGAATCACTGGGAACACCCCCGCCGCCGGTAGACGCACGGGCCCGGCGGGTCCAGATCCGGTTTCGGCAAACGGATTATACGGTGGAGGTAGCGGCCCGCCAGCCGATTCTGCAGGCGGCCCTGGAACAGGGAATCGCCCTGCCCTACAGCTGCCGGGGTGGCCGCTGTTCGGCCTGCGCGCTGCGGTGCCGCTCGGGAACGGTGCGGATGACGATCAACGAGGTGCTGACTGAGCGGGACCTGGCCGAGGGCTGGGTCCTGAGCTGTACGGGCTATCCCGATAAAGACGACGTGGTGCTGGAGGCCTGAACCGCTTGCTTTCCCTGGTTTTGCTGGCGAACTTACGGGCTTGTTCGCACACTTGATCACAAACTCTGCATGCGTATCCCAACCTTAATTTGCTTGTCTTTTATGCTGACAACCTCCGCTTCGGCGCAGTTAACCTACCCCCAGACCCGGAAAACCGACCAGGTCGATGATTACCACGGCACCAAAGTAGCCGATCCGTACCGCTGGCTGGAAGACGACCGCTCGGCCGAAACGGCCGCCTGGGTAAAGGCCCAGAACGAAGTGACCTTTGGCTACCTCGAAAAAATTCCGTATCGCAAACAGCTCCAGGATCGCCTGGAACGGGTATTCAACTATCCGAAATACTCCGCTCCGTTCCGGAAAGGCGAGTGGTTTTATTTCTACAAGAACGACGGCCTCCAGAACCAGTCGGTGCTCTACCGGCAAAAGGGCCTGGACGGTACGCCGGAAGTCGTCATTGACCCCAATAAACTTTCGGCCGACGGCACGACCCGGCTGGTGGTGTTCCGTCTGTCGAAAGACGGCCGCTACGCCGTAGTAGGCCTGTCGAAGGGCGGCTCCGACTGGCAGGAATACCAGGTCATGGACATGCGCACAAAGCAGTACCTGCCCGAGAAACTGGAGTGGGTGAAGGTGTCGGGCGTGGCCTGGCAGGGCGATGGGTTCTACTATAGCCGCTACCCCCAGCCCGATGGCTCGGCCCTGGCGGCGAAGAACGAGAACCACCAGGTTTTCTTCCATAAGCTCAGCACACCTCAGTCGGCCGACCGGCTGGTGTTCGAAGACAAGGCCAACCCGCAGCGGTTCAACATCGCCTATACCTCCGAAGACGAGCGCTTCGTGTTCCTCAGCGTCAGCGACCGCGGCAAAGGGCTCGACGGCAATGCGCTGTTCATGATCGACAGCAAGGCCGAGGATAAGGCCTTCAAACCCGTCGTGGCTGAAATCACCAACTTCAGCTATGGCGTGGTGGATAACGATGCCAGCCGCCTAATCATCCTCACCAACGAAAAAGCCCCGAACCAGAAAGTGCTGGCCTACTACCTGAAGAGCAAGGCCTTCAGCACGCTGATTCCGGAAAAAGCCGAGCCGATTACCGAAGGCGGCGTCGGAGCGGCGGGCGGGAAACTATTCGTGGAGTACTCGAAGGATGTCAACTCGAAGGTCTACGTCTACGACCGGAAAGGAAAGCAGGAAAACGAGATCAGTCTGCCGGGTATCGGTACGGCGGGCGGCTTTGGGGGCGAAGAGGATGACAAGTACGTATTCTACACCTTTACGTCCTTCACCTTCCCGCCGACGATCTACCGCTACGACCTCGCCACCAGGAAAAGCACCGTCTTCCGCAGTCCCGAAGTGGATTTCAAACCGACCGACTACGAAACAAAGCAGGTGTTCTACGCCAGCAAGGACGGCACGCGGGTTCCGATGTTCATCACCTACCGGAAAGGCATCAAACTCGATGGCACCAATCCCACGCTGCTTTACGGCTATGGCGGGTTTAACGTCAGTCTGCCGCCCGCCTTCAGCTCATTGCTGATTCCGTTCCTCGAGCAGGGCGGCGTCTACGCCCAGGCGAACCTGCGCGGCGGAAGCGAGTACGGGGAGAAATGGCACGAGCAGGGCATGAAGCTCCGGAAGCAGAACGTTTTCGACGATTTCATCGCCGCCGCCGAATACCTGATTGCCGAGAAGTACACGAGTCCGGCCAAACTGGCCATCCGGGGCGGTTCCAACGGCGGTCTGCTCGTCGGGGCGGCCATGAACCAGCGGCCCGACCTGTTCCGCGTGGCCATTCCGCAGGTGGGCGTGATGGACATGCTGCGCTTCCACAAGTTCACCATCGGCTGGAACTGGATCGCCGACTACGGCAGCAGCGATAATGCGGAAGAATTCAAGGCCCTGTACGCCTATTCGCCCATCCACAACATCCGGGAGGGCCTAAACTACCCCGCCACGCTGATCACCACCGCCGACCACGATGACCGCGTTGTACCGGCCCATTCGTTCAAGTACGCGGCAACCCTGCAGGAGAAGTACAAAGGCGACCAGCCCATGCTGATCCGGATCGATACCAACTCCGGCCACGGGGCGAGCAACACCAAAAAGAACATCGAGCAGACGGCGGATATCTACGCGTTTCTGCTCTGGAATATGGGGGTGCGTAGTTTGCGGGAGGTGGCAGCAAAGTGAAAGAGTGAAAGAGCGAAAGAGCGAAAGAGTGAAAGGCTTCGCCGAGGTTAATGAACTGGCGAAGCCTTTCACTCTTTCGCTCTTTCACTCTTTCACTCATTAAAACTTCGCCGTCAGCCCAAGCTGCAGCGGTGCGACGCCGAAGCCGGCTTCGGCGAAGCCGCCCAGGCGCTCGTTGAAGAAGTAGCGACCGCCGATATGGCCTCCCAGGCCGATGCCGCCGTAGGAGTTGCGAAAGCCGACGTAGCTTTCGTTCCACGACCAGCCGCTGTAAATCAGGCCCAGACCGCCGTAGAGGTCAACTTTGTCGTTGGCGATATTCAGCAGCTCGTTGACGTGGTAGGACCCACGGGCACCGATGCTGTAGTAGGAGCCGAAGCCGCTGTATCCGCGGAAGGCCCCGATGGCAACAACGGTAATATTGGGAGCAACGCCCGCTTCAAAAGAGGCGCCAAAACCCAGACCGCCGCCGCCGAAACCGATACCCCCCCAGCCGCCGAGGCCGATTCCAACGTTGAGAAACTTGGAACCTTTGTCAACGGACAGCTGCGCGAAGGTGGTCGTGCTCAGCAAAAGGCAAGAGGCGAGGAGTAAACGTGTCAGACGTTTCATAGATGGGGGGATGGATGGTGAAACATGGGCCCAAAGGTAAGGGGTGTTCATTCGTTATTCCAAACATCCAAGTGTAGATTTACCTACTGGTTATAGGTGGCATAAGACTGTTGTAGTCAAGGGGTTATATCTTAATGATTTGGCTTTTTTTGCACAAAAAAGACAGCTTTTCGGGCTGTCTTAGGGCACTATCGGTTAGGTATAAACGTCAACAGCGGTACATGCCCAATGCCAGCATTACCCGTTCAGTCTGTTCAGGATCCAGCCCGTCGATCCAGGCCGTGCGCCGGTTCATGTTGATGCTGATGGTCAGCGAGGCAGCGTTGAGCTGCGGAAAGAGTTCGCTGATCTGGTCGCTGATCAGGGAAATGAACCAGTCCCGGTCAACTCCCCGCACCGCTTTGGCGCTCCAGGCGTAGCGCGTCCGCTTGCCCGTCCGTTGGGCCAGGCTGGTGGATTTGGCAGGAAGCGTCGGGTGCAGGCGGTAGGCGGCCGGTAAGGTGGTAGTGGTAGGGATCGAGGTTTCCATGGCAAGTAGGATAAACGAATAGCAGTGAGCAGGTTTCGTCCAAACGGATGTAGCTGTACTGGGACAATTATGGTGCCAATGGATTAGTCTGATTATTATTTATGTCGATCAACTAAATATGAATAAATGGTCGTTCTGGCGATTTTTTGAGGCTTTGCAAGGGGGATTTTTTGTTGAAATATTGTCTGATAATTTGGGTGTGCCGGATTTGGCGGGCTGTTTACCCGGCCGTCAGCACGTAAAAATTGGTCAGGCAGGCGTAGCAGCGGTAGGCTTTCAGCGGGAGAAAGAAGAACAGCGCGCGGATCAGCGTCGGCCGGCGGATGCGGTCGGCGCCGGAGGTCGACCGGCAGTAGGGGCAGGCCTTCGACCGGGTGATCGAACGAAACAGAAACAGGAGGGCGCCCAGCAGGGACAAACCGATCAGTGTAGTAAAGGCAAGAAGAAGGGACATAACAAATTACGGATGTTGGTGCTGAGTTAAATGTACTCAGTTTGTTCTACATACAACTATCTGAATATCAAAATGTTGGTTAAAGTCAACTAGTTGCTGTTAAAATCCAATGGCTTGTATTTCTGATACATAGGTCTCCCCGTGGGCGTTAAAAAAGCACTTGTCGGGCCGTTTGGGCACTGCTTTGGGCGCTAGCCTGTGCCCTGAGGCGGCCTTTTTCGGGTTTGGACCTCCAGCCTACAGGCTGAGGAGCCCACAAAAAAATCAATCGTAATATTGCGATTGAAAAATCAGATTTTACCTTTGCGGCATGGGAGTTACCAAAACAGAAGTATTTACCGCCGAACAGAACCGCATTGCCGACCTGGCCAAAGCCCTGGCTCACCCGGCCCGGATCGCCATCCTCCAGCTGCTGGCCAGCCGCAGGGCCTGCGTCTGCGGCGACCTGGTGGAAGAGCTTCCTCTGGCCCAGGCAACCGTTTCCCAGCACCTCAAAGAGTTGAAGCGGGTGGGACTCATCAAGGGTGACATCGATCCTCCCCGCGTATGTTACTGCATCAACGAAGCAACCTGGGCTGAACTCCAGGAGGCTTTTGGGGGGCTCCTGGCAACGAATCAGCCCCCTTCCTGCTGCTGACCCGGGAAAGCAGCTTTTTTTTGAGCAATATCATCGCAATATTACGATAGACTAACACTTAGACCTCATGAAACTGACCATCCGACCCGCCCAATGCAGTGATGCGGTAGCCGTTGAGGAACTCCTGCGCGGGGTAGCCTTGCCGACCGAAGACCTTCCAGCCGACCTCGCTCATTTTGTGGTAGGCTACGACCAGCACCAGTTAGCCGGCATCGCCGGTATGGAATACTACGGCCCCCTTGGGCTGCTCCGTTCCGTGGCGGTTTCGCCCGTCTTCCGCGACCGGCACCTGGGCCGTGCCCTGGTCGATGCCGTACTCGATTCGGCCCGCCAGGACGGCATCCGGGAGGCTTACCTGATCACGACTACGGCTGACGCCTATTTCCTGCGGTACGGTTTTACGGAGGTAAAGCGCGCCGAGGTGCCTGAGGCGATTCGGGCGACGAGCCAGTTCAGCGCCCTGTGTCCGGCATCGGCCGTAATCATGAAAATGTCCCTGTAGTGAATTCTGTAAACGCTTATCAATTCCTTCCGATCATGACAACAAATGCCCATGAACTCAAATCCATTGTTCGCCAGAAGTACGGCGAAATTGCCCAGACCGAAAGCCCTGCGGGGGTGCCCGTAAGCTGCAGTTGTGGCCCTACGTCCTGCTGCAGTCCATCCACCAGCGGAACCGAAGCCATTCAGATGGCCGAAGCCTACACGGGCCTGGAAGGCTACGTAGCCGAAGCCGATCTGGGCCTGGGCTGCGGGCTACCGACCCAGTTTGCGCTCATCAAACCCGGGGATGTGGTGGTCGACCTGGGCTCCGGGGCCGGCAACGACTGCTTTGTGGCCCGGGCGGAAACCGGCGAAACGGGCCGGGTCATCGGCCTGGACTTTACGGAAAGCATGGTGGAACGCGCCCGCCGGAACGCCGCCGCCCGGGGATTTACCAATGTCGAGTTTGTGCAGGGTGATATCGAGGACATGCCCCTGCCCGACAACCTGGTCGACGTGGTCGTCAGCAATTGCGTGATGAACCTGGTGCCGGACAAAACACGGGCCTTTGCCGAAACGTATCGGATCCTGAAGCCCGGTGGCCATTTCAGCATTTCGGACATTGTCCTGGAAGGCGAACTGCCCCCGCGCCTGCGGCAGGACGCCGAACTGTACGCCGGTTGTGTCTCCGGCGCTATCCAGCTTAGGGAGTATCTGGCGCTGGTGAAGGAGGCCGGTTTCCGCACGATTCGTCTGCAGAAGAAGCGCGCCATCGCCCTGCCCGACGAACTGCTGCGCACCTACCTGAACGAAGCTGAAATGTCAGCGTTCCGGACAACCGACGAAGCCGGTCCGGTCCGGGGTATCTTCAGTGTCACCGTTTATGCCGAAAAATGAGCATTGTCCCTTGCAACGCTGAAAGAGTATTCTTAGCGGTCAATGCCAGGCCTTCCACTCACCCAACTTCCTTTTGTATGAAGAACATTCTGGTTCTGTGTACGGGTAATTCCTGCCGCAGTCAAATCGCTCACGGGTACCTGCAGGCCATGGCCGGCGACTGGGCCCGGGTCTATAGCGCTGGCGTGGAAACCCACGGGGTCAACCCCAAAGCCATTGCCGTGATGGCCGAAGACGGCATCGACATCTCGGGGCATACCTCCAACCAGGTCGACGAGTACGCCGACGTGCCGTTTGACTACGTCATTACCGTCTGTGACAACGCCCGCGAGCGCTGCCCCTATTTTCCCACCACGGCTCAGAAGCTGCATTACAACTTTCCCGACCCGGCCAAAGCGACCGGCAGCCCCGAGGAAATCATGGATCAGTTTCGGGCCGTTCGGGACCAGATCAAAGCCTACAGCCACGACTTTATCCAACACTACCGGCAAGCCGATGGAAGCAGCGAGCAGTAAGGGAAGACTTTCCTTTCTGGACCGCTTCCTGACGGTCTGGATTTTCGGGGCCATGGCCCTGGGGGTCGCAATCGGTTACCTTTTTCCGGCCGTGGAAGGTCTGCTGAATCAGTACCAGAGCGGGACGACCAATCTTCCGCTGGCCATCGGGCTCATTGTCATGATGTATCCGCCGCTGGCCAAGGTGCGCTACGAGAAGTTGCCGGAGGTGGTTGGCAATACCCGGATCCTGCTGCTGTCGCTGGTGCAGAACTGGCTGATCGGCCCCCTGCTCATGTTCGGGCTGGCCGTTCTGCTGCTGCCCGACAAGCCGGAGTACATGACCGGCCTGATCATGATCGGCATTGCCCGCTGCATCGCCATGGTCATCGTCTGGAACGATCTGGCCGGGGGCGACCGGGAGTACGTGGCGGGGCTGGTGGCGTTTAATTCGGTGTTTCAGGTCCTGTTCTATTCGGCCTATGCCTACGTGTTTATCACCGTTCTGCCGCCGTTGGTCGGTCTGCCGGGCGTGGCGGTCGAGGTCAGCATCGGCCAGATTGCCGAGAGTGTGCTCATTTATCTGGGTATTCCCTTTGGGGCGGGTATGCTGTCGCGGTACACGCTGGTGCGGCTGAAGGGACGAGACTGGTACGAATCCCGGGTTTTGCCCGCCATCAGTCCGATCACGCTGGTAGCGCTGCTGTTTACCATCGTCGTCATGTTCAGCCTCAAGGGCCGGATGATCGTGCAGATTCCGCTGGATGTGGTGCGCATTGCCATCCCGCTGGTAATTTACTTCGTGGTGATGTTCTTCTCGGCGTTTTACCTGACCAAGCGGGCCCGGGCCGATTATCCCAAAAGTACCTCCCTGGCCTTTACGGCGGCGGGGAATAATTTCGAACTGGGTATCGCCGTGGCCATCGCCGTGTTCGGCATTCATTCCGGGGTGGCTTTTGCCGCCGTGATCGGGCCGCTGATCGAAGTGCCGGTGCTGATTCTGCTGGTAAAGGTCGCCCTGCGACGACAGGCGGAGTTCAGGCGCCCGCGCGTGGAGTCGGCTGTTAAGCCCTGATAGGCAGCCCAGCGTCCGGCACGCAATAACTTGGTTGGATGGGGAGGACTGGCCCAGGCGCAGCTTCAGTCAGCCTTCCTGGCGCCACATGCATATTCCTTCCCAAAACAAAAAAGGCCCGTTGAGGGCCTTTTCTGCGAATCAGTGGGAGCTTGCGACCCCTGTGTTTTGCTTCTTCAGTTTCTCTTTAAACACCTTTCTGAACTTATCGAGCTTCGGCGCAATCACGAAGGAGCAATACGCCTGGTCGGGGTTCTGGGCAAAGTAGCCCTGGTGGTAATCTTCGGCCACGTAGAAGGTCGAGGCCGGGCTGATTTCGGTCACGATGGGCAGGTTGTAGGCCGCGGACTTGTTGAGCTCCTCCTTGGCGCGCTGGGCGAGCTGCTTCTGCTCGTCGTTGTGGTAGAAGATCACCGAGCGATACTGCGTCCCCACGTCGGCACCCTGGCGGTTCAGCGAGGTCGGGTCGTGGCTGCGGAAAAAGGCCTCCAGCAGGTCGGCATAAGTGATTTTCTTGGGATCGTAATACACCTCGACACATTCGGCATGGCCGGTTTCACCGGTGCAGACTTCCTTGTAGGTCGGGTTGGCCTTCTGGCCGCCTTCGTAGCCGGATACGGCTTCCTGTACGCCGTCGAGGGCTTCAAACATGGCTTCGGTGCACCAGAAGCAGCCGGTGCCGAAAGTGGCTTTTTCCAATCCTTTTGCTGCGAGTTGTTCGGTATTCATCGGTTTGCTTGTTACCTGCTTAACGGGTTTGGACGGTTGGGCACAGGCCATCAGGGCCACGGTCGGCAGCAGGGCCGTCATCAGCGCCGTCAGCCGCTGACGGAAAGAGTGAATAACCATCGGATCGCGTTGGGGGTTGTGTTGTGAGTCTGTAACAAATAGTTTAGGACGACGGTTCGCCGTTGGCCAATCCCAAGCCTATGCCCCTATCCCTCGACACCAGCCGCTTCCGCTACGACGGCGGACGCCCCTTTGTGCTGCAGCAGGCCGAAACCAGCATCGACGACCTCTATAACGACGATGACGAGTACGAAACCCTGCTCCGGGACCTGACCGAAGAGCTCGATGACCTTCAGCAGCGCATGTACGCCCACAACCGCTACGGCCTGCTCAGTATTTTTCAGGCCATGGACGCCGCCGGTAAGGACAGTACCATTCAAAAGGTATTCTCCGGCGTCAACCCGCTCGGCCTGCGGGTGTATTCCTTCAAACGTCCTTCCGATACCGAACTCGACCACGACTACCTCTGGCGGAATCTGGTGGTACTGCCTGAACGCGGAACCATCGGCATCTTCAACCGGTCCTACTACGAGGAAGTGCTTATTGCCCGGGTCCATCCCGAGCTGGTTACCAGGACCCAGCGACTGCCCGAAGAGCTGACCAGGGATCTCTCCGAGCTATACAACCACCGCTACGCCGACATCCGCCACCTGGAGACGTATCTGCACCGCAACGGCTTCCCGGTCGTAAAGTTTTTCCTGAATATTTCGAAAGGAGAACAGGGCCGCAGGCTCATCAAACGACTGAAGAACCCGGCGAAAAACTGGAAGTTCGACGACCAGGACGTGGCCGAACGCGGCTACTGGAACGATTACATGGCGGCTTACGAAAAGGCGATCAACGAGACGGCGGCGCCCCATGCGCCCTGGTACGTCATTCCGGCCGACGATAAAAAGAACATGCGGCTGATCGTGGCGACCATCCTGACCGAAGTGCTGCAGGGCCTAAAGTTCACCTATCCGGAAGCAAACAATCGGCAGCAGAAAAGTCTTGACGAGATGATCGAACTCATCGAACGCCAGAACCGGGAGTAAGGCTCCCTTCTCCATACCATGAACTTAAAAAGCCCCAAATTTACCGCCGCCAGCTTTCGCTTCGAAGGCGGACGCACCCGGCTGAATCTGCAGCAGGTGCCCACGGGCATCCAGGCATTTTACAAGGATGAAGCGGACCGCCGGCGGGTGATGGATGAACTCACGGCCCGGATGGACCAGCTCCAGAACGAGATGCACGCCCACGAGCGCTACGGCCTGGTGGTCCTGTTTCAGGCCATGGATGCCGGCGGAAAAGACAGCAGCATCCGCCACGTTTTCGCCGGGATCAATCCTTCGCGCTTCAAGGTGGCAGCCTTCAAAAAGCCCAGCAAGCAGGAGCTTGCTCATGATTTCCTATGGCGGTTCTGGCAGGAACTGCCCGAGCGGGGGTATATCGGCATTTTCAACCGGACCTATTACGAAGAAGTGCTGGTCGAGCGCGTCCACCCCGAACGGCTGTCGGAAAGCCAGATTCCCGACGAATTCCTGCAGGACCCCGATCAACTCTGGAAAGAACGCTACGCCGACATGGCGCATTTTGAGGACTACCTGCATCGCAACGGCTTCCGGGTAATCAAGTTTTTCCTGCACGTGGCGAAAGAAGAGCAGGGTCAGCGGCTGATCAACCGCCTCAGCGACAGCGAAAAGCAGTGGAAGCTAAGCGAAAGTGATCTGGAAGAGCGCGAGCACTGGGACGCTTACCTGGACGCCTACGATGACATGCTCAACGCCACGGCTACCCGCCGCTGCCCCTGGTACATCATTCCCAGCGACGACCGTGCCAACCAGCAGCTCATCATCGCCCGCATCATGGTCGAAATCCTCGAATCCCTCCCCATCGAATTCCCCCAGCGCGACGACAAGGAGGCGAAAAAGCTGATTGGGATTATTCGGAAGCAGGACCGGAAGGAGTGAAAAGTGAAAAGTTAAAAATTAAAAGTTAAAAGTAGCTCCGCCAACTAGGTCACTAATGGGCAGAGCTACTTTTAACTTTTAATTTTTAACTTTTAATTCCTAACGGGTTCCACCTTAAACCCCTGCTTCCGCAGCAACTCAATAACGCCCTTGGGGCCGGGGAGGTGGAGGGCGCCTACGGCGACGAAGGTCGGGCGGGCGGCCATGAGGTTGGGCAGGCGCTTCATCCAGTTGGCGTTGCGCTCGTCGACGAGGTAGGTCAGGTCGCCGTAGCTGTCGCCGAATTGCTCGCCCAGTTTCCAGAGACCGTTGAGGTCTTCTTTGAGGTACATTTTGGTGAGCGAGACGGAAGCCTTACGCATGTCGTCGCGGTCTTTGACCATTTTCACCAGCTGCTCCGCCTGTTTCTCGACGGGGTCATGATCGAAGAGAAAACCCATCTGCTCGTCCATGGTCTCCAGGGCCGTAACGGTCTTGCCCCGCTTTTTGCCCTCAGTAGCGAAGTACAGATCCAGGGGCTGGCCGGTAAAGGATTTCAGCGTATCGGACTCTTTTTCGGTATAAGCCATGCTCAGCATGGTGGCCGTGACGATGGGTTTCATCTGGTTGAACAGCCCCAGGTCCATGCCCGTCGCGCGCTTGAATTCGTCGTTGACCAGCTTGTAATCCGCTTCCGAAATCAGTTTCGTCAGGCTATTGCCGAGCATCAGCCCGCGCATGGCCATCTGGAGCATGGCCGAGGAGTCGATGGTCGTTTCCACCACCACGCCTTCGGCCGCCTCGTAGGCTTTTTTGACCTTCTGGTTCTGGTTGAGGTAGCTGTCCTTCAGGATGTGATAGGTCCCGAACAGGTAGGAGGGCTGTTTGAGCCCGTTGCCCGTCACGCGCCAGAGCAGTTGCGCCTGGGCGGTGGTGGTGAGGAGCAGGGCGGTTAACAGGAATAGAATGCGGGGCATGGTGTGCAGTTGATTAAGGGGTTAACCACAGCGTAACTCAGAGTTTAATCACTGAGTTACCCAGAGTTGATTTTCGCTGGGTGACTCAGTGACCAAACTCCGTGCAACTCCGTGGTAAAATTCAAGATACAGAAACGGATTCCGGGTGAGCCGCCCGGATACCCCAGTACAGCAGGAATCCTACCGGCCCAAGCATAAAACAAAGCAGCAGGCAAGGAATCACCAGCCAGTGGCGCACGTTCCGGCGAAGGCTGTCGCGCAGCACCCAGCTCCCCACGAACAAATCGAACGCCAGGTAGTGAATCCAGCCGGCGAGTACGGCCGAGTCCTGTCCAAATAACGCCTTGACGCCCGCCAGCGTATTGAACGACTGAAAATCCAGCGACCCTCCGCCGAAAAACAGGTAATAAATGTAAATAAGTGCCAGGATCACCGGAATGGGCAGGTAGCGCACCAGCCACTGGGTCACCCGCCAGCGGGGCGCGACCACCATCAGCAGCCACTGCGGCAGTACCAGGGTGTTGACGAGTTGGAAAACCTGGTGGGGGGACATTCAGTTAGGAGTTATGAATTATGAGTTGAAATAGGGAAGCAGCGAGTAAAGATAGAATTCGGATGGATAACTCATAATCCCTAACGCCTAACGGATTGATCAACCTACTTTGGTTCAAACGCGACCTGCGCCTGCGGGATCACGCAGCCCTGGCAGCGGCGATGGCGGCGGGGCGGCCGGTTTTGCTGGCGTATATCTTCGAGCCGTCGCTGGTCGCTGATCCGCATTACGACCTGCGGCACTGGCGGTTTGTCCGCGAGTCACTGCAGGACCTGCAGCGGCAACTTGCCCCGACGGGCGCGCGGGTGTACGTCTTTTTCGATGAGGTAATTCCGGTCCTGACGCGCCTGCACGATCGATTCGGGATCGGGACGATCTTTTCCCACGAGGAAGTGGGCCTGCGGAGTACCTACGATCGGGACAAGGCGGTCAGGCGCTTCTGCCGGGAACGGGGGATCGGCTGGGAGGAAGCACCGACCGGCGCGATCGTCCGGGGACTGAAAAACCGCGACGGCTGGAAGGAGCACTGGCAGCGGGTCATGGCGGCCCCCCTGGCTGAACCCGACTGGTCGGGGGCACCCGTGGCCGAACTGCCCCAGGACTGGTACCGGGCCAACCGCGGCGCTGACCTGCCCCCGGCCTGGCAGACCCCCGATCGCAACTTCCAGCCCGGCGGCGAAACGGCGGCCCATCGCTACCTCGACAGCTTCCTGACCGAGCGCATCGCCCGGTACGGCCGCTCCATTTCCAAACCGCTGGCCAGCCGGCGCGGGTGCAGCCGACTGTCGCCCTACCTGGCCTGGGGCTGTCTGTCCGTGCGGCAGGTCGTACAGGCCCTGGACCGCCACCGGAAGACGGCCGGGCGGCAGGCAGCGGCCTTTCAGTCCAGGCTGGCCTGGCAGGGGCATTTTATCCAAAAGTTTGAGTCGGAAGACCGCATGGAGTTCGAGAACGTGAACCGGGGCTACGACGAACTGCCCAAGAACGTCCAGCCGGAACATTACCGAGCCTGGGCGGAGGGGCGGACGGGGTACCCGCTCATCGACGCCTGCATGCGCTGCCTGGCGGCGACGGGCTACGTCAATTTCCGGATGCGGGCCATGCTGCTATCGTTTCTGACGCACCACCTTTTTCAGCACTGGAAGGCCGGGGCTGAGCACCTGGCGCGGCTATTCCTCGACTTTGAACCGGGCATTCATTACGCCCAGACGCAGATGCAGGCGGGCATGACGGGCACCAATACCGTCCGGATCTATAACCCCGTCAAGCAGTCGAAGGACCACGATCCCGAAGGCCTGTTCATCCGCCAGTGGGTCCCCGAGCTAGGCCGCTGCCCGGACACCTACCTGCACGAGCCCTGGACCATGCCGCCGCTCGAACAGGCCTTTGTCGGCTTCCGGCTGGGGGAGGATTATCCGCATCCCATTATCGACATCGAATCAACCGGCCGGCGGGCTAGAGAACTGCTTTACGGGCAGAAGAAAAAAGCTACGGTCCGGACCGAGGCGGAGCGGATTCTGGGGCGGCATGTGGAGGGAATGAAGAATGAACAATGAATAATTAAGAATTAATAAAGAAGCAGGACAACCTTAATGCAGGCAAATCTGTACTGTTCACCAGCCCAATCCAACCTTAACGGTTACGCCAAACGGGGCGAAGTATCGCGGAATGCGACGCTGGGTTAAAATGGGATGGATCGGTACCGTGAAGTTGGCCTCCAGGTAACCGCGGCGCCCGATGCGGCGCTGAAGGCCCCACTGCAGTGCAACCGATGATGCAAGTTCAAAGCCGGAATAGGCATTAGCGCGCCTGGTTCCGTATACGCCACCTGAGAAGTAGAGCTGATCATAATGCTGATTGCCAAACAGCGTATTATTGACCTGCAGGCCGAGGTAGTTGCCCGAAAAATTATTGGCTCCCCGACCATTCCGAATCCGCCGAGCCATGGCGTAGTAGTACCTTAGAGAAACAGGTACACTGGCGCTGTAATGCGTTGCTATATCGCCGTTTCGGTAAATCTGGCCGGTCATCAATGCCTGAACCGAAAAGCTGGGGGTCAGCTTCCGTTCCAGACCGAATTCGGTGCCGATGCCGCCCATCAGGCCAATGGCGCCACCCCAGGCGGGTAGGGGTAGGCTGGCCCCTACCTTGATCAGTGTTTTTTCTTCGACATGGGCCCGCGTAATGTACTGAAAAGCTTCCTGCATCCGCTGGCGAGAGAGATCTACCATTTCTACGCTGTACTCGGTACGGAGGCTGTCGTTGGATTGGGCATGGAGGGTAGTAGCCAGCAGGAGACCGGCCAGGGTGGTACGTAGCTTCATAATATTACGGATTAACAAAGGCATAACTTAAGCCCAATTGAAAGCTGTGCAGCCCGCCGCTCTGGTTGGTCGACAGGCTCAGCAGGTCGCGGTGGTAGCGGGCATCCAACGCCAGGCGGTCGTTTAGGTTGACCAGCGTGCCGATGACCAGTCCCCCGATGGAATGGCTCCCGATGGGGGAGAATCGGCCCCCGGATTGGGTCCGGCCGTCCAGGAACACCGACAGCTGTGGCCCCGCCAATAGACTCCAGCGCGGAGCAACCTCGTGCCGGAAAAGCAGCGTCCAGTCCAGGTAATTGATCTGGCCGTAGCCCGGCAGGTAGCGGGCGTTTCCGATGCGGCGTTCGGTCTGGCGGAAACCCCGGCGGACGTAGCTCGCCTCCGCCTGCAGATGCCAGCTCAGGTTAAGCGGAACCTCCAGCCAGAGGCCCCCGCCGAAGTCGGGGCGGTACTGCATGCCTGGCGCGGCCCCGTTTAGCCGGGCAGCACTGCCGACCAGCCGGAGGCCCGCCCGCAGCTCGTCGCGCTCCACGCTCCCCAGACCCATCGAATCGGCCCGGAGCCGGAACCGATAGGTGCCCGTCAGGCCCAGGAACGTACTCGTCGTATTCCCTGGCCAGTAGGCCCGGCCTTCCAGCCCCAGGCCCCAGCGCCGCGATAAGTGGTATTGGTAGGCCAGCGCAGCCTGCGGGGCCAGTCGGTTCGTCTGCTCGTACCGCAGGAGGTATTCGGCTTCGGTAAACGGAGCGAGCTGAACGCGCTCCGCCTGCGTACTCCGCTGCCGCCAGTGCGTTACCCCCACCACCAGCCGGAGCGTATGCCGGACGGTCTGGACGGGAATCAGCACGGCGCTCAGGTCGGTCGTGCGCACCTGGCGATTGTAGAACCGCAGCACATCGAACGGCTGGCCGGACGCTAGCGGGCTCAGGTGCCGGAGGCCGCCGACGCCCAGCCCAACGGCCAGGCCCCAGCGTTTGCCGGCCCGGTAAGTCGCTTCCTGCCGCAGCAGCCAGCCCGTCTGGTCTTTGTCGCTCATGCGCAACGCCCCCAGGCCTGTCGTAACCTCCCAGCGCGGTGTCTGGGCGAAGGCGGGCCGGAGAAGCAGCGTCAGGATCGCCGTAAAAGGAAGAAGTCGCATAGCGTAAACCCGTAATTTTTAAAAATGCATTGCCCACCACCGCAAATCACCCCTCAACCCCCTCACCCCAGCGGCGAACCGCCCCTGGCTAAAACCGATACCCCCCCTGCACCCCCAGCGCGGCGTACTGCATCGGCTGACTGGTCATGACGCGCAGCCAGAGCCCGACGGGCAGGCGGTCGGTGAGGGCAAACTGGTAGTCGAGCTGCGCCTGAACGCCCACACCAAATTCCCGGCGATACGTTTCCGGGCGGAGATAGACCAGGGAGACGGTCTGTCCACCCGGCAGCGTCCGCTGGGATCCGGCCGTCACGTCGAAGCCGGAGACGTACATCGCAACCGGTCCGCCCGAAACGGCCAGCGTATGGCGGCGGGTGTAAAGCGGCAGCACCCGGAGCATGGCCGACAGTTGCACGGCATCGGTCGCCTGGGGAAGAAAGCCGTTATCATCCTCGTAGGAGCGGGCCAGGCCCAGCACCGTGGTTAGGCCCAGCCGACGCCTGAAATAGCGGGTGTACCGGTTTTCGAAAAGGACCGAGCCGCCGTAATCGTCGCCCGTGACGCCCACTGCCAGGCTCACTTCGTTGCGGTAGTGGGGGATATCGCGTTTCACGCGCTCGTAGGTGCGGCGGTTGACGCGTGGCTGGAACAGGAACCGTTTGAGCGGCAGTAGCCGGTAGCCGAGTTGCAGGGACCAGTAGCCGTACTGCTGCCGAAAGGCGTAGGTCTGGTTGGCGTAGGTAAGGCCGTCGACCAGCGGCGTCAGGCTCCGGGCGTAGACCAGATCGACCGTCAGTCCCCCGATATCCACGCCGAGCTGGGCCTGGGCTTCGGTCAGCGAGGGCCGGGCCGTGTTGCGGAGGGCGTCACTGACGCGGTAATAGCGGGCAATGCTCTGGTAATAAAAGCGCAGGTGGGTGTATTCGGTGGCCAGCTTGTCGTAGCTGGCGGCCTCATCTTCGAGGGAGCCGGGCGTGGCATTCGGCTGGTTAAAAACCTGCGTAAGTCCGCCGCCGATCCGCAGCCAGGGCAAGGGTTTGATACCCGCCAGCAGGCTCAGGCTATGGCGCCGCGGGGCCGGAAAAAGTCCCCCGCTCATGGCCGGGCTGCTCACGTAGAGGTTCCCCAGGGTGTACTTCCCGCGCAGGCCGTCGAGCTGCGCGTACCAGCGGGGCCGGTCATACCGGGCAAAGAGGCCAAAGGCGCTGCCGGTACGCTCCATCGACTCGCCGCTGGAAACGACCACGTCCTGGATACGGGCTTCAGCCACCGAGCTTTGGCCCGACAGGCCGAGGCTTACCTTGGGGCCAAAAGTCCAGGTCTGGGCGCGGAGCGTGTGGCCAAGCAGCAGGGTCACAAAAAGGGCTAGGGAGCGCATGGTACGGCTTAGTTTTTTATCAGCAGTTCACCCGCAGGGGTTAACGAAATGGGACTATAGCTGCCCTGGACACGAATGCGGGGGAGGGTACCCGCCGGTTCGAGGTCGAAGCGCTTTTTATGGAGATACTGCCCGCTTTGGGTTTCGTAAGCGGCGGGTACGTTGAGGGTACTGTAGGTTGTTTCCAGCGCATACTGAAACGCCTCAACGCGCTGGGGGTACAGGTAAATTTCGGTCCGGGTACTGGTTACGTTCAGGCTCTGGAGCCGTTCGTCGGGGCGGATGAACAGTTTCCCGTAACGGCATTCCAGGCGGACAGTCCCGCTCAGCTGACGCAGCGAGATATCGGCTTTGTCGGCTTTGCCACTCAGCTGACCGCCTACCTCCGTTCCGTCGAGGTCGCCATATTCCGACCGGATTGTTGTTTTGCCCCGGACGCCGTTCAGCGTGAGCCGGCCAAATTCGTAGGCGATGCTGAGCTCGCCCCGGAGGTCGGTCAGACTCATGTCCCCGTAGCTGTTACTCAATTGTACCGCTATTTGTTCAGGAACCCAAAGTTCAAAGACCGCTTTCAGCTGACTCTGTACGGTACGGCGACTCTGCGGAATCCGGAAGCTGTTGGTCAGCGTCAGGGTGCCGTTGTCGGTTCGGGCGTCGGTCAGCAGATAAGTCAGTTCGGTTTCGGCCACCGCCCGGTCGGGGTGTTTGGCCACCCGGCGGATCTGAACAGATACTCCCGGCTTATTCCAGCCCCGGACGATGACATCCGCCTTTTTTGCCTGGATGACAACCTGGCGGATGCCGCTCCATTCTTTGTCGATCGTTTGGGTAACAACCTGTAGCCGGATCTGGGCAGCCAGGGGCGGAGCCAGGAGGCTCAGTCCCAGCAGCAGCCAAAGTAGCTTTTTCATATGGCCAGCAGTTGAACCAGTTCTTTCGTGACGGCTTCGCGTTGCAATTCCAGCCTGGCCTGGGCGTCGAGTAAGACAGGATCGTTGCCAAAAACGGCCAGTTGCTGGCTGAGATCAGCCTGGCGGGTTTCCAGCTCGGCCAGTTCGTGCTGCAGCTCCCGGATCTCGGGTTTTTCGCAGAGCGTCTGTACTTCCCGGCAGCGCCGGGCGATGAGCTGTCCGGCATTGACGGTGGGAGCGGTAACGGCGGGTTTTACCGGTGGGGCTGTTTCGACGGAGTAGGCGACGCGGATCGTCCCGGTGGGCGTGGATCGCAACCAGAGCCAGCCGCCGACCAGAACGGCGCAGGCGGCGGCTCCATACGCCATATCTTGGAGATATGGCGTATGGAAGAAGCGAAGGCCGGCCTTCCGCCCAGACCCGTATTTCTGATACGCCATATCTTCAAGATATGGCGTATCTAGCCGGGCTTCGATCGTTTCCCAGCTTTCCGCCGCCGGTTTGTACTCCGGCAACTGCAGCAGCGCCCGATCAATGGTCGCTTCGGCGTCCAGCTCACCGCTGATCCGGGCCCAGAAGTCCGGCCGCGGCTCGTACTCGGGAAGATGGTGGAGGGCGTCGTGGAGATTCATGCGTCCGGTTGCAGTTCAGCGAGTTGTTTACGGAGTAATTTCTTGGCGTAACTCAGCTGGGATTTCGACGTCCCTTCCGTGACACCCAACAATTCGGCCACTTCCCGATGCGTGTAGCCTTCCACTTCGATAAGCAGGAAAACCGCCCGGGCACTGTTGGGTAAGGCGCGAATGGCCGCATCCAGCTGTTGCCCCGTCAGGGTATCAGATACCGCCAGCGGCTGGTCATACTCGTTGGTCAGCGTTTCAAACCGGCTTTCCAGCTTCAGCTTTCGCAGGGCCTGACGGATTACGATAGCCCGGATCCAGGAACCCAGGCTTGCCTCGAAGCGAAACTGGTTTAAGCTGCGAAATACTTCCACAAAGGCATCCTGCAGCACATCGTGCGCATGATCCGGATCGTTCAGGATCCTGTAAGCCTTGGTGTACATGGCGCGCTTGTAGCGTTCAAACAGCAGCCGCTGGGCCGTCCGGTCGTGAATCCGGCAGCGCTCGACCAGTTCGCGTTCGGTAGGTTCGGGAGGCGATTGCACGCGGGACATCCTTTTTTTCGGGATTACGACCTAAAGGGGAGAATGGGGCGGGAAAGGTTGGAAAAGAGTTAAAAATTAAAAGTGAAAAGTGAAAAGTAAGCTCTGCCAGGCCTGAATATGCGGAGCTTACTTTTCACTTTTCACTTTAATTTTTCCTTCGTTCCGACGGCTGGCCAAACTTCTCCCCAAAAAAATCCCCCGGATTCCAGGTCGGGCGGGTGTCGGCTTCGGCCGTGAGGTAGCCGATCAGGAACTGGAGCTGGACGTGCCGGGCGGCCGCGCTCCAATCGAAGGGCTGGTTCATATCGTCCTGCGGACTGTGGTAGATGCTGGCTCGCCAGTCGAGGTTCAGCTGGGTGCCGTCGCGGTTGTCGCCGGTCGTCGAGCCGCTTTTGATGTAAATAGCCGGAATGCCCTGCCGCACGAAGCTAAAGTGATCCGAGCGCATGAAGACCGCCTGCTCCGGGATAGGGTCTTTGGCGATGCGCACCCCGACAAACTGCGCCGCCGCATCCACCGCGCCTTTCATGCTGGAATGCTCGGAGCCGTAGGGGACAATATCGATCAGGGGATGGAAGAAAAACGGCATGTCGAGGCAGAGGTTCGCCACGATCTGCGGCTTCGGCACGGTCGGGTTGCTGGCAAAATAATCGGAACCCAGCAGACCCATTTCCTCCGCCGTTACGGCCACGAACAGGATCGAGCGGCGCGGTTTGCGCGGCAGCGAGGCAAACAGGCGGGCGGCTTCCAGGTTGATGGCGACGCCCGAGGCGTTGTCGTGCGCCCCGTTGTAAATCGAATCACGCGGAGCGGTTTCCGTGGGGCGGCCGATGCCGAGGTGATCCAGGTGGGAGACGTACACCACGTACTCGTCTTTCAGCTTCGGATCGCTGCCCGGAAGCAGCCCGACAATGTTTTCGCCCACCAGCCCGTCGGCCAGGTCCGTCTGCGTCCGGGCCCGGATCCGCAGGTTCAGCGGAAAGGCCTGCGGCTTGCCCTGGTTGGCCGCCAGGCGGGCCGCATCAAAGGTCCGGGGCGCCTGGGCGAAAAGCGTCCGGGCGGTCGAGTCACCCAGGGCCGCCACTACCTTCAGCTGGGGAAAGGTCCGCTGGGCCTGGCCCTTGGCGTCGGTCCAGCGGTACAGAGCCTGGCGGTTGCGCGGGGCGTTGGACTCCAGGCGGGCCCGGACGTCGGTCGGCAGGCTGAAGGTAACCAGCCCGACGGCTCCCCGGGCGGCCGCCACTTCCTGCTTGGCGGAGCCGGAATAAGCGCGCTGGTTGGAGGGAAAGCTGGCGGGCGCGCCGTTGAAGCAGGCGACGATCTTACCCCGAACGTCGATGCCCGCGTAATCATCGTAGCCCAGCTCAGGAGCTGATACGCCAAATCCCACAAACACGACCTCTGCGCTGACCTCGCTCAGGGCCTGACCGAAGTTGGGGCTGAGGGTATAGTTGCGTCCGTAAGTCAGCCTGCGTTCCGTATTGCCCTGGATCAGGGCTAGTTCGCTGGCCTCCTCCCGGACCTGGGCCCGGCGCAGGGGAACGGCCTGCCGGTAGGTGGCTCCGCCCGGTTTCGGTACGCCCGGCTGAAACCCCAGGGCTTTAAACTGGGCTTCGACGTACTGGGCCGCCAGTTCGTAACCGGCCGTTCCCGGACGCCGGCCCGCCAGACGGTCGTCGGACAGGTAGCGCATATGGGCCTCGACGGCCTGGGCCCGGACTCCGCGGGCGGCCTTCTGCGCTTCGGTCGGAATGGGTGATTGTGCCTGGCAGGAAGTATGGCCCAGGGTCCAGGCGGAGCAAAGGGTAAAAAGGAGGGACGTGAATCGGTAAGAAGCCAAAGGGGTAACGGTTTTTTTTGACCTAAAGTAAGGAGTAACGGGCCGATATCCCAAGCCTGCCGCTACAGGGCGATACTCAGCAGCTCGCCCCGTTCGGCTTCCGTAATGACCATGCCGAGGCGGCCCATCGGGTCGCAGGCCACGTTGGTCGGCTTGCCGCCCGGCAAGCTGATTTCGCGAAGCAGCTTTCCCGTGGCATCGTACACCTGCACGCAGGGGGAGCCGTAGATAGCGACGTAGACATGTTCGTCGGGGCCCACCGCCAGGCCGTCGGGGCCGTCGCCTTCTTCCCCCGTATTCACCCAGAGGCTCGGGTGTTCCCAGCTCGGGTCTTCGGCGTTGGGGTCCCAGTAGCCGTACCAGATTCGTTTGCGGTGCGTTTCCGAAATCAGCAGGGTATACCCGTCGGGCAGCAGGGCCAGGCCATTGGGGTAGAACAGGCCTTCGGCAATCTTGAAGACTTCGCCCACGGGCGTACAGACGCAGACGTACCCATTAGGCCGGGCCTCGGCACCCGAAGGGCCCGGACAGGTAAAGATGAGGTTGCCCGCCCCGTCGCGGATAATGTCATTAGGCATCTGCAGGGGTTCGCCGTCCACCCGGTCGAGGATGGTTTCCGTCGCACCCGCCGACGGATTGTAGCAGCGGATAGCGTTCTGGCCCGAATCACAGAACCACAGGCGGCCGAGGCTGTCGATGTAAAGGCCGTTGGGCCGGCTGCCCTTACCCAGTTCCACCCGGCCCTGCTGGCCGTCAGGCTGCAGAAAGAACAGGCTTTCTCCTTCCTGCTCGACGCACCAAAGGGTACCGTCGGCAGCGAAAGCCGGACCTTCCGGAAAACGCAGACCAGTCGCCAGGGTGTGGATGTTCATGTCGGATAAACATTCGAATTCATCCATCGGTTGGGAATTCTGACTCACCGGCTTATGCACAAAACCTTACGCCTTCTGCTGGGCGACCAGCTCAACAGCGCCCACCGCTGGTTTCAGACGACCGACGAAGACACCTGCTACGTCCTGATGGAACTCCGCCAGGAAACGGATTACGTCCGTCACCACATTCAGAAAGTCCTGGCTTTCTTCCTGTCCATGCGCGCGTTCGCCGCGGAACTGCAGGGCCGGGGCCATAAAGTGATTTACCTTCGCCTGGATGATCCGGCCAATGTCCAGTCCCTGACGGAAAACCTGGATCGCCTCATCGAGGCCTACGAAATTGACCGTTTCGAGTACCAGCTCCCCGATGAATACCGCCTCGACCAGCAACTGCGGGCGTACTGCGCCAGTCTGCGTATCCCAACGCAGGCCTGGGATACGGACCATTTCCTGACGAACCGCGACGAACTGGCGGCCTTCTTCGGCCGGAAGACTTACGTCATGGAGTTCTTCTACCGAAAGCTCCGGCGGAAACACCAGCTGCTCATGGATGGCGATCAGCCCGCTACCGGCCGCTGGAATTACGATGCCGACAACCGCCAGCCCCTGGGGGGCGACCAGTTCGTTCCGCCACCCCGGCTGTATCCGCGCGATGTCCGGGAATTGGTCCGGATGCTGCGGAACCAGGGCGTCGAAACGATCGGGCGCGTCGATCCCGAACGGTTCATCTGGCCGGTGACCCGGCCGGAATACCTCGACCTGCTGGCCTGGTTTACCGGGCATGCCCTGCCGTATTTCGGCACCTACCAAGATGCCCTCTCGGCCGATCACTGGTCGCTGTTTCATTCCCGGCTGTCGTTCGGCCTGAACGCCAAGCTGCTTGCCCCGCGGGAGGTCATCGAAGCGGCCATCGCCGCCTGGCAGACCCAACCCGACCGCATCAGTTTCGCCCAGCTGGAGGGCTTCGTCCGGCAGATTCTGGGCTGGCGGGAATACATGCGGGGCGTGTACTGGGCCCAGATGCCCACCTACGCGGGGCGTAACTTCTTTGACCACCAGGCGCCGCTGCCCCGGTTTTACTGGGACGGCCAGACGCGCCTGGCCTGCCTGCGCCACGCCATCGGCCAGTCGCTCGACTATGCCTACGCCCACCATATCCAGCGGCTGATGGTGACGGGCAACTTCGCCCTGCTGGCCGGCGTGCACCCCGACGAAGTGGATGCCTGGTACCTGGGCGTGTATATCGACGCCATTGAGTGGGTGGAAATTACCAATACGCGGGGGATGAGTCAGTTTGCCGACGGCGGGATCGGCGGGACGAAGCCCTACGTGTCCTCGGCGGCTTATCTGCACAAAATGGGTCCCTACTGCAAAGGCTGTTTCTACGACAAAAACCGGAAAGTCGGGGAGCGGGCCTGCCCCTTCAACAGCCTGTACTGGGATTTTCACGACCGGCACCGGACGAAGCTCGAAGGCAATCCCCGCATCGGCATGGTGTACAAGACCTGGGACAAAATGCGGCCGGCCGACCGATCGGCACTGCTCTGGCAGGCGAAAGGGTATAAGAGTGGGCTTGATGAGTTGTGAACTTAGACAAGAGCGAATAGACAAAAGACACAAGAGCTTCGCCGATTTACGCTCCCGGGCGAAGCTCTTTTGTCTTGTGTCTTTTGTCTAATGTCCTTTTTTTACCTTTTCCGGGAAAAACTAGTACCTTCAGGGGCTCACCTTTCCCAAACCCATGACTATGAAGTACGATTACATCATCGTCGGCGCCGGCTCGGCGGGTTGTGTCCTGGCCAACCGCCTCTCGGCCGATCCGGCTGTTTCGGTGCTGTTGCTGGAGGCAGGCGGCCCGGATCGCAAACTGGAAATCCACCTCCCCGCCGGGTACGGCAAACTGCACCGCTCGGCCGTCGACTGGGGGTTCTGGACCGAACCGCAGACAACCCTCGGCGGGCGCCGAATCTACCTGCCCCGCGGCAAAACGCTCGGCGGCAGCAGCTCCACCAACGCCATGGCCTACGTGCGCGGCAACCCGGAGGATTACAACGACTGGGCGCGGCTGGGCAACGAGGGCTGGAGCTACGAGGAGGTGTTGCCGTACTTCAAACGATCCGAGCGTAACGAACAACTGGACCAACTGGACGCCCGCTATCACGGTGGCGAGGGCCCGCTGAACGTAACCTACGCCACCCGCTTCCGCACGCCCCTGGCCGATGCCTTCGTGGACGCCTGTAAACAGACCGGTATCCCCGAAAACCACGACCAGAACGGGGCCCAACAGGCCGGAGCGGGCTTCTTTCAGTTTACGATCAAGAATGGTCGCCGCCACAGCACCGCCGCTGCCTTTCTCAAACCGGCACTGAATCGCCCGAACTTTCAGGTCCGGACCCACGCCCGCACGACCCGCCTGCTGCTGGAAAACGGCCGGGCGGTGGGCGTGGAAATCGCTACGGGGAAAAACACCACCGAAAAACTCTACGCCAGCCGGGAAGTGCTGCTGTCGGCCGGCTCGTTCCAGTCGCCGCAACTGCTGCTGCTGTCGGGCATCGGACCGCGGGAGGAGCTCCGGCGGCACGGCATCGAAACCCGGCACGAGCTGCCCGGCGTGGGCCAGAACCTGCAGGATCACCTCTTCACGGGCGTCAGTGCCCTGTGCACCCAGCCCGTTTCGGCCAACCACTACCTGCCGCCGCTCCGGCAGGCCCAGGCCTTGTTCCAGTATATCTTCACGGGGAAAGGGGCCATGACCGTCAGCCCGCTGGAGGCCAACGCCTTCATTAACGTGGCGGACCCGACGGGCCGGGTCGACTGCCAGTTGCATTTCGCTCCCCTGCACATGGGCGATGATTACAAAGGCGACCTCTATGATCTTTCGACTTTACCGCATACCGACGGCTATACCATCCTGCCCACGCTCCTACGGCCCAAAAGTGTGGGGTATGTGGCCCTGCGCTCGGCCAATCCGCTCGATACGCCCCTGATCCAGCCGAATTTCCTGACGGCCGAGGAAGACCGGATGATTCTTTTCAAAGGCATGCGGAAGGCCATCGAGGTGATGCAGAGCGAAGCGTTCGGGCCCTACCGCAAAGCGCTGATTACGCCCCCGGACCGGACCTCGGAAGAAGGACTCTGGCAACACATCCTGAAGCAACTAGAAACCGTCTACCACCCGGTAGGAACCTGTAAGATGGGCAGCGACGAAATGGCCGTGGTGGACAGCGAACTGCGCGTCCGGGGCGTGGAAGGCCTGCGTGTGATCGACGCCTCCATCATGCCCACCATTGTCTCGGGCAATACCAACGCCCCCGCCATCATGATCGGCGAAAAAGGAGCCGACCTGGTGATGGGGAAGGTGGGGAAGTTGAAGCGGGATTCGTTTACGCTTGACGTTTGACGTCTGACTTTTGACGTTTGACTATTGACGTTTGACAATTGACTTGTAAATCAAGAGTCAAGAGTCAAACGTCAAGCGTCATAAATCAAACGTCAACAAATCAAAAGAACGACAGCCGCAGCACCCAGGGGCTACCGTACACGTACTGCGAGTAGATGTCGCTGTTGTAATTGAAGTTATAGAGGGCCGTGAGGTTAATGCCCGACCGGCGCCCGACCCGCTGGCTGTAGGTGGCACCCAGCATCGGCGCGGTCACCCAGCGGCGGCTCAGCTCGTTGGTTGTCCCCGGAACCCGGTAGCGAATGTTGTTCCCTTCGAATTCCGCATGGGCGTACAGATTGGGAACGACACTCGGCAAAATTTCAAACATGGTGAATCCGCGACCTCCATACTGGTTGAACTGGTCGACGGTTACCGTCTGCCCCGTCCTGGTCTGCCCCCGCAACCGGTAGTAAACATAATTGACGCCAACGCCCAGGACCAGCCGTTCGCTGGCCTGATACGCCGCGACCGGAGAGACACCGATGATAAACGGAATCAGGGCGCGGGGGTTGCCCAGTTGCAGGTTACTAATCCCGCCACCAAAGCGCAGGCGCTGGGAAAAAGGCAGGGGCTCGCCTTCGGCCGTCTGGGAGCGCAGGGGATCTTTGCCCCGGTTCCCCCGCTCTTCCGGGTCTTCCGTAATCTGCCCAAATGCAAGCCCGCCGCTCAGCAGCAACAGGGCCAGTAATCCGGTTCGTATGAAATTCATGCTGTAAGTTTATAAAGAAAAGTAATCCGTTTAATAACGATTTAGACCCGCGTTTGGTCTAAGGGGTTGCAAGGGCAGGGAGTGAAGCGGTCCGCCGCTGCGGGATTGAAGGATTGAGGGATTGAAGTAGGCTTCGCCAGTTCAGTCAGGAAAGACTATAGATCCCTCAATCCTTCATTCCTTCAATCCGTCAATCCTTATTCAAAACTCAAACTCCTTAACCTCCGGATCCCCCAGGAGTTTTCGGATGCATTTCTCGTGGGCTTTTTCGGGGCCTTCGACGAGCCAGCGGCCGATGATCTGGTTGCCCAGGCGCAGCTGCGGGCCACGCTGGGCGTTGAGGCCGAATTCCTCGAACAGGTTTTCGTACTGGCTCAGGGTCTTGTTTTTAAAGGTGGTCGTAATGCGGTATTCCCGGGTCTGACGAACCCGGGAAATGCGGTGAGAGATGCCCGAAAGCAGCAGCAGGGAGCCGATGATGGCCCCAAAACCGACCAGGGCGATATCGTAAAAGCCGCCGCCCACCGCCATGCCGATGGCCGCCACCGCCCAGACCGTAGCGGCCGTCGTCAGTCCCCGAATGCGGTTGGCTTCGCGGTAAATGATCCCGGCGCCCAGAAAGCCGATGCCGGTCACGACATTGGCCGCCACCCGGTCGTGGTCGGGGCTAATGCGGTGAGAGACAATGGTAAACAGGGCGGACCCGACGCAGATCATGATGGTCGTGCGCAGGCCCGCCGCCTTGCTGCGGTACTCCCGTTCGGCCCCCACCAGGCCGCCCAGCAACAGCGCCAGGGCTAACTTATAGAGATCTTCCTCGACAAACTGAATCATGGTATCAAGAGCGTAGGCGCGGGCGCGACGGCTTCCACCTCACGTCGGTACACCTCCCGGAGAATGGCCTCGTCCTCGTCGGTAAAGTCAACGCCCCGGCGGGCGACAGTCTCCCGGGCTACCTGCACCGCTTTTTCCAGCCGGTACACGGAAAACCCTTCCACGGCGCCACCCCAGGAGAACGACCGGACAAACTTCGGCTGAAAGCCGGGACCGTACACATTGACATTAACTCCGATAACCGTCCCGGTGTTGAACATGGTGCTGATGCCCGCCTTCGTATGGTCGCCCATCATCAGGCCGCAGAACAGCCGGCCCGTATCTTCCAGCTGGCCGGTTCCGTAGCTGTGGAGCTTGACGGTAGTGTAATCGTTTTTCAGGTTCGAGTTGTTGGTATTGGCGCCCAGATTGCACCATTCTCCGATCACCGAATTGCCCAGAAAACCGTCGTGGGCCTTGTTGCTGTGCCCGAAAAAGATGGAATTACCCACCTCACCGCCGACTTTGCAGTGGGGACCGATGGTGGTATTGTTCCGCATCTTGCCGCCCCAGTTGACGGTGGCCTGCTCGCAGAGGGCGAAGGGGCCAATCATGACCGTGCCTTCGCTGATGACGGCGTTGCGACCGATGTAGATGGGGCCCCCTTCGGCGTTCAGTACCGCTGCGCGGATAACGGCGCCTTCCTCGATAAAGATATTTTCCGGCGCGTAGCAGCGGGGATGCGGGTCGGTGATGGGCTGCGAGGGGCGGCCGGCCGTCAGGAAGGCGAAGTCGGCCCGGATCTGGTCACCGTTGTTGAGAAACAAGTCCGGCAGCGCCCGGATGATCGTCATGGGCTCGACGCAGGCGTGGACCGTCGCAGCCTCGGCGGCCGTTGGCGGCTGGGCAAACGAGCGGGCGCTGCGCAGGGCCAGCAGCAGGCCGTCCGGGGCCGTCAGGGCTTCCTCCGCCTGCAGCGCCTGGACCCGGGCCACCAGGGCGGGGGTAGGGCAGACGGCCCCGTTGACGTATAGATTATCCGTGCCATACCGGGCCGGAAATTTGGCACGCAGGTAAGACTCGGTCAGGTAAGAGGGCTCCGCAGCCAGGCGGCTGCCCCATTTTTCGGCAATGGTCTGGATACCGATGCGTATAGCAGCGACCGGACGGGTGAACGTAAAGGGCAGCAGGGCCGTCCGCAGGCTTGGTTCGTCAAAAAGAATCAGGTTGTGCATACGTCAGATTCGTTGGCAGTACAAATATCCAAATCTCCCGGAAAACCCATAAGTCGATAAAATCCATAGATAATTTCATAAAACCTTAATGGATGGAATGGTATTTGTTTGTTACTTAGCAGCCTATCTTTCGCCTCCCACCGGTTATCCCGGCGAAAGCAGGTTTGCAACGTGATGAAAAAACTAGTATTCATGGCCCTACTGGGGATCATGATGGAAAAAAATGAGGAACCCGTCGGCGGCCCTCCGCCCACGACCTGCGGCCAGTTCATGGCACTTCGGAACGGAACCGAGTGGATCGCCGCCCCTACCGCCAGTTTTGCTTCCATCGGTCAGGATACGGTGAACGTCCTGATTGAACAATGCCAGCGGTTTGGTAAGGCGAAGACCATCGCCTGGCTGGGTCTGAACCGCCTCCCGCTTCAGCCGAATACCTACCCACTGACGAGCGTCTGCTGGGCGACAACGGCCGGAACGCCCCTGTCGGCCTGGTTTTATTCGGCCCGTCACGACGGCTTGGGAAGCCGGCACTACCGGCTCGAAACCGCCGATTCGACCAACGCCCTGACCATTACCAGTTACGATCCGGCCACCCGAATTGTTCGTGGCCAGCTGCACGCAACCTTCGTTCCGGAGCATCCGGGCCAGGAAAAGGCCGATACCATTCGCATCCGCGAAGCCAGTTTTACGGCCCGCGTCCGCTTGTAACGCTAGGGATTATCGGGCGTTTTGGTGTAGCTTTGGCCCGTAAACCCTGGCTATTTCATGACCCAGTACGGACTCATCGGCTACCCGCTGACGCATTCGTTTTCCAAAAAATATTTTACCGAGAAATTCGGGCGGGAAGGTATCGCCGACTGCCGCTACGACCTCTTTGAACTCCCTGACATCGCCGCTTTCCCGGAACTGCTGGCCCGCACACCCGGGCTGCGGGGCCTGAACGTGACCATTCCGCACAAACAGGCGGTTATTCCCTTCCTCGACGCCCTGGACCCGGCTTCGGCCGGTCGGATTGGGGCCGTCAACACCATCTGCATCGGTCCGGACGGCAAAACAACCGGCTATAATACCGACTATTACGGCTTTCGCCAATCGCTGGAAGACTGGCTGCGTACGCTGGGCGTCGCCCCGGCGACCCTTTCCGCCCTGGTGCTGGGCAACGGGGGAGCCGCCCGGGCGGTGAACGCGGCCCTGGGCGACCTGGGCATTGGCTATCGGCTGGTTTCCCGGACGCCCTCGGATGAAGCCCTGGCGTACACGGACCTGACGCCCGCGCTGCTGGAAAATTACCGATTGATCATCAATACCTCGCCGGTCGGAACCTACCCGAACGTCGACACCTGCCCGAATTTACCCTACGGTCTGCTGGGACCGCGTCACCTGCTCTACGACCTGGTCTACAACCCGGCCGAAACGCTCTTCCTGCAACGGGGCCGGCAGCAGGGAGCCGCCACGCATAACGGGCTGCCCATGCTCCACCTGCAGGCGGAAAAAGCGTGGGCGATCTGGCAGGAGGCGGGGGCGGATGGAGCATAGACGAAAGACGAGAGACAACAGACATGAGAAAGGATGAAGTCCTGTTTCTTTTATCTTTTGTCTAATGTCTCCTGTCTAAAATACAAATCCCCAACCCAGGTCATGAGCGAACGCATTTTCGGCAACGCAACGGTTTTTACGGGTACGGATGTCCTCGTCGGCGCTTCCGTGCGCGTGGCTAACGGGCGTATCCAGGATGTCTCGACCGGCGGGCTGAGCGGGGCGGAAATCACCGACCTGAATGGCCGCTGGCTGGTTCCGGGACTGGTCGACCTGCAGCTGTACGGGGGCTCCGAGCGGTTTCTGAACGAATATCCCACCGCCGACACGGTACGCCACCTGGCCCAGACCCACCGCCGCGACGGCACGACCACCGTGCTGCCAACGCTGTACTCGACTTCGCAGGCCGTGATTCTGCAGGCCATCGAGGCCGTCCGGGCCGTGAGGGCCGAAAACCCCTTTGGTGTTCCGGGCCTGCACGTCGAGGGGCCTTACCTGAACCCCGAAAAGCGCGGGGCGCACAGCCTGAACTACGTCCGCCCGCCCGACGAAGCCGAGCTGGCCGAACTGCTGGCGAAGGGCGGGGACGTGATCAAAATGCTGACCATTGCGCCGGAAATGTTTAGCTCGGCGGGGCTTCAGGCCTTGCGGGAAAGTCCTTTTCTGCTGTCGGCCGGCCATACCAACGCGACCTACCGCCAGGCGATGGCGGCTTTCGACTCAGGCGTGCCGCTGGCGACGCACCTCTACAACGCCATGCGGGGTTTCGAAAGCCGGGAGCCTGGGGTAGTCGGGGCGGTATTCGACCATCCCGGTGTCCGGGCCAGCATCATCGCCGACGGCTTCCACTGCGATTTCGCGGCCGTCCGGCTGGCGTACCGGCTCCTGGGCGACCGCCTGTTCCTGATTTCGGACGCCACCTTCGCCAATCCGCCCCGCCCGGCCCTGGATTTCGAGGATTTTATTCCGCTACCACGAAGGACGCTATACCAACCAGGAAGGAAAGCTGGCGGGGTCGTCGATCACGCTGCTGGATGCCGTCCGGAACTGCATCCGGCAGGTTGGCCTGCGGCCCGAACAGGCGCTGCGGATCGCCTCCACGGTACCGGCCGAAATCATCGGCCTGGGCGATGCCATCGGAAAAATTGCCCCCGGCTACGTCGCCAACCTGGTGGTGCTGGAGCCCGACTGGACCTGTGCGGAGGTGGTGACGGCGGGGCCGGCGTAAATTGGTGAGAAAAAAGCGCGTTCCCGGACGCTTTTCAACGCTAAGCAACCCATGGTCATGCAGTTTCGCTTCTACCTGCTTGCCGGCCTGACCGGCTCGGGAAAAACTGATCTGCTCCGGCAATTAGCCGCCGCCGGCGAGCAGGTGCTGGACCTGGAAGCCCTGAGCCACCACCGTGGTTCGGCCTTTGGCGGGCTCAATCAACCGCCCCAGCCGACTCAGGCAGTATTCGAAAGCCGCCTGGAGAAGGCGCTGGCGGCCTTTGATCCCACTCGACCAGTATTTTTGGAACAGAAAGGCCGTACCGTGGGAAAACTCGTGCTGCCGGACTGGCTGCTGATCGCCCTGGAGCCAGCGACCATCCTTTACCTGGACGTGTCGCCCGAAATACGCCTGAGCCGGGCCATGCAAACCTACCGGGCGGAAACCGATGATCAACTGGCCGAGGCCCTGGGCAGCCTGCAGCCGAGGCTGCCCGCCCTTACGTTTGAGGCGGCGCAGGAAGCGCTCCGCCGCGGCGACCGGAGGAGCTTTTTCCGGACGATGGTGGCCTATTACGACGGCGCCCGTGGTTACCTGAACCAGCTGGCTGCCCGCCCGTTTGCGGTGACGATACCGGCCGATGATCCGGAGAATGCCTGGCTGACGGTGCTCCGGCTGGTGGAGGAGGGAAAGCGGTAGGGCATAAAAAACAAAAAGCGGCCCAAAGAGTCGCTAGTTGTTTAAAAAAGAAGTAACGCGCTTTAGGAAGACCAATTCGCCAAAAGCCTTTCGGAAGCGATCTGAGTCGAACCACTTAGCACTCGAGAACCGACACGCGGGACGATGAACCAGTTAGTACAACCTGCTTCGGCAACGTACTCAACATCGAAGAGAGAACCAACCGAACTTTATCAACGCGGCTTTGTCTTATCCTGCTTCAAAAACAGTCCTATACATACAGAGCGACATCGCGAAAGAAAGGTAGCCGATTTAGCCGGAATGTCAAGGGGTTACGTCGCTCTTTTTATTAAACGTCACATTGTCGAACCGAAGCCCGCTGGAGCCTTCGCCCCGGCCGACGGTCTTGCGCCTTCCGTACCAGTTTACAATCGCTCCGCCGTACCAGCGGGTGCGCTGCTGGGTCGCCGAAACCCGGCAGCCCGTCCGGGTAATTTCCTCTTCGTTGACGAAATACGGCTCGCTTTGCAGATGGGCCGTGGGGTTCACAAACGGAGCCAGATCCGCGGCGGTCGGGTGCATGCCGACCCGCAGAATGGCCGACTGCGGCCGGACGGGCTGGAAGCTTCCGGCAAACAGGCGGGGCATCGACGCCCGCTGCAGCCGAATGGCCCGGTTCTGACCCGGAATATGCACCGGCAGGAACGGAATCCAGTTTTCGGGGACGGTATTGCCGAGCGTGTACTTCAGGGTGGCGTTTTCCGCGGCCGGTACGGCGGCTGGGCGGGGATCGCGTTGTTCCAGCAATTCGGTCAGGGCGGCTGCCGCGGCATGGGCGTCCTGACCGCTGCCCAGATGGTCGGGAAGCACCGATTCCAGGGCCCAGACCAGGTTCGCCATCTCGTCGCGCATGAAATGGACCCGTTCGAGCGGCTCACCCTCTTGGGTTTTGTAGGTGGCCGGCGGAATGAACAGTCGCGTATCGGCGGCCAGGGGCTGGTCCGAGAATTCGCTGCGGGCCGTGCTCAGATTGAACATGCCCCAGGCACTCCAGGCATCGGTCTGACCCTGCAGGGCGGGCTCAATGTACAGCCGCTGCCCAAAAACATCCGTAACGACCAGGCCCGGGACGGTCGTCAGGGTACCGACCCGGACGTCGAAGGGAACCACAAACCAGTCGTTGCCGTACATCAGGGCGAACTCCACGATCAGGATCTTGGCCAGGTCGGTCGTGTCCGCGTTGATGTTACCCAGGTCGACGGCCCCGTCTTCAAACTCCCACCAGCGCGGGGCGGGCATGCCGGCAAAGCGGGCGGCCTTGGGAATGACGCTGACGATCTGCGTCTGGCACACCTCGGGGCGAACCGGCGTGGCCAGGCCCGACAGCGGATCCGGCCGGCGGTTGACATCGACGCTGTACCAGTCCAGATGACCACTGTAGTACTCGCTGGCCGTCAGTACCGAGGGCGCGGCGTCTCCGGGCTCGGGCAACGAACAGCTGAACTGGTACTCCAGCTGGGCGGGGTTCCAGGCGGTATTCTTGCTGGTGACCAACTGAAAATGCCGTTCGAACCAGCTGACAAAGTCGGTAATGGCCACTTTCAGCGCCGTCGTATGGCCCGGATCGAGCGTCAGCGTATCCAGGGTAGCGTTCCAGTTTTCTTCCAGCCGCTCGTAAAGAACGACTCCGTCGGGTACGCGTCCCTGCAGCGACTGGACGAACTGCTGGAGGCGCAGGTTCACCTGTAACCGCGCTTTGGCAACGGTCAGATTCGGGTCGTCGGTATCGGCCAGGGGCAGCATTTTAAAAGCCAGCAGCTGGCTGAAGTGAGCGTGGTAGGCGCTGCGCTGGACGGCACCGAGCAGCGGACCAACGTGATGATCGAACAGCCGGAGCCACTGCCGCCCGGCCAGCGCCCGCGACCGGTAGTCGAGCGGGGCGGTTTCGCTTTCCACCAGGGTCTCGAGCGGCGTGGCCTCCGTATAGGGCTGTACGGGCGCCTTGCCGAGCTGCACCTGCGTAATCTGGGTGGTGTCGAACCGGATTTTGGCGAAGACGGGCGAACCCGTATCCTCGCCGGCAAACTCACCGAACTGCCACTGGCGGGTGAGCATCCAGAGCGGGTCATGAACGTCGCCGCGCAGGACGCGGTCAAATTCGGTCTTGCGGGTGCGGGGTTCGAGCCGGTTCCAGGCCCGAAACGGTTCGCAGGTACGGTAGTCGATGCGGGGCACGGTAAAGTGGGTTCAGGGGTTGGGGACGTTGATCTCGGAAAAGTCAAGGACGACCTGGGTCCCCAACGGATTGATGGAATTGTTTTCGCCATCCCGGAGTTCGCCGGGAACGATCTCAGCCGACAGCATCGGCAGCAGGTGCTGCAGCGGACTTTCCTGCAGCTGGTCGGGTTCGACGGCCCGGTTCTTGGCCAGGTCGAGCGTTTCGGTCAGGGTGCGCAGCAGATCGTCCCATTCCCACTGGCCCGTCCGGCGGGGCGGAACGGCCAGCAGCAGGGTCTGGGGCGGCGTGGCATTGGGCTGGTCATAATGAAAAACCAGGCCCGTCGTCTGTTCTAGCTGCGGCAGCACTTCCACCCATTCGTCGAGCAGCAAGCCGGCGGTAACTTCATCCGGAACGGGACCTTCGTCGCCAACCCAGACCAGCGAAAGCTTATCGCCCGCGGGCGTATGGGTACCCGGATAGGCCATGCCGAGCCAGTAATCCCCGGCCGCGTACGGAAACTGGACGGGCTGCAGCTGTACCGCTTCGTCGCCAAATACCTCGCCCATCAGCCGGGCCGATTCGAGGGCCTGCATTTTCGGCCGCACGGGCGAGACGGTCTGCAGCCAGGTTTCTATATCGCTGCCGAGGCTGCGCGGGTGGCGAAGCAGGTGCTGTTCGTCGGAGAGCTCCAGCTGCTCGTTGATGGCCGGGGCATTGGCGGGCGTATAGCGCGGCAGCAGCACGAAGGCTTTGCCGAACAGGAGCTGGGCGGCTTCCGTCAGCGCCCCGATCCGCGCTTTGCCCTCCAGCTGCGGCTGGCTGGCTTTATCCATCAGCGTCTTCAGCGTTGGGCGCTGGCGGAAAAGGGTTTCCTGAATGGTTTTCAGCTGGCGGTACAGGGGCAGCACGGCCTCCAGCGTGTCGGGCGAGCCAGGACCAGGATAGGCATTCGGGACGCCCCAGCCGGCGGCTTCGGTCAGGTGCTGCCGCAGCGTGTCGACGTCGTCGGCCGTCACCGCACCGGGCTGCTCGCCGAGCCAGTCGGCCTTCGCCTGCACAAAAGTCTTTACCGTATCCGACCACTGCAGCCATTCCTCGACCGTAGTTTTGATCCGCGTGTTCAGCTCCTCGACCTCCTGCCGGCCCGGATTGAGGCGCTCGGCCGTGGTCCGGGGCGGGGTGGCGGGGCTGAGCCGGTCGGTCGGTGGGTCGGGGTGCGTCAGATCGGTCGCCGTGACCGGGTTGGAACCCGTCAGTAGTTCGCGCAGCGCCCGAACCAGGGTTTCAAATTCAAAAAAAGTCAGATCGTCGGCAGTCCAAACCTCGCCCCGGTCGCGTAGCCGGAGGAAAACGCTCAGGTCCCCGGACCGGCCGCGAAGAACCTCCCGACTCATGCGGGCTTCCAGTTCGGAGGCCGATTTTTCGTCCTGGAAGCTGAGCAGGTACAACACATCAATCGGCTGTAAGCCCAGCGCGCTGAGCTTGATGTCTGCCGTTTCGACGGTCTCCCAGGTTTCGTCCACCTTTCGTTTGAGGTCGGCGAAGGCCCGGACGCGCTCCGGGTTGCCCAGCAGCAGCCCCAGATGGTAATTCAGCAGGGGTTCGGCCTCGGCCCGGGGCGTTCGCTGGGCGGGCCAGCCGGGCGGTGTCAGGTCGGCGGGAATGGGCAGGTGCCAGACTACCCGCTGGGTAACGACAGTACCGGTCCGGGGAATGTCGACGACCTGCGGATCGGGGATGGCCCGTCCTTCCGCCAGCGCGTTCATGACGGCAGCGGCCCGGACGTGGTTGCCCTGCACGATCTGGTAGACGCCTTCGGCCAGCGACAGGTCCGCCAGGGCGTCGAGGGCGTCGGCCAGGCGATCGACTTCTTTCAGAATCACCCGCAGGGCCGCCGGAACCCGCGCCGGGGTCGTGGTAGCCTGAACGACCTGCCTGATCTTGGCCGGGCAGTGTTCGAAATTATTCCGGGTCATCAGTTCGTACAGGCCCGTACTGGTGCCAAAATCCAGCGTCCGGATGACCGCCAGCACTTCATCGAGCAGTTTCAGGCCATTCACCACGGGGGAGGAAGCCGCTGCGCCATCGTCATTGGCTTCGTCCACAATAGGCACCCGCATGGGGTAGGCTTTCCGGAAGGGCAGAATGAACTTGTCGAGTTCCACCTGGTCCTGATCCCGGTAGCGTTCGTGGAGGCCGCGTTCGAACTGAAAACCGAGGACTGCTCCCAGGTCGAGGCCGTTGCGGACGCCGTCGAGCAACTGGAGGCCCGCCCGCACCCGGGCCGAAGACAGGTTGACGGCCATGCGGTTGGTCAGGTTTTCTTCCTGGCCAGTATTGGCCCGGTAACCCGCCCGCAGGATGGCCGCCGCTACGGCCTGGCCGATGGACGGGGCGTGGATATGGCCCTGGTTGGCCGGATCGCTGACCACTTTGTCGGTGGGACGGGTCAGGAGTCCATCCGGGAGATGGGAGCGTTCCTGCTTCGGCGGGGCCGGCCGCAGGTTTTCGACCCAGCCGTAGGCGCCCAGGTAGATGCCCGTGGGCCGCTCGGCGCGCAGCTCGGTCAGGCGGCGGTTGGCAAAGCCCGTCAGCCAGGCATCCAGCCGGTAGGAGGCCAGGTCGAGGTGCTCCGTCAGCAGCAGCGCCAGCTCCCGGTCCGGCACGTTGACCAGGTTTTCCAGGGCTTTCCGGACCTCACTGACCCGTTCGAGCAGCGGACGATGCGCCGCCCGACCGGGGTAATTACTGAATAACCCCGCTTCGTTGACCAGGTAATTGGCCATCGATTTGGAGCGGGAGCCGTCGGAAAGGAAGCGAAACAGCGGTCGGTTGGTAAAATCAGGCTGCCAGCTCAGGCTCGTCAGCCGTTCCAGGTCTTTGAACAGATAGCTGAAACGGGATAGATAGTCGTATCGGCCTTCCTTGTGGTTATACACCCGGAAATTATTGCTCGCTCCAATGCTGCGCCGGTAGCGCTGGCCCGAAAAGACGTTACTGGGCCATTCAAAGAACTGATCCGCTTCCAGGATGTCTCCGGCGGCAACGGCATAGGCCGAAAGGAGGCCCTGCCGCAGCAGGAGGAACAGCAGGGAGTTAGCCGGCAGTCCGTTGACGCCGGACCCTGACTGAATCACGTTCTGGTTCAGAATGGCGTACAGATCCTTATCGTCGAGTCGCCGGAGGAGCCAGCCGATAGGGTTGACCGCCTGATTCGGCAGGTTGGGCAGCGGTTCGCCGCTCAGCCGTGCGCCGGGATGCACGAAGTTGGGAGCCAGTTCGGAATGCTGGCCAAAATACCGCACGCCGTACTGCCGGGAAAAATCCAGCTGCCACTGAATCCGGTTGAGCCGAATACTTTTAAAGTCGGACCGGTTCGGCGGAACGGAGACCGGGTCCTCGTCGGCAAACCAGAAAGACTCCCGGAAATCGCCCTGCAGCAGGAGGTTTTCGAAGAAACTCCGGATCGCCCGGGGGCTGTACCGGGCGTCCGGGTCAAAGGTGAGCAGCGAGGGTCCGTCGGTATTTTTTCCCCGCTGGGCCACGTTGACGCCGAACCGGAAATGATAATCTTCCGAGGTGGCGTTCAGGCCCAGCATGGTCATAAAGTGCTTATGCGGGTCGGCATTGCCGACATTTCCGGCATGTTTGACGTGCTGTTCGCGCAGGGCCGTCCAGAGCTCGTTCAGGCGCATCAACAGTTGGTGCAGCCGGATATCGAACCGGTGCTGGCGGTGTTCGGGAGCGGAAGGCGGGAGAGGTTCGCGGCCATCCGGACCATCCGGGGCATTGGAAAAGCGAAGGGCCGAATAAACGGTGGTGGGCAGAATGCCGTAGGGCTGCCGGCCGATGCGGAGCGACGGTACCAGGCCCCGGCCGGCGACGTGTTCGCCGAAAAACCGCCGCGTCCGCTCGATATTATCGTAGGTAAACACCTTATCCCACATTTCGTCGAGGTAGGTGCCGATTGTGCCGTGCCAGAGCGCCCGGTTCATGGCCAGGGCGTTGCTGATCTGCCGGCCGTCGGCCCGGTACGTGTGCTGGAAAGCGGTCGGGTCGACGCCCAGGGCCGCACTGAGCCGGGAACCGTCGCTTTGATCGAGTAAATGCGATGGCGGATGGGTTGGGAACAGCGGCGCCTGCATCTCCAGGCGGTACCGGAGGTCAGCGTCGCCTGCCAGGCTCCGGAAGTCGGCGGGTTCTTCGGGGGTGTTATTGGTCGGGGTTCCGGGCGGCAGCACGGCCATGCTGTCGGGGGCGTACCGGTGGCTCCGGAGCAGGTCCTCCAGGTGGGCCTGGCCCTGGTCGGCGGTTTCCGTCTGGACGCCCAGAACCAGCACCTGGTCGAAACCCGCCCGGGCCTGTTCGGGACGAAGCGGTACCACGAGCCCCATGCCGTTGGCGACGGCCGTTTCGAAGTCGGTCATCCACCGGATGCGTTCATCCACCACCAGATCGCCGTGTTCGTCCGTCCGCATGGCGGTACCCTCGCCCAACCCGCCCGGATTGAGTCCCAGGGCGAGGTCTCGCGGAACGGTCCGGCCGGTAACAAAATGCTGGATCTGGCCACCGTTGATGGTGGCGACGACGAACCGCTCCGGCAGGGCAACCGAGCCCGGCGGCCGGATCCAGGCCTGCGCTTTGGTCTGCACCTCCGGAAAAACAATGGCTTCCTCGCTGACCAGCTCCCGGAAAGTCAGGCTGTCGACGCCCGGCCGGTTAAGCATCGCCTGGGAAAGGGCGTTGAAAGCGTCAAAGGCCGTCTGGAGGGCGGTAAGCGGGGCCGCAAGGGCGGCCTGCTCCGCCGGCGTAAGGGCATTGAGACGGTCGGCCACGGTTCGAAGCCGCCCGGCGATCCGCTGGCGCTGGCTGGCCAGTTTCTCCAGCAGATACACCTGTTCGGGCTGACCGGCCGGGTCGGTGGTCAGCTTTTCGGTGGCTTCCTGGAATCCGGTATGCAGCTGCAGGCCAACCAGCTGGGTCAGCAGCGTCGCCAGCTGCGGTTCGCTGAGATTAAGCTGCTGCAGCGCATGGCCGGCCTGCTGGAGGATCTGCAGGGCGGCCACGGTTCGGGCGGAGGGCTTCGACGACCGGAACGCTTCCACGGTCGCTGCATCTTCCACCGTTTGCGGGTCGAGGCTGTGGGCGATCCAGGCGGCCCGCGACGATCCGGCCGTGGCGACCAGTTGCCGCCAGGCGCCCCGTTCGAGGTCGGCATCGCCGCTGGCAATCCACCAGGCCCGCCAGAAGTCCTGACCGGCACTGACTTCCGTGGGTGTCAGTTCGGGTTCGTGGGCCTGGACGAAGAGCTGGTCGGGATAAACCCGGACCCAGAGTTCGTGGGTAATCTGTCCCGGCGGAACCAGCACGGGCCGGTCGCGAAACTCGGGGAAGAGCGGGCTTTTTTTGCTCGGAACGATGGCGTTGATCTGGCTGAGCCCCTGCTCGATGGCTTTTATGTCCGGCTCCAGCCCTGGGTCGGTGCTCAGCTGGGGTTTCACCTGGGCAAACTCCCGGCGGAGGTCGCTGATCGCCGACTCCGTCAGGACCAGGTTTTTTCGCCCGGCCAGCCGGAAGCGGTCGGCCAGTTGCCGCAGGGTGTCCCGGGTTTCGGCGGGCGTTTCCATGCCCCTGAGCTGTTCGAGGGCCTGGTGGCTCTGGTCATATAGCGTGAAGCTTTCGTGCAGATCGGTTCCGGTATGCAGGCCCAGGCTTTCGACTGGTTTGTCGGCCAGCGGTCCGAGGGCTTTGGTGCCCCGCTGGGCGATCCAGGTAGTGGTGGCTTTCAGTCCGAACCGGTGACTGGGGTTGGTGGTCGGAAAAGCCTGCACTTTCCCTTCCAGGCCCTGCAGGGTTTCGGTGACCTGCGTCCAGAGGCTTTGCAGCTGGGTAATCTGCTCCGGCTGGCCAACGACCGCCCGGGCTGTCTGCTCATTGAGGCGGCGGGTCCGCTCGGCCAGCTTCAGGCGGGCCTGGCGGATGTTGGTAAACTGGTTAAGGGGCTGCTGCCGCGCCTGTTCGGTCTGGATCAGCAGCCGGACGCCCGAGAAATAAAGCGATTCGGCGTCGATATAGGCAACGTTTCCCAGGTATCCGAGGCGGGGCGCAACTTCCTGCTCGAAGCGGATCAGGAGGGGAGGAAATTCCGTCTGGACTCTGATCTTGACCTGACCCACGAATGCCTGCCAGTTGGGATCGGTATGCAGGTCGGCAATGGATTCGGGAAACCGGTCGAGTTGCCCCGTAATGCCGGTATGGAGTTCCAGGACCCGGTTCAGCTGGGGCCGGTCGATCCGGCGAATCTGTTCCGCGGCTTCCAGCTGAAGGTGGTAATGCCGGGCCGTCTGGTCCAGCACGCTCGTCAGAAAGCGGTAGAGATCCCGCTTGCTGCGGGGGCTGGTATAGGGAATCTTGCCGGCATTGAGGTGGCTGAGCCGGTCGTGGACCGCCCGGAAGCGGTCGATGTAGTTCCGCACGGAATCGACGGCCGGCTCCGGAATCGTCTCGGCGGCCACAATGGCGGCCGTCAGGGTAGTTACGGCTCCGGCCGCTTCGGTAACGGCCCCGGCCTGGGGGGCGGCAAAATTAGCCGGCTGCAGCCGGTTGGTCGCCTCCCGTTCCAGCCCGCCGGCCAGTTCCTGCAGCAGGCTTTGCCGCCGCCGGGTCAGCTTACCCAGGTCGGTGAAGAGGTTGAGGGTGTGGTTCGCCTGCACGCGGACCCGGTTCAGGTAGTCGGGCTGGTCGGCTTCCGTAGGAGGCTGTTGCAGCAGGGAAATATGGAGCTGGCCCAGGTGCTGCATCAGGGCCTCCAGCCGTCCATAGGTTTCCTCCCGGGCAGGCCGTTCCAGGGTCATGAAGCGGGTCTCCAGCCGCAGCGGCAGCAGCAGAAAGGGCACTTCGTCGGTCAGGGTGCGGATGCCCGCGCGGACTTCATCCAGCAGGGGGTCCTGGTATAGGCGGGCTCGGAGCGGTGTGGTCATGGTGGTGAGGTTATTCGGGCAGCAGTTCAGCCGCGTGGCGGGCAAACAGAACCGGGTTCTGGAACAGAATCGAGGCCATATCGGCGGCATTGTCGCCCCAGGTGGGCTGGACAGTACCCGCCGGCGGGTTAGTAATCCGGATGGTTCGTCCGAAGTTGAGGCTGTATTCGGCCAGGTCTTCGTTCCGGGGGACCAGGTGTTCCCAGGTAAGGCCATTCCAGTCGGCGGGCTGGCCGGCCGGACGGGTCGTACCGTGGATGGCGTCTTCGTAATCATCGAGCCCGAACTGGGGCTGGCCCGGACGTTCCTTGAAGACAAAGAACCAGCCGGGATTCAGGCCCGCCGTGTTGGCGTGGGCTTCCCGCACCCGGACTCCCTGGGCTTCCTCCCGCGTCAGTTCGAAGCCGAAAAGGTAAATGTCAGGCTCCAGTTCCGCCGTGAAGATGGGAAAGCGGACGTTAGCCTCGGTGGCTTCGGCCAACTTTCGGGGCTGGTTGCGGTCGTACTGGGCCTTTTGGGCAAACACCAGCGTATTGGGATATTTCTTGAAGAGATGCCCCCGAACAACCAGTACCAGGTTACGCGCCGCCCGCATGCCGTTACCGCCCAGGGCGCTGCGCCACTCGTGCATCTTGCGGATGTCGAGCTTACGTTCCGGGTTGGTTTCCAGGATGTTGTCGTTGACGCTCCAGAACTGGCGGAAGTAGGAACCGCGCTGATCGGTCGGAAATTCGCGCCAGAGCAGCTCCCGGGCCATTTCGTGGTTTAGCCCCGCCATGACCGCCTCGATGAACTTCTGGTTGGATTCCATGAGGGTCAGCGAGTTCTCGGGCAGTCTGGACACATTGGGCAGAATGAAATCCTGCGAAAGCTTTTTGATGGCCAGGTAAGCCGGGTCCGGAAATTCCGGGTAGGCCATGACGGGCTTCAGGTTGCGGTTGGGCTGCCAGGCTCCGTTTTCCCAGATCTTCAGGCGACTACCGATGCGGACGCCCACGCTGTAATTGGGATCGAGCCGGCGGCTGAGCCCTTTCCGGACCGTTTCCAGCCCCCCCGCGAACTGGGTGCCGAGGGTCGGTACGATGAACTGGTCCATTTTGGTAGCCAGGGCGTCGAGTCCCGCCCGAAACAGCTGCACATCCCCGAGCGCCGTCAGCGCTGAGTCCAGCCGGATTTCACCGGCCGCCGCCTGTCGTCGTATGGCTACGTTACCGCTTCGCTTGTCGTTGGCTCCCGGCCCGAACAGGGCTTCAAACGAAGCCTTGTCGGCTTCGATTACCTTGACATCCGCCTCCTGCCGCCCGGCGGTGATGGCGTCGATAAACGGGTCCAGCTGGCTCTGTACCGCCGCCGTGGGTGCCTGGGCCGTCAGGGCAGCTTTCAGCGCGGCCCGGAGGGCGGGCAGGGCAAGGGTCACGTCGGCGGCGGCGACCAGCTCCAGCATCAGTTCCCGCGCCCGCAGCTGCGGATCCGTCTGAAACTTCAGGTCGAGCTGGGCCACAAACTGGGCGGTCTGCGTCAGGGCCAGGGCGCTCGGTGGATTGGTCTTTAGTGGGGCCGCCGACAAGCCCTGCGCCAGCGTACCGTCGAAGGCGTTGAAGCGGGTGAGGACCTGGCCGGTGAGCGCGGCCGGGGTCTGGCTGATTTGCTGAATGGCTTTACTGGCGGTCCCCTGCGGGCGGGTCAGCCGGCGGAAGCCTGCACTGCTGGCCGCATTGGGAATCCGGCTCTGGCTCAGCTCGGTCTGAAAACTCACCGGGTTGACTTCGGTCAGGGCGTCGTTTGCCCGTTTGACCAGCCCGTGCATGGGCGCGGTGAGCTGAATGAATTTGTCCGCGTCGGTGCGGATAAGGTGCTTCAGGTAGAGCGAGTTCATCAGCTGCCGGTTCAGCTCCGCCTCCCGAATGCGCTGGTTGGCCTCGTTGATGCGGTCCACCTGGAGCCAGGCGCGGTGCATGAGGTTTTCCTGGTCGTCGCGGACCACCTGACTACCCAGCCCGGCTGCGCCCCGGTAGCGGGGATCGCGGTTGAGCGTTTCGATCCAGGCGGGGTTGGTAGCGCCGCCGAGCTTTTCGATCATGGCGTGCCAGACGCCGTAGACCGGCGGCACCAGAATCGGATCGTCGGCTACGGAGCCCTCAAAAAACGGGTTGGTGGCGCTGGGAACGGGTGTCGAGGGATCGGTAAAGTCGGCCGAAAGGTTCAGGACGGTTTCCAGCTGCTGGTTAAACTGGTCGTCGCCGGCCGAACCCGGGGCCGGGAAGGGCTCGGAGGCAAAGCCCGGCGGCATCAGGGCCCCTTCAAACCCAAGCGTCTGGGATTCGGCCAGGCCGTCGAGCCCGTAACCCGGCGACTGGATGTCCATCGGCATGGTTCCGCTTTCGGTCCGCGTCACGATGGGCTTCAGAATGGACACCAGGGTTTCAAAATCTCCGTCCGGACCGGTATGGAACGACCAGTGGTAGTAAACCGGAAAATTAAAGGGTTGGGGCTTGGTCGAGGCGGCCATTTGTCCTTTTTTCCAGGCCGGTTCCTGGGCCGGAATGCCGGCGGGGTTGAGGCCCAGGCCTGCCCGGCGGCCCGTTTCGAACACGGGAATCAGGAAGGCGGTGTATTCCGTCCGGGGAACCAGCTTCCGGGGCGATAACAGCCGGGAAAAGCCGCTGTCTGGCCGCTGCCGCAGCCCGCTATCGATGGTGTTGACCAGGGCCTGCCCGCTCGTATCCGTCAGAAAGTGGTTCATCTGCACGTGCGCCCAGGCCCAGGTTTCGCCTTCGCTGGGCAGGACCGAGTCGATGACGGCCTCTTCGATACTGAGCACGGCCAGGCCCTGCGGGTTGCGTTTAAGGGTAAATTCTCCCGTTTTCAGCGTCAGCAGGGCCAGCCAGGGACGCAGCTGCCGGTCGTTGGCCTGGGCCGGATGGGCGGGCGTATAGCGCCAGGGGAAGTCTTCCTCGTAAAATTCAATGTACGGCAGGAGGTTGGCTGCAAAGTCCGGAATGTCCCGGGCCGGGTACGTCCGCAGGATGGCCCGCAGGTCGAAGCCCGCTACGTCGCCGGGGCCCACCAGCTGTACCGTTTTGGTGATATCCTGGGTATGGGTACCCTCCGGGCTGCCGCTGCGGTCGGTGTGGGTGAGCTGGGCCGTGATGGTCAGCGTTGCCCGTTCCAGGGCCGGGTTGGCCGGAGCCGCTCCCAGCGAATCGGCTTCGTTGATTTTCGCCGCCAGCCCCTGCCGCAGCCAGGGGAGAAAGGAATAGTGGGCCAGGGTTTCGCTCATGGTGAGGAGTGCGTTATCAATGGGTGAATGGCGCGTTACGGGGCTTAGCTGTCGAGGAGGTCAACAGCTACCGCCCGGACCTTACCGAACAGGTCGGGTCGTTCGGCGACGATGCGGTTGAGCTGGTCGTTGGCCTGGGAAAGGCTGCCGCCGGTCATTGCCTGGCTGATGGGCCGCAGCGTTTCGGTATCGACGAGCGTAAATTGCTCGTCGTCGATTCGGAAGCGGGCCTGGCTGGCCGACTGCTTAATGGCGTTTTCCTGCGATAGCCCGGTTTTGCCAATGGCTCCCCCGGCGATCATCTGGCCGAACCAGTCGGCGCGGAAGTTCATCCGGTCCAGGCGCAGCGCTTTGTGCAGCACATAGGGCTTCTCGGCCTCGGGATCGTAGTCCGAAACGTGGACTTCGTAGCGAACCTGCCGGTTGATGGCGTAATTGACCACCATCTGATCCGAGGCGCGTAAGCGAACCCCGCTCACCTCGCGCCGGAACGAAGGCGAGCGGAGCTTGTCGTCGTCGGAGAGGTTCTTGAACTGGGCGGGCGCGAAGGAATCGGTAACGTCGTCCCGGTCGACTTCCTCTTTGCCCACCCGCAGGCCGCTGATGGACGCCCGCAGCAGGTCCTGGGGCGTGGCGTTGCCGAATTTGTCGAGCTCCGTATTCAGCGGCAGGATCGTCTGGGCAATGCTCAGCGCGCCCAGCGGCTGCAGAATCAGCTGGTCCGGGGGCAGATTGCCCAGGTCGCGGAGGCTCACCAGCTGGAAGCGGTTCGCCGGCAGCTCGACCTTCCAGTTTCGGGCCTGCTCGAGCGCTTCCAGGAGCCGGGGCAGCACCTGCATGTCGGGCAGCGAAATCTGCTGTTCCTCACCCCAGCGGATGGTGAAGGAGACGCTGACATCGAAGAACAGAATCGAGAACGAGCCACGTCCGTTGGCAATCCAGGGCGTAGGGCCGCGCAGTTCGAGTTCGAGGTGAATCGACATGAGGGTGGACCCGCCGGCCTTGACGGCCACGCCCGCCCGGATATTGGCCACAAACTCGAAGGGCGAAAACTGAAACAGGACATCGAAGCCCAGGTATCCCTCAATCCCAAAGCCCGAAACCCCGTACTTCAGATCGGCATTGGCGCCGAACTGAACGGTATTGGAAGTCAGGGCGAAATAGGTCGTCAGGACCAGTTTCGGGTTGGGGCTGAGAATATTGAGGGTAATCCGCTTCAGGTTGCTGAGCTTCAGCCGGGCCGGTGGGGTAAATGCCGGGTGAAAGCCGCCGATCGAGAGCAGAAACGCTTTTTCGGCGCCCCAGCTCAGGCGCAGGGCCATGTCGCCTTCGAGGGTGAAGAGCAGAATCCGGCTGTTGTAAAGGCTGGCGTCGAAGGAAAGCTCGCCTTTCTCGAAGTCAATCAGCCCCAGGAAGTTGACCTGAATGCGGATCAGGGCCGCCTCCTCGGTGGGGATGACGATCTTCAGCACGCCCAAAATTCCGATGCGCGTGGGGGAGGCAAATTCAATGATCAGCCCGAAGTCGATGGTAATCAGCGCCGGGACGCCCCAGGTGATCCGGGCCATGAACCCGATCATGAACTGATCGCGCCGGGGCGGGAAGATCGCCCGGATATCGTTGATAATCCGGGTAATGTTCTGGATGATATTCTGAGGAAACAGAATGCTGGTGATGGCGTTGGTCCGGACGCCTTCCCGCAGGGCATCTACGTTGATGGTCCGGTGGATTCCGATCATACCGCCCAGTCCGCTCAGAAAGAAACCCATCCCCAGGGTGATGCCGGGCGTGAAGGTGACGCTGACGATCAGCAGCAGTGAGAAGCCTTTGGAACCATCGGGGAAGCGGGTGGTGATGAGCGCGACGGCCGTTACCGAGATCGTATCCCGGATGCTCAGTTCCAGGGCACCGGCGTACTGTTCGTTAGCCGGGTCAAAGAGCAGGTAGCCCGCCCCTCGCACCACGGGTGTTTCCAGCGAAAGCCCGATGCCCGTCGGCGGTTTAAAGCCGGGCCGGAGGCTGGTGGCCCCAAACTGGTTGCCCTGGGGGATGAGGATGGCAATTTCAATCCCCATGTTTTCCACGACTGCCGTGAAATGCCCGAGGGCGAGCTTGATGGTGGCTCCCGCCGTAACCGGGATCCGCGCCGATTCCGGCCGGATACCCAGCCGGAGTTCCTGAATTTCTACCGGGCCCAGCGTGATGTGGGTGGGGAACGGAATCTCCAGGTTGGCGCTCCCCCGGAACGAAACACCTCCGGCGGTGGAGAGCGCGACGGCCAGGTCGAGCGTCGTTTCCAGCCGCACGGCCGAAAGGACCGAGCCCAGGAAGCCGTCGGCGGATTCGGTACCGATGACCACTTTCAGCGCCACCACGCCCAGCTCCAGACCCAGATCGGCCGTGTTGCCCCGCTTGGTCACGAATACGGTCGTCTCCAGCCCGCCGACGGAAATCCTGGAGCCGTTAGGGGAGCCGATGAGGATGGTTTCGCCCGGCGTTCGTTTTCTCAGCGACAGGCGCATGCTCAGGTCACCTACGTTCTGGGGTGCCGTCAGGATGGTGTCGAGGATTTGCAGCCGGGCGGCGGGCGCAGGATGAGGCCCACGCCATTGTCGAGGCTGGCCGTACTCTGGAAGGTAATCGTCAGCGTTTCGTTCAGGTTAAAGGCCGCGTTGGCGACACCCGTCAGGTACGGCATCAGCCCCAGTCCTTTAGGGGTTGAATCCGCTGGGGCGACGGGCGTCAGCAGGAGCCCAAACTGGCTGAACAGATCGGGCGAGGTACCCGCCTGAAGAAGAGGCATCCGGATTTCCTTCGTGCCGGCGGTATTCCCAAATGCGGCCTGCAGAGACGGATTCTGATCATAAATCCCCCCCGGCAGCATGTAGCCGCGCAGGATTCGTTCCAGCCGCGTCAGGAAAAGATTGCTATTGAAATCGGCCTCCCAGTTGTAGACATCGTTGGCGACTTTCCGGGGGTTGGTAACGTAGTCGGGCAGGCGTTCCCACCAGACTTTTTTGAGCGTAAAAGCCGGCTGGAAGCGGCCCGGGTCGGCGGGTTGCTCCGTTTCGTCGAACACCCCCAGCAGCAGCAGGAAACTGTGCGGCCCCGGGTGAAACGCCTCGGCGTATTCGCTGACGAGGTAGTCGAGCAGCCGCCGCGGCAGTTCGTTGATCCGGCTGTTGGCCGCAAAGCCGGCGGGTGCGCCGGACTTAAACACGTTGACCAGCGGCTCGAACTGCTCGATGATGGCTTTGACGTCGCGGCCGACGGCCATGGCTTTTTCCAGCTTCTGGTCGTCGGCCGCCTCCAACAGCTCCGTCAGGTGCTGAACGAGCGACACCACGCGCTGGGGCAGCGTAGCCGGCAACGGCGCAAAGGACTGCCCGCCGGGGAGCTCGTAGCCGAGGCTCCGGAGCAGGTCGTTGGTCTTTGCCACGGAGTCGACCCGGCTAAGCGGCTGAACGGCCAGCGATAGTTCCCGCAGGGCGTCGTTGAAAAGATTGGCGGGCATGGCTTAGGGCGTTGGGGGTTCGACGACGATGTGGATGTTGTAAGCGACCGTAGGGGCAAAGGCCGATGGATCGGTAGACGCGTGTTCCTCGTGGACGGCCGGAATGCGCAGTCGCCTCCCCAACTCGGTGGTATTGTCCCAAGGAAAAGTAAGACTGCTGATCCGGGTGGTCATGGTCGCCACCTGGCTGGTATCTCCTGTCCAGAGTAATCGCAAGAAATTGCGCATGGCGGACGTACGCAGTGCATTATTGCAGATAATCAGGTGATTAGCTGGGTTAGATGAACTCTGGATCAGCAGGGGCAGGCCAAAGGCCAGATAAGCCTTCAGTTCCCCGTTGGCCGCCTGCATGGCGGTCGTTACGTCCGTGAAAAAGCTGCCGTAATTGGTACGCAGCGTCGTGTCGATAAAGGTTCGGATGGCCGTTAGGTAGACCTGCAGGGTAGACAGATCGAGGGGGGTGGGTGCGGTGGCCGGAATCAGACGGGGATTGGGCGCCGTGATGCCTGATACCCCGATGATTGCGTTGTAAACGGTTTTAAGGTCGTTGAAAAACTGCGTTAGTTCGGCGGCGGTTGGGCTGGTGGCCGCGCTGATCCGCTGCTGGTGGCCGGCGAAGGTGGCTACGTGCGGCTGCAGACTACCTAGCCGCGTTCGTTCTGCTGTGTTCGGGTGGGCCGTGTTAATGTCGAAAACCGTCCGGAACCGCTGAATGAGGTTGGTTAGGTTCAGGGTAGGCAGATCCTCGACGCGTTCGGCGGGCAGGTTCAGCAGCGGAATGCCCGGGCCGCCGGCCGTCGTCTGCAGCTGCCGCCAGCTCAGCCTCGTATAATCAAACGGGGTGCCCTGGTGGAGGGCCAGGATAAACTGGAAAAAAGGATGGAAACGGACCAGGTCCCGCCACTCGGTAAAGGCCTGGTTGATGTCCGCGGTCGTGATGTTCTGCCCTGGGTCGCCCGCCGCAATAAAGTTGTCGATCTCCGGCGGAACCATGGTTCGAACCCTGGCGGGAAAGGACTGGAGCCAGTTCGGTCCGGTGACCATCGGGAGATCGCCCGGGGGGCCGAAAAACGCCTGGATGGCCTGCAGGTTGACATGGCTGCCCTGCGCAATCCGGCAGCCCCGGATATCGATGCGGCTGTTGCGGGTAAAGCGCGTGCGGGCATGGTTGATCTTCGCCCGTAAACCCGCGGCGATAACCCGATTCGCCGCCCGCAGATCGAGCAGCAGCTGGCCGTCGATGGTCATGCGCACGCTGGCCAGGCCGATGTTCCCCAGGGTCAGGCCGGACAGGGCCGTACGAAGGTCCTGTACCTGCTGCAGAGTAGTGGTGGCGGTCGTGTTCCGGATCGGAAGCCCGACGAACCGGCTCTGAAAGTCCGTGAGAATCGTACGGATCGAAGCCCGGACCACGTCTAACTCCGCCGCTGTAGCCACGCTGTCGGGCGGCGCCGTACTTCCCGGCAGCGCTTCGTTGGAATGATCCCAGGTGATGGTGGCATGGTCGAGATACAGCAAATCGAGGTGGCGCCGAAACAGGGTGCGCTGGTCAGCATTCAGGGTGTCGGCCGGCTGATCCAGACCAAATGGCCTCAGAACGGCCGCGTTGCTCGTGCGAAGGTGGTTCAAAGCCTGGTTGGCATGGTCCTGAAACAGGAAGGAAGATACCACGGTGCCCGAAGAGAGGTAGGCAGTCAGCAGCGCCACCAGCCCCTCGGTATCGCTTCTGGCAAAGCCGGCGAGCGGGCCTGCCAGTACCCCCCGGGAGCCGTTGTTAAAGAGCCAGATAAACAGGTTGTTGAAGTCGGCGTGGGTAACGATCCGCATGCAGCGGATGGGCGTTGGTGCCGTCTGCAGCCGGACGAGGATGTCTTCGATCGAATTGATTCCGATCGGGCTTAGGCTAAACGTGTTGTGGAACTCGTTGGCCGAGGCAATGAAGCCGTTGTCACCCGGTAACGGGTTAGCAATAAACGTTGTGTCCGGAATGGATTCAGGTATGCCCACCGGTTGCCGGCCCAGTGGCGAAGTGCCGCCACCAGTGCCTGAACCACCGCCCGGATTGGCGGCAACTCCGGCAATCTGCAGAAAAACGGCGCTGTTGAACAGCATCATCACCCGGTTTGCGAAAGCCATAGGAAAAGGGTTTAGGAAGGCGGTTGATCAGGCTCCTGGGCCGGTTAGGGCCTGATCGGCCCTTCGTTGAACTGGGTAAGAAATTCGCTCGCCGCGCCGGGCTGCTGCAGCAGGGCGGTCCAGGTTTGTCCGTTGAAAAATTCCCGCCGGATCCGTAGCAGCACCTGCTGGCACCCGCGGAGGTTGGTCCTGGGAAAGCGCAGGCGATTGTAAAGGTCGACGATGTCGTTCTGGCTCAGGTTGTTGAATTCCATGTAGATGGAAGGCAGTACCCGCAGGCGCTGGACCGGATCGGCCGGAAGCAGGGTCCAGGGAATCCAGGGCTGGTTGTTCCGCTCGAGGGACATTGCCAGGGTCCGGGGGCGTAACTGGCAGATTCCCAGGCCTTCCTCGCCTTCACTGACCAGGTCATCAAACCGCCCCGCCTCCAGCAGATCGGCGATGTAATCCAGGTGGGCCTCCCGGCGGGCGGGCGGTACGTGCAGGCATTCGGCGTAGGCAATGGACAGCAGCAGCCGGTTTAACCGCCCGTCATCGGTATTGCCGGGCGTGACCTGCTGATCGATCCACAGGCGCAGGTCGTTGATGAGTTCCCGGGTTGTTTCCGGATGCCCGGCGACGGGCGCATTGGCGGTGGTGCTGGTAATCAGGCTTTCCAGTTCGGGGTTAAGCGGAAACACCTGTTGGGTCAGGGATACCGTGCCCAGGGCCTGCCCGCCGCTGTCCCTCGCCTGAACCGAGACCTGAAGCTGACCCTCGGCCGTAGGAGTGAAGCCCTGCTGGCCAATGTCGGACGTCCGCCCATGGGCGGTTCCGTTGAGCGTAAAGGTCCACTGGTAACTGGCCACGCGGCCGGCCAGGGCAGAATCCGTCACGAAGAGTACGTAGGTCTGCGGCCGGGTCACGGCAACGGGGGAGGAAAAGTAGCTCACCAGGGCCAGATTGGCGGTGGTTGCAGCCTGCCCCAGGTCAGAGGCCTGCAGGCCGTCGGGGAGCCGACTTTCCGTTCTGCGGACAGCCATAGTGTTTCGGACTAAGGTTAAAACCAATTTCCGGGGCAGTAAGGCGACTCCCTGTGGCAGTGCCTTAACGACCGTTTTCGGGCGAAAACGAAAGGAAAGAAAGGCTGTCCTGAAACGTAGTGCAGTCTTTGACGAACGGCGAGCGCAGGAGGAGGGCATTGGCCGCCCGGAATCCTTCTGGCTCCTGAATGTGGGTCAATCTTAACAAAGTTTCGATTAACTCACCAACTGGATTTATTATGCGGTAGGAGGCGAAAAAGCGGGAGAAATACTTTGCTTTTCAGGGAGATAGGCCCAAAATGCCTGTACGGGTAAACTGAACCGCTTCGGCAGTTGCCCCGGAAACCGGCTGCCTCGGGAATCTACTTAGGTAATGGCAGCTGGCTCTCCTTCCGGAGCCGCGCACCGGAGAAGCCAGGGAGAAATTAATAGAAGTACAACTCCCGCGGAATCTCCGGGGCCGTTAGCCGCTGCCGCATCCAGTCGGTGCAGGCCTGGCGGGTGTCGTCGGAAAGGTGGCGCAGTTTGATGGTTCCGAAGAGCCGGACTTCACCCTCGACCTTCTTGGCAAAGACGTCACAGGTTTCCACGAAGGGCGACCCTTCCAGCACGCGCTGAACGTAGGCGGGATATACGTTTACTCCGGCGATGGAAACGGCACCGTCGAGGCGGCCCAGCACCCGGAGCTGCCGGTTCGGAAGCCACTCGATCGCATCGGGCAGAACCAGGAACTCAGGGTGGTCGGATCGCCGGACCGAGCGGCCGTCGGGGCCGGGCTCCAGGTAGGGGTACAGGGTAAAGGCGTCCCCGGGGCGCTGGCGGTAGGCGAGTCCCGCCGTTTCGGTAGACCCGTAGATCTCCGTCAGGTCCAGACCGGCCCCGGCCAGTTCGTCGAACAGGGCCGACGGTAGCGGAGCCCCCGAACTGACGCCCCGGCAGCCGTTGGGCAATCGACCGGCCAGCGACCGGTGCACATATTGCCAGTGGAAGGGCGTGCCGATTACCAGCGCGCCCTCACCGAGCGTCAGCGGGTCCAGCCCTTTTCCGCGAACAACCGGAACCTGCCAGAGGGCGGGCAGCAGGACGGTGAACAGAAAACCGTAGATGTGGTGGGACCCGACGAGCGTGACCACCTGGCGGGGCGGGGGCAGAAGTTCAGCCAGCCATTCCGCCTCCCGCCGCAGAAAGGCCAGCGAGTGGGTGATGCGCCGGGGCGTACCGGTGCTGCCGGAGGTGAAAAAAACGAGGGTTTCATTGGTCTCCGCGCGGGCCCGAAGCACCCGCGCCACCCAGTTGTCGAGGATCGCATCGGCCAGCAGGTAATGGTCAGCCGAGGCGTCAAAGAGGCCGAAGAATTCATTGACGTAGGCGGCCAGCTCCATCCGCTGGACCGAATCCAGGCCCCAGTCCTTATCGAGGTGAACCGGCCGCCGGGCGCTTTCCACCAGGTTGCGGTGCTGGCTCCGCAGGATGTGGGCGGCCAGGTCGGTGATGATCCGGCCGACGTTTTCTTCCGTCCAGATCATCGGCTTAATGGGCTGGCAGGTACAGGTCAAAGACGGCGCCTTCGTCGTTGCGGGTGGTGATGCTTCCGCCATGGGCCTGGACGAACTGCTTGACAATGGCCAGGCCCAGGCCGGTGCCGTGGGCTTTATGCCGGGTCACGAAGGGCTCGAACAGGGTTTCGGCGATCTCCGGGGGAATGCCCGAGCCATTGTCCCGAACCTGCAGGCGAATGCCTGAGCTTTCGGCCTGGGCCGAAACCTGAATTTCCGGGTTCGGATGGTTTTTCAGGGCGTCGACGGCATTGTTGAAGAGGTTGAGCAGGACGCGGCCGAGCTTGCTTTCGTCGCCCATCACGCTCAGTTCCGGGTCGATCCGGGCCGTTAGCCGGACGCCCGGGGCCTGGGCCGCCCCCTGGGCCATGCAGCTATCGGCCAGGGCCTTGAGCCGGATCGGCTTTTTGACTACGGACGTTTCCCGCACAAAATCCAGGAAATCATTGACGATCGCCATCGACTGGTCGCCGATTTGATCGAACATATCCAGGTCTTCGTCGGTGACGCCGTTTTCCCGCACCCAGGCGGTGAGCATCTTCAGGCTGCCAATAGGTGACCGCAGGTCGTGCAGAATCATACCGAGCGCCTGCCCGATGGCCGACAGTTTTTCCTTTTGCAGCAGCCGTTCGTACAGCTCCGCGTTCCGGATGGCGATGGTGGCATTCTGGACAAACAGCTTGAGCAGATACAGTTTCTCGGTCTTCAGCTTCTGCCCTTCGCCCAGAAAAGCGAACACGCAGTAAGGGTCCATCCAGGTAAATACGGTTTCGCCCTCCTGCACCACCTCGTACCGGCCCGGTTGGGCGGTCGCCAGTTTATCCAGCACCGGATGAAGGTTAAGATCGGTACCGACCGGCCCGACCGAAAACAGCTTTTCGTACCGGCCCTCGCCCGTAACCTTGCCCAGCAGCGCCACGTCGGTATTGAGGTAGACCACCAGCTGGTCAAGGACATTCTGCAGCAGAATATTCAGGTTATGCTGGGGCGTGATGATGGTGGCAATGACGCCCAGCAGCTTTTCCAGTTCCCGCAGCTGGTGGTAATCCGTAACGGCCTTGGTGGCCATCTGGATGATCTCTTCGTTGGCGTAGGGCTTGCAGTGGTAGCTCACGTTCTGGCCCACCTGGTCAACGATCTCCTCGATGGAGCGGTCGCTGAAGGCGGTCAGAAAAATGATTTCGGCCCTGGCGTCGAACTCCCGGATTTTGTTGGCCGTCTCCAGCCCATCCCAGCCCGGCATGCGCATGTCCAGGAAGATAACGGCATACGGCTCTTCCTGAGCCAGGGCAGCCCGGACCTTTTCCAGGCCTTCCTCGCCGCTCCGGGCTTTATCCACCAGGAAGTCGATGACACGCGGGCTGTTCCCTCGCTGCCTGGGCGTCTCTTCCTCGCTGAGCAGCAGGGAAAGCGCTTCGGCCAGCCGGGGGTCGGTTTGCTTCCGGGGCGCAAGCACTTCCTCGATATTATCCCGGACAAATTCTTCGTCATCAATAATGAGAACCCGCGTATTCATGAACGGTAGGCATTAGTTAGGTGAGTGTAGAAACTGCATCCGGGCCACGGCACCCTGTCCGGGTCCGGGACTCTGAAGCAGCAGGGTACCGCCATGGCTTTCGACAATCTGGCGGCAGTTGGCCAGGCCAAGACCCGTTCCGCCGTTTTTGGTCGAAAAGCCTTTGGAAAAGAGCTGCTCAGCCTGCCCGGGATCGAAGCCGATGCCGGTATCGAGCACGCTCAGGCTGAGGTGCCGGACGTCCCGCTCGAGCAGGATATCGATCCGCCGGGCCGTTTCGGACGGTTGCCGTTCCAGGGCTTCCTGGCTGTTTTTGAGCAGGTTGAGGATGACTTGCATCAGCTTGGTCCGGTCGCCGGGCAGGCGGGCGTTGTCGGTTTTGACCTGCACGGTAACCTTGATGTCGCGCTTTTCAAACGAAGGCAGGAGCATGGTCGTGCAGTCGCCGATGATGGCTCGGAGGTTGACCAGGGGCCGTGGTCCGCTGCTGCCCCGTTCCCGGATGTACTGGCGCTGAATGGCGAGAATTTCCTGGATGTGGGTAATGATGCCGAGTTGCTTCTGGATCGCCTGTTTCAGCTCCTCCTCGTGGGCGGTCAGGCTCGTGATGGTCCCTTCCAGCAGCGTCGTAACGGCGCCGGCCCGTTCGCCGAAGGCCGACTGCAGGGCCGGCTGGTTGCGGTTCAGAAACACCAGCAGGCCTTTGAGATTGGGCAGGTCCTGGGATTCCGACAGGCGCCGGATCTGGGTTACGTGCGAGCCGAAGGCGACAACGGCATTGCCGATATCGTGGAGAATGCCCGAGGCGATTTCAAATTTTCCTTCCTGCACCGCCTTTTCGAGGACGGCCTCCTGGAGCGATCGCTCCTGCCGGTAAACCTCCGTAATGTCGTCGAAGTAGAAGGTGTAGCGGCCGGCTTCGGGGCGGTTGGCGGTAAACCAGAAATGGCGTTGCTCACCGGTGCGGCCCGGCTGGGTCGGCAGCGTAAACCGCCGCTGCTGAAACAGGATACCGGTTGCCGGCATGGGGTTATCGAGGACCTCCCGGAGGTCGGGCGCGACCTGGTCAAAAAGCGCAAACAGGTTGTCGCCCGCCAGCCCGTGCTGCAGGAAAAAAGGCATCAGCAACTGCACGCCTTTGGCGTTAAGCAGACGAACGGCGCCCGCGCTATCGGTTTCCACAATCCCGACCGGCGTCTGGTTGATGATGGCGATCAGTTGCTGAAGGGAGTATTCCATGGGAAAGTGCGCCCGGCCTTAAAGGGTTTTGACCAACAGATACTGGTAGGGGCGGCTGGCGTCCCGGAGCATGCGAAGCCGAACGCGGGTCGGTGTGGTGACCTTGGTGAAGATGTAGTTGATTTCCTCGTCGAGGGAATCCTCCTGGTAGCGGGCCGACACCATGAAGTTATCGGTGCACGGAGCTACCTGGGTAAAGAAGTGTTTGCCGATGGCCTGGTTAGGCTCGACGCCGGTGATTTGGCTTTCTCCCTGGTTGTAGGCCAGCACGATTCCGTCGGGATTCATCCGGACCACTCCGAATTCAAGCGCATCGAGCTGGGCATGCTCCAGATCGTTCAGTTGGGCAAAGGCGTCCGGGGCTGAAAAGGCAAAAGGAGTCATAAGTTTTTCGAGGTTGAGCGAGGCAATCATACGATAATTTTTTCAAAATCCGTGCCAAGGAAAGCCCTTGTTTTACCGGTTCGTAAGCCCCGTTGAACCCGCCGTTAAACCGTTTACGAACCTGAATCCTGAAGGCCGAGAAACCGGCCGACAAACGGCCTCTCTGGTTGCCGGACCGCCGTTTCCTGGGTAACTTGCCCACCCAAATCCTAAACCTTAATATCATGGTATTGACGCGTTACGCTCTCGCCGGTCTGCTGCTGGCGGGTCTGCTCTTCGTTGCCCGGGTCGCGGGTGCTCAGACCTACAATGTGCTGACGGCTCAGGAAAAAAAAGAAGGCTGGAAGCTGCTGTTCAACGGAAAGGATACGGCCGGCTGGCATACCTACGGGGGCAAGGGCGTCGGCTCGGCCTGGCAGATCGAAAACGGTGCCCTCAAGCTGAGTGTGCCCCAGCGGGCCGGCAACAAGGCCCGCAACGGGGGTGACCTGGTGACGGATGCCGTTTTCTCGGGAGATTTCGAGTTTAAGGCCGAGTGGAAGGTGGAGCGATTCACCAATAGCGGCATCTTCTTTTTTGTGCAGGAAGATCCGCAGTACAAGAACATCTACGATACCGGCCTGGAGCTTCAGGTGCTCGATGATGCCATTTACGCGGGCGCTCCCGAGAACGAACACCGGGCGGGCGACTTCTTCAGCGTTTCCAACGCCCGCATCCGGGAGCCGCAGCCCGTGGGTACCTGGAACACCGTCCAATTCATCCTGAAGCAGAATCGCCTGACCGTCCTGCTCAACGGCTTCACCATCCAGGAACATGATCTCAGCAGCGCGGACTGGAAGAAACGCCTGGCCGAGAGCAACCTCAAAGCCGCGCCCATCGCCAAAGGCCGGTACGCCGGCCGCATCGGCCTGCAGGACTGGGGCAGCCAGGTCTGGTTCCGGAATATCAAGATTCGGCCGTTGTAGGGTTGGAGGGCTCGAAAAATCGATCACACCCGCTGGTACCAGCGCAACTCATCCGTCCCGACCCGTTCCGTTTCCGTCAGGCGTCCGCGAAACCGGGGTGCCGCCACGCCCGTACCCAGCACCAGGGGGCTTTGAAAGACCCGGGCTTCGTCCCAGAGGCCTTCCCGGATAAAGCTTTCGAGCAGGGCCGCCCCGCCTTCGACGATCACCGACTGGAGTTTGTTCAGGTACAGATCCCGGAGAAGCTGCTGCACGACCGACTCGCCCGCCGCCAGCGGAATAAAGGTGACGCCCGGGACCGGTTCATCCGTGGGGCGGGGCGCCTGGTGGTACACCCGCGTGGGCTGGCTGCCGTCAAAAAGGTGCATCGAGGCCGGCAGCCGCAGGCTCCGGTCAATGACCAGCCGCACCGGGTCACGGCCCGTCCAGCTCCGGACGTTGAGGCGGGGATTGTCGTGCAAAGCCGTATCTGTCCCGACGAGAATGGCGTCTTCCTGACTCCGCCACTGGTGCACCAGCTGCCGCGCCAGGGTTCCGCTGATTGGGATCGGTTTACGGTCAGCGGGGGCCATGAATCCGTCGGCGCTCTCGGCCCACTTAAGAATGATGTAGGGCCGCTGCTGCTCGATCCAGGTAAAAAAGCGCCGGTTCAGGGCCCGGCCTTCCTCAGCCAGCAGACCGGTTTCGACGGCGATGCCCGCCTCCCGCAGCTTGGCGAGCCCTTTTCCGGCTACCCGCGGATTGGGATCGTCGTTGCAGACCACCACCCGCTTCACCCGCTTCTCCACCAGCAGGTCGGCACAGGGCGGTGTCTTGCCGAAATGCGCGCAGGGCTCCAGCGTAACGTACACCGTCGCTTCCGGCAGCAGCTCGGGCCGGGTGACCGACCGGACGGCGTTCACTTCGGCATGGGCCTCGCCGTAGCGCTGGTGCCAGCCTTCGCCGATAATCCGGCCGTCGTGCACGATGACGCAGCCAACCAGCGGGTTCGGACTGACCGTTCCCCGGCCCAGCCGGGCCAGCTCCAGGGCGCGGGACATGTAAAGGGAGTCAGGTTGCACGAGGTATGACTTTGGGGCGAAGGTACGAAGTTTAAGGATTGAGGGATCGAAGGATTGAAGGATTGAAGGATTGAAGGGTTGGCTTCGCCGGGTCAGACCGGAAGGACTATAGATCAATCCATCAATCCTTCAATCCTTTTTCTCCCAACAATGTACTACATTTGACCACCACTTTCGTGGCGACCACATTCGAAATCCATTACTGGTGCATGACTACGGCCAAGTCGCTGTTTGACGCGTTGGTTGGGCAAATGCAGGGCTATCGCCCCGAAGAAGCCCGGGCCATCATCTTTCTGCTGTTCGAGCATTTTCTGCGGTTCCGCCGCACGGACGTGATTGCCGATAAACCGCTGCCTTCGACCCAGCCCGACTGGGCGGCGCTGCTGGAGCGGCTCAACCGGCACGAACCCGTGCAGCACCTGATCGGTACCACGGAGTTCTGCGGCCTGGGCTTCCAGGTCTCGCCGGCGGTGCTGATTCCCCGTCCGGAAACCGAAGAGCTCGTGCGGCGCATCGTCCGCGACTATGCCGAAGTGGAAAAATCGCTCACGGTACTCGACATCGGGACCGGCAGCGGCTGCATCGCCGTGACGCTGGCCCGGTTTCTCCCGCAGGCTACGGTGGCTGCCTGGGACGTATCGGACGAAGCCATGGACGTAGCCCAGCTGAATGCCCGGGCGCTGCAGGCCGAAGTGCTGTTTGAAAAACGCGACATCCTGAACGTGGGCGAAGAAAGCCGCCGCTTCGATGTCATCGTCAGCAACCCTCCTTACGTAACCTGGTCGGAGGCCGATCAGATGGAGCCGAACGTCCTGCGCTACGAACCCCACCTGGCGCTGTTTGTCGAGGACAACGATCCGCTGCTCTTCTACAAAGCCGTGGCCGACTTCGGAGCCCGGTACCTCAACCTGGGTGGCACCTGCTACGTGGAAATCAACGAACGCTACGGCCCCGAAACCCGCCAGGTCTTCGAAGCCCGCGGCTACGCCAGGGTGCAGGTGTTCAAGGATATTCACGGGAAGGACCGATTTGTGCAAGGATTGAAGGATTGATGGATTGAAGGATTGAAGTAGCCGCATAGGCAGCGTAATCGTCAATCCCTCCATCCCTCAATCCTTCAATCCCTCAATCCTTAATTATGACAACCGATCTAACCTACCATACCAAAATCCGCCAGGTCTTCGACGAAATGGGCAAGGTCGTCGTGGGCCAGCAATCGCTGCTGAACCGGCTGCTGATCGGGCTCTTTACGGGCGGGCATATTCTGCTGGAGGGCGTGCCCGGGCTGGCCAAGACCCTGACCATCAATACGCTGGCTAAAGTCCTGCAGCTGGATTTTCAGCGGATTCAGTTTACGCCGGACCTGTTGCCGGCCGACCTGATTGGAACGATGCTCTTCAACCAGAAGTCCGGGGAATTCGAAGTCAAGCAGGGGCCGGTCTTCGCCAACCTGATCCTGGCCGACGAAATCAACCGCTCGCCGGCGAAGGTGCAGTCGGCGCTGCTGGAAGCCATGCAGGAAAAGCAGGTGACCATCGGCGACGAGACGTTTATTCTTGACCGGCCGTTTCTGGTGCTGGCTACCCAGAACCCGGTCGAGCAGGAGGGAACCTACCCGCTGCCGGAAGCCCAGGTCGACCGGTTCATGATGAAGGTCTTTGTGGGGTATCTCACGAAGGAAGACGAACTGGAGGTCATGCGCCGGATAGCCAACATGAACTTCGACTACGAGGTACGGCCCATTCTGGGGCGGGAGGAGATTTTTGCCATTAAGGACGAAATCAACAAAATCACCATTTCGGAAACCCTCGAGCGTTACATCATCGAGCTGGTGTTTGCCACGCGCCGTCCGCTGGATTACGCCCTGCGCGACGAAGCCCGCTACATCCAGTACGGCGTTTCGCCCCGGGCCAGCATCCACCTCAACCGCGCCGCCAAAGCCCTGGCTTATTTCGACCAGCGGGATTACGTACTGCCGGAAGACATTAAGGAAGTGGCTCTGGACGTCTTCAACCACCGTATTCACCTGAACTACGAAGCCGAAGCCGACGGCATGACTACCTCCCAGATCGTCGATTCAATCCTGCGGAAGGTGGCCATTGGCCGCTGATCAGCGGACGATCGCCAGCTTGCCAGCCAGGCCCTCGGTGCCGTCGGGTCTGATAGCGATGATAAAGTAGACGCCCGTTTCGGGCGCGCGGCCGCGGTAATCCCGAAGGTTCCAGGTGGCCCGGCCGCCCTGGGAGCGGGTTTCGTACACCAGCTGGCCCGCCGCATCCAGAATCTTCACGACCGACTGGTCGACCAGGCCGTCAATGGTCACCGGCCCACCGTATTCCGGCCGGATGGGGTTGGGATAGACCGTGATGCCCTGCAGGGCGCCAACCGGTTCCGTGGCCGTACCGCGGTAGGAAACCAGCCCGCCCGTGGTGGCCACAAACACGTCGCCCCGGAGCGGTTCGACGGCCAGAGCCTCGATCGTGTTACCCGGCAGCGGACTGTTCCCGGTCGTAAACTGCTCCAGAATCTCCGTTCCCTCGGGATTGACCAGGTACAGCCCGTTGCGCGTCCCGAGCCATTTGCGGTTGGCGCCGTCGACGGCAATGGCCGTGACCGCCTCGCCCGCCAGAAGCCGCCGCTGGCCGACGACGGGCAGGTAGGCGTTGACCGGGCCGGAGAGGACGCCGGTTGGATTGTCGAAAACCGCCACGCCGTTGTTGGTCCCCACCCAAATGCTCCCGAACCGATCCTTCGTCAGCGCCCGTACCGTGTTGTCGGGCAGATTTCCTTCGTTGGCCTGGGCGTAAAGGAGGCGGCTCCGCCCGTTGGCAGGATCGTAGACGAGGATACCCCCTCCGGCCAGCGGACTAAGCCGCAGCCAGAGTTTACCGGCCTCGTCGAGGATGACCTCGACGCCTTCCGGCCGGGCGGGGGAAAACGATTGAACCGGGCCGGTACTCCCGCGGCGATGCAGCGAGTTCTGCCCAAAACCGAACCGGGGGGTGGTCATCCAGAGATCACCGGTCGGGGAGGCCGCCAGGCTGCTGATGTCCAGGGGCGTGGAGAGGGGAACGTTGGTCGGCAGGCCTTCCTCCGGGACGACCCAGAGCCCGCCGCCGTAGCTGGCGGCGTAGAGGCGGCGCTCGACCGGATGGTAGGCCGCCGCCCCGAAGTTAAGCGGTAGCGTGGGCTGGTCGTAGGTGATCCACCGGCCGTCGCGGTAGCGATCGAAACCACGGCGACGATTCAGCGGCTGGAGCCCGTCCTCGGCACCGCCCGGCAAGGCCAGCACCTGTCCGCCGATGGCGTAGAGCCGCTGGAAACGGTCGGAGGCAGGACCGTCGGGAAGGATGGGCGTCAGCTGGTTTCCGTCGACCTGAAGCAGGCCACTCAGGGAGTCGGCGATCCAGAGCGTGGTGCCGGTCCGGGTCAGATCGAGCGGTCGGCCCAACAGCGGACTATTGACGGTCTGGTTGGGAAGCTGAATCAGGCCGGAAGCGGCCAGGGCAAAGGTGGACTCGAGCGGCAGCACATCCGATGCCTGGGCGATCTGCACCCAGCTGCCCGCCCGGCGCTCCAGCACGCCCGCGCTGCCGGTTCCCACCAGGAGTCGCCCATCGGCGACCACAACCGAACGCGGGAGCGCGCTGCCCGGCAGCGGCAGGAGCCGCCAGCTACCGAAAAAGGCCAGGTTAACCGTTGGGGCCTGTCGCGCGGCCAGCAAACCGGCGGAAGTCGCCGCGTAGAGCGAATCGGCCGTAGCCGCAAGGCTGTAGACCGCCGCCGGGGCTCCGTTGGGGCCGAGATTGCGGTAACTATCCCGAATTTCGGCTTGGAGCAGATCGAGGACGACGATGCCGAAATCCGTAGCCAGGAACGCCTGGTCGCCGAGGCGGGTAATGCCGTTGATGCGTTTGCTGCCGGGGATCTGGCTGGCGTCCCGAATCAGGGTAAGGCGTTTGAGCGCGCCGGGTTCGCCCTGGGCATCGACGGACAGAAACTCGACCGTACCGCTGCGGTAGGTGATCAGGAGCTGCCGGCGGTCGGGGAGGTAGCGCAGCCGCGTGACGCCCGTTTCGGAAAAGCCGTCCGACGGGCTCAGGCGTGTCACGGCCCTGTCCGCCAGATCGAGGTAGAAAAAGCCGTTTTCGCTGGCGCTGTAAATTTTACTTTCCACGGCGGCTACCGTCCGGGCGGAACGGTAGCTGAAATGGGTTTGCCAGGTGCCGGTTTGAGCACAGGTGGAATGAAAAAGGAAGAATGAACAATGAAGCATGGCCAGCCAGGTCCACGGCTGGACGCAGAAAGGCTTAGTGGGAGCCAGACTTTTCATGATCTTCGTAGACCCATTCTTTGCCGGAACTGGCCTGCTCACCGAGCCGGAAACAGCGGCGGCAGCGGGCCTCGTAGCTATCGGTTTCGCCGAGCAACACTTTCTCCCGCGAAGGAACCAGCCGGTAGGAGTAATTGGCCAGATCGCCGCAGACGACGCAGATGGCATGGACTTTGGTAACGTATTCGGCAATAGCCATCAGTTGCGGCATACAACCGAACGGTTTCCCTTCAAAATCCATGTCCAATCCTGCCACAATCACCCGCTTGCCCGTGTTGGCGAGTTGGTTACAGACTTCGAGTATCTCCTTATCGTCGAAAAACTGGGCCTCGTCAATGCCCACCACCTCACTGTCGGCCGCCAGCGCTAGAATGTCGCGGGCGGACTGTACCGGAATGGACTGGATGGCGGTGGAATCGTGGGAGACAATGTTCTGCTCATGGTACCGGGTGTCAAGGGCCGGCTTGGCGATGCAGACCTTGAGCTTGGCAATGAAGGCCCGGTTCAGCCGTCGGATCAGCTCTTCGGTTTTACCCGAGAACATCGAGCCACAAATCACCTCAATCCAACCCGTCCGCAGATGGGGCGGCTCCCGCCGTCGGCTCGGTTCAATAAACATAGGTAGAAATTATTCAGTCAGTTACTAGTTTCGCGCTGGGTTACGTTAGTATGTCAGGGGATCCGTTTACCGGGTTTACTAAGTTTTGGGACATATCCTTACCTTGCTCACCTGAATCCGCCCGAAAGGTATATCTTTACAAAGCAACGCGTTTTTGCCATGTCGAACAAGTTCAATTCATCCTCCCTGGCCGAATACAGCAAATCCTACGCCCGCCGGCTGGTCGGTGATTATTTTGCCAATCACACCTTCATTTCCGGGGCCGATCTGCTTAAGCTTTCACCCGTTGGCCAGGTGAACCTGTTCACCCTCAATAGTTTATTTGATAAGTGGCGGGCAGAGACCGACCGCCTTCGGAGCCCTTATTTCGACTTTGAACATCCCGAAGTCCGGCAGGCCCTGCAGGTGTTCATGAACACCGTCTCGCAGCATATCGCCATCCGCCGCGAGCATGTCGAACCGCTGATCAACGAGGCCACCAAGAAGACACTCGTGCTGCTGTTCGACCCCCGGCATTTTTTCGACGAGGCGCTGCGCAACCAGCCGGATTTCATGTTGACGGCTGATGCCGCCCGGCAGCTGACGCGCTACACGCAGATCAATAAATTTGTGCCGGCGGCCATTGAGGAGCGCATGAAAGGCAAGGAGGTTACCTACGTAAACCAGGCGCTGAACTGGCTGGACGAAATCCTGACCCAGCGGGCGCGGGAACTGGAAAAACCCGACACCTACCTGGCGCTGTTCTCCGAAAAAGTGCTGCTGGACCCGGCCGTGCTGCTGCGGAAAACCCTGCCCGACCTGCTGCACACGCCCGCAGCCGCGCCCGCTCCGAACCGCTCGTTTTTCGAAGCGGACATGGAAATGGCTCCCGTTGCTAGTCCGGCGCCTACCGCCGCTTCGGTTACCGCCGAGGCCGGACCCGCTACCCAGTCTTCGGCCGGCGGTGGCCCCCTGTTCCTGGATGATTCGCGCCATATTGAACCGGCCGCGCCTTCCATGCAGCCCAGCCAGGCATCGGTGCGCATCGACTCGACCCACCACACGCCTGAGGTGCCGACGACCGAGGATTCGGAGGAACCCAGCGGTCCGCCGACGGTGGGCGAAGCCTTCTACCGCGCGCCCATCGAAAGCATCGCCAAGAGCATTTCGCTGAACCAGAAGTTCATGTTCATCAACCAGCTCTTCAACGGGAATGCCGGCGCCTACAACCAGGCCATCGACGAACTCGACCGGGCGACCAGCTACGAGCAAGCCCGCGACCTGATTTCCTACCGCTACGCTGCCCAGTACCTTTGGGACATGAGCAGCGATGAAGTAGCCACGCTGATTGACATCCTGAAGCGGCGGTTTGCGGTATAATTACCCCGATCCCTTCGGGCCGCGTCTGCGTCTAAGCAGACAGAATGGTCCGATTCCTATACAAGCGCTGTCTCCTCCTTCTCGCCCTGCTCGGTCCTCCGGGCGGGGCGGTCCATGCCCAGCCGACGCCGGCCCGCGAAGCCGAGCTGCAGCGGCTGATTGAGGACTTGTTTCCGGGAAAAGTCGAGGGGTTTGATTTCCAGGCGGTTTACGACAACCTGTACCAGCTCTACGCCGAACCCCTGGATCTTAACCGGGCTACCCCCGACGAGCTGGCCGCTACCCAATTGCTCAGCCCGGCGCAGCTAACGGCCTTCTTTCGCCACCGCGACGACCTGGGGCCCCTGCTTTCCCTCTATGAACTCCAGGCGATTCCCGGCTTTGACCTGGCGACCATCCGTCGGCTGCTGCCGTTTGTGACCCTCGACGAAACCGGCCGAAAGGGCTGGTTCCGGAATCCGACGGACCATTCGCTGGTGCTGCGCGCCGAGCGGGTGCTGGAACAGCAGCGGGGCTTTTCTCCGGCCATACCCGACCGCAACGGGCGCCTGCCCCGCCGCTACGAAGGCGACCCCACGCAATGGTACCTGCGCTACCGCTACAGCCGTGCCCGGCAGTACAGTTTTGGCCTGACGCTGGAGCAGGATCCCGGCGAGCCCTTCCGCTGGGAGCCCGGCCAGCATTATTACGGCGTAAACTACCTTTCCTTCCACGCTTCGGTACAGAATCGGGGCCGGTGGCGAAACGTTACGGTCGGTGATTTTCAGGCCCAGGCCGGGCAGGGACTGGTGCTGGCCGGGGGCTTTTTCCTGGGAAAAGGGGCCGAAACGGTTGCTTCGGTACGGCGCCCGACCCTGGGTACGCGGCCTTACACCGCCCTGACCGAGTACGGGTTCCTCCGCGGACTGACGGCGACTTACGCCCTGAGTCCGCAACTGGACCTGACGCTGCTGGCGGCCCGCAACCGCCGCGATGCCAATGTCGTCGCCGGGCGGAATGGAGAGCCTGACCGGGTCAGCTCCCTGCAGACCTCCGGCCTGCACCGGACGCCCGCCGAACTGGAAGACCGGGCCAGCCTCGGCGAAGGGAACCTGGGCCTGATGTTGCACTACCGCCCCGACCGCCGCCTGGAACTGGGGCTGACGGCCCTGCAAACTTCCTTCGACAAAGTGTACCAGCGCCGGAACCAGGCCTACAACCAGTACGAATTTTACGGAGACCGCAACCGGGTGATCGGCCTGCACGGTAACTACCGGTACCGCAACCTGAACCTCTTCGGCGAACTGGCCCACAGCAGCGGTTCCCTGACCCATAGCGGCGGCTGGGGCGCCGTGGGCGGGGCGCTGGCCAGCCTGACCAAGCAGCTGGATGTAACCCTCGTCGGGCGGCATTACGCGCCCAACTTTCACAGTTTTTACGCCAATGCCTTCGGGGAGGGAAGCCGGACGATCAACGAGCAGGGCGTCTACCTGGGCGTGCGCTACGTGCTCTACCGCCGGCTGACGGTGGGCGCCTATGCTGACCGGTTCCGCTTTCCCTGGCTGCGCTACCTGGTTGATAAACCCTCGGCCGGGCGCGATTACCTGCTTCAGACAACCTGGACACCCACCCGCCAACTGAGCCTGCAGGCGGTCTGGCACGCGGAACAAAAGGAGCGGAACCTGCCCCGGGTCCGGCCCGTGCAGGTGGTGCAAACCACGCGGCGTTCGCTGATGCTGAACCTGAGTTACGCGCCCAACCGGATCTGGAGTATCAGGACGCGGGTGCAGCGGACGAGTTTTGGCTCCGCAGGACAAGGCCGGGCGGGCGGCTGGACCGTAGCGCAGGACGCCAGTGTGGACCTGGGGCGGCTGTCGCTCAGTGGTCGGCTGGCCTGGTTTGCCACCGACGACTGGGATAGTCGCGTCTACGTTTATGAGCGGGACGTACCGTACGCCTTTTCCATTCCGGCCTACCATAACCAGGGGCTGCGGAATTACCTGCTGCTCCGGTATACCTTCGGGCGGCGGATGGACCTCTGGCTCCGCTGGTCGCGGACGCAGTACCGGGACCGGACTACCGTTGGCTCCGACCTGGATACCATCGATGGGCCGCGGAAAAGTGAAGTCAAAGCGCAGCTGCGCTTCCGGCTGTGAGGCGGCTAGCGGGTCGACAACACCTCCGCCGGATATTTGACTCGAATGCCGACGGCAACGACATCGGACAAAACCAGGCTTTTATTTCCCAGCCCGAAATCCAGGCGGTTCAACTGAAAATTACCCGCAAATTCGTTGGCTTTGGAGACGGTAAATGGAAACGTGACGGGCTTTTCGACGCCTTTGATACGGAGCAGAAACGTGCCTTCGTAGCGGCCGGGACCCGTAGCCCGGATGCGCTGAGAACGCAGGCTGATCCGCGGGTGCTGCTCCGCGTGAAAATAATCGGGTTTCTGCAGGTGCTTGTCGCGCAGGGCGATGCCGGTCTTTATGGTACTGACGGCCACGGACGCTTCGATCTGAGCTTCTTCCGGATGCTGGGGATCGAAGCGAACCGTACTTTCAAAGCCTTCGAGCGTGCCGTTGACGGTAATGCCGGCGTTGCGGATCTGAAACGTAATCGCCGCTTCGGGCGGTGGTACCTGACCCAGGATTTGTAGGGACAGTAGCAGGAGCAGTTCGGCGATCAGGTGGCTCATAGGGTTTTCAGGTAAGCCAGCAGGGCCTGGCGGTCGGGGGCGGATAATTCCAGCCCGAATTCGTGGCCGCGCACCGGCCGGTGGGTGACGCCCGCGCCTTTGAAGCCGGTTGGTAGGTAATCGTCGCGCAGCCTTCGCGGGTCGAGCAGGTCTTCCAGCCGGGCCAGCGAACCATCGTGCAGGAACGGTCCGCGGTACCAGAGGCCTTTCAGCGACGGAACTTTGTAATAACCGGTTCCGCGGCGGGTTTTTAGGGCGTAACCGGGATCGGTTCCGACCGAAATATCAAACACGTCGTATTTCTGGCGGTGCTCCTCTGGCACCTCAAAGCCGTCGGCCGGTGTGAGCATGTTGTTGGTAAACAGCGGGGGCGTATGGCAGCTGACGCAGCCCTGCTCGGCAAAGATCCGCTCGCCCCGTTTGCTGAGCGCGCTGGGTTTGTGCGGGTTAACGGGAGGCTTCAGCGAATAGACATACTTGGCCAGGGCAAAGAGCTGGGCTTCGCTGTGGCGGTCGTAGGTGCCCACGAACGGACTTTTTCCCACCTCGGGCCGCGTTTTCTGGTCGCGGGCGACCGGTACGTACCCGTCGTAATCACTGAGGAAGTCCAGGGCCTGGTTAAGGGCAATGTAACGCATCATGTCGCCAATATTCCGGTGACGATTCAGTCCGCCATGGTCCAGATAAGTCCGTTCCCGGACGCCAATGAGGTCGGGTACCGAAGGCGGAAAGACGATGCTGGTGCCCTGGCGGCCCATGGTACCGGCCAGCACCGCGGCAAAGGCCGCCACGATTTCGTCCCGCGTGGCCCGGGCCAGCTGGCTGTTGGGATCGTCCTTTACCCAGGGGGCGGCGAAGAGCACCCGCGGCAGAAACTGGGCGTCCTGATCAGTGACGCCGGGCTTTTGCAGGATGTAGGCGGTCGCCAGGTCACCCGGAAAGTTACCCTGGGCCCCTTTCAGGACCGCCCCGTCGGGCATCAGGCGCGTATGGTACATGGCGCAGGACAGATTCCCGACCAGCACCTTGCCTTTTTCCGCAATCACGTAGCGGGTGTAGGGCATGATACCGTCCTTAGTCAGGGGCATGTTGGTATAGTCGAAAAAGGCCGGGTCGCGGACATCGGCCGTGTTGACGATGGCACCCTGGGTATCGATGGGATAATCGAAAAGCAGTTCACCGGCCCGGATCCAGTCGGCCTCCGTGCGGAGCTTCGCCGGGTCAAAAGCCACTTTGGGCTCCTGCTGCTGCAACCATTCCCAGTATCCTTTGGGCTCCCGGCCCGGCGCGTAAACGGGGTAGGTCTGGTAGATGACCCGCTCCGGCAGTTTGTAATAATAGTCGGGAGAAACGTGGCGGGGAGAGGCCTTGGCCGTAGCCAGCGGCAGCTCGAAGGTAGCCAGGGCTGCGCTGTCCCAGGTGCGGGGAATGGACGGCGTATAGCGCGGGACAGGCCCGCGGCCCGGCCCTTCCGGAGGCCGGATGGCCGTTCCCGCCAGCCATCCGGCAATCGACAGGCTCAGGGTGTAGAGAAAAAGGCGCATGAAGTAAAAGGTTAAGGGTCAGGGTAATTTACACCTTTTTACGCCTGCGCCAAATGAGGCTTCCGAACCGGCCGGATAAAAAAGCGGCGGACGATACGCCCGCCGCCCTTTCCGGAAGAAAAAACTTAATTGGCTTTGCGAATGTACTTTTCCTCGACCCGGACCGCGATGGCGCTGACGGCCGCTACCCCGAAGAAGCCCACGGCCTTCGGCCCGCTGGTGTTCAGGTTGCGGATGTTGGTCGGCACGTTGGTCGGCGGCGTGGCGAAAAGCCCGGCATTATTGACCTGGGTCGCCAGCTGCTGGAAAAAGAAAAAAGCTTCCGGCATGATCGACCAGAGTTCCACCCGGACCGAATCGTTGAGCTGGTACAGCTTTTCAATATTGGCACTCTGCCGGATCGGGCGGATGAACAGTAAGCCGTCCGTGTTGGCCGCTCCGTTGAAGCCGCCGTCCAGGGAGGTGATAATGCTCTGCGGTCGTACATCCCGCTTGCCGTTGTGGTAGGTACGGATCCAGTAGTAGTCGCGGGCGCCGGGCAGGTCGGTGGCGTAGAATTCAGCCTCGTAGCCTTCTTCCTGGGAAACGGGCGTGAGCTTGCGTTTCACAAAGGTGATGGAATCGATGGCCGGAACGCGCCGCATTTCCGAAATCGAGCCATACTGCTGGCCGCCATAGCGAATGCTGAGGGCGTACCGTCGTCCGATCCGGCCGAAGGTATCGCCTTTGGCGGGCAGGTAGGTGTAATTGCCATCGCCGCGGGCATCCTGAAAAGCGTAGGTTTTCCCCTTATCGTCGGTCACCGTCACCGTAGCCCCTGTGGCCGGCGGCGGTACGGTCCCGCCGAAGTACGGAGCCGTTTGCGTAAGGCGAATCGTCTGCGGACCGGGCTGATCCGTCAGCCAGGCATCCACCGCCAGCTGCGTAGTTCCCTGGTCCAGGTTAATGTCAATCACATCCTCACAGGCCCCAAGCGCGAGGGCAAGGAGGACAAGGATGAAGGATTGATGGAATGATGTATGAGGTTTGAACCGTTCTGGTTTCATGGCAAATCGCTTTAATTAACTGAGTCATTCTGTCCCGCTACCCTGCTACCGCCCCCTCTCTTGTCTTTAATCCTTTGTCTTTTCTCTATTGTCTCGCTTCTCACTTCAAAACTTGAAATTGTACGTCACCGACGGAATCACACTCCCAAAGATCGAGTAGCGTACGGCCTCGGCGACCGGGACCTGCACCGTCTCGTTGTTGACCGTTAGGGTGCGCGGGGTTTCGTTTTGGCGGAAGAAGACCGAAAAGGCGTTGCGGCGGGCGTAGACGTTGTAGACCGAGAAAACCCAGCTATCCTCCTTTTTCTTGCCCGGCCGCTGGCGCCCTTTCAGGGTGGCGGAGAAGTCGAGGCGGTGGTAAGGCGGAATCCGGTAGTTGTTGCGAGCTTCGTCGGGGTTATGCGGCACCCAGATGCCCTGAATCAGGTACCCCGTCGAGGGGAAGGTGCCCGGCGTCCCGCTGCTGAGGGAGAAGGTGGCCGAAAAATTCCAGCGTTTGGTCAGATCGTAGAGCAGGACGGTATTGAGCACGTGCCGCCGGTCGAAGCGGGTCGGGTACCAGCGGTCGTTGTTAATGCCTTCCACCTGCCGTTCGGTCTTTGCCAGCGTGTAGCTGATCCAGCCCGTCAAATCGCCTTTGTTTTTCTTAAGGTAAAACTCGGCCCCGTAGGCGCGGCCTTTGCCGTTGAGCAGATCGCCTTCGATGAATTTGTTGAGCAGCAGGTCGGCCCCGTCGATGTAATCAATCTGGTTCTGGAGCCATTTGTAATAGACCTCCACGGACGCTTCGTACTCGGTCCCGGTTTTCCCCAGATTCCGGAAATACCCGCCCGCCACCTGGTCGGCGATCTGGGGTTTTATGTTGTTGGTGGATGGCGTCCAGACGTCGAGGGGCGTCGAGGCCGTCGTGTTCGACACCAGGTGGATATACTGCGCCAGCCGGTTATAGCTCACCTTCAGCGAACTCAGGTCCGACAGTTCGTATTTGGCTGAAAAGCGTGGCTCCCAGTTGCCGTAGGTTTTGATGGGGTCGAAGGAATCGTACTTACGCGTCGCGTTCAGGATCGGCAGGCGCCGCTGACCGGCCGGTACGTTCGTCTCGAAGGTGTAAGCTTCGCCCGGACCGCGGAACTGGTAGAGCGAGTAGCGCAGGCCGTACTGGAGCTGCAGACGCCGGGATACCTGCTGCTCGTTGCCGAGGTAGAGCGCGTTTTCCAGGGCGTATTTCCGTTCCAGGCCAAAACTGCGCACGACACCGCCGGTGGCTGCCGTGGCCGTACCCGGTTCGAAGGTGTACAGAATCGCCTGCCCGCCGAAGGTCAGGGTGTTGTTCTTGAGGTAATAGGTGAAGTCCGGTTTGACGCTGTAGTTGATGATTCGGGACTTCCAGCGGAAATAATCCTGTTTTTCCTTCCGCTTCAGGTCTGAATCCAGCAGGTAGTCGTAATTGCTGTAAAAGGCGGTCGTGTTCAGGAACAGCCGGTTGTTGAAGACGTGGTTCCAGCGCAGGCTGGTGGTCGTATTGCCCCAGTTGAACCCGAAATCCGCCCCGAACACGTCGCGGCCGAGGTAACCCGAGAGGAAAAGCGTGTTCTTGTCGTCAATTCGGTAATTCGCCTTGGCCGTCAGGTCGTAGAAGTAAAAGCGTGAGCCCCGCAGATCGCCGCGCAGGAAGGGCTTGGCCAGCACATCGGCATAGGAACGCCGTCCGGCGATGATGAACGAGCCCCGGGCCGGGCGGTCTTTTCCGCCGAAAAGCGGCCGCTCGTAGGTAAGGCGGCTGAAGATCGCCCCGATGCCGCCGTTGATTTCGGGCTTTTTGGCGTTGCCTTCCTTCATCCGCACGTCCAGAATCGACGAAATCCGCCCGCCGTAGAGCGAGGGAATGCCGCCCTTGATGAGCTTCACATCCTTGACGGCGTCGGGGTTAAAGACCGAGAAAAAGCCGAAGAGGTGGGCCGAGTTGTAGACCGGCGCCTCGTCGAGTAGCACCAGGTTCTGGTCGATATTGCCGCCCCGGACGTTGAAGCCCGTCGCGCCTTCGCCCACCGTCGAGACGCCTGGCAGGAGCTGGATGCTGCGGATGACGTCGACCTCGCCCAACAGGGCCGGAATGCGCTGGATGGTGCGCATGTCGATCTTATTGACGCTCATCTCGATATTTTTGACGTTATCGTCCTCGCGCTGGGTCGAGACGACCACCTCGGCCAGCTGGCGGCCTTCTTCACTAAGCTCGGTATCGAGGCGAATGTCCTGGCTGCCGATCGTGACGGAGCGGGTGAGTTTTTCAAAGCCGACGTAGGTGAAAACCAGGGTATAGGTGCCGGAGGGGAGGGTGAGGGAGTAGAACCCGTAATTGTTGGTGACGGCCCCGGTGGCTAGTTCGCGGACGTAAACCGAAACGCCGATCAGCCCTTCCCCGTTGGCGGCGTCCTTGACGTAGCCGCTGACCGTGCGTTTGTCCTGGGCCAGCGCCGCCGTACAGGCCAGCAGACACAGCAGCCCGATTCGTAACAGGTATTTCATAAACAGTAAGGTGGTTAGGTATGGAACCACCCGGAGGGTTGTTTGTTCGATGAGGCTAAAGGTCGGTCATGCCGCTTTGCCCCGACTTAAAAAAGTGATAAGCTGTCTTACCGCAGGCTAAGCGGAAGCGGCTTACAATCAGGACCGGATGACTTCCGGTTTCGTTGCAAGTCCAGCCGGGAATGCTTATATTTCTTCCCTGTTGTGCTGTGTTGATTCGGTATGAAACATTGGATTGGGCTGTGGCTGTTTTGCCTGCCTTTATGGGCCTCCGCCCAGACGCTGACCCCCGAGCAGGCCCGTGAGGACTTCCGGTACCTGTAGAAAAAACTGGATGGGCTGTACCCGGGAGTTGGGTACTATCTGCCGGAGGCTGCCTACGAAAAATTATATGATTCGCTTAGCCGTCGGATTACCGGGCCGGTCGACTACCTGGGGTTCTACCGGGAGACGGCTACGCCTTTCGTATCGGCGCTGAAAGACGGCCATCTGTCGGTATACCACCGGAAAAATTACGCGACCAAGACCTTCCGTTCGCTTCCCTTTGACCTGCGGCAGGCGGGAAATTCGTATTATCTGCTGGGAAATTATTCGCCCGATACGAGCCTGAAACGCGGGGCCGAACTGCTGAAGCTTAACGGTCGCCCGCTGGCCGACGTCCACCGGGAGCTGATGGAATACCAGCGGCTGGGTTCGGACGGCGACAATGAGACGGGGCGGCGGACCTGGAGCCAGTTGTATTTCAGCACGTACTACGCCCGCTGGTTCGGCGCCTGTGATTCCGTCCGGCTAGAGTATCGCCTGCCGGGCGACAGCCTCATTCGTCAGACCTGCCTGCCCTGCCTTACCGTAGCCCAGAAAAATCAGTATGCCGCCAAACGGTACCGGGGTGAAGCCAAATCGGCCCTGGGCCACCTGAAGCTGCGCGTCATCGACAGCCTGCCGCAGACCGCCATCCTGCGGGTTGAAACCTTCTCCAACGCGGGCAAGGATCTGTTTGGGCTACAATACCAACGCAAGCTGCGCAAAGCCTTTACCGAAATCAAAGCTAAAAACACCCAGAACCTGATCGTCGACCTCCGCTCCAACGGTGGCGGGCGGGTGCTGAACGCGGCGCGGCTGCTGCGGTATTGGGTACCCGAGCCCTTTCACGTCATGAAGCCCGGCGAGATGAAGCGCGGGGCCCGCTCGGTCCTGGTGCAGCGCTGGAATCCCTTTGCCTGGGCGCTGTTTTCGGTTTTTTACAAACGCCATCCGTCCGGGGGCTTTGTGGAGCGCCGCCAGGGACGTCCGTACCGGCCCGAGCGCGAGCTGGCCTACCGCGGAAACCTGTATTTCCTGATGAACGGGGCATCCTATTCCGCCACAACCTCCGTGCTGGTCCACACCCTGAATGCCGGGCTCGGCACCTTCGTCGGGGAGGCCACCGGCGGGGCCTACTGGGGTGATTTTGCGGGGCAGTTCCAGTCGATTACCCTGCCTCATTCCCGGATGCAGGTGCGCGTACCGCTGAAAATCCTGACCCATTCCGTCGACCCGAAACGGGCCAATGGCTTTACCGTCGAGCCCGATTTCCAGGTCGACCGTACGCCCGAGGACGTCCAGAAAGCCAGGGACCACGCCCTGCTGCATACTCTGAAGCTGATCCGGCAGGGTACCCTGGCCGAGCGGGCAACGCAGCGGTCGGTGGCGACCAAGTAAGCCTGCTCTCCGGGACATCCCGGCTAGTCCGTCAGTTCGGGCTTCGTCAATAGCCCTGCTACCAGCAAATCGGCCGTGGTCTCGTTGCTGGCCATGGCGATGTTGTACAGCACGCCGATGCGGAGCAGCGCCTTCACGTCGGGGTCATGCGGCTGGGCGGCCATGGGATCCCAGAAAAAAATCAGCATATCGACCTGCTCCTCGGCGATGAGGGCGCCCATCTGCTGGTCGCCGCCTTTGGGCCCGCTGAGCAGCTTCCGGACCGGCGTCCCCAGCGCTTCCTCTACCTGGGTGCCGGTGGTTCCGGTGGCCATCAGTTCGTGATGGACCAGTACTTCCCGGTGCCTTTTGACCCAGTTCAGCAGCAGTTCTTTCCGGCCATCGTGGGCGATCAGGGCAATGCGTTTGCGGGGGATTTCGGTTGGATGCATGATGGATAATGAAGAATGAATAATTAAGAATTAATAATTGGAGCTTGGGTGATGATGTAATCCACCAGGCAGCGCTTTGTTCATTATTCATTTTTCATTATTCATTAAAAAGCCAATTTCAGGCTCGCCCGGTGGGGAATCGGTGGGCTTAGCCCGGGCCAGGAAGAAGGTGTGCACCGCGATGGAAGGGGAAGGTTGCCCCGGCAAATTTGTTAACTTTGAGAAAACAAAACCAAGGTATGTCTATCACGTTGGATCCAGCACTTGAGCGAACCGCGCATGCCCTGGGTTACCAAAGCGCCGTTGATTTTGCCCGCATCGAGCTTGGCCATCAGGCAGCCCAGAAAGTAGCTTATTTCCAAAGTCGCGTAGACCTGTACGAACAGAAGTATGGCATGTCGCTGGAGACCTTCCTGCAACGCGTTTCGGATCGGGAGGATAAAGACCTGAAACGATTTGGGGTATTCGAAAAGGAAGACGATGTGCTGGATTGGGAAGATAGTCTTCATTCGCTTCGTTTTTACCAGGAACAACTCGACCTGTTGACCCATGGAGGCGCAGCTCGCTGATTACGGAGCCTATATTCGGTCCAAAACCTATCGTGAGTATAGCATCCCCGGCGACCGCCGTACGATCCGTTTGGCCCTTACTTTCCGCGATGGTTCACGCCTGACCGCCTACGAATCGGCGTTTTTGATACCGGGCGAATCAAGTACAGTTACCACTGGATGGACGAACAGAATGATGTTCTAATTCGCTGGGACAATGCTCACGAAGTGCCAGGCATCGATACCTCGCCCCACCACCAACACATCGGCTCCGAAACCAACATCCAGCCTTCCGAGCCGATGACGCTGGAGAAGGTGCTGGATATTATCTGCAGGCAACTGGAGAGGAGTGGGGAATAGACATTAGACAAAAGATAAAAGACAATAGACATTAGAGCTTTGCCGGGGATAGTGAGCTGGCGAAGCTCTAATGTCTATTGTCTCATGTCTATTGTCTTTTCCTCACGCCAAAGCCAGCGTATAAAGCCAGTACCGTTTCCCCAGCCGGGGTTCGATTTCCCGCAGAATGGTAAAGCCCAGGCGTTCGTAGAGGTGGCGGGCGGCGGGCATCATTTCGGAGGTATGCAGGGCAATCGTCCGCGCCTGCCGGAGAATAGCCAGCTCAATGCATTTTTCCGTGAGCTGCCGGCCGATGCCCCGCCCGCTACAGGCCGGATGAACCGACACAAACCGGATATAACACCAGTCGGCCTGGTAGATCTCTGTCGGATTACCGCTGGGAATCAGAAAAGCCATGCCGACAATCGAGCCATCACCCGCTTCGCAGACCACACCCTCGCCCTGTTCCAGTAAGGCGGCGTACGTTTCCGTCCGATCTAAGTTCGCGAACAGCTTCGCCCAGTTTTCCGACGTTAACTCCTGTTGATAAGGCTCCCAGGCCGCTAAGCCCAGGAGGCGCAGCTGGTCAAGATCGCCGTTGTTTCCTGCTCTAAAAGTCATGGAGAGCGAAATCCGGGTTACACCTTGCCGCGCAGGAAGTCCGCCGTGTAGTTGGTGCCCTCCGGAAGCTGCGTCATCTCTTCGGGCGTACCGGTAAAGGTAACGTAGCCGCCCGCCTCGCCGCCTTCGGGACTGAGGTCGATGATGTGGTCGGCGGATTTGATCACTTCCGTGTTGTGCTCGATGATCAGCACCGAATCGCCCTGGTCGACCAGCGCGTTGATGGCCTTCAGCAGCGTGCGGATATCGTGGAAGTGCAGGCCCGTCGTCGGCTCATCGAAAATAAAGAGCGTTTTGCCTTTGTTGGCGTTGCCCTTGCCCAGGAACGAAGCCAGCTTAACGCGCTGGGCTTCACCGCCGGAGAGGGTGTTGGACGACTGCCCCAGCGTGATGTAGCCCAGGCCCACTTCCTGCAGCGGCATCAGCTTTTCGACCATGCGCGGCTCAGCCTGGCGGAAGTAGTCGATGGCTTCGTCGACGGTCATTTCCAGAATTTCCGAGACGTTGCGGCCGTCGAGGGTTACCTCCAGCACCTCCTGCTTGAAGCGGTGGCCGTTGCAGCCCTCGCACTTGAGGTAGATGTCGGCCATGAACTGCATCTCGACCTTGACTTCCCCCTCGCCCTGGCAGACTTCGCAGCGCCCGCCGTCGACGTTGAACGAGAAATGCGACGGCTTGTAGCCACGGGCCTTGGACACCGGCTGCTCGGCCATGACCTGGCGCAGGAAGTCGTAGGCCTTCACGTAGGTCACGGGGTTGGAGCGGCTGGATTTACCGATGGGATTTTGGTCGATCATTTCCACGGCGGCGACGCGGTCCAGGGAGCCGCCCAGGCTGTCGTGCCGCCCGGCTTCCTCGCTGGTCGTGCCTTTCAGCCGACCCAGCGCCGGGTACAGCACCTTCCGGATCAGCGTCGATTTGCCCGAACCCGACACGCCCGTTACTACCGTCAGCGTGTTGAGCGGGAAACGGACGTCCAGTTCCTTCAGGTTATTCTCCCGCGCCCCGTTCACCTCGATCCAGTGCGTCGCTTTCCGCCGGAACTTCGGTACGGGGACAGCTTCTTTACCCGTCAGAAAGTCAATCGTGTGGGATTGATATTTGACGTTAGACGCCTGATTATTAATTTCTTCCCAGTTGCCCTGGAAAACCAGTTGTCCGCCGTTGGTGCCGGCTTCGGGGCCAATGTCGATGAGCTGGTCAGCGGCGCGCATGACTTCTTCCTCGTGTTCGACCACGATGACCGTATTGCCCAGGTCGCGGAGGGTTTCCAGCACGCTGACGAGCCGCTGGGTATCGCGCGGGTGCAGGCCGATGCTCGGTTCGTCGAGGATGTACATCGACCCGACCAGGGCGGAGCCAAGCGAGGTAGCCAGCTTAATGCGCTGGTACTCACCGCCGGAAAGGGAGTTGGTCAGCCGGTTAAGGGTCAGATAGCCCAGGCCTACGCGCTCCATGTAGTCGAGGCGATTCCGGATCTCCACCAGGATGCGTTTGGCCACCTGATGCTGGTGGGCAGGCAGTTCCAGGTCGCGGAAAAAGGTCGTTGCTTCGGTCAACGGCATCAGCACCAGGTCGGTAATGGACTTACCGGCGACCTTCACGTAGCCCGCATCTTTCCTTAGGCGCGAGCCGCGGCATTCCGGGCAGGTCGTTTTTCCCCGGTAACGCGATAGCATCACCCGGTACTGCACCTTATGCAACTGGCTTTCAACAAAGTCGAAGAACGCATTCAGCCCCTGGAAGTACGGGTTGCCCCTCCAGAGCGTCTCGCGCTGCTCGGTCGAAAGGTCTTTGTAGGGGCGGTGAATGGGAAAGTCGAAGCGGATGCCGTTTTTGAGCAGGGGTTTGAGGAACTCCTCGCTCATCTTCTCGCCCCGCCAGGGCGCAATGGCTCCTTCGAAAACCGAAAGGTTTTTATCCGGAAAAACCAGGTCCGGATCAATGCCCAGGACCTTGCCGAAGCCGTCGCAGCGGCGGCAGGCACCGTAAGGGTTGTTGAACGTAAACAGGTTTACGCTCGGCTCTTCGAAGGCGATTCCGTCGAGCTCGAACTTGTCCGAGAAGGTGCGCGATTCGACGCCAACGATATCGACCCGGCAGATGCAGTCGCCCTCGTTGAAGGCCGTCTGGACCGAGTCGGAGAAGCGGTACTGGTTGTCCTCCTCCGGCTGGCCCTCTGTGTCGAACTGGACGGTGCCCCGGTCGATCAGTATTTCAAGGTCGGACGTTTGATTCTGGACCGTTGCCGTTTGCGCTTCGTCTTCCAGAAGGTCTTCAATCTGGAGAACCTGGCCATCCGCCACAATCCGGGTATAGCCTTTCTGAAGCAGAATCTTCAGTTCATCCAGCAGCGTGCGGTCCGGCCGGATCAGCAGCGGCGCCATGATCATCACACGCTGGCCCTGCGGGAAAGTATACAGGTAATTGACCACGTCAGTGACCGTATCCTTCCGGACTTCCCCGCCCGAAATGGGCGAGTAGGTCACCCCGATGCGGGCGTAGAGGAGCTTGAGGTAATCGTAGATTTCGGTGCTGGTCCCGACCGTCGAACGCGGGTTGCGGGTCGTTACCTTCTGTTCGATGGCAATGGCCGGCGATACGCCCCGGATGTAGTCGACTTCCGGCTTCTCCATCCGGCCCAGAAACTGCCGGGCGTAGGAGCTCAGGCTCTCGACGTACATCCGCTGCCCCTCGGCAAAGAGGGTGTCGAAGGCCAGGGACGATTTTCCGGAGCCCGAAAGCCCGGTAATGACCACCAGTTTATTCCGGGGAATGGCGACGTCGATGCCTTTCAGGTTGTGGACACGCGCGCCTTTGATAATAATATATTGCTTGGGATCCAGGCGCTCGAAGTCGCTCTGCACCGACGGACTGACCGTTGCATTCATGCGGTAAAATTAGCAAAACCCTATCCGGTTGCTAACCCATTTCGGGGGATTTAGGTTCGGGGGAAATAGAGTCGTCAGTCATCAGTTGGTCAGTCATCAGTCGCGGTCCGCCGCCGCGGTCAGTCAGGCTTCGCCAATTAGAATACAACACGGCGAAGCCTGACTGACCGCGGCGGCGGACCGCGACTGATGACTGACCGACTGACGACTTCATTTCCCCCCATTCAACAAATTCAACATTTCCTGCTTGCGCACATCATAGGCCCGTTCGTCGGCCAGGTTCTGGGTTTCGTGGGGATCGGAGCGGGTGTGGAAAAGCTGGAGCGTGGTCTGGTTATTGACCTGGTAGCGGATCATTTTCCAGCCGTCGGCGGTCCGGACGCCCTGCTGCATAGGCGGCTGGAAGGAAAATAGCAGCAGGTCACGGTGCTGTTTCTGCTGGCCCGTCAGGACCGGGGCGAAGCTTTTGCCGGCGAGGCGCGCCGGGATGGGCAGGCCGTTTAATTCGCAAAGGGTGGGGTAGACGTCGTGGAGGTAGCAAAGGGCGTCGGAGCGGTAGTTGCGGCGGATGCCGGGGCCGGTCAGGACGAGCGGAACGCGGATGCTGGGGTCGTAGAGATTCTGTTTGCTCAGCAGACCGTGCTGGCCCAGCGTCAGGCCGTTGCTGCCCGTCCAGACGATGAGCGTCCGGTCCGCCTGTCCGGTTTCTTCCAGGGTTTTGAGAATACGGCCGATCTGGCTGTCGACGTCCGAGATCAGGGCGTAGTACCGGGCAAGTTCGGCCTGAATGGCGTCGGGCTGAAGCGGCCTGGGCAACCGTTTTTCGTCGCGCAGGTTCAGGCTCACGGTATTGACTACCGGAGCCGGGCGGAAATTGGCCGGCAGGCGCAGGCGGCGGGCGTCGTAGCGGCGGGCCCATTCGGCGGTGGGCTGGGGCGGCTGGGAAAAGGCCACGTACAGCAGAAACGGCTTTTTGTCGGACCGGTTGTGCAGGAAGGATACGGCCGCGTCGGCGAAAAGGGCGTTGGGGTTCGGATGGGCGGCTGGTCGGTCGGGAGTCGGGTAGCGGCCCGCCGCGTCGTAGGCGTACAGGTGCGTACGGCCCGGCTCGTAGGTAGATCCGAACAGCAGCTGGTTGCCGCCGGCGAAGGCATTCTGGAAACTGCGCCGGCTGTTGGGCCATTTACCGATGGCGTAGGTCTGATAGCCCTGGCGGCGGAAAAACTGCGGGAAGGTTTCGACGGCCGTATCGCTGCCGGGTTCGCCCGGGGCGTAAAACGACCGGGGCAGATTTGAATACGTTTTGCCGGTCAGCAGCATGGCCCGGCTGGCGGCGTCCACGGAAGGCTCATCGCTGCCCAGGTTGAAGGCGTCTGTCAGCGTCGTACCCCGGCGAATCAGCCGGTCGAGATGGGGGGTGAAGAGGTCTGGTGACCCCAGCGCCTGCGCGCCGTCGGAGCGGTGGTCATCGGTAACCAGGAACAGGATATTCATCCGTTCGGGGGCCGCCGGCCGGAACGACCAGCCCAGCGGACACACCCACAGGAGGAGCAGTAGACAACGCGCGATAGAATGCATGGTGTGATTTTGTGAAAGCCCCGACAAGGCCTATGGGGCTGTTCAACAAAATAATTCTTCACAAAATGGTAACCATGAGAATCCTATCTACTTGTCTGGAATCTTGTTATTTGGAGTCGACAGTCACCAGTCATCAGTCACCAGTCACCAGTCATCAGTCAGCATTGCCAGATTGTAAGCCAGAGGGCGGAGCCGACTGACCGCGGCGGCGGACCGCGACTGACGACTGACCGACTGACGACTTCTTTCTCCTACCTTTGCCTCCACGACAACCCAACGCATGCAATTCTCAGAAATCATCGGGCACGAGGAGACGAAGCGGGCGCTGATCCGGTCAGTGGAAACCAACCACGTGGCCCACGCCCAGTTGTTCGACGGGCCGCCGGGCAGCGCCAACCTGGCCCTGGCGCTGGCGTTTGCGACCTACGTCAACTGCGAGAACCGCGGGCCTGCCGACTCCTGCGGCCGCTGCCCGGCCTGCGCGAAAATGAATAAGCTGGTACACCCCGACGTGTACCCGATTTTCCCCGTCGCCTCCACGACCAAGATCAAAGGCAACACCAGCGAGGCGTTTCTGCCGCTCTGGCGGGAGTTTGTGGGGAACCATCCCTACCGCACCCTGCCGGAATGGCTGGACTTCTGCGGGGCCGATAACAAACAAGGAAATATTTCCGCCGAAGAAGCCCGAAACATTGTGCGCAAGCTGGCGTTAAAGGCCTACGAAGGCGAATTCAAGGTCATGATCATCTGGCTGCCAGAGCTGATGAACATAACCTCGGCCAACGCCCTGCTGAAGGTGCTGGAGGAGCCGCCGGCCAAGACGCTCTTTCTGCTGGCAACCAACCAGTCGGACAAACTCCTGATCACCATCCTCTCGCGGACGCAGCGGGTGGCCGTGCGGGCGTTCACCGACGAGGAAGTCGCCATGCACCTGCGCCAGCACCTGAATGTGGCGGAAGACCGGGCGGGCCGGCTGGCGTACCTGGCCGACGGCAACCTGTCGGAAGCCATCCGGCTGGAAGGCGAGGAGGTAGGTGCCGGCAACGAGCGCTTTGCCTGGTTTTCCGACTGGATGCGGCTCTGTTACCGGCAGGACCTGCTGGCGCTGGTGAAACAGGCCGAGCAGTTCGACGCGCTCAGCAAGGAGAAGCAGAAAGGCATGCTTGACTTCAGCCTGAGCCTGTGCCGGGACTTGTTCCTCTGGCAGAACGGAGCCCACGAGTTGTTGCGGCTGCCAGCCGAGGAACGCCAGTTTATCGAAAAATTCACCCAGACCCTGCAGACGGAGCATGACGAAGCGGGCGTAAACCAACTGCTCGATAGCCTGATTTCGGACCTGAGCGAGGCGGTATTTCATATCGAACGCAACGCCCGGGCCTGGATGGTGATGCTTGATCTGTCGCTGACGTTCAGCCGGATGATCCGGCGCGGAAAATAATGGCGGAGAAAACAAAAAAAAGCGAACGCCCCCGGCAGGTCATTGGTTATTCCGACCGGGTCGACTTTCCGGATCTGGGCCTGCGCGACATCGAGGCCAAGATCGACACGGGGGCTTATACCTCGGCCCTGCACTGTATCGATGTGCGGCTGGTTCCCAACGGCGACCGTCACCAGCTGCGCTTTACGCTGAGCGGGCCGCGCGGGGGGAAACGCAAGCCGTACGTCGTGGATGATTTTCAGTACAAAACCATCAAAAATTCGTTCGGTCAGTGAGAAAAACGATTCATTATCCGAACCCGCATCGTCCTGATGAACCGCGTAATTCGGGCCGAATTTTCGCTGGCGAACCGCGGTTCCATGCGTTTTCCGGTCCTGCTGGGCCGCAAACTATTGCGGAATAAGTTTGTTGTTGACGTATCCCTAAAAGACGTATCGTATTCCCTGCGAAATAAAAATGTTTGACGCTTGACGCCTGACGTTTGACAGCGGTGCCCGGAAGCAGTGTCAACTGTCAATAGTCAAGCGTCCAATGTCAAACGTCAAAGTCAAATCCCCGACTCCGACCACACCCTGAATTGTATGCGTATTGCCATATTATCCACGAATCCGGCGCTGTATTCGACCCGGCGGCTGGTGGAAGCCGTTCAGGTGCGCGGGCACGAAGCGCTGCTGGTCGATCACCTGAAATGCCAGGTGATGATCGAAGGCGGCAATCCGTCGGTGCTTTACCGCGGCCAGCCCCTGGAAGACATCGACGCCGTCATCCCGCGTATTGGGGCGTCCGTTACGGACTATGGCACGGCCATTGTCCGCCAGTTTGAGATGATGAAGGTCTTTACGACCGCCAAATCCCAGGCCATTACCCGTTCCCGGAATAAATTGCGTAGCTTGCAGGTCCTTTCCCGCGCGGGCGTAGGCCTGCCGAAAACGGTCTTTGCCAAGCAGCCCCGAGACATCGACCAGCTCATGGAACTGGTCGGGGGACCGCCGGTCGTGATCAAGCTGCTGGAAGGAACCCAGGGCATCGGCGTGGTGCTGGCCGAGACGGCCTCGACGGCCAAATCGACCATCGAAGCCTTCTACGGCCTGAAGGCAAACGTGCTCATTCAGGAGTACATCGCCGAGGCCCGGGGCGCCGACGTTCGGGCGTTTGTCGTCGGGGGCCGGGTGATCGGCGCCATGAAGCGGCAGGGAAAGGAAGGCGACTTCCGGTCGAACCTGCACCGGGGCGGCAACGGCCGGGCGGTGATGCTCACGGCCGAGGAGGAAGAAACGGCCGTCAACGCGGCCCGGGCGCTTGGCCTGCGCGTGGCGGGGGTGGATATGCTCCAGTCGCAGCGCGGTCCGCTGGTGCTGGAAGTGAATTCCTCGCCCGGCCTGGAAGGCATCGAACGCACGACCGGCATCGACGTCGCCGGTGAGATTATTCATTTTATCGAAGAAAAAATACCCGCCGATGAGAATGATACGGTGGGGGTTTGAAAAAGTCGCCAGTCATCTGTCAGTCAGTCGTCAGTCTAGCTTTGTCGGTCAGCTAGCTAACTGGCGAAGCTAGACTGATGACTGACGACTGACGACTGATGACTGATGACCATTAAAATCGGTACCCGCAGCAGCCGCCTTGCCCTCTGGCAGGCGTATCACATTCAGGAAGTGTTGAAACAGGGCGGAGTGGACTCCGAACTGGTGTTAATTGAAACCAAGGGCGATAAGATCCTCGACCGCTCGCTGGCGAAGATCGGCAGCAAAGGCGTTTTTACCCAGGAACTGGAAGATCAGCTCCGCGACGGCAGCATCGACATCGCCGTGCACAGCGCCAAAGACCTCCAGTCATCGCTCCCGGATGATCTGGAAATCATTGCCTTTACGGAGCGGGAACGCGTCAATGACGTACTCGTTAGCCACGATAAGAGCCTGTCGCTGACCAGCGGAAAGGAATTCGTGGTCGGGACGTCCTCCACGCGCCGGGTGGCCATGCTGAAGCATTTCTGCCCGCACATCAAAACCGTCGACATGCGGGGCAACCTCCAGACGCGGCTGCGGAAGCTGGAGGAAGGCCAGTGCGATGCCCTGCTGCTGGCCTTTGCGGGCGTACACCGGATGGAATACGACGACCTCATTGCGGAATACCTGCCAACCGACGACTTTACCCCGGCCGTCGGGCAGGGCAGCATTGCCATCGAGGCTGCCACGACGCTGGCGCCCGAAAAGCGGGACCTCATCCGGAACCTGACCAACCACGCCCCGACCGAAGCCTGTCTGCGGGCCGAACGGGCCTTTCTGCGCCGGCTCGAAGGCGGCTGCAGCGTGCCGGGCTTTGGCCTGGCGACGCTGACCGCCGAGGACCAGATGAGTCTGTCGGGCGGAATTGTTGGGCTCGAAGGCGATCAGCTCCTGCGGGAAACCATCGAAGGTCCGACCGCCGATGCCGACCTGATTGGCCATACCGTGGCGGAGCGCATCCTGGCGCTGGGCGGCGCGGAAATTCTGCAGGGCGTCCGCGAAAAATTATAAGCTATGATCCGTTTTGCGACTACCGACGACGACATCCGCCGTTGTCTGCCTGCCATGCTGGCCCTGCGCCCGCACCTGACCGAAGCCCAGGCCCTGGAGCAGATCCGGTTCCAGCAGGAAACCGACCGCTACCAGCTGGCCTTCGTGGAGGACGAGCAGGAGGTGCCGGCCGTGGTGGGTTACCGCATCCTCCATTTTCTCCACAGCGGCAAGACGCTGTACATTGATGACCTGTCGACCCTGCCCGGGCGGCGCGGCCACGGCTACGCGAGCCAGTTGGTGGATTTTGTCATCGGGCAGGCCCGGGCACAGGGCTGCGATCTGGTATCCCTGGATTCGGGCCAGAATCCGGCGCGCTACGACGCGCACCGGCTGTACATGAACAAGCGATTCAACATTGTCGGCCACCATTTTGCGTTGCCACTGGCGAAGAAATAGTTGCTACTTGCTCCTTTCGCACAGATATTCGCTCGACCAAATGCCTTCGGGCCAACCACCGTCTTCCACGTTATGCGCCTATTGTTGCTGTTGACCGTTCTGCTGACGCTTTCGTCCGGGCAGGCCAAACCTCCGAAACGGAAAGATTACCTGCTTACCCTGACCACCGACTTTGGTACCATGCGGCTGATCCTCCACGACCAGACCCCGAAGCACAAGGAAAACTTTATCAAACTGACGGAGCAGAAGTTCTACGATGGCCTGCTGTTTCACCGGATCATCGAAAACTTCATGATTCAGGGCGGCGATCCCAAGTCACGCGAGGCCACGGAAGGCCAGCGGCTGGGGGATGGCGACGTCGGCTACCGCGTTCCGGCGGAGTTTGTTCCCGATTTATTCCATAAAAAAGGCGCCCTGGCCGCGGCCCGGGACAATAACCCGGAAAAGGCATCCAGCGGCTGCCAGTTTTACATCGTCCAGGGGCGTGTCTGGGATGAGGAGGGTCTCGAGAAGCAGATGGCCCGCAGCGGCCGGCCGTTTACCGACAGCCAGAAACAGACCTACAAGACTCTGGGTGGCAGTCCGCATCTGGACGGTAACTATACGGTCTTCGGGCAGGTGATCGACGGTCTGGCCGTCATCGACAGCATCGCCCGCCAGCCCCGGAGTACTGCGGACCGGCCCCTGAAAGACGTCCGCATGACGCTTACCGGCGCCTGGGTGAAGAAAAAGAAGATTACGAAGCAATTTGGGTATACGTATTGAAATGACTGTTGACGCTTGACGTTGGACTTTTGATAGAGTATGGGTTAATCAAGTGTCAAACGTCAAGCGTCAAACGTCAAGTATCAAAAAACAACGCCGTGCCAACCAAACGCATCCTCCTGACCGGCTCGAACGGCCTGCTGGGCCAAAAACTGGTCGATCTGATTACCGGACAGCATCCAGACATCGACCTCGTTGCGACCGCCCGCGGCGCCAACCGCCTGCCTTACAGCGAAGGCTACCGCTACGAAGCCATGGACATTACCGACCGCGAGCAGGTACTGCGGGTGATCGGCGAGGTTCAGCCCGATGTGGTCATCCATACGGCGGCGATGACCAATGTCGACCAGTGCGAGGCCGAGAAGGAAGCCTGCTGGGCGCAGAACGTCAAGGCGGTGGAGTACCTGGTCGAAGCCTGCCGCCAGACAGGAGCGTTTCTGGAACACGTTTCGACGGACTTTATCTTCGACGGTACGGCAGGTCCCTACGACGAAGAAGCGGCGGCCAATCCCATCAGCTTCTACGGCTGGAGTAAGTACGCAGCGGAAAAAGTGGTGATGCATTCGGGCATCCGCTGGGCCATCGCCCGGACGGTGCTCGTCTACGGCATCGCCCACGACATGAGCCGAACCAACATCATTCTCTGGGTGAAAAAGTCGCTCGAAGAAGGCAAGACCATCAAGGTCGTCACCGACCAGTGGCGCACACCGACCCTGGCCGAAGACCTGGCCACGGGCTGTTACCTGATCGCCGAACAGGAAGCCGGGGGCGTATTCAACATCTCGGGCGCGGATTTTCTGACGCCCTACGAGATGGCCATCGCGACGGCAGATTATTTCGGGCTGGAAAAGTCACTCATTACCCAGGCTGATTCATCGACCTTCACCCAGCCGGCGCGTCGACCGCCGCGGACGGGTTTCGTGCTCGACAAGGCCCGGGAAGTGCTGGGCTACCAGCCGCATAGCTTTGCCGAGGGCATTGCCGTCCTGGCCGGGCAGATTTGAGTTAGGATCCCCTAAACCCACACCATATGAAAGGATTCCTACTGCTGGTGGCCGTCCTGTTGGGCGGTTTCAGCCCCCATACAGAACAGGAGAGCCGTAAAATTGCGCAGGGTAGCGTCACGACCCGCCAGGGCCTGGTGCTGAACGTCGGTGACCGGCTCCGCTTCGGCGAAGGCAAGATGGACAACAAGGCCTACCGCCATGCCTTTACGGCCCTTCGACACCTGGATAAGCCGACCGCCCACCTCGACGAAGGCTATGCCTACACCTACGCGACCATCCGCGAGCTGCGGGAAACGGGTACAGGCGGGAATAGGCGGCTGCTGGCGCTGGTCAAGCCCAAAGGCGATCTGCTGCCGGTCAACAAAGTAATCGACCTGGAGCCGGCTCTGGAGGCGAAGGAGATTATTTCCGTGAATGATGTGGCAGTGTATACGCTGCTGAAGCGGGTTAAGAAATAAGGTTCGATCTTTTTCACCGCAACCGTTCCTCCAGCCACCGTACCGCAAACGCGACCATCGCCGGGGCGGGCACCAGCACCGAAGGCGCCTTGCCGATCAGGCCCCGCCGGCCCTGGCCGGTAGCCAGAAAGGCCTCGACGACGGTGCCGAAATAATCCGCCGCTAAACCCTCTACGACCGGATCGCAGGTGTCGAATTCCTCGATCATCCGCCAATTGACCGAATCGCCCGACTGCAGCGGCACTTCCATCCGCCGGATGCGCTTACCGGGAATCTGAGCCAGGTGCTCGGCATGGTGGAGCAGGCTCATGGTATCCAGTGGCGCGCCGACCATCAGCACCTTGCCACCTACCTCGACCAGTTTAGCGAAGGGCGAGCCCGGGCCGTAGCCGTAATCCTGCGGGTGATCCGCCGTGAACCAGGCTGCGTTATGGCCCAGGGCAACGACGGAAGCGCCCGGATTGCCGCTCCTCAGGGCGCCGGGGGTCGTGCGGACGAATTCGGCAAACGCCCCGTGGTCGCGGCTGGCCCGGGACGTGGCCGGATTAAACGGTGGAATGTCGGGTTTCAGGGCATCCGGCACGCGCCCGTCCTCGTCCAGGGCATCTTCGTACTGTTGGTCCCAGTTGACGTAACACAGGAGCGTCCCCTGCGGGCCCAGAATGTCCTGCAAGGCTTCAATGAGGGTGTCCGGGCCGTTCAGCATCGGTCCGATGGCGCGCAGGCCGGCGTGGACCATGACGGCATCACCCGGCTCCAGGCCCAGCTGGGTCAGGTGGTCGCGGAGATGACGGCGGGTCCAGTAGTCGGTATCACCAACGGTAAGCGGTGTGCGATTCATAGCAAACAGAAGCTAACCGACCGCAAAATAACCATCCGGCCCGGAATTCACGCCGGCATAAATAAAACGGGCGAACCCATTGGATTCGCCCGGCCTGGTGTGTGTATAGTCTCGGTTTATTGCAGGATCAACTGCCGTTGGGCCGTACCGGCCGGAGCCGTTTCGCCCAGGGTGATCTGCTTGACAACGCTATCCCCGTTTTTCGCTTTGACTTCCAGTTCGTAGGCACCGGCGGGCAGTTCGTTAACGTCGAACTGGAAGGCAGCGCCGGTTTTCTTCCGGCCAATCGTTTCGGTGAAGAGGACCTGGTTTTTGCCCGCCGGCCGGAGCGTGACCTGCAGCGGCTGCAGGCCCGACTTTTCAACGGCCAGCCGTAACTGGTTGGCGTTCGTAACGTACAGGCTGGTGCCGAAGGTAGCCGGTTTGTTGGGTCCGATGGTCGGCTTGGAAACCAGGCTGGCGGCGGTCATCAGGATAAAAAGAGCGGAGGCGAAAAGCTTGTTCATGATCGTATTTGTTGTGCTGTTGTTTGTGTTCGGTTTCGCTTAGTAGGAATGCCAGAAGTGTGCCAATTAAAAACTTCTTCTGATAATCAGACTCTTATCCTGATAGTCGCCTTGTCCGCCTGTACGGAAGCGGACAAGGCTGTCTGATTCCGTACAGGCGCATCAGCCGATGACCTGCCTGTCGCGGGCCACGTAACGCGCAAAGCCCAGCAGCGCGCTGGCGACCATGAGGTTTCGGAAGACGTTTACCATTTCAAGCTCTTTGGCCTGGGCGAGGGTGGCGCCCATTTGCTCCGTTTCGAGTTCGTACCCCATCGCCCGGGGTAAATGCACAAGGAACGCCATCAGTATTACATAAAGCGCCATCAGGGAGTAAGCCAGCTTGTCGTACCGGCCCAGGAGGGCGCTCAGAATGAAGGCGGCGATGCAAACGGCGGTAAAGTAATTCCAGAAGAGCGGAAACGGAATCAGGTCGGGCACAAAGGCGGCACCAACTTCAGGTTTGCCCAGGTGAAGACCGATGTACATTAGAAAGGAGAGGGGAAACAGCCAGCGGCCGAATTGCAGGAGTTTGTCCATGGTCAAGCGGTTGATAAGTTGCGTATGAACGCAAAAATCACGGATTGGTGGCCGCTAACCATTGATAAATGTCATGGATTCACAACTGCCCCTTGAGGCGGCTCAGCGTCTCCTGCGAAATTCCTAAGTAGGAGGCAATCAGCTTGCTCGGGAGCCGGGCCATGAGGCCGGGCCGGTAGGCCATCAGCCAGCGGACCCGTTCCAGGGCGGGCAGGGCTACGAAGGTGTTCAGGCGATAGACGGAATTGGCGTAAGAAGCTTCCAGAATAGCCTTGTACATCCGGTCGAAGGCCGGAACCGTTTCCGTAAGCCGCTGAAAGTCCTTTCGTTCGAGGGCGCAGAGGAGGGTTGGTTCAACGGCCCGGATGTTCTCGTTCGCCGGCTGCTGCGTGCCGAAGCTGATTAACTCTGAACACCAGTTGGCTTCGGTGATCAGGTCGCGGGTTGTCTCGTTGCCGTCCGCCTGACTGCTGTAGACCTGTAAACAGCCCTCGGCCACAAAATAGACGTGACGGCAAACGGTGCCCTGCTGCAGGAGCAACTCATTTCGTCTGGCCGATAGCGGTTTGAAGCAGGCCAGTACCTCATCGAGTTTCTCGGTGTCTGTTCCGAGCTGTTGCGTAAGGTAATCGCGTAAAGCGTCGATCATGGGTAAAGGTTGTCGGGGAGGTGGGTCGCGGTACCGAGGGGAAGATACGAAAAAGGCCCGCATCAACCGATGCGGGCCTTTCCCTTTCAGATACGCCATATCTTGAAGATATGGCGTATCTAAAAAGATCAGCGTGCCGAGTAGTTCGGCGCTTCCTTCTGAATCTGAATATCGTGGGGGTGGCTTTCCTTCACGCCCGCCGCCGTAATCTTGACAAATTTGGCCTGCTGCAGGGCCTCAATGTCAATGGCACCGCAGTAGCCCATCCCGGCTTTCAGGCCGCCGACGAGCTGGTACAGAATCTCGGCTACCCGACCCTTGTAGGGAACGCGGCCCACGATGCCTTCCGGTACGAGCTTCTTGATGTCATCTTCGGCATCCTGGAAGTAGCGGTCCTTCGAGCCTTCTTCCATGGCTTCCACCGAGCCCATGCCGCGGTACGTCTTAAAGCGGCGGCCTTCGTAGAGAACCACCTCACCCGGCGCTTCTTCCGTTCCGGCCAGCAGCGAGCCGATCATGACCGTGCTGGCGCCGCCGGCGATGGCCTTGGTGATGTCGCCCGAGAAGCGAATGCCGCCGTCGGCGATCACCGGGACGCCCGTGCCCTGCAGCGCTTTGGCGGCTTCGTAAACGGCCGTCAGTTGCGGCATGCCGATCCCGGCGATGATGCGGGTGGTACAGATACTGCCCGGCCCGACGCCAACCTTCACCGCGTCAGCGCCGGCATCCGCCAGCGCTTTGGCACCGTCGCCCGTGGCAACGTTTCCGGCAATGACGTCCAGCTTCGGAAAGGCTTCCTTGATGCCTCGTACGGCGTCCAGCACGCCCTTCGAGTGCCCGTGGGCGGTATCGACCGAAATTACGTCCACACCGGCCTTCACCAGCGCCCCAATCCGGCGGATCAGGTCGGGCGTTACGCCCACGGCGGCTCCCACGCGCAGGCGGCCGAAGGCGTCCTTGCAGGCGTTGGGGTGGTGTTTCCGCTTCAGGATATCTTTATAGGTAATGAGCCCCACCAGCTGATGATCGGCATTGACGATCGGGAGCTTTTCGATTTTATACTGCTGAAGGATGTTCTCGGCTTCTTCGAGAGTGATGCCTTCGCGAGCCGTAATAAGGTTGTCGCGGGTCATGATTTCCGTGACCGGTTTGGCCAGATCCCGCTGAAAGCGGAGATCGCGGTTGGTCAGGATACCGATGAGCTTGCCGGCGGGATCAACAACCGGAATGCCGCCGATCTTAAAATCCCGCATGATGCGGTGGGCATCAGCCAGCGTCGACCCGTCCGAAAGGGTGATCGGATCGAGGATCATGCCGCTTTCCGAGCGCTTCACCTTCCGGACCTGTTCGGCCTGGGCTTCCACGCTCATGTTTTTATGGATGATGCCAATACCGCCTTCCTGCGCCATGGCAATCGCCAGTTCATACTCCGTCACCGTGTCCATCGCGGCCGAAAGCAGCGGAATGTTCAGTTGAATGTTGCGGGTAAGCTGGGTTTTTGTCTGGGTATCGCGCGGGAGAACTTCCGAGTAGGCGGGGAGGAGCAGTACGTCGTCGTAGGTGAGAGCCTCGTAGAGAAACTTGGCGGAGTCTAAGCTCATGGCAAATAAACAGGATATGTTATTTGCCGGGCAAAATTACGAAAAAAGTCGAAAGCATCGATACCGCTTCGCCGTTAAACCATTAAATGTTGATAACATACGCCGGGCAGGGCCTACAGCAGGTTGATGGTGATGGTCGTTTCGCCTTCTTTTACCTCGACTTTGCAGTCGTCAAACGTGGGACCCGAAAAAACCGGCTTGAAGTTGCGGCTGAAGCCATAGGGCTCCTTGGGAATGCCGAACATCTTTTTGTCCAGCTCGCCGTTTCCGTTCAGATCCTGGTACAAAACGACGGCGTAAGTCCCCGGCTCGATGGGCAGTGCAATCCGCACCGTTTTATCGTTTACCGCTACAACCCGACCCAGCATTGGCTTTTCTTTCAGAAACTGCTGCCCTTCGCGGTACAGCGCCAGGTGGATCTTACCTTTGGGTTTATCGATCTGGGTGACTTCAACGGTCAGGCGGGCAGTCGGTGGGGTGAATAGAAACCAGGCGGACAGAAGCAGGGAGAGGCCAAGCATGGGTGGAGAGTCGTTTGTACCAACAAAACGAAGGTACAGAAAAAATGTTGGCAGAAGGCTGTTCGGCGCAATCCGGAGACGGCGCCGAACAGCCGTGTACCTTATACCAGCTCGGCTTCCAGGTCTTCCACCACCTGCTTCTTCACTACCACCTGCGGCGGCAGCAGCTTGTAGAGAACCGGCGTAACGATCCGCGACAGCAGGGTGGAGGAGATCAGGCCGCCGATCAGCACCCAGGCCAGGGGCGAGTACAGCGGGTTGCCTTCGATGGCCAGCGGGATCAGACCGCCGATGGCCGTCAGCGAGGTGAGCACGATGGGTACAAACCGGATTTCGCCGGCCTGTTCGATGGCTTCGATCAGCGGAGTGCCTTCTTCCCGCAACTGGTTCGTAAAATCAACCAGCAATATCGAGTTCTTCACCTCGATACCGATCAGGGCGATCAGGCCGATGATGGCGACGAAGGAGAAGGGATTGCCCGTCACGTACAGGGCCAGCACGGCCCCGATGATGCCCAGCGGAATCACCGACAGCACAATCAGCGTGCTTTTGAAGGTGCCGAATTCCAGAATCAGCACGGCAATAAAGCCGAAAATGGTGATCAGGATGATGGTACCCAGCCCGCCGAACGACTTTTCCCGGCTTTCCAGCTCCCCGGCCGCCTTGAAGCTGAATCCGGCCGGGAATTGAACCGTCTTCAGCTTGTTGAGCACCACACTAAAGACGTTGTCGACCAGGTAGCCTGTTTTGACAAAGCCCGTGATGGTCACGTACCGGTCCTTATCATAGTGGCGGATCTGGTTCGTGCCGCTTTCAAACTCCAGGTCGGCGATCTGCCGCAAGGGGACCGAAGCGCCCGTCAGCGTATTGACGTACAGATTATTCAGGACCTCCTGGTTCGCCACCCGGCCTTTCGGCAGCGTCACGTTCAGGGAATAATCATCCCCGTTGGGCTCTTTGAACGTCCAGACGTTCAGACCCGCGACCGCCAGGCGGATCGTGCGGTTGACGTCGGCAATGGAAATGCCCAGCAGGCCGGCTTTTTCTTTGTTGATCCGCACGCGCAGGTCGGTTTTCTGGTTGGCCAGCGGGTTGTTGACGTAAATGAGCCCGGGCGTCTGCTTGAAGACGGATTCAACGCGGGCGGCCATCACCTTCAGCGAATCGAGGTTTTCGCCGAACACCCGGATCGCCACCGGCGCTTCCTGGTCAGGACCCTGCTCGAAGTCTTTTACTTCAATCTTTGCGTTGGGATAGAACTTGAAGCGGTCCCGGAGCTGGTCGATGATCTTCCGTTTTTCGGCGGGCTCCATGTCCTTCAGCTGCACGAAGAACTGGGCGTAGTTGGGCGACTCGTTCCGCTGGATGACGTTGTAGTAGATCCGCGGCTGGCCCCGTCCGACGTTGGTGGTGAAGTACTTCGTATCCGGCAGCCGCTTCAGCTCCGTTTCCACGTACCGGGCTACCTGGTCGGTGGCCGACAGGCTCGTGCCGTCCGGGGTTTCGATATTGATCAGAAACTGCGGTTTTTCCGATGCCGGAAAGAGGGCGAAACCCACGACCTTGAACAGCGACAGCGCTCCCCCGAAGAGCAGGCCCGCCACGGCCAGCGTCAGGACCGGATGCCGCAGTCCCCAGTGCAGCAGGCGGCTGTAGGACCCGCTGATCACCTTTTTCAGGGCCCGCATGAAGATATTGCCTTCGGGATTGTGCGCTTCCTTCAGAATCCGGCTCGAGAGGAAGGGTACGATCGTCAGCGAGACCACCAGCGAGGCCAGAATGGTCGTGACAACGGCCGTGGGCAGGGAGCGGATGAAGTCGCCGGAGGCTTCCGGCAGGAACATCAGCGGCAGGAAGGCCAGGATCAGCGTGGTCGTACAGCCGATCACCGCCAGGGTAATCTGCCGGGTAGCCTTGATGGCCGCCTCGCGCTTCGAGAAGCCCTCGCGCAGGTAGCGTTCGATGTTTTCCACGACCACGATCGAGTCGTCGACCAGAATCCCCAGGGCCACAATCAGCCCCACGATGCTGAGCTGGTTGATGCTGAAGCCCAGCAGGTCGAGGCCCGCCAGCCCGATCGCCAGCGAGAGCGGAATGGAAATCATCACCACGACGGCCGCCCGGAAGCCCAGGGGCAGCAGCGTCAGCGATACCAGGAAAATGGCAATGGCGAAGTCTTTGGCGAACCGGCTGAGCCGCTTGTTGACGCTCTCGGCCTGGTCGAAGCTCTTGACGAGCGTGATGTGCGGCGGCAGCGTTTTGGCAAAACGGTCAATAACCGGGTTGATCTGCTCACCCACCTTGGCGATGTTTTCGCCCATTTTCTGGCCGGCCGTCACCAGCACAGCGCGGTGGCCGTTCAGGCGGGTAATGTGCGTTTCTTCCTCGTAGTTGAAGTCGACCTCGGCGATATCGCGCAGGTAGATGATTTTCTGGCCGTTGGTGGCGACGATGGTGTGGCGGATTTCGTCCAGCGACTGGTAATCGCCCGAAGTCTTGACGTTGAATTTCCGGGTTCCGGCCTGGATGCTCCCGCCGGGGATGTTCAGGTTTTCGGCCTGGAGGGCGCCCAGGACGCGGTTGACGGCCACGCCGTTCTGCGCCATTTTCTCGACGTTCAGCGAGATCCGGACCACGGAAGCCGGGTAACCCCAGTCTTCGGCGTTCTTGAGGCTTTTGATCTTCTCGAACTGCTTCTTCAGCGCATCGGCGTACTGGCCGAGTTCTTTGGCCGAAGCGACCTCCGAGAGGAGCGCGACCTGGATGATGTTGACGTCGGTCGGCGAGAATTTCTTGATGTCGATCCGGAAGATGTCGCTCGGCAGTTCGCCTTTCAGGGCGTTGACTTCGCGCACGATTTCCTGGTATTTTTCGTCAGGGTCGACACCATAATCGTACTCGATCCGGAAGACAGCCAGACCATCGTCCACGTTCGTAATAACGTGGTTCATGTCGTCAAGGGCATTAAAGCGGGCTTCACCGGGGTCGACGACCAGTTTTTCCATGTCAATGGCGTCGGTACCGGGGTAGATAACGGCTACCGCGAAGCTCGGCGCGACGAATTCGGGGTCCTCGCCCCGGGGCATGGTCAGCAGCGAGTTCACGCCCAGCGCCACCACGGCGACGAACAGAACCAGCATGAACTGCCAGTTTTTGACGGAGAATTCGGAAATATTCATACGGACGCAGTCCTTTTTGAGTTAGTAAGCTGAATGCGTACTTTTAGTAAAATTCTGGAATGATGGAGACCTTGATTATCACGGTCCGGGACGAAGAAAAGCGGGAACGGATCGAACAATTGCTGAGCGAAATGGAGGGCGTGGAAGCGGTTCGCCGTTTGCCCGTCCTCGACGAGGTGACGGAACTGGCGCAGGGGACACTCTCGGAAGAGTGGGACAGTCCGGAAGACCAGCGCTGGGATTCATTGCTATGATACCGGCTAGTCCGCTTTATGCGCAGGGCGACATCGTGGTCGTCAGTTTTCCCTTTACGGATATCTCCCAGACCAAAAAGCGCCCGGCGCTCGTCCTCTCCAATCACCTGGTCAACCAGACCGGCGATTACCTCCTGGTTTAGATCACCAGTCAACTGAAACGCGATGGGCTCTCGCTGCCGATCACGGCTTCTGATTACAGGCAGTCGCCGCTTCCGTTGACCAGTTACCTGCGGGTCCATAAGCTTTTTCTGCTGAAGGAATCGTTAATTACCTACAAGGCGACCGCAGTGACCGTTTCTTTCCGGCACCATTTGGTCAGCGAACTCCTGAAGTTGATTCAGTAATCATTTCACCAGGACCGTGGATTGCTCGGTCAAATACGCCGATCCCGCCGTCACGACTTGCTTCGTTTCGGATAAGCCATTGGTCAGCAAAACTTTGCTGCCTTCTAGAAACCCAATCTGCACGGGTACTTTCTGGACCCGTTTCCTGTCTCCGGCCAGGGTGTAGACAAAGCCTTCCTTACCGTTGCCTTCCACGATGGCTTCCACCGGTACGACCGCGTAAGAGCGTCGGCTGGAGGGCTGCAGCGTCGCCTTGGCGAAGAGGCCCGGGGCGAGTTTGGCGCCGCTGGGGTTGAGGCGGACCTCCACTTCGTAGAGCTTGTTCATCGGGTCGGCGGCCTGGGCCAGTTCGCTGATGACGCCCGTGAAGGTGCGCTCGGGATAGGCATCCAGGGCGATAGTGGCCTTATCACCCAGCTTCAGGCGAGCCCAGTCCTTGTCGGATACGCCCACGCGGACGACCCAGTCGCTCTGGCGGGTGCCCGAGACGAGAAAGACCGGTGAGCCCGGGCCGACGAGTTCCCCTTCGTTCATCAGTTTGCGGGTGACGGTACCCTCAACCGTCGACCGAATCTGGGCGTAGCTCTGGTTAAAGCGGGCGATGGTCAGGTTTTGCTCCGCTACGTTCTGGCCCGTGGTGGCGTTCTGCAGTTGCTCCAGCGTGGCGGCCGTATCGGCGTAAAGGGCTTTCACCCGGCTCAGGTCGCGCTGGGCTTTTTCCCCGGCGAGTTGCGCCTGCTGCACCTGGGCGTTGATTTCCGTCAGGTCCAGGGTCGCCAGCAACTGGCCTTTCCGGACAAACTGGCCTTCCTCCACGTAGGTCTTATGGATAATGCCGCTGATTTTGAACGACAGCCGGGCTTCTTCTGCGGAGGATACCAGCCCCGAGGCCACGACGGGTTCAGCCCGGACAACGGTTTCGACGGGGGTCAGGCGGACAGGAATGGCGGTTTCCTCCGCCGAGGTTTCGGCCGGTTGGTTGGCCTGGGTGCTGCAGGCGGCGAGGGCCACCGAAAATGCCAGCAACGTGAGGTAATCGTAGCGTTTCATGGTAGTATGGTTCAGTCGTTCCGGTGCCGGAACAGGGGTTGAAAGCTGCGTTAAAGGGCAATGATGCGGCTAAGGGTCGCCTGTTTGGTCAGGAGATCGTAGGTGACCAGCGACTGCTGGAGCTGGGCGGTCAGGCGGTCGTTCTGGGCTTTGAGGTATTCCACCAGCAGGGCCTGGCCGTTGCGGTAGCGGCTGTCGATGAGCCGGAAGGTCTGTTCGGCATTCGTCAGGCCGTCGCGGCTGGCCGAGAGGCTCTCCCGGGTGGCGTCGAGCTCGTAATAGGCCTGCACGACCTGAAGCTGCACCTGCCGCTGCACTTCCGTGAGCTTCGTTTGCAGGATTTCCGTCTGGATTTTAGCCTGCTGAATCTTCGAGCGCTTTTCGTAGCCTTTGAACAGGTCCCACGACAGCCCAAACTGGGCCAGTCCGTATCCCTGGCCGCTGAAGGTGTAGCCGAAGCCCTGGAAGCCGACATTGCCGCCGACGTAGACATTGGGCAGTTTGGCGTTGGCCTCGTTGAGCTTCACCGCCGTCTGGGCCGCGCGCAGCGAGCCGCTCAGCTGCGTAAGCTCCTGCCGGTTGCGGAGCGCTGTTTCCTTCAGGTCCGGCAGGGGAAGGGCGTCCGGGCTTAGGCGTTTGGTGAGCGTGCTGTCGACCAGGATGTCGGCCTGGAGGTCGCGGTTGAGCAGAAAATTGAAATAGGCCCTGGCGGATTCGCGGTTCTTTTCGGCCACAGCCTGTTGCTGATCGAGCTTGCTGAGTTCGTAGCGGGCCGAGGTAAGGACGTCTTTCGTCGCCACATTGTTGCTGACGAGCTTTTCGTTCAGCCGGGCCAGCTCGCGCAGCACGGAGCGGGAGTTGTCGTAGATCCGGACGGCCTCCAGGGTTTGCAGGTACTGGTAATACGCCGTCGCGATCGTGTACCGCAGTTCGTTTTCGATGACCCGGCGGCGGGCTTCCTGGGCCGAAAGCAGTTCTTTCTGAATCAGGTAGTTGTAGTGAATGTCCGTGTTATAGAGGGCGTACTGGACGCTCACCTTCGTATCATGAAAGTTGTTGGGTGCCAGCAGTTCGTTGACATTGGCCAGGTTCGTCGGGAAGCGTTCGGCCCCGGTGAGCTGGTTCAGCGTGCGGTAGACGGGGTTGAGCATGTCGCCTACCGGAAACTGGAGCCGCCGCCCGCCCGCCGCCAGCGAATAGGTCGGGTTGAACGTCAGCCGGGGGTAGAACAGGGCCTTCGCCTGGGTGATCGATTCGGCGACGCGCCGCACCTCCAATGCTTCCTGCTTCAGGGCCAGATTGCTCTGCAGCCCTTCCCGGACATAAGCCTCCAGAATCGAAGAGGCCTCCGGGGTCGTTTGCGCACCGGCCACCCGGGGAAGCGCGATGAACAGCCATAGCCAGCTAAGGCTTGATCGAATAGTTATCATGGCTTATTTAGTAAACAGTGTTCAGTATATGGGCAAAAAAATTTAGAGTCCCTTCCGGATCGTTTTGATAAAGAGTTCGAAGGCTTCGTCCATGAGTTCCAGCCGGCGTTCGTCGGAAAACATCGACAACCGCTTTCGCAGAAACAGCGCCGTATAGCCATGGATACCGCTCCAGATCATCAGCGCGGCCGATTCGGCGTCCTGGTGTTTGAACACCCCGGCATCGATGCACTGCTGCACAACTAGGACCAGCAGCCCGAACGCGGCCCGACCTTCCGTCCAGATATCTTCGCGGCATTCCAGGGCGTCGATCGGCGCGGTCATAATGAACATCAGATCGAACATTTCCGGATTCTCGACCGCGAAGCGCACGTACGTCCGCCCCATAGCGACCAGCCGCTCGTAGGGATCCTGCTCACGCAGCACCTGCTGGAATTCGCCCGTCAGCTTGTGGAAGGCTTCCTGGTGCAGGGCAAACAGTAACTCGTTTTTATCCTTGAAATACAGGTAGATCGTGGCGGGGCTGTACTCAATTGCGTCGGCAATGTTCCGGATGCTCACCTTCTCGTAACCGTTCTCCAGAAACAGCTTTTGGGCTGCGTCCAGAATCCGGCGCTTCATCTCCTCTTTCTCCCGTTCTTTGCGTTCTGCGATTCCCATGATTGCGTGGAAGATTAGACAACAGACGAAAGGCAATAGACTGAAGACAAGAAGTGAAGCTGGTACCTATGAATCCTTCTGTCTTTTGTCTATTCTCTTTTATCTCTTAAAACCTAACGGCACAAATTTACTGAACACTGTTTAGTAAGCAAGCACTGATAAGAAAAATTTTGTTGAATGGTCGAAATACAAAATTGGCCGGTAATCGTATGTAAACGAGTGGCAAACGCCAACAGTTTAGGGTTTTTTGAGTTTTTGTAGCAGTTACCCGACCGAACAATGACGAAAGAAGAACTAAAAAACGAGATTGACCGCACGCTGGCGCGGGTGCCGTCGAGTGTGCTGCCGGACGTACTGAACCTGCTGCGGACGGCCCGGATGCAGGCCGACCAGGGGCAAATTTCCTATACGGAAGTAACCCAGACGCTGAAGAGCAAGTCCGGCCGGGAGGCTGAGCCGGTAGAAGCCGTAGACTGGGGCCGGCTGGATGACATCTTCTCCTGAGCCCGCCTTAGCCCGGTAGTTTTACCGAAGTCTGCATCAGGTTAGAAGCCGCTTTGGCGACGATCTTACCGTCCGCGCCGGTAATGAGGCATTCGGCGTGGATGATGTTTTTGCCCTCCCGCACGATCCGGGCTGTGGCCGTGATGACTTCGCCCATCCGGGCGGCGTGCAGAAAATCAATGGTCAAATTGATGGAGGTATAGGCGTACTCACGCCCGAGCGTAAAGACGGTGGCTCCGATGAGGTCGTCGAGGATGGCCGCCGCCGCTCCCCCGTGCAGAATCTGCATGGGATTACACATTTCTTCCCGAATCCGGTAGTCGGCCGTGAGCTGGCCATACTCGGCGGCGCGCAGGGTACCGTTCAGCCAGCGACCCAGGGGCGAGGGACTGCGGCTCATTTCCTGACCAAGTACAGACTGAAAAAAGGCAAGACGGGGGTTGGTGGACGGCGTGTTCATGGGTGAAGTTTTGTGCGAAAATAGCATTTAACTAAGTTAAACCAGCCACAGGGTCGATCCTTTGTGGATTTTGTTGGGAGGTATGGGGACTTGTGTTACTTTTGAGGCAATTTTTTGCCCCAAAAGCTCGTACCTGACCGCTAATGAATTATACGCTGACCCAGATACCGGAACGGACCGTCAAGCCCCGTCAGTATGGACTGACGATGGCGATGGACAAAGGACTCAGTCTCCGCCAGGTCGAAGATTTCCTCTCTACATCCAGTGATTATGTCGATATCGTCAAGCTCGGCTGGGCGACTTCGTTCGTGACGCCGAATCTGAAGGAGAAATTACAGATCTACAAGGATGCCGGTATCCCGGTGTATTTCGGGGGTACGCTTTTTGAAGCCTTTGTCGTCCGGAATCAGTTCGAAGATTACCGCCGGCTGCTCGACGAGTTCGGCATGGCCTTTGCCGAAGTATCCGACGGATCGATCGATATGCGGCAGGACGAAAAGCTGGAGTACATCCGGACGCTGGCTACGCAGGTGACGGTGCTGTCGGAAGTCGGCTCCAAGGACGAAGCCAAGATCATTCCGCCCTATAAGTGGATCCAGCTGATGAAAGCCGAGCTGGACGCCGGGGCCTGGAAAGTCATCGGCGAAGCCCGCGAAGGCGGGAACGTCGGCCTCTTCCGGTCCAGCGGGGAAGTCCGCCAGGGGCTGGTCGAGGAAATCCTGACGCAGGTGCCCTTCGAAAGCATCATCTGGGAGGCTCCCCAGAAATCCCAGCAGGTCTGGTTTGTCAAGCTGCTGGGCGCGAACGTAAACCTGGGGAATATCGCGCCTCACGACGTTATTTCCCTGGAAACCATCCGGCTGGGTCTACGGGGCGATACCTTTACTCATTTTCTAAACGGCGAAAGCCTTAATTCACACCCCTGAATCCGCCGCTGAGCCGGTCTGATTCAACAAACACGACAAGACGTTTATGGAATTGCTACACTCCCTTCTGGATTTCCTGCTTCATCTCGACCGGTATCTTGATTCCTGGGCCAACGAGTACGGCCTGCTGCTGTACGGGATTCTGTTCCTGATCGTCTTTACCGAAACCGGCCTGATCGTCATGCCGCTGCTGCCGGGCGATTCG
>Ga0164290_1000619_pt1 | contig 101292 bp, 98 predicted proteins | sample Micstemetagenome_FD_108782 | JGI IMG/M metagenome (GOLD analysis project Ga0164290, IMG submission 108782) | Contaminated culture microbial community from soil near Moab, Utah, USA - Microcoleus steenstrupii SON62 (Illumina Assembly) | ecosystem: Environmental > Terrestrial > Soil > Soil crust...
GCGGGGAATCTTGGATAGCATGTAGTCAATATGCTGTGGCGACATCTGGTCGAAAATCCGGGTTTTGGCTGCGGCCGGGGTGATGCAGTTCACCGCGATATCCTGGCCGGCCAGCTCCTTGCCCAGCGATTTGGTCAGCGCGATCACCCCCGCCTTGGCGGCACTATAGGCGGCCGCATTGGGGTTGCCTTCCTTGCCCGCAATTGAGGCGACATTGACGATGCGGCCGTATTTGCCTGCCAGCATCAGTGGCACCACGGCGCGGCAGCAATGGAACACCGCATTCAGATCCAGATCGATCACAGCCTTCCAGGCATCCAGAGGATAATCCTGCACCGGGCCATTAGGGCCAGCGATGCCGGCATTGTTGACCAGCAGGTCGATGCCACCGAGCTTAGTCGCGGTTTGCTTCACGGCGGCTTCCACGGCGGCGTAGTCGGTCACATCCACCGTCACCGCCAGTGCCTTGGCGCCCAATTCGGCGGCAACGCTGCGGCCGAGATCGGCATCGCGGTCCCATAGGGCCACGCTAGCGCCCGATGCCAGTAGCCTTTCCACAACAGCGCGGCCGATGCCTTGTGCGCCCCCGGTGACAACAGCGCGGCGGCCCTGGAGATCAATCTGGTTCATGGCGTCCTCATTCTTGCTCTGGCTTACTCATATATCAGATATGATTATTGCCGCCAGGGCTTTGCGCCGATGATATCGCTCGACCACTCAAGCTTGCCGCCCTAGTCTTCGCTACCGATGGATGAAAAGCCGATAGCCCAGCAAATCGAGTGGCTCTGGCCAGCGGTGCTGCCAGAGCCATTGATGTTGTTTCTGGCCTACTGGCGGGGACATTGCCAAGCCGATGGCCGGCCGCCCTTGCGCAGCGCCATCGATCCGCTGGATATGCCGGTGGAAATCCTCCCCGGTATGGGTTTGATCGAAGCGGTGACCGGCGCGGATGGCCGCCAGCGCTATCGCTACCGTCTGCTGGGTACGGACCATTATGCCGCCAATGGCCGCGAGCATACCGGCATGTTTTTTGATGAGCTGCATCCAGCCGAGGAGCTGGCCCTGGTGGAGCCGCTTTATGCCCAATTACTGGCTGGTCGTGAGCCGCATTACTGGCGCCGGCCCAGTGCCGACCCGTCGCGGCGCCATACTGGCTACAGCCGCATCCTGGCGCCGCTGCTGAACGAGGCGGGGGAGGGTACCTATCTGCTTGGCTATTGGCTCTGGGAGCATTTGCGCCATGGCCCGGCATAAGCCGCCCGGCAGCCGTTGAACCCCCGTCCCGAACCGATTACTTAACATGGCTGGCGCCAGGAGAGAGCCGGACAGATGAGCTTTACCGCTACCCGTTTCGAGATCGAAGGCCCGCTGAGGCTTACTGGCAAGCGCTTCGGCGTTAGCCGGGGCTGGTTCACCGAGACCTACAGCCAGGCAGGCCTGGAGCAGGTTGGCATCAGCAATGCTTTTATCCAGGATAACCATTCCTATTCCGCCAAGCGCGGCACCATCCGTGGCATGCATTACCAGTTGCCGCCCACGGCGCAGGCCAAGCTGATCCGCGCTTTGCGTGGCCGCATCATCTCGGTGGCGGTGGATATCCGGCGGGCTTCTCCCAGCTTCGGCCGCCATGTGGCGGTGGGACTGGCGGCCGACACGGCGGATCATTTCTTCATCCCGGCGGGCTTCGCCCATGGTTTCTGCACGCTGGAGGACGATAGCGAGGTATTCTACAAGGTGGATGCCTATTATTCGCCGAAGGATGAGCGTGGCATCCTCTGGCGTGATCCGGCCCTTGGTTTTTCCTGGCCAGTGCTGGAAGCTGAGGCAACCATTTCGCCCAAGGATATCGATCATCCCCCCCTGGCGCAGCAGAGCGATTTATTCCCATGACCGACAGCGCGCTCAATAGTTACCTGCTGCAATCCGCCGACATGCTGCGCCAAGCTGCTGGCGCGGGTCTCGATGAAGGCGTGGAGCGTGCCGTGGCGGCCATCGTTGCCGCGCTGCGCGCCGATAAGCCTTTGCTGGTCTGTGGTAATGGAGGCTCGGCTGCCGATGCCATGCATATCACCGGCGAATTGGTTGGCCGTTTCCTGAAAGAGCGGCAGGGCCTGCGCTGCATCTGCCTGTCGGATAACGCCGCCGTGCTCACGGCCTGGGCCAACGATTACAGCTATGACACGGTCTTCGCTCGCCAGGTGGAAGCCTACGGCATGAAGGGCGGTGTCTTCTGGGGCATCAGCACGTCTGGCAATTCAAAGAACGTGGTATTGGCGGCCGAAGCGGCGCGGAAGCAGGGCATGACCGTGCTGGCGCTCACGGGCCAGGGCGGCGGCAAGCTGGCAGCCCATACCGATATTTTGCTTGCGGCGCCATCGCGCCACACGCCGCTAATTCAGCAGGTGCATATCTGTCTGTATCATTATATCTGCGAAAAGATTGAGGCGGCCTTCGCGGCCTGAGCGCTAGCGGACGGTTTCGCCGCGCCGCCCCATTTCCACATGGCCCTCGAGCGACTGAATCAGCTGCTCGCAATCAACACTGGCATTGTAGATTGCTTGGCGATTGAACTTTTGCATGGTCTTGAGCTGGTCGTTCAGGCAATCGCGGCGGTCAGGAATCGTGGTTGGCGCGCCGGGGGAGAAATGGATTTGCGCCCGCTGCGACTGCTCGTAGCTGACCAGCGCATTGGCGCCGATCATGCCAGCAACCGCCAAGCCTGCCAGGGCTAGCAGGCCGGTCACTCCAGCTCGTTGCAGATCAGTAAGCGCCACGATTCGCCTCATTTAAAATCAGTGCCGCAGTAAAACTGCTTTGCTGCGTCGCGGCAAGAGATTGCTATACAATTTAACGTAGAATGGTTAACGGGACTTGGCAAGTATCGGCGGGGATTCCATGATGCCATCATGCCGGCCGCCAGCATCCTGATTGTGAACTATAACGCCGGAGCGCATCTGGCACGTTGTGTGGCGGCTTTGCTGGGCCAGGATTTCCCGGATTTCGAGGTTCTGCTCCTCGATAATGGCTCTAGTGATGATTCTTGGGCGGCAGCCCAGGCGGTGGTAGCCGGCGACGCCCGGTTCCATTTCGAGGCGGCAGGCACCAATCTGGGCTTCGCTGCTGGTAATAATCGCTTGTCCGCCCAGGCCTCCGCGCCCTGGCTCGCCTTCCTCAATCCTGATGCCTTTGCCGAACCAGGCTGGCTCTCCGCCTTGCTGGCTGCTGCCGTGCGTCACCCGGATGTCAGCCTGTTCGGCTCGCTGCAAATCGATGCTCATGATCCGGCACGGCTCGATGGCGCTGGTGATCGCTATTTTGCCCCTGGACTTGCTTGGCGCGGCGGCTTCGGCTGGCCTGCGGCTGCCAAGCTTCACGAGGGTGAAGTATTCAGCCCCTGCGCCGCTGCTTCGCTCTGCCATCGCCATACATTCCTGGCTGCCGGCGGCTTCGACGAGCGTTTTTTCTGCTACCTGGAGGATGTGGATCTGGCCTTCCGTCTGCGGCTGGCTGGTGGCACGGCGATCCAGGTGCCGGCAGCACGGGTGCATCATGTGGGCGGCGCCTCTTCGGGCGGTGCGGCGTCTGCCTTTGCCCGTTATCACGGCAGCCGCAACATGCTGTGGTGCTTCGTGAAGAACATGCCGGGACCGCTTTTCTGGCTGTTGCTACCACTGCATGCCGCCTTGCTGCTGATGCTGCTGGTGCGCGCCGTGCCCCAGGGTATGGGTGGTTCGGTGGCGCGTGGTTTGCGCGATGGCCTCTGCGGCCTTGGTCCAATCTGGGCCAGCCGGCGCAGCTTGCAGGCGGCGCGGCGGGCTTCTAGCGCGCAGATCGCCCAGGCATTGACCTGGAATCTAGCGGAATATCTGCGCCGCGCGCCAGAGAACCGGCTTTAGTTTTTCGGAATCTGCAGCCGCGCCTTGGCGCTGAGCAGGCAGGTGGCGCCGGTGGCGAGCGAGAAACCCAGCATGGTGAGTACCATGGGATAGTGGTTGGGCTGCAGATCCTGCCAATGGCCAACGATCTGCGTTGCCACCGCGCCGATCGCCATTTGCAGCGCACCCACCAAACCGGCCGCCGTGCCAGCCAGCCGGGGATTCACCGAAACCGCCCCGGCAATGCCATTGGGCAGGGTGATACCATTGGCAATAGCCACCAAAGCCATGGGCAGGAACAGGGCCGCCGGGCTGTTAAGATCGAGAAAACCGCAGACCGTGATCAGCGTGGAGCCAAGCACGGCAATCATCGCACCCACGGCGATCATGCGGTCGGTGCCAAGATGATGCACCAGGCGGCCGGTGCAGAAATTACCGAACATGTAGCCGACCGATACCAGGATGAACCACAGGCCGTAGGTGGAAGGCGGCAGTTTCAGCACCGAGATCACCACGAAGGGCGCGCCAGTGATGAAAGAGAAAAAGATACCTGACGTGAAGGTGGTTTGCAGTGCATAGCCACGAAAGGCCGGCTGCCGCAGCAGCGCGAAATGATCGGCGATATAGGCCTTCACGCTGCTGGGCGGCAATGCTTCCGTGCTGGTGCGCAGTGTTTCCGGCAGGCGCAGGAAGGCCCAGACCAGCACGCCGCCACCAAACAGCATGCACAGCACGAAACTGGCACGCCAACTCCACCAAGCATCCAGGAAGCCGCCGATGGCCGGTGCGAACATCGGCGCCAGGCTCATCGCCATGGTGATATAGCCAATCATCGAGGCCGATTCAGAACGGTCGTAGATATCGCGTACGATAGCGCGTGCCAGCACCAGGCCGGCGCAGCCGCCAATCGCCTGCAGCAATCGGCCGATGATCAGCACTTCGATGCTCCAGGCAACCGTGCAGAGCAGACTGCCGGCGATATAGAGGCTGACACCCCAGAGCAGGGCGGGCCGTCGGCCAGTGCGGTCTGAAACCGGGCCCTAGGCCAGCTGCGCCGAGGCGAGCCCGACGAGATAGAGGGTCAAGGTAAGCTGGATGGTGCCGTAATCGGTATGGAAAACCTGCTGCATCCCCGGCATGGAAGCCATGAAGATGTTCAGCGCGGTGGGCCCCAGGGCCGTCATGGCGATCAGGATGCCGAGCGACGGGCGGGCAATGCTGGCGGCGGGGGATGACATTTATACGGACAACCGGAACGCGGGAGAGAGAAGCATAAACCTCTCCCTCACCTGGTCAATCTCAGCGGCCGGTGAATTTCGGCTGGCGCTTCTCGAAGAAAGCGGCCACGGCTTCCTGCTGGTCCTCGGTATGCTGTACCTGGGCTTGCATGCCGGCGGCCATTTCCAGACTGGCGGAAAGCGACATGGTGTAGCTCTCGCGCACCAGCTTCTTACACAGACGCAAGGAATGCGGCGGCTGGGCGGCAATACGGCGTGCCATTTTCATTGCTTCAGCCATCAGCTGATCCGCCGGCACCACATAAGAGGCGAGGCCCCATTCCAATGCCTGGGGCGCCTTGATGAAGTCGGCGGTGTAGGTCATTTCCAGGGCGCGCGCGAGGCCGACGACGCGTGGCAGGAACCAGCCACCGCCATCGCCCGAGATCAGGCCGACGCGCAGGAAGCTCTCGGCGAATTCGGCATCATGGGCGGCAAAGCGGATATCGCACATCAGGCTCAGGTCGCAGCCCGCACCTACAGCATGGCCGTTCACCGCCGCAATGGTCGGCACCTCAATGCGATGAAAGGCCTCGGGGATACGCTGGATACCGTGCTGATAGCCGCGGCGGATTTCTGCCGGGTTGCCGCCGAACAGGCCAGTGCGGTCGCGCATCTCCTTCACGTTACCGCCGGAGGAGAAGGATTTTCCCGCGCCGGTGACAACCACGCAGCTCACGCTCATATCCTTGTTCACGCGGTCGCAGGCGGCGGTCAGGCCATCGACGATGGCCGGCGAGATCGCGTTACGCGTATCCGGCTCGTTCAGGGTCAGAGTGACAACGCCACCCTCCTGGGCATACAGCACCGCATCTTGCTCGCTCATTATTTCCTCCGCGCCGATTTTATCGATCAATATCCTATAACATATTGCATCGCATAGCGTCTCGGTTGATGCTTTGGCCCAAGAGGAAACATCGCCGCCAGCAGAAGGAGCCGCGCCATGCGCGCATTCCGGTTTGAAGCTCTCCGCCTGCCACCGGCTGCCGAGGAGATGCGCCGTCGTATTCGTGCCTTCCTGGCGGAAGAGCAGGCGCAGAATCGTTTCCAGCCGCATCGCAACAGTTGGAACAGCTTCGATGCCGAATTCAGCCAGCGCGCGGGTGCGGCCGGCTTTATCGGTATCACTTGGCCGAAGCGCCATGGCGGGCAGGAATTGTCCAACCTTGAGCGCTTTGTCATCACCGAGGAGGTGCTGGCCGGTGGTGCGCCCTGTGGCGCGCATTGGATCGCTGATCGGCAATCGGGACCGCAGATCCTGCGCCATGGCAGCGAGCGGATGAAGGATTTGATCCTGCCGCGCATTGCCGCTGGCGCATGCTATTTCGGTATCGGCATGAGCGAGCCGGATTCCGGCTCTGACCTTGCCGCCACCCGCACCCGCGCCACCAAGGTGGAGGGCGGCTGGGTGATCAATGGCCAGAAAATATGGACGTCCAATGCCCATCGCGCGCATTACATTATCGCCCTGGTGCGCACGGCCATTGTGGGCGAGAACCGCCATGCCGGATTGACGCAGTTCATCGTGGACATGACATCACCCGGCCTCACCGTGCGGCCGATCCGTAATCTTTCAGGCAGCCATGAATTCAATGAGGTTTTCTTCCACGATTGCTTTGTGCCGGATGACGCCATGGTGGGTGGCGAGGGCGATGGCTGGTCTATGGTCACCGCCGAACTGGCTTTCGAGCGCTCCGGGCCGGACCGTTTTCTTTCGGATTACCGCCTGCTGGTGGCACTGATCGACAAGGTGGGTGAGCAGCCGGATAAACGCCAGGCTGCCGAGATCGGCCGTCTGGTCAGCCACCTGTCGGCGCTTCGCCGCATGTCCACTTCAGTTGCTGGTCTGCTGGAACAAGGCGCCAATCCGGCGGTGGAGGCGGCCTTGGTGAAGGATCTCGGCACCGCATTTGAGCGTGAAGTGCCAGAGGTGGCGCGCCGTCTGGTGTCGGTGGAGGCGAGTCTGGATGAATCCGATGACCGTTTCAGCGAAACCTTGGCACATGTGCTGCTTTATGCCCCGTCTTTCACCTTGCGCGGTGGCACGCGCGAGATTCTGCGCGGCATGATCGCCCGCGGCCTTGGCCTGCGTTAGGGGTTGGAGAGTCATGACCATGCAAGCCAGTAATGACATGTCAGCAATCCTGCTTGAACAAACCGGGCGCCAACTGCTGCAGCATGTGACCCGTGAGGTGCTGACCGCAGCCGATCAGGGCGAATGGCAGGCGCCATTGTGGCAAGAAATGGAGCGTGCCGGTCTGCTGTTGGCGCTGGTAGCCGAAGAAGAAGGGGGCGTTGGCCTGCCATCGGCCGACGCGCTGCGCCTGCTGCGGCTTGCCGGCTATCACACCCTGCCTCTGCCATTGGGTGAGACCATGCTGGCGCAGGCGATGTGGACCGAAGCTGGTGGCGCGGCGATAGATGGCGTGGTGACAATCGCGCCTGAAGCCTCGGCGCAACTCGCCAAAGCGGGCAGTGGCTACTGCTTGAGTGGCCAGTTGCATCGCGTGCCCTGGGGAGCACAGGCCGATCAGGTTTTGTTGGTGGCGCGTGATGCGGCTGGTAAGGCATATCTGGTGCGGTTGCCAAAGGGGGCAGCGAAGACCGAACCGCGCCGCAATGTCGCCTATGAACCGCGTGACACGCTGCTGCTCGATCAGGTGATTGTAGCGGCCGATGCCGTGCTGCCGGCGCCGGCTGCCTTGCAGGCGGATGGCTTTTTGCCCTTCGGTGCATTGCTCCGCGCGCAGCAGATGGTTGGTGCCATGGAGCGGGTGCTGGATCATGCCCTCACCTATGCCAATGAGCGCGTGCAATTTGGCCGTGCCATCGGCAAGTTCCAGGCGGTGCAGCATATGCTCGCCATTGCCGCCGGCCAGTATGCCGCCTCGGCCGCTGCCGCCGACGCCGCCATCGAAGCCTATGGCACAGAGAATTTCGGCTTTGCTGTCGCGGTTGCCAAGGCGCGAGTTGGTGAGGCGGCCGGCGAGGCGGCCGCCATTGGCCATCAGGTCCATGCCGCCATGGGTTTCACCCAGGAGCATCTGCTGCATTTCGCCACGCGGCGGCTATGGTCGTGGCGTGATGAATTCGGCGCCGAGAGCCTGTGGCAGGAACGACTGGGGCAGATGGTATGTACCCAGGGCGGTGAGGCAGTATGGCCTTTGCTGACTGGAGCGTAATGCGCCGTCAGCGCGGGCGTTTGAGTTTCTTCACTTGGGGGTGGCGGAAGCAATCCACCGTGTGGTCATTCACCATACCCACCGCCTGCATGAAGGCGTAGACAATGGTGGGGCCGACAAAGGTGAAGCCTTCCGCCTTCAGCGCCTTGGACATCGCTTTGCTCTCGGCCGATTCCACCGGTATCTGCCGCATATGCGCCCAGTTATTCTGCTTCGGCTTGCCGCCAACAAAATCCCAGAGGTAATTCGAGAAGCTGCCATGCTTCTCCTGGATCGCCAACCAGCCGCGCGCATTCAGCACGCTGCCATCAATCTTGGCGCGGTTGCGCACGATGCCGGCATCCAGCATCAGGCTATCCAGCTTGCGCTTGTTGTAGCGGGCGATTAAGTCTGGCTTGAAGCCATCGAAAGCAGCGCGGAAATTATCGCGCTTGCGCAGGATGGTGATCCAGGACAGCCCAGCCTGGAAGCCATCCAGGATCAGCTTCTCGAACAAAGCCCGGTCGTCCCATTCCGGCACGCCCTATTCGGTATCATGGTAATCCACATAGAGTGGGTCATGGCCGGGCCAGCCGCAGCGGCATTTGCCGTCCGTGCCGATCAGGCTGGTGCGTTCGTCTTCGGGGCCTGCCGGCATGGTTTGATCCTCGCTCTAATTCTCGCGCGCGGCATAATCTGGGAGCTTAGGCAGCAGTGCAATACCTTCAGCGTGCAATGCCTCGCCGGTCTCGGCTGCCTTAGCCACGGCCTCCAGCCGCAGCAAAGCCAGGCCGTGCTTGCCTAAGCTGCTGCGGATCACGCCGGCTTCCTGCTCGCCCAGCAGCACGACGGTACCTATCGGTGGCAGCGTGCTTTCCGCGCTCACCTTGTAGAGCTGTTTCTTGATCAGGCCACGGTATTTGGTGCGTGCCGTCAGTTCCTGGCCGACATAGCAGCCCTTCTTGAAATCGACACCGTTCAAGGCCTCGAAATGGTTTTCCAGCAGCAGGCCCTTGTCGATCTCGATGTCCTGCATGCCATCGGGCACGCCGAGGGAAAGGCGCAGATTCTCGAAGGCAGAGAAATCGCCTGGCTTGCCAGCGGGCAACGGTGCGCTTTCCGGCAGCCAGATCCGGGCACCCAGCGCACTCAAACGCGGATCGATGAAACCGAAACCCTGACCCACGGACCCGGCCGCGCCAGCGCTTTCACCCAGGCTCAAAGCCGCCGCCACGTTATCGCCAATCAGGGCATGGGCCTGCCAGCCGCTGACCTGCTCGATGGTTACCTTGGCTCGCAGGCGATAAAGCGACAGCTTTTTAGCCAATTCAGCCGCCCGGTCGGCGGCCACATCCAGCCAGAGTGCGCCTTGCCACTCGGCGATCAGCATGTCGAACAGGAATTTGCCCTGGGGGGTGAGCAGGGCAGCCAGAATCGCCCGGTCCGGCGCGACCCGTGTGGCATCATTGGAAACCAGGCCATTGAGGAAACCCTTGGCCTCGTCCCCGGCAATCCGCAGCAGGCTGCGCCCAGGCAGGGGGATATGGGTTAATTCGATCATGCCCTAGAGGTATGGGAGGGCGCCCGGCTTGGCAAGCGGGGGCCGGGCTTCTATAAACGCCCGGCAATGCGTGTCCTGTTCATCACCGCCAACCGGCTCGGCGACGCCATCCTCTCCACCAGCCTTCTGGCGGCCATGGTTGAGCGCGACCCCCTGGTCAAATTCACCATCGCCTGCGGGCCGGCGGCTGCCGGGCTGTTCCAGGTGTCCGTGATGCCGAATCTGGAACGCGTTATTGTGGTGCAGAAGCTGCCCTGGGCGCGGCATTGGTGGGAATTGTGGAAGCAGGTAGCCGCCACGCGCTGGAGTCTGGTGGTTGATCTGCGCGGTTCCGGGTTGTCGCAATTCCTGATGGCTTATCGCCGCCGGGTATTCAGGGGCTCCGGCTCCAGCATGCATAGGGTGATCGTGCTGTCCCAGGTGCTTAAGCTGCCGCCGACCTCGCCGCGTATCTGGATCGGCGAGGCCAATCGCAAGGCCGCCCTCCGGCTCTGGGAGGGCAGGCAGCCGGTGCTGGCCATTGGGCCGACAGCCAATTGGGGCGGCAAAATCTGGCCAGGCGAGCGTTTCGCTGATTTGGCCCTGCGGCTCACCGCGCCCGATGGTATCCTGCCCGGTGCGCGGATCGCGGTATTTGGCGGCCCGGGCGAGGAGGCTTTGGCGGAAACCGCCCTGGCCGGCCTGCCCGCCGACCGCACGATGAATTTCGTTGGCAAGCTCGACCTGCTCGATCTGGCCGCCGCGTTGGAACGCTCGGCGCTTTATATCGGCAACGATAGCGGCCTGATGCATCTCTCGGCCGCCGTTGGCACGCCCACGGTGGGCCTGTTCGGCCCCAGCCGCGAATCAGTCTATGGCCCCTGGGGCCAGAAGACGGCGGCGGTGCGCACTGATCTCAGCTATGATGAGATCGTGAACAGCCCCGGCTACGACTACCGCAAGCATGATAGCCATATGCTGACCCTGAATGTCGATAAAGTGCAGCGCGCCGCTGAGCAGCTTTGGCGCTACTGCCAGGATGATTGAGCATGCGGCTTTCCGCTCTCGTCGTCGCTCATAACGAGGAAGCGCAACTCGCTGACTGCCTCGGGCGCCTGAAATTCGCCGATGAGATCGTGGTGGTCCTGGATCGCTGCACCGACCGCTCCAAGGATATCGCCCTGCAATACGGCGCTCGCCTGGTGGAGGGCGGCTGGCCGCTGGAAGGGCCGCGCCGCAATGCCGGCATCGCTGCCTGCCAGGGTGACTGGATCATGGAAGTAGATGCCGATGAACGCGTGTCGCCGGACCTGGCCGCTGAAATCCGCAGCACCATTGCCGCAGCCGCTCCGGGCTATTTCCTGATCCCGTTCCACAACTATGTTGGTGGGCGGCTGGTGCGCTATGGCTGGGGCGCGGCCTGGGGTGTTTCAGCGGCACCCCGGCTGTTTTCGCGCGGCGCCAAGCGTTGGGGTGATCAGCGAATTCATCCGGCCCTGGAGCTGAAGGGCGAGAAGCGCACACTCAAGACGCCAATGGAGCATTATGTCGATACCAATATCTCCGACATGCTGCATCGGCTTGATCGCTATACCACGGCGCGCGCCGCTGATTTGCGCGATAGCGGCGATATCGGCCGCTTTGGACCGAATGTGCGGCGCATCTTCTCGCGCTTCTGGAAATGCTATGTGGCGCGCAAGGGTTATCGCGAGGGGCAGTATGGCTTCCTGATCGCACTGATGGCCGGGCTTTATCCGATCCTGAGCTATCTTAAAGCGAACCTGGAGAAGCCGAACTGATGCGCCTGCTGCAGGTCATGGCGGGTGCGAAGCAGGGTGGCGCCGAGACTTATTTCGTCAATCTGGCATTGGCTTTTCAGAGGGCCGGGATCGACCAGACCGTGGTGATCCGCCGCCATGCTGAACGCGCCACGCGGCTGCGCCAGGGTGGCATCGAGCCGCTGGAGCTGGGCTTTGGCGGTGCGCTGGATTTTATCACATCGTATAAGCTTGGGCGTCTAGCCAAGCGGCAGCAACCCGATCTGGTACTCACCTGGATGAGCCGGGCTTCCGAGAAGATGCCGCGCGGGCGCTATCCGCTCGTTGCCCGTCTGGGCGGCTATTACGATCTCAAGCATTACAGGAAAGCCGATTGGCTGGTTGCCAACACGCCGGATATCGCGCGCCATTGCGTGGCTGCGGGGTTTGCGGAAAACCGCGTGCGCTGCATCGCTAATTACGGTCGCTTCGATCCTGCTCCACCGCAGCCGCGCGCCGAACTGGAGACGCCGGCCAATGCGCCCCTGCTGCTGGCCATGGGCCGCTTGCATAAGAACAAGGCTTTCGATGTGTTGCTGCGTGCATTGGTCGATCTGCCTGAAGCCTATCTTTGGCTGGCCGGCGAGGGCGAGGAGCAGGCCGCCCTGCAGGCACTCGCCGATAATCTGGGCGTGGCGCGCCGCGTGCGTTTCCTTGGCTGGCGCTCGGATCGTGAAGCATTGGCGGCAGCCTGTGATGTCTATGTGGTGCCGTCGCGCCATGAGCCTTTCGGCAATGTGATCCTGGATGCCTGGGGTGCGGGCAAGCCGCTGGTGGCAGCGGCTTCTGAAGGGCCCAAGCAATATGTGGTGGAGGGCGTGAGCGGTTTGCTGGTGCCGGTGGAGGATCATCGCGCTTTGGCGGCAGCGATTCGCGAAGTTTTGCGCATCCCGGAATTGGCGCAAAATCTGGGTGAGCAGGGCCGGCGGCAATTTGAGCGTGATCACAGCGAAGCCGCCGTGGTGGCCTCATGGCAGCGGTTCTTTGACGAGGTGATGGTATGTGCGGCATCGCCGGGCTGATGAGGGCGGATGGTGCAGCGCCTGATCCGGCGCGGCTGGCGGCCATGCTGCGCGCCATCGCCCATCGCGGTCCCGATGGCGAAGGTAGCCACGCAGCCGGTTCGGTGGCCCTGGGCCAGGCGCGGCTTGCCATCATTGATCTGGCTGGCGGCAAGCAGCCGCTTTTCGGCGCCGATGGCTTGTCGCTGGTGGCGAATGGCGAAATCTATAATTACCGCGAACTCTACGCCCTGCTGCCAGGGCGGAATTTCGCCACGGCATCTGATTGTGAATTGCCGCTTCATCTCTATCACCAGGAAGGGATGAGCTTCCTGCGCCATCTGCGTGGCATGTATGCCCTGGCCCTGCATGATCCGCGCGATGATTCACTGCTGCTGGCGCGCGATCCCTTTGGCATCAAGCCACTCTATTATGCTGAAGCCCAGGGCCATCTGATCTTTGCTTCCGAACCGCAGGCGATTTTTGCCAGCGGCCTGATTCAGCCCCGCTTGGTTGCGGCCAAGCGCGATGAATTGCTGCAGCTGCAATTCACCACTGGCGCCGATACGATCTTTGATGGCGTCAAGCGCCTGCTGCCGGGCGAGATGCTGATCTGCCGCAAGGGCCGCGTGGCTGAGCGGCGGCTTCGCGAGGCGCCGGTTGCCGCTGCCGCTCTGGCAGGCGAAGGTGCTTCATTGGCAAAGCTCGATGCCCTGCTTATGGAAAGCGTTGATCTGCACCAGCGTTCCGATGTGCCCTATGGCTTATTCCTTTCTGGTGGCATCGATTCTTCTGCCTTGCTGGCGATGATGGCGCGGCTCAATCCACGGCCCGTGTAGGCTTATTCACTGGGCTTTCCCGATAGCGGCTTGCATGACGAGCGCGATCTGGCGGCGCATCTGGCGCGCAAACTGGGCGCCGAGCATCGCAGTGTCGATTTCGTGGCGGAAGATTTCTGGGCTTTACTGCCCAAGGTGGCTCAGGCGATGGACGATCCGGCCGCCGACTATGCCTGCCTGCCCACCTTCAAATTAGCACAATTCGCTGCCCGTGATGTGAAGGTGGTGCTCTCGGGTGAGGGCGGCGATGAAGTATTTGGCGGCTATGGCCGCTATCGCAGTGCTATGCGCCGTTTCTTCGCCAAGCCGATGCGGCGTAAAGGGGCCATGGATGGCTTGGGTCTCTTCCGCATGGAACCGGATGCCTGGCGCCAGAGTTATGGCGCAGTGGAAGCCGCTGCGCGGCGCGCTGGCGAGAGCCGCCTGCAAGCCGCCCAGCGCTTGGATATGGCAGATTGGCTGCCCAATGATCTGCTCACTAAGTTGGATCGCTGTCTGATGCGTAACGCGCTGGAGGGCCGCACACCGTTCCTGGATTGTGGCGCTGCCGATAATACGGGCCTGAGTGCTTTTGGCTTCGGCCTACCGGATGATCTGAAAATCCGTGGCGGCCTGGGCAAGCATTTGCTGCGCAGCTGGCTAGCGAAACATCTGCCCGAGGCACAGCCTTTCTCGCGCAAGCGTGGTTTCACCGTGCCGGTGGGGCAGTGGATTGCCGCTGAAGGCGCGCGCCTGGCGCCATTGATGGCCGCGCAGCCTGGTATCGCGGAGGCCTTCAGGCCTGAAGCGGTGACGGCTTTGTTCCAGCATGGCGCAGCCAAGCAGGGCTCCGCCGCCTGGGCGTTATTGTTCTATGCGCTCTGGCATCAGCACCATATCCTCGGCCTTTCAGCTGAAGGGGATGCCTTTGAGATGCTGGCGCGTCGCGCCTAGAGTCTGGGCCTAGTGGATGGCGTAATCAGCCACGGCGGCGCGGATTTCGGCGGGCTGCACCAGTTGCGCCGAGACCACGCGCACCGAATGCAGCTTGCCATCCAGCTTGGCTTCCCAGAAATCCAGGAACTTCTGCAGGGCCGGGAATTTCGGCGCCAGATCGTATTCCTGCCACACATAGCTTTGCAGCAGCACGGGATGGTCTGGCATGCGGTAGAGGATTTCCGCCGTGGTCAGGCGGTAATGCAGCAGCCGTTCCAGGCGTTCGGCACCAGTCAAAGCGGTCATTCTGCCTCCTGCTTTGGTAAGCGGGGGCCGGTTCCGATCTGCCAGCAACACAGGCAACCGAAACCGGCACCTACGCATCAAGCCTGAGGCAAAGCTTAGGTGCGCTGCAATAAAAATGTCTTAAAGCGCGACTGAATAGCACTCGGACGCCCTGTCTGCTAACAAGACGCCCGATATATTGGCGATGAAGTGGGGAGTTTAGCCGCGACCGACGAAGGGCATCTTGGTGGCCATCACGGTCATGAACTGCACATTGGCATCCAGCGGCATGTTGGCGATATGCACGATGGACTCGGCCACATGGCGCACATCCATGCGGGGCTCCACCATGGTGGTGCCATTGGCCTGCGGCACGCCCTTGGTCATGCGCTCGGTCATCTCGGTGGCGGCATTGCCGATATCGATCTGGCTGCAGGCGATGTCATGGGCGCGGCCATCCAGCGAGGTGGATTTGGTCAGCCCGCTGATGGCGTGCTTGGTGGCGGTGTAGGGGGCCGAGAAGGGCCGCGGCGCATAGGCCGAGATCGAGCCGTTATTGATAATGCGGCCGCCGCGCGGCTCCTGCGCTTTCATGATGCGCATGGCTTCCTGGGTGCAGAGGAAGGAACCGGTCAGGTTGGTATCTACCACCGCCTTCCATTGCTCGTAGCTCAGTTCGTCCATCGGGATCGCCGGGGCGCCGATGCCAGCGTTATTGAACAGCACATCCAGCCGGCCGAAGGTAGCCTTGGCCTTGGCGAACAGCGCCTTCACCGAATCCGGATTGCCCACATCGGTCACCACGCCGATGGCTTTCACACCATGGGCTTCGCATTCCTGGGCAGCAGCGTTCAATTGCTCCAGGCGCCGGCCAGCCAGCACCATGTCATAACCGGCCTTGGCCAGCGCGATGGCGGATGCCTTGCCGATGCCGGCAGTGGCGCCGGTGACGAGGGCGACTTTACGAGTGGTGGCCATGGGTATCCTCCGGTTTGGCTTTTTTTCTAGTATCCTGTTGGTTACTTTGGCGCTGCCGCCCGCCGCAGGCAAGGGATTGGCGGCCGTCCTTGGGCTCAAGCCGGGCGCTTGGCCACCAGCTGGTTGCCATAGAAGCTCATCACTGTTTCGCCCTTCTGATTCTCCACCCAGTATTTCAGCTTCACGATGCCACGGTCGGGCTTGGAAGCGGACGCACGCATCTCTTCCACGCGCGCCTTGGCATAGAGGGTGTCGCCGGGACGTGTCGGCTTATACCAGCGCAACTCATCCAGGCCGGGCGAGCCCATGCTGCCTTTGCCCAGAAGCCCCGCCTGCATCAGCATGCGGAAACCGAGTGCGCCGGTCTGCCAGCCGGAAGCGATCAAGCCGCCATAGATCGACTTGGTGGCGGTTTCCTTGTCCAGGTGGAACGGCTGCGGATCGTAGCGGAAGGCGAAATCCAGGATGTCAGACTCGGTGACGGTGACGCCGGCGGCATTGATCACTTCGCCGGTCTCGTAATCCTCGTAGTAACGGTCTGATTGGTTCATATGTTTCTTACCTCATTATCATCCGCAGCGGCCGATCAAATCACAAGCGCCGGCCTTAATCCACATCACCGGCCAGTAGAGGGAAAATGGCGCAGCAAGAAAAAGCCAAAATGCTTTTAACTGATGTCGAATGGCGGTAAGGACCACAACAAGTACCCACGCCCAAGCAATCCATATGCAGAGTGATATTGCCGCGCTATCTGGTACGCAGTTGGTGCAGTCGGAGTTAAACGCGACCACAAAGCGGCCAGGGCCATACCAGAGCCCAGCCAATGCAATGACCAGGGAAAGCACGGTCAGAAAATAGAACTCTACACGGCGCCGTTTGTAAGGTTCCCTAATCATGCTCAGCCGTTTTGCCGCGGAAGAACTCTTGGACATCCTCGATGAAAGCATCCGGCTGCTCCATGGCAACGAAATGCCCGCCGCGCGGCATGACATGGAATTGCGCCACGTTATAGCCGCGCTCCAGCCAGCCGGGTGGCGATGGCGGCACTAGATCCCAGGGTGGCAGCAGGAAGGCCGTGGGCGGCGAGATGAATTCGTCCGGCTTCATGGCCAGGTCGCCAGCGCGCACGGTGGCCCAATACATCCAAGTGGCGGTGGCGGCCGTGTCGGTGAACCAATAGAGCGAAATGGTCGCCAGCATGTCATCCATGCTGAAAGGTGGTTCTTTGGATGCCGGGCCGCCGGGAAAGCCGTGAAACTTCTCCACGATCCAGCCGGCCAATCCGGCCGGGCTGTCGGAGAGGCCATAGCCCAACGTGGTCGGCTTGGTGCTCTGGATGGCGAAGTAGCCGCCTTCGGCTGCATGGCGCTTCTTGGCCAATGCTGCCCAGGCTTTCTCCTCGTCGGTCAGGGGCTGAGTTATGGGCGGGCGCAACGGCACCATGTTCAGGTGCATCGCCGCCACATGCTGCGGATGGTCGGCGCCGAGCCAGGAGGAAACGATGGAGCCCCAATCGCCGGCCTGCACGAAGAAGCGCTCAAAGCCCAGCGCCTTCACCATCAGGTCGCGCCATAGGCTGGCCACCTTACGGGCGCTGATTGGCTTGTGCAGCGGCATGGAAACGCCATAGCCCGGCAGGCTGGGGCAGACCACGGTGAAGGCATCCTCCACCCGGCCACCGAAACGCTCAGGGTGTGCCAAGCGTTCAATCAGGTGGATGAATTCAAACACCGAGCCGGGCCAGCCATGGGTGAGCAGCAAGGGCCGTGGTGCCCGCTGCCCTGATTCCTGGCCCGAGCCGGGCTCGATCAGGAAATGCACGACCTGTTGCGTCTGGTCATCGGGCCGCAGCAGGGCGACGCGGTAATTCAGGAAGCCATTCAGCTTGGCTTCCCAGATGCGCCAGTCGAATTGCTCGCGCCAATGCTCAATGAAACGCGCCATATAGGCGCGGTTGCTGCCATAGAGCCAGTTGGCGTCGTCGGGCTCGCGCGGCAGGCGGGTATGGGCCAGCCGCTGTTTCAGATCGGCCAAGGCCGCTTCGGGGATGGCTATGGTATAGGGCTCTGGCTTGAAGGGCTGCAGCGGCGTGCTCATGCGTTTATCCCGGCGTTTCTTATGACCATAAGCAAGCCATAATTCCGCCGCGCTGTCACGGTTCGAAGCCGTATTGACCCTGGGTCAGGAGCAATAGCCGCTGCCGCGTGCGAAACAGTCAAGCCGATCCTCGGCGCGGTCGCGCTGGCGCCGGCTGCGTTCGATCTCGTCACTTAGGCAATCGACATAGCGGCTCATGCGCGAGCGGTAGTCGTTCACCTCATTGCGGCAATAGGCCACCGCCTGCGGGTCATTGCCGCTGCTAAGGCGATCCAGGCAGAGTGGCTCGCGCGGCGGTGAGGCGCAGCGCGCAGGCTGTGCTTGGGCGGCGGCGTTGATCACCAGCAGGCAGAGAGCGGCGAACAATACGCGCATGGCTCAATCCTCCAGGCCATCCACGGCCAGGGCAGCGAAGGTAGCCAGCCAATGCTCGCCGCCATATTCGCCGCTTTCCAGATGCGGCAGGCTGGTAGCCTCATGCTGGTCGGCCAGCCGGGTCAGCGTGCCGTAGGCACTATGATTGGGCGATAGGTTGGCGGCGATGCCGCGCAGGCACCAGGCGCGCGAGAAGTTCAGGCCATCGAGATGCACACCCTTGGCATCGGCGCGATCCGCCACCAGGGCCGGATGATAGGGGCCGCCCGCGCCGTGGAAATAGCCCGGCAGATATTGCGCGAACCAGGCGGCGAATTCCGCGCCAGGGATCACGCGGGTCATCAGCAAGGCCGCCACCAGGCCGCCAGAGAGGAAGTCGTCACCATTCGGCTCGTAATGTGCCGGATAGTCGCTGTCATGGCCGAAATAGCGCCGCGCCGTGGCTTCCAGGTCGGCAGCAAGATCGGCCTTCTCGGTCGCGCGGGCATAATGCAGCGCCAGCAGCATGGCGAAGGCGGTGTTGTAATGCGTACCAACGCGGATCGGGTAGGTCAGCTTATGCAGATAGGGCGGCAGACGAGCAACGATCACTTCTTCCAGGGGTGCCAGGGCGGCATGCCAGTCCGCGGCTTCGGGCTGCGGCAGCTGCTTCAACTCTGCCGCCAGTGCCAGCAGCCAGCCCCAGCCATAGGGGCGTTCATAGCCGCTGCGGCCCGGGGTTTCGAAATAGGCGGCTTCCGCCACACCGTTGCTGGCGGTGAGATGATCGTTGAACAAAGCCGTGATGCTGGCGGCTTGCGGCAGATTGGGAAAGCGGCGCAGGCAACGGGCCAGCAGCCAGAAGCCATGCACGGCGGAATGCCAGTCATAGCTGCCGTAGAAAATCGGATGCAGTGCGCGGGGCGTCTGCAAATCTTCTGGCCCATTCAGCAGATGCGCCAGATGGTTGGGATATTCCGCCGTCAGGTTGCGCAAAGGCAGGGCGGCGAAGCGCAGCACCTGGGATTCGGTGAGGCCTCCCTGGCGCTGCATCATGGCTATTTCCCGTGGCAGTATTTGTATTTTTTGCCCGAGCCGCAGGGACAGGGGCTGTTGCGCGGCGTGGCCCTCCAGGTATTCGGATCATTCGGATTGACCTGGGCGGAAGCTTGAATCGGGCGCGCCTGCAGCGTGCCGTCATTCGGCGCCTCGCCGCCTTCCAGCAATTCGCCCCGGCTTTCCTGCATCGGCTGGCTCGGCCGCGCAAACAGATCAGCCGGCGGCTGCTCGGCGCGCACTTCCACGCGCGCCAGCACGCCGGTGATATTTTCGCGCACCCGCACCAGCATCTGCTCAAACAGCGCGAAGGCCTCGCGCTTGTATTCGTTCAAGGGGTCTTTCTGGGCATAGGCGCGCAAGCCGATGGCCTGGCGCAAATAATCCAAGTGATGCAGATGCTCTTTCCAGTTCTGATCCAGCACTTGCAGCAGCAGGCTGCGCTCGATCATACGCATCACATCGGGGCCGAAATTGGCTGCCTTCTCCGCCATCTTGCGGTCGGCGGCATCATGCAGCCGCTCGCGGATCTGCTGATCGGCGATGCCTTCTTCCTTGGCCCATTCCACGATTGGCAAATCGAGGCCGAACAGGCGTGCCGCTTCCTCCTGCAAACCAACGGCATCCCACTGCTCGGCATAGGCCTTCTCAGGGATGTGGCGGTCCACAAGGTTGTCCACGATCTCGCGCCGCATGTCGGAAATCGTGTCGGCGACGTTATCGGTGCTCATCAGCTCGATGCGCTGCTCGTAGACCACCTTGCGCTGGTCATTCATCACGTCGTCGAATTTCAGCAGGTTCTTGCGGATTTCGTAGTTCCGCGCTTCCACCTTCTGTTGCGCCTTTTCCAGCGCCTTGTTGATCCAGGGATGGGTGATGGCTTCGCCATCTTTCAGGCCCAGTTTCTGTAGCATGGAATCCATGCGCTCGGAGCCGAAGATACGCAGCAGATCGTCTTCCAGGCTGAGGAAGAAGCGCGAGCCGCCGGGATCGCCCTGGCGGCCGGAACGGCCTCGCAGCTGGTTGTCGATGCGGCGGCTTTCATGGCGCTCGGTGCCAACCACGAATAGGCCGCCAGCGGCCAGTACTTTTTCTTTCTCGGTCGCCACCTCGGCGCGGATGGCAGCGATCTTGGCGGCCAGCGCCTCGCCTTCCAGGCCTTCGCCCTCGGCCTTGATGCGCATCTCGGCATTGCCGCCGAGCTGGATGTCGGTGCCCCGGCCAGCCATGTTGGTGGCGATGGTCACGGCGCCCAAGCGGCCGGCCTGGGCCACAATGCCGGCTTCCTGTTCATGGAAGCGGGCATTCAGCACGGCATGCTGCACGCCCTTCTGCTTCAGTAGCTCGGAGAGAACTTCCGATTTCTCGATCGACACCGTGCCCACCAGCACCGGCTGGCCCTTGGCGCGGCATTCGGCGATCAACGTGGCTATGGCTTCGTATTTTTCGCGCGCCGTGCGGTAGACCTCGTCATCCTGGTCCAGGCGCAGCACTGCCACATTGGTGGGGATTTCCACCACATCCAGGCCATAGATGTCGCTGAATTCGGTGGCTTCCGTGGAGGCTGTGCCGGTCATGCCGGCCAGCTTGGGATACATGCGGAAGTAATTCTGGAAGGTGATCGAGGCCAGCGTCTGGTTCTCGGTCTGAACGCTGACGCCTTCCTTGGCTTCCAGCGCCTGATGCAGGCCGTCGGAATAGCGCCGGCCTTCCATCATGCGGCCGGTGAATTCATCGATGATGATCACCTTGTCGTTCTTCACGATGTAATCCACATCGCGCGTGAACAGCTTGTGAGCGCGTAGCGCCTGATTGGCGTGATGCACCACGGCAATGTTGTCGATGTCGTAAAGGTCGGTATCGGGCTTCAGCAGGCCGGCGCCGCGCAGCAGCTGCTCCACATGCTCAGTGCCTGCTTCGGTGAAGTTCACCGTGCGCTGCTTCTCGTCCTTCTCGAAATCCCCGTCCACCAGGCCTGGCACCAGCACGTTCACCTTCACATAAAGGTCGGTGGTGTCTTCCGATGGGCCGGAGATAATCAGCGGCGTGCGCGCCTCATCAATCAGGATGGAGTCAACTTCGTCCACGATGGCGAAGCTGAAGGGGCGCTGCACCATGGCGTCGCGCTGGAACTTCATATTGTCGCGCAGATAGTCAAAGCCGTATTCGTTGTTGGTGCCGTAGGTCACGTCGCAGGCATAGGCGGCGCGGCGCTCTTCGTCATCCAGGCCATGCACGATCACGCCGGTGGTGAGGCCGAGGAAGCCATAGATACGGCCCATCCATTCAGCATCGCGACTGGCCAGGTAGTCATTCACGGTCACCACATGCACGCCCTTGCCGGGCAAGGCATTCAGATAGACCGCAAGGGTGGCCACCAGGGTCTTGCCTTCGCCGGTCTTCATTTCGGCGATTTTGCCGGAATGCAGCACCATGCCGCCGATCAGCTGCACATCGTAATGGCGCTGGCCGAGCACGCGCTTGGCCGCCTCACGCACCACGGCGAAGGCTTCCACCAGCAGGTCGTCCAACTCGGTGCCCTGCTGTAGGCGGGTTCGGAACTCCACCGTCTTGGCGGCCAGGGCGGCATCGTCCAGGGCGGCAATCTGCTGCTCCAGCGCGTTGATCGCCTGGACCTTTTTGGTGAAGCCGCGGACCGCGCGATCATTGGCCGAACCGAACAGTTTCTTGGCGAACGCGCCGAACATGCCGTACCTCTGATTGTCGGCTGGAGAGACAGCATCGCCAGCGGACAGCCGGCAACGCTTTAGGGCCTAAAATGGGCCCGGGTGACAGATAAGGGGCGGGGGCGGCTCTGTCAACGCAAGCGGGGTGAAAATGCCCTGTTTTACCACTGCTTGGCGCCGTTGACCCGCGCGCGATCAAGGGGTTACATCCGCTGGTCCTAAAGGAGACTTTTCCGTGATTGATCCTATTGCTTTAGCCCAGGCCCTGATCCGCCGCCCCAGCGTCACCCCCGCCGACCAGGGGGCGCTGGGCGTATTAGAGGCAGCCATCGCGCCGCTAGGCTTTGCCTGCCACCGCCTGAGCTTTTCCGCCCCCGGCACGCCGGATGTGGAAAACCTCTATGCCCGCTGGGGCCAGGGCGGCGCCAATTTCTGCTTCGCTGGCCATACCGATGTGGTGCCGGTGGGTGATGCCAAGGCCTGGACCACAGACCCCTTCGGTGCCGAGATCATCGAAGGCCAGCTCTATGGCCGCGGCGCCACCGACATGAAAAGCGCCATCGCCGCTTTTGCCGCCGCCGCGGAGCGTTTCCTGGCCGAACGCGGCCCGGACTTCGATGGCTCGATCAGCTTTTTGATCACCGGTGACGAAGAGGGGCCGGCAATTAACGGCACGGATAAGGTGCTGAAATGGCTAAAAGAAAAGGGTGAAAAGCTCTCTGCTTGCGTGGTGGGCGAGCCAACCAACCCGCTACGGCTGGGCGATATGATGAAAATCGGCCGGCGCGGCTCGCTCACCGCCCGTATCGCGGTCAACGGCATCCAAGGCCATGTCGGCTATCCGCATCTGGCGGATAACCCGGTGCCGTACCTCGTTGACATCCTGCAGGCCTTGAAAACCCGCCGGCTGGACCAGGGCAATGCGCATTTCGAACCCTCCAATCTCGAGATCGTGACCATCGATGTGGGCAATAATGCCACCAATGTGATTCCGGCCCAGGCGCGGGCAGTGGTGAATATTCGCTACAATACCGAACAGAGTTCGGCCGGCCTGAAAGCCTGGATTGAAGGCTGCTGTGCTCTAGCTGGTAAGGTGGGCGGCGGTGTTAACGTGCCCCGCGTGGAAGTGGCTTTCGAGGATGGTGCGATGCCTTTCCTGACCCAGCCCGGTCCTTTCGTGGCTGCGATGGCGGAAGCCGTGACCGAGGGTACTGGCCGCGCGCCGGAACTCAGCACCACCGGCGGCACTTCCGATGCCCGCTTCATTCAGGCCTATTGCCCGGTGGTGGAATTCGGCCTGGTGGGCCAGACCATGCACAAGGTTGATGAGCGTGCCGCCGTGGCCGATATTCATGCTTTGACGGATGTCTATCTCGGCATGCTGCGGCGTTATTTCAGCGCCAAGATGTCCTAGCATGTGATGCGTTGAATTTTGTCCTCACCCTCATATTGCTGAAAGAAATGATCGGCATAGGGAGTATGAGAATGGTCGGTTTGCAAATCTGCCAATCATTCTGGCAGATCAGCACGGATTGCGACAGATTCTGTTCAATCCACTCGGCAATTCACCTCAGCGGCGGCTAGGTGCCCGTCACTTATACCCGTCGATGAAACAGGATTGAACTTCTGGTGGCAAACGATGGCACCGGAATCGCTACAGAGGGATATTTCACGCCTGTTGTAGCATTGGATCTGGCGAATAGCTCACACGCGCGCTGTCCTATCGGCACCGGTCCGCTGCCATACCGAGCATCAGGGTGGCACGCTTGCGATCCAGAGCCAGCCGGGGCAGGGTACAAGCGTGGCAATTCGCTTGCCGATTCCATCTGCTGCGGGTCTTGTAAAGACGCCGCCGCCTATTGAGAGCGGGATTATCGATGGATGACATTCTGCGCCGCCGGCTGCTCGACATGCTTGAGCGCGATACCCGTGCGCGTCAGGCCGCCGCCGCCGATGGCAGCCTGTTCCTGGGCTATAATGAAAAACTGCGTGGCGTGCATAACGAGAATGCCCGGGCGCTGGCCGAGATCGTCGATTACGGCGGCTGGCCCGATAAATTCCAGGCTGGCGAAGACGGCGCTGCCGCCGCCTTTCTGATCGTGCAGCATGCCATCGGCCTGCCGCGCTTCATGCGCGCCTGCCTGGAGATGATGCTGGAGGCCATGGATAGTGGCGGCGTGGCGCGCTGGCAGGTGGCTTTGCTCACGGATCGCGTCCGCATGCTGGAAGGCCGCCCACAGGTCTATGGCACGCAATTCGATTGGAACGAGAAGGGCGAGTTCGTGCCGCTGCCCATCGAGGAGCCGGCCACCGTGGATATGCGCCGCGCCGCCGCCGATCTGGTGCCGATGGCCCAGGCGATGGAATTGCAGCATAAGGAACTGGCGGATCGTGGCGAGACCGCGCCGCGCGATTGGCTGAGCCGCCAGCGCGAATTCGAAGCCTGGGCCAAGGCGGTCGGCTGGCGCGAATGAGCGCCGTTCAGTAATCCACCTGCATCAGGCAGAGCCCTTCCGGCGGTGCTGTCTGCCCAGCGGCGCGGCGATCAGCTTTTTGCAAAGCCGCTGTCAAGTCATCCGCACTCCACTTGCCTTCGCCCACCAGCTTTAATGTACCGACCATGATGCGCACCTGGTTATGCAGGAAGCTGCGTGAGCGTGTGGTGACATGGATTTCCTCACCGGCCTGCATCACCTTCAGTTCATCCAACGTGCGCAGTGAGGATTTCGCTTGGCATTCGGTGGAACGGAAGCTGTTGAAATCATGATGCCCGAGCAGGCATTGGGCGGCGGCATGCATCGCCTCTGCATCCAGCGGCACCGGCACATGCCACACTTGGCCAGCCTCAATGGCCGGCGGCGGGCGGCGGTTGAGGATGCGGTAGAGATAGCTGCGTGCCGTGGCCGAGAGCCGGGCGCTGAAATTTTCATCCACGATGGCGGCATCCAGCACGGCAATGCGGTTTTCGCGCAAGTAAAAGTTCAGTCCGTCGCGGATCCGGTCCGGGGTGAAATCGCGGTCGAGGTCGAAATGCACCACCTGGCCCCGCGCATGCACGCCGGCATCGGTGCGGCCAGCCACCACGGTCTCCACCGCCATGCCACCGCTGATCGCCTGCACGGCTTCCTCGAAAGTCTGCTGCACCGAGCGCACATCCTTCTGGCGCTGCCAGCCGGCAAAGCCGCTGCCGTCATATTCCAACGTAAGACGGTAGCGCGGCATCAGGCGAGGCGCGTGCCGGCGGGCAATGGCCGGCCATTAAGGAAGGCGCCGATCTCCATCGGCGGTTTGCCGGCGCGCTGCACGCGCTTGAGCCGTAGGGCACCCTGGCCGCAGGCGATCAAGCCCTGATCATCCAGTGCAGTGCCGGCAATGCCGGTTTTTTCCAGCGGATCGGCGGCCAGCAGTTTGACGCGCTCGCCATTCCATTCGAACCAGGTGCCAGGGCCGGGATTGAGTGCGCGCACCTGGCGGTCGAGTTCCAGCGCGCTTTTGCTCCAGTCGAGCCGGCCCTCGTCGCTTTTCAGCTTGGCGGCATAGGTCACGCCTTCGGCGGCCTGCGGCTGCGGCGCCAGTTCGCCGCGTGCATGGGCATGCAGGGCACGCAGCATCAGCGGCGCGCCGGCGGCAGCCAGGGCATCATGCAACTCGGTGATGGTCATGCGCGGACCGATGGCCACGGTCTCGCGGGCCAGCACGGGGCCGGTATCCAGGCCGATATCCATCTTCATGGCGCAGACGCCGGTTTCGGTATCGCCAGCCAGGATGGCGCGCTGAATCGGCGCGGCGCCACGCCAGCGCGGCAGCAGCGAGGCATGCAGGTTGAAGCAGCCCAGGCGCGGCGCCTCCAGAATCGCTTGCGGCAGCAGCAGGCCATAGGCCACCACCACCGCCGCATCGGCGTTGAGCGCGGCGAATTCGGCTTGGGTCTCGGCGGTCTTCAATGACGTCGGGTGGCGCACGGCAAGGCCCTGGCTCTCGGCGAAGGCCTGCACTGGAGCAGGGGTCAGCTTATACCCGCGCCCGGCGGGCCGTGGCGGCTGGGTATAGACGGCGGCGATCTCGTCGCCGGCCTCCAGGAAGGCCCGCAGCACCGGCACAGCGAAATCCGGCGTGCCCATGAAGACCAGGCGTAATGCCATCAGGAAGCCGGGGCCTGCAGCCGCTTCGACTTCACCAGCTTGCGCAGGATCATATTGCGCTTCAGCGCCGAGATGTGATCGACGAACAGGATGCCGTCCAGGTGATCCATCTCATGCTGCAGGCAGACGGCGAGCAGGCCGGTGGCATGCAATTCGCGCTTCTCGCCCTGGTAATCGAGGTAGGCAATCTTCACCTCGGCCGGGCGCACCACTTCGGCATAATGCTCGGGCAGCGACAGGCAGCCTTCTTCGTAGGCATGGTCTTCATCCGAAATCCAGGTGAATTCCGGATTGATGATATGCAGCGGCTGCTTGTCCTCATCCTCGCGTGACACGTCGATCACCAGCATGCGCTTGGGGATGCCTACCTGGATCGCGGCCAGCCCGATACCCGGCGCGGCATACATGGTCTCCAGCATGTCATCCAGCGTCTGGCGCAGGGCGTCGTCCACCTGTTCAACCGGCGTGGAAGTCTGGGTCAGCACCGGATCGGGTGCCACGATGATGGGCAAAAGGGCCATGGGGTGGTCAGTTCCTTAATCTTACAGCGGGGAATTAAGGGCCGCGCTGGCGATCCGTCAAGCCCGCTGCTATTCATGAGGGATGGATAGCACCCTGATTCTCGGAATTCTGCTGCTTGCCCTGCTTCTGGTGGTGATCGGGCTGCTGCTGCGGCCCCGCGGCGGCGGCATCGATCCGGCGGAAAAAGCGGTGCTGCAAACACGGCTTAACCAGGCGGAAGCCCAGGCCGCCGAGGCCGGCCCGCTGCGCCAGCGGCTGGAACAGGCGCTGGCCGAACGCGCCGCCGCCGAAGCCCGGCTGGAGGCCATCCGTATTGAACTCGAGCAGGCCCGAGCCAGCCAGGCTGCCGCTCAGGCGGAACGCGATGCGGAAGCCCGGCGCCGTGTGGAAGCCGAGCGCAATGCCGCGCTGGCGCAGCAGAAGCTGATCGATTTTGAGCAACTCAAGGCGCAGATGACGGAAGCCGCCAAGGCGGCTACGCTGGCCAGCGGTAAGGAATTGCTCGGGCAACTGGCCGAAACCAACAAGCGTGAAACCGAGGCCGCCAAGCAGCAGCAGGAAGCGGCGGTGAAGCAGACCACCGAAATCCTGTTCCAACGCTTCGAGCAGGTGACCGGCAGTGTGGCGGTGCTGAATTCGCAGGTGGCGCAGACCCAGGTGACTACCAAAACCATCCGCCGCGCCATCTCGCATCCCGGCGGTGCCGGCCGCATGGCCGAGATCGGGCTGGAGAATTTGCTCAAATCCTTCGGCCTCGAACCCGGCGTGGATTTCATCGTGCAGTATCATGCCGCCGGCGACGGCGAGCGTGGGTCCTTGCGCCCCGATGCGGTAGTCTTCCTGCCGGGGGATGCCGCCCTGGTGATCGATTCCAAGGCGTCTAAGACTCTGCTCGATCATGCTGAGTCGGAAACCGAAGCAGCAGCAGGTGCCGCCTTGGCGCAATTGGGCCAACGCATGAACCAGCATCTACGCGCGCTCTCGGCCAAGGATTACGGCAAGGCGGTGCTGGATACCTACAAAACGCTCGGACGCGGTGGCAGTCTGGCGCGCACCATCATCGCCATGGCCTTGCCCAACGAGGCGGCGGTGGAAAAGCTGCGCGAGGCAGACCCAGCCTTGGAGCGTATGGCGGCTGAGAAGGATATCGTTCTTGCCGGACCCTCAGCTTTGGCTGCGATTATTGCCATGGCGCGGATGAATATCTATGCCGGGCGGCAATCGGAAAATCAGGAAAAGATCACCACGGCAGTGCGCGAATTGGTTGACGCAATGTCGACAGCGCTCGCCGCGGCGGAGAAGTCGGCCAAGGGGCTGGCAACGGCGGCCGAGCAATTCGATGCCTTCACCCGCTCAGTCAATCGCCGCCTGTTGCCCAAGATGCGCACGCTCAACAAGCTGGGCGTGCAGACCAGCAAAGCGGTGCCGCAGGCCTTGCCCAGTTTCGAAGTCAATATCGGGCGCGACGATGTGATCGATGCCGAAGCCGAGGAAATCACGCCGCCGCAATTGGGCAAGCCGGAATGACCGAAGCCGAGATGATCATCCAAGCCTTGGGCCTGCAGCCGCATCCCGAAGGCGGATATTTCGCCGAGACCTTCCGCGATGCGGTCAATTATGCCGGCCGCAGCCATGGCACGGCGATCTATTTTCTGCTCAAGCGCGGCGAGCGTTCGCATTGGCATCGCGTCGATGCCACGGAGATCTGGCATGTCTATGCTGGGGCGCCGCTGCGCTTAGGCATTGCCGCGCCGGGCGAGGAAGCCGCATGGCAGTTGCTTGGCGGTGATATTCTGAGCGGCCAGCGGCCTCAGGGCGTGGTGCCGGCCGGCCATTGGCAGGCGGCGGAAACCACCGGCGACTACACCTTGGTTGGCTGCACGGTGTCACCCGGCTTTGATTTCGCCGGATTCGAGTTGGCGCCGCCGGGCTGGCAGCCTTAAGGCTGCTTCTTTCTTAAGTCACCAGCGCCGAGAACCGCGCCACCGACGATCAGCAGACAGGCCATACCGATCTGCCAGGTGAAATCGCCCCTGCCAAACAGGATCAGCAGCAAAGTTGAAAGTAGCGGCGCGGCATAGGCCATGCTGCCCAGCGCGCGGATATCGCCGCGCTTCATACCAATATCCCAGAGAAAGAAGGCGCCGCCGGCAGGGCCGAGACCCAGCGCCAGTACCGCCAGCCATTCAATCGTATTGGCGGGCCACAGCGTGGTCTCGAACAGGCCATGGCCGAGCCAGGCAAGCAGCGCCGCCACGGCGCAAAAACCGCCAATCGAATCAGTCGGCACATCGGGCAGGCGGCGGCTCAAGACCGAATAGATCGACCAGGTGAAGGCGCAGGCAAAGGCGGCGGCGAAGCCCGGCAGATGCGCCGGATCGAAGGCGATTTCCTTGCCTAGAAACAACACCCCCGTGCCAATCAAGCCGAGCGAGACGCCTGCGGCATGGAACCAGTGCAGGCGCTCGCCGGGGAGCAGGGCGGAGAAGGCAACGATCAGCAACGGCCAGAGATAGTTGATCAGGCTAGCTTCCACCGGTGGCGCAAGTTTCAGTGCGATGAAATACAGTGCGTGATAGCCGAATAGGCCGAAAATCCCCAAGGCCCAGGCGGCGGCAGGCAGGCGCAGATGCTTGAGCGGGTTTTCACCACGCGCCATCCAGGTGACCAAAGCCAGCAATGCCGCCAGCGTGAAGGTCATGCCGGTGAGCTGCAAGGGTGGCACCCGACCGGTGAAAGTGGTGAGCAAAGCGAGCGCGGCCCAGAGCAGGATGGCGCAGGCACCGATCATGGTGGCGCGCATCCGCGACGCGGGCGCGCTGGCAGAGACTAACATTGGAACCGAAAGTTTTAGGCGGCGCGGGCGCCATCAAGACGGAAGAAGAGGGGGGATTGCTGTTCTTCGATCAGGCGCAAAGTGCCACGCACCAGCACGGGCTCATCGCTATGCGCCAGCGGCTTGGCGGCGCGCACCGCCACGATGCGGGTCAGGTCGTTGGTCATGCAACTGGCGCAGTGGAATTGCAGGCCGCCGAGCAGGAATTCGGCGTGCTTCGGCGCGTCACGGAACGGCATCATATAACCACTCAAACGCACCTCCTGGCCCTGCAAGGCCCGCAAGGCAGCCGGAAAACGGCTCACCGTGCCATCGCGGAAGCGGGTTTCGCCAGCCTGGGCCAGCAGATTCCAATCCACCGCGTCATCCGTTGCCATCACGCCCAGCCGCAGATGCGCCGGGGCCGGCTCCACCGACATAGCCCCCGCCGGTGCCGGGGCGGCAGCGATCAGGCCGCCGGTAGTGGCGGAAATGGCGAAGCTGGACAGGAAATGACGACGCAGCATGGTCAGCCTCCGGAAGGGTCGATGCCAGTATAATGTACGCTTCTCCATGGCCACCGCAAGGGTGCTTGACGCTGCCGGGCATCACATTTAAGCGGGGGGCATGTCTTCCCCTCATTCCGCCCCTTTGCCGTTCATGCGCGATGGCTGGCCGCTGGTGATCGCGCTCTCGATGGCGCAGCTGGTCTCCTGGGGCACGATTTTTTACGGCTTTTCGCTTTTTGTCGTCCCGATGGAGCAGGCGCTGGGCTGGAGCCGACCGGCACTGAATGGCGCGTTGTCGCTAGGTCTGCTGGTGGGCGGGCTTTGCGCCTATCCGGTCGGGCGGCTGATCGACCGCCAGGGCGGCAGGTTGTTGATGAGCCTCGGCTCGGTGCTGGCCTCTCTGCTTTTCGTTGCCTGGTCGCAGGTGGAAAGCATCTGGAGCTTCTACCTGATCTGGCTAGGCCTGGGCGTGGCCAAGTCACTTACACTGTATGAGCCGGTCTTCGCGGTGGTGACGCGGCTTTTCCCTGATAGCTTCCGCCGCCGCATTATGATCATCACCTTGCTCGGCGGCCTGGCCTCCACGGCTTTCGTGCCGCTCACCGCTTTGTTCATCGCTTTGCTCGGCTGGCGCGATGCCTTGCTGGCTTTGGCCGCCTGCAATCTGGTGATCTGTCTGCCGATCCATGCATTGTGGCTGCGTGATCGCGCCAGCGGTATCAGCGCCCAACCTCACGCGGCGCCAGAGACTGGCAGCGACAGCCCGTTGCGCCGCGCCATGCGTGAGCCGGCCTTCTGGGGCATCCTGGTCAGCTTCACCGCCCATGCCTTGCTGATGTCGGCATTAATCTTCCATTTTTTCCCGCTCGCGGCTGAGCGTGGCTTGCCGCAGGCCCTCGCGGTGGGCATCTTCGCCGTGGTTGGCCCAGCCCAGGTCATGGGGCGCATCGTGCTGCTTGGCTTGCCCAGCATGAGCGTGGCGGTGAGCGGCCGCTTGATCGTGACGGTGTTTCCGCTTGCGGTTTTGCTGCTGGTGCCTGATAGCGGCGAAGCTTGGCTGTTCTTCGCTTTCGCCGCGCTTTACGGCGCCGCCAATGGCTGCATGACCATCGTGCGCGGCACGGCGGTGCCGGATCTGCTGTGGCGTGAAGGCTATGGTGCGATCAACGGCGCCATCTCGCTGCCGGCCAGTATCGCGGCCGCCTTGGGCCCGGCAGCGGCGGCGTTGCTGTGGGAATGGGGCGGCAATTACCAGCCCGTGCTGTGGACCATCTTCGGCCTGTCGCTGGTGATGGCGGCATCCTTCTGGTTCGCGGTATCCCGTTCCGCGCGGCATTAACAACCATACTAGCTTCTTTATATGACACCGGCTTGGCCGAATCAGGGAGTGGCAGAGGAACGCGCCGTTCCTCAACCTGACAACCCCTTTCCCCCATGACCATACATTCTCGATTGAGCCTTCCCGGGCTCAAGCGTCTATTTTTCGGAAGCAGATTCACTGTTCGTTGATCAGCGCAATGCTGGCCTGCTGGCAATGCTGGCCTGCTGGAATGCCCGGCGCCTGATCCCAAGGCCGGCACCGCCGCCTGCATGTGCGTGGTGTGCCCTGCGTGATCCTGCCGATGCGGATTTAACCGCATCGGCAGGTCGCGGCCAGCTATTCGCCGGTTTTGCGGATGTCGCGGAAGGGCTGGCTCAGCTTGGCGCGGCGCGAGAGCATGTTCAGTGCCTCAACCGCCACCGAGAAGCCCATGGCGGCGTAGATCACCGCCTTCGGCACCGGAACGTCAAAGCCTTCCGCCACCAGGGCCATGCCGATCATCACCAGGAATGACAAAGCCAGCATCACCACATTGGGGTTGCGCTTTACAAACCGCGCCAATGGCTCGGCGGCGATGATCATGATGCCGACCGATACCAGTACCGCCACCACCATGACTTCAAGATGGCGCGTAAGGCCGATGGCGGTGATTACGCTGTCGAGCGAGAAGACCACGTCCAGGATCATGATCTGACCGATGGTGGGCCAGAAACGCGGCATCCGCTTCGGTTCCGGCTTGGCGCTGGTGGCATCAAGGCCATCCTCATGGGCGGGCGTCACGCGCTCATGGATTTCCATGGTCGCCTTCCAGATCAGGAACATGCCGCCGCCGATCAGGATCAGGTCACGCCCCGATATTTCCTCGCCCAGGATGGTGAACCAGGGCGCGGTGAGGGTGATGATCCAGGCCGCCGAGAACAGCAGCATCAAGCGGGTGACCACAGCCATGGTCAGGCCCCAACGCCGGGCGCTGGGCTGCTGCGCTTCCGGCAGGCGGCTGGTGACGATAGTGATGAAAATCAGATTGTCGACGGCAAGAACGAGTTCAAGCGCGATCAAACCGGCAAGGCTGATCAGCACAGGCGGTTGCATAAAGATAGAAAAGTCCATGGTTGGAATCCGGGCGGGAGTCTCTGGGCCCTAGGTCGTACCTAGCGTCCGACATCACCGCTGCTCCCGCGCAGCGACCAGAGGGGCCCGGACGTGACCCGAACATAGGCGGAGATCCGCCAAATACAAGGGGAATGTTAGGCCGAAACGTCCACGCTGCCGCCAATGCCGCTGGCCAAGGCGCCAAGCGACTGGCTAAGAGCGGCGGAAATCTGCGCCAGATTGGCCACGGCGGCGGCTTGGGCGGCGGATGGGGTGGTACCCACGCTCTGGCTGCCAGAGATGGGGGTGGCGGCAGGCGCACTGCCAATGGAAGATATGCTGCTCATGGGGCAATTATGCCAAATCACCATGGGTCGCACAAATTACATGGCCGTGAATATTGTGGCCGTGGTCACAGCAGCCAGTCACGCGACGGTGGCCAATTCGGCCCGCGCCAGATGCAATACGCGCCAGGAGGCCTGCAAGGCCAGCAGGGCCATGAAGCTGGCCACGAGCAGGTCAGGCCAGTTCTGTCCGCCCGTGAGGTAGACGCCAGCGGCGGCGCCGAGCACGGCGATGTTGCCCAGCGCGTCGTTGCGGGTGCAGAGCCATACCGCCTGCATGTTGCTGTCACCGTTGCGATGCGCATAGAGCACATAGGCGGTGGCGATATTGGCCGCCAGCGCCACGAAGCCGACAATGCCCATGGTGGCGGCTTCCGGCACGGTGCCCTGCCAGAGATGCCAGCCGACAGTGCCGAGAATCCATAGGCCGAACAGGCCCATGGAGGCGGCCTTGATCAACGCCGCCCGGGCACGCCACACAAGCGTGAGCGAGAGCACCGCCAGGCTGAGGCCGTAATTGGCCGCATCGCCCAGGAAATCCAGCGAATCAGCGAGCAGCGCCGTGGAGCCCGAGGCAATGCCGGCACCGATTTCGATCACGAACATGGCGGCATTCAAGGCCAGTGCGATCAGCAGCGCGCGGCGCGGCGCAGCAGCGCCATGATCATGCCCATGGTCGCCATCGCCGTGATTGTGCCCATGATCGTGATTGCAGCAACTGGCACTCATGGCGTTTCCTTTTCTTCCGCCAGATGCTCGATCATATCTTTCAGCATATGGCGCACATGGTCATCGGCGGCGGTGTAGACGATGGAACGGCCCTGACGCACCGAGCGCACCAGGCGTGCCGCCTTCAGCAGTCGCAGATGATGGCTGGCGGCCTGGGGCGTCAGCCCGCAATGGGCCGCCAGTTCGGTGGCGGGCCATTCGCGCTCCAAGCTGGCCAGCAGCAGCCGCAGCCGCGAGGGATCGCCCAGGAGATGGAAAATATCGGCCAGCTGGGCGATATCCGGCGCGCTGTCATTGGCAGGGCTGACGACAGCAGGTTGGGTCGGGTATGGGGTATAGGCTTTCATTTAAATAATAATTTAAATATGGAAACGTCTAAGTCAACCGATTCTTGCGCCATTTCACGGCTGCGCTATGCTGGGAAATAGGTCGTAGACAAACAATTCGGCCTCTCGTCTCGTTTTCAAGCCATAAAAATCAAGAGCTTCCATGTCTCGGCCGGGAAAATGTTCTCATAGTGTTTCACGTGAAACACCCCCCTGCCATGCTTGCCGGGCAAGTTTTCCATGCTGACCGGCCTGCTTGGCTTTGTTGGCAAGCATGCCACCCGCTTCATGTTCGGTGGCGTGCTGATCGGTCTGGCACTGCCTTGGCTGGCGGAATTGATGCGGCCGTTTTTCGTGCTGCTGCTGTTGATCCCGCTCACCATCGCCCTGATGCGGCTGGATTGGCAGGCCTTCAAGGCCTATGGCCGGCGGCCATGGCTGATCCTGCTGATCCTGGCCTTCCTGCTGCTGCTCTGCCCGGTGCTGATGCTGCTGGCCCTCAAACCCTTCGGCCTGCCTGTCGCGCTGAGCGCTGCCATCGTGCTGATGGCGGCGGCGCCGCCCATCGTGTCAGCCGCGGCGATTTCACTGATCCTGGGGCTGGATGCCGCCTTGGCGGTGATTGTGATTGTGCTCTCCACCGCCTTGGTGCCACTCACCCTGCCGCCGGTCGCCTTGCTGCTACTCGGCATCCAGATTGAGATGTCACTGCCGGAATTCATGGGCCGCTTGACCTTGCTGGTGGGCAGCACCTTCCTGGCGGCGTTGATCCTGCGTAAGGCGATCCGCCCGGCCTGGCTGCAGGCCAATGGCCAATTGCTCGATGGTGTTTCCGTCACGGTGCTGGTGCTGTTCGCGGTGGCGATCATGGCCGGGGTCACAGACAAGATCATCACTAATCCCGGCTATGTGGCGCTCACCACTTTGGCCGCCTTTATCGCTAATCTGGCTTTGCAGGCGCTGGGCTATGGCGCCGGCCGTATGGTTTTCCGCCTTGGCCGCCCGGCGGCCGCCACGCTTGGGCTACTCACCGGCAACTGCAATATGGGCTTGGTGATGGTGGCGCTGGCCGATAAGGCCGAATTTGACATGGTGGTGTTCTTCGCCATGGGCCAGCTGCCAATGTACATGCTGCCAGGGCTGCTCTATCCATTGTATAAGAAATTAGCCCAGACCCCGGAGTAGACCTATGCCGACCGTGTTTCTCACTGGTGCCAGCCGTGGCATCGGCCTGGAATTTGCCAAGCATTATGCCGCCGCTGGCTGGCAGGTGATTGCTGCCGCCCGCGCGCCAGAGACCGCCACGGCACTTTCCGCTTTGGGCGCCGAGGCCAATGTCATCATCGAGAAACTGGATGTGACCGACGATGCGGCGGTGGATGCTGTGGCGGCCAAATACAGGGGCCATGCCATTGACCTGCTGATCAACAATGCCGGCATCTATGGCGACCGCGATGGCGCGCTCGGTATTGGCAATTTCGATACCTACCGCCGCGTGCTGGCAACCAATGTGGTGGCGCCGATGAAGGTGGCGCTCAGCCTGCTGCCAAGCCTGAAGCTTAGTGATGCCGGCAAGATCCTCACCATTTCCAGCCGTATGGGCTCCATCGGCCTCAGCGGTGGCGGAAGCTATGTCTATCGCTCGTCCAAGGCCGGCGTGAATGCCGCCATGCATGCCCTGGCGCTTGATCTCAAGCCGCAGGGCATCACGGCGGTGCTGGCGCATCCAGGCTGGGTACGCACCGATATGGGCGGCTCCGGGGCTGATATTACCGTACAGGAAAGTGTTGCCGGCCTCACCGCGCTGGCCGCCCGCATGGCTTTGAGCGATAGCGGCAAATTCTTCAACTACGATGGCGCCGAACTGGCTTGGTAGGTGGGGCGACAATGAGCAAGACGATCCTGATTACCGGCGGTAGCCGTGGTATCGGTCGCGCCGCTGCTTTACTGGCGGCGCAGCGTGGCTGGTCCATGGGTATCAACTATGTTGGCAATGCCAAGGCGGCGCTGGAAACTGTGGCGGCAGTGAAAGCCGCTGGCGGCAAAGCGATCTCGGTAAAGGGCGATGTGGCCAGCGAAGCCGATGTGATCGCCATGTTCGATGCCACCGAGAAAGCCTTCGGCAAGATCGATGGCCTGGTGAACAATGCTGGTGTGGTGGCGCCCACCGCCGATCTGGTGGATATGCCGCTGGAGCGCCTGCGGCGGGTGTTTGATACCAACGTGCTCGGCGCCGTGCTCTGCGCCCGCGAGGCGGCGCGCCGCATGGCGAAAAGCCGTGGCGGCAAAGGCGGCTGCATCGTCAATCTGTCTTCGGCCGCCGCGCGCATCGGTTCGCCCAACCTGTTCGTGGATTACGCCACCTCGAAAGGCGCCATCGATACGCTCACGCTGGGCTTGGCCAAGGAACTCGGCCCCGAAGGCATTCGAGTGAATGCCATCCGCCCCGGCATCATCGAAACCGATATCCATGCCTCGGCTGGTGAACCTGATCGCGCCGCGCGGCTTGGCCCCACCGTGCCATTGGGCCGCTCGGGCAGCGCGGAAGAGGTAGCGGAAGCCATTCTGTGGCTGCTGGAGGATAAGTCCTCCTATGTCACCGGCGCCATTCTGGATGTCGCCGGCGGGCGCTGAAGTCAGCGCGGCGGCAGCAGCCGCTGTGGATCCAGCCGCACATCGAACCAGTTCACCCGCCAATCGAGATGCGGGCCGGTGGCGCGGCCCGTGGCGCCCACGGTGCCGATCTTCTCGCCTTGGGCCACGCGCTGGCCCACTTTTACCGTCACGCTGGCGAGATGCGAATAGGCACCGTTGATGCCCTGGCCATGGTCGATGATCACGGTGCCGCCGGTATAGAAGATATCCTTCTCGGCCAGCGTCACCACGCCCGCAGTAGACGCGCGCACTTCCGATCCCGTGGGGGCTGCGATATCAAGGCCAAAATGCGGCTGCCGTGGCTCGCCGTTGAGAATCCGCTGGCTGCCATACACGCCGCTGATCGGGCCATCCGCCGGCCATACCCAGCCGCCGAGGAAATCCTGGTGCGATGAATTGATCTGGCGCGCTTGCGCGATCTTGGCATTCTCGCGTTTAATGCGGTCGAGCAATTCCGGCGGCGGGGTCACCTGGGCCGGCGGCAGGCCATCAATGCGCTGGATGTCGTAGGTCTTGGGCGTCACCCGGAGCAGGACCAACTCGCCTTGGCCGCCATTGCGGGTCACCGTCAATGGCACCGCCCCCGGTTCATCGCGGCCAAAGCCGAAGGCGAAATGTCCATCGCGGCCGACCGGCACCACTCTCTCCCCCAGCTTGATCAGCATGCCGGGCTGCGCCTTGCCGATCACCAAACCGCCCTGGCTGAAATCACCGCGCCATTCGATTCCGGCCGGTGGTTCATTGGCTATGGCCTGACCGGCGGTCAGCAGCAGCAAAAATGCGAGCAGCAAATGGCGCATCAATCGATCCGCTGGCCGCGCATCGCCTGCAGGGCGGCATTGGCATTCACATAGGCTTCCTGGCGATCCACGCTCCAATAGCGCAGGCGTTCCAGGTCGATGCGCATGCCGGTGACGGCGCAGACGACATAGCGGCCGGGCACCAGCACCTGGAAACCAGCATCGCCATAGCGAATCCTGGCTTCGCCATCACGCGGATTGAAGGGCATGTCCATCAGAAGAGTTCCTCCTGCTTGGTCGGGGGCTTAGGCGATGACCGCCGCGCACCTGTTTTGGCTTCGCCCTCCACCACTGCGTTGCGGCTGCCATCGCGCAATTCGATAGTGATGCCGCTGCCCGGCAACAGGGCCTCGGCACTTTGCAGGGCGCGGCCCTGTTCATCCAGGATCACGGCATAGCCGCGCGCCAGCACGTTGCGATAACTCAGGCTTTCCAGCATTTTCGCCTGCTGCAGCAAATTGCGTGCCGCCTGTTCGCGGGCCTGATTCACGGCGCGCTGCAAGCGTGTGGCGCGCTCGGCAAGCTGGCGGCGGTAATCGCGGGTCTCGCGGCGCAGCATTTGCGGCTGCAGCTTGGCGAAGCGCGCTTCCATGCGGGCACGCTGGGCGTTGATGCCAACGGACAAAGCATAACGCAGCCGTTCGGCCAGATCGTCGAAGCGCTGCTGCGCCTGGGCTAGTTGCTCGCGCGGGCCGCGCAGGCCACGCGTCAGGGATTCCAGATGACGGCGTTTGTCGGTGGCCAGCCGGGCCATGGAGCGGCGCAGGCGGTCGTCCAGGCCTGCCACATCCTGCAGCAGTTCCAGACGCACCGGCACGGCAATCTCGGCGGCTGCTGTGGGTGTTGGCGCGCGGCGATCAGAGGCGAAATCGATCAACGTGGTATCGGTTTCATGGCCCACGGCTGAAATCAGCGGGATGGCCGAGGCGGCGGCGGCGCGCACCACGCTTTCCTCGTTAAAGGCCATCAAATCTTCCAGGCTGCCGCCGCCGCGCGCCACGATCAGCAGATCGGGCCGTGGCACCTGGCCATCAGGGGAAAGCGCGTTGAAGCCCTCAATCGCCCGCGTCACTTGCTCGGCGGCGCCTTCGCCCTGCACCAGAACCGGCCAGACCAGCACGCGGGTGGGGAAGCGGTCGGCCAGGCGATGCAGGATGTCGCGGATCACCGCGCCGGTGGGCGAGGTGACCACGCCGATCACACGCGGCAGATAGGGCAGGGCGCGTTTGCGCTCCTGGGCGAACAGGCCTTCGGCAGTCAGCTTCTGCTTACGCTGTTCCAGCAGGGCCATCAGCGCGCCCAGCCCCGCCAGCTCCATGCGCTCAACCACCATCTGATACTTGGAGCGGCCGGGATAGGAGGTGAGTTTGCCGGAGCAGACCACTTCCATGCCATCTTCCGGCCTCAGGCCAAGCCGCGCGGCCTGGCCCTTCCAGCACACCGCATCGAGCAGTGAATCGGCGTCTTTCAGGGCGAAATAGAGATGGCCCGAAGCGGCGCGCTTGAAGCCGGAAATCTCGCCGCGCACGCGCACCCAGCCGAAGCTTTCCTCAATGCTGCGCTTCAAGCGCAGGGAAAGCTCGGTAACGGTGAATTCGGGCACGTTGCCGCGCCCGGCTTCAAGCGAATCACTCATGCGGCAAGCCTTGCTTCTGGAGCAACCATGATACAAAGATTGCCGCCATTCCGATAGTTGCCGAACAACAGGTGAATCCGATGAATCTGCTGGTGGTGGGTTCGGGCGGCCGCGAGCATGCCCTGTGCTGGGCATTAGGTGCCTCGCCGCTGGTCAACAAGCTGGTCTGCGCGCCCGGCAATCCTGGTATTGCCGAGCTGGCGCTCTGCCGCCCGGTGGGTGTGACCGATCTTGATGGCTTGCTGCAATTATGCCGCGACGAGCATATCGATTTCGTGGTGGTGGGGCCTGAGGCGCCGCTGGTGGCCGGCTTGGTGGACAAGCTGGAGGCCGCAGGCTTCGCCTGTTTCGGCCCTACAGCTGCCGCCGCCCAGCTTGAAGGCTCCAAGGGCTTCGTGAAGGCTCTGGCGGTCAAGTATGGCATTCCCACGGGCGCCTATGGCCGCTTCAGCGATGCCGCCAGTTCCGAAACCTATATCCGCAAGCATGGCGCGCCCATCGTGGTGAAGGCCGATGGCCTGGCCGCCGGCAAGGGCGTGACCGTGGCGATGACACTGGACGAAGCGTTGCAGGCCAATGCGGCGCTGTTTGCGGAAGCCGGCGCGCAGGTGGTGATCGAGGAATACCTGGAAGGTGAAGAAGTGAGTTTCTTCGCCCTGGTGGATGGCAAGACGGCGCTGCCGCTTGCCGCTGCCCAGGACCATAAGCGCGTGAATGATGGCGATACCGGCCCTAATACCGGCGGCATGGGCGCCTATTCCCCGGTGCCGGCACTGAGCCCGATGCTTGAGCGCGTGATCATGGATAGCATCATCCAGCCCACCGTGGATGCCATGGTGGCGGAAGGCATGCCGTTCAAGGGCGTGCTGTTTGCCGGCATCATGCTGACCAAGACGGGCCCGAAACTCTACGAATACAATGTTCGCTTCGGCGATCCGGAATGCCAGGTGCTGATGCTGCGGCTGAAATCCGATCTGCTGCCGGCGCTGATCGCCTCGCATGACGGTGTGCTGAAGGATTTCGATCTGCGCTGGCGCGATGAAGCAGCGCTTTGCGTGGTGATGGCGGGCAAGGGTTATCCCGGCGAGCCCGCCAAAGGCGGCGTGATTGAAGGCTTTAGCGAAGCCGCCGCCGAGGCTGATACGCAAGTGTTCCATGCCGGCACCAAGCGGCGCAGCGATGGCGCGGTGATCGCCGATGGCGGCCGTGTGCTGGGAATCTGTGGTTTGGGCAAGAATGTGGCAAATGCCCAGGCCCGGGCCTATGCGGCGGCAAAAAAAATCCGCTGGGCGGATGGCTTCTATCGCAATGATATCGGCTGGCGTGCTATTGCACGCGAACGATCCGGCGGTTCGTAAGCGCCGTGGGGTCGTAAACGGTTGCGCCCCTACCGCCGCCTTCGCTATCGTACCCCCTAGTCGCCAGGGGGAAATGTTTATGAGTGACCAGGATCGGTTCATTGGCACCATGCCCATACAGGAGCGCCATCGCTTCGATATTGGCGCCCTGGAAGCATGGCTGAAGGCGAATGTGGAGGGCTACAAAGGCCCCCTGGATGTGCAGCAATTCAAGGGCGGGCAATCGAACCCGACCTTTTTGCTGGTGACTCCGGGCAAGAAGTATGTGCTGCGGCGTAAGCCGCCGGGCAAATTGTTGCCCTCCGCCCATGCGGTGGACCGCGAATACCGGGTGATCAAGGCTTTGGGCCAGACCGATGTGCCGGTGGCCAAGGCGCACGCGCTCTGTGAGGACGATGCCGTGATCGGCACCGCCTTCTACGTCATGGATTGTGTGGAAGGCCGCATCTTCTGGGATCAGCGCCTGCCGGATCAGAGCAGCGATGACCGCGCCAAGATTTTTGATGCCATGAACCGCACCATCGCGGCACTCCACAGTGTGGATTACAGCGCCGTGGGCCTGGGCGATTTTGGCAAGGCCGGTGATTACTTCGCCCGCCAGATCGCGCGCTGGAGCAAGCAGTATAAGGCGTCGGAGACCGAACATATCCCGGCGATGGAAAAGCTGATCGAGTGGCTGCCGGCGAATATCCCGCCGGGTGACGAGGTTTCGGTTGTGCATGGCGATTACCGCATGGACAACATGATCTTTCATCCCACCGAGCCGCGCGTCATCGCCGTGCTGGATTGGGAATTGTCCACGCTGGGCCATCCGCTGGGCGATTTTAGCTATCACCTGATGAGCTGGCGTCTGGCGCCGGAAGTGTTTCGCGGCATCCAGGGCGTGGATTACGCCGCGCTGGGTATTCCCACAGAAGCCGAATATTGCAAGCTGTATTGCCAGCGCACTGGCCGCGATGGCATCCCGCATCTCGAATTCTACATGGCCTACAATATGTTCCGCATCGCGGGCATCCTGCAGGGCATTATGGGCCGGGTGAAGGATGGCACCGCCGCCAGCCAGCATGCCGTGGAATCCGGCAAGCGCGCCAAACCGATCGCGGAAATCGCGTGGTCGGTGGTTGAAAGGCTGACCGGGGGGAAATGATCCATGCTGGTCCCCGCCGAGCTGATGCCCGTGCAGCCGCAACACCGGTTCGACGAGGCTAAGCTTGCGGCGTTTCTGCAGGGGTCTTTGCCAGATTTCCGCCCGCCGCTTACGGTGAATCAATTCAAGGGCGGCCAGGCGGCGCCGACCTTTTTGTTGCACAGCCCAGGCCAGAACCATGTGCTACGCAAGCGGCAGGTGGCCAAGAAGGGCACCACGCTATCAGAGAGCATTGATCGCGATTTCGGCCTGATCGGCGCATTGCATGAGGCCGGCCTGCCGATGGGCGCGCCGAAGCTGGTCTGTCTGGATGACAAGGTGATCGGCACGCCCTTCTATCTTTTGGAGTATGTGCCGGGCCGGCATTTCCGTGATCCCAACCTGCCCGGCATGGATGCCAAGCAGCGCCAGTCAATCTACAGCGCCATGGCCAAGGCGATGGCGCAGATCCACAGCCTGGATCCGCATAAGCTGAAACTGCCCAAGAATGGCAGTGGCAGCGATTATCTGGCGCGCCAGGTGGCCGCCCTGGTGCAGCAATACAACGACAATCGCACCGAAGAGATCGGCGCCATGGCGCGGCTGCTGGATTGGCTGCCGGCGAATGTGCCGCAGGATGGTATGACCAGCCTGATGCATGGCAATTTCCGGCTCGATAATCTGGTGTTTCATCCCAGCGAACCGCGCGTGGTGGCGATGCTGGATTGGGATGTGGCCAGTATCGGCCATCCGCTCGCGGATCTGGCGATCAACTGCATGCCCTATCGTGTCACCATTCCTGGCATGGGCAGCTTGCAGGGTGTCGATTTCATCGATACCGGCATCCCCGGCGAGCATGATTACGTCAACACCTATTGCGAGGCGCGCGGGCTTGCGGGCGTCGCGCATTGGAATTTCTTCCTCGCCTTCGCGCTGTTCCGCGTTGCCGTGATGGCGCAAGGTATCCATAAGCGCGGCATGGAGCGTGGCCCGGCCACGCCCACACTGAAAGCCTATGCCGCTGTGGTGCGTTCGGTTGCCAACCAGGCCTGGAACCTGGTGGATGGCGGCGACGACTAGGTGCTAACCGCCTAAGCCGCGGAAGCTGCGCAAGGCGAAATCGGCCGCGCGGCCGAACACAGCAGCCTTCCACGGTGCGGTATCAACATAGAAGGCATCGCGCATCTGGCGCTTCAATTCCTTGCCCAAAGGTGAGGCGAGGTCGCCGCGCGCATGCAGCCAGTGATCGGCGCGCAACGCATTCAGCACATCGGGCACCGGTTTGGTGCCGTATTCCAGCGCCACGGAAGTGACCTCCACACTGGCCGGCAGATCAAGGAAGGCTTCCGGCACGGTGCCGATCACCTTGGCCGAAGTTGAACTGCCGTCATTGGGGTTGGTCACCGAAGGGCCATACCAGGCGCGGGCGCGCTCATAGCCACCTTCGGGGCCAACATAGATCGGCTCACCATAGCCCATGGGCCCGAGGCCGGTATGGTAATCAATGCTGGCAAGCTTAGTGGCCTTGGCCGGCACATGCTCAGCCAGGATTCGCCGCAGCGTGCCATTCGACCAGGTGGCTTGGCCGCCGCCGAAGAACAGGCCATCATTATGGCTGTATTGCCCGCCGGTGACGGCGGCTTGATAAGCCTGCAGGCCGTTCTTTTGTTGATAGGCCAGGATCGCTTTGTCGGCGGCCGCTTTGGCCGGTCCGTCCCAATCGGCCGGGATCAGCCAGTCATGCACATCCTTGTAGGCCTTGTTTTCAGGCAGCGCCTTGCTGAAATCCTGGAAGTTGCGGTTGAGGTCCACATTGTCCTCGGTCACCCGGCGGATCCAGGCGAAGCCAAAGGGATTGATGGCATGGATCATCACGAATTTGGTGTCGGCCGGCGCCGCCTCAAACAGCCTTTCGGCAAAGAAGCCGACCTGACAGCCTGAGCCGCAGAAGCCTTCAGCGCCATGGGTGCCGGAGATGGTGAGATAGACGCGCCTGGCATCGGCTGGGCCAAGGCAGGCCACATCGGTGGTGAGCGAGCCGCCATCGGGCGTGCGGGCCTTGGGATTCTCATAGGCCATCAGCGTGGCGCCGGCGGCACGGGCTGAGGCGCGGAATTTCTCCCGCGCCTCAGCATAGGTGGCTGCGAAAAAGTCGGAAACGGTCATGGGGAACTCATCTTTTTTATTGTGATTGAATGACCGCTTCCGGCCGACTTTCAGCTTAGTTCCAGCGCTGCAATTCGAGGCGGCCGATCTGGTTGCGATGCACTTCATCCGGGCCGTCGGCAAAGCGCAATGTGCGCGCCTGGGCATAGGAATAGGCCAGCAACTGGTCGTCAGACACGCCCGAGGCACCATGCACCTGCATCGCCCAGTCGATCACTTGGCAGGCCATGTTCGGCGCCGCTACCTTGATCATGGCGATTTCCTTGCGTGCTGCCTTGTTGCCCACTTCGTCCATCTTCCAGGCCGCATGCAGGGTGAGGAAGCGCGCCTGATCGATCAGGATGCGGGCTTCCGCGATGCGCTCCAGCGTCACCGTCTGCTCAGAGACCGGTTTGCCGAAAGCCACGCGGCTCTTGGCCCGCTTGCACATTTTCTCCAGGCTGCGCTCAGCCAGGCCGATGAGACGCATGCAATGGTGGATGCGGCCCGGGCCCAGACGCCCTTGAGCGATCTCGAAGCCGCGGCCTTCGCCCAGCAGCACATTGCTCACCGGCACGCGCACATTGTCGAATACTACTTCGCCATGGCCATGGGGTGCATCGTCATAGCCGAAGACGGGCAGCATGCGGATCACCTTCACGCCGGGTGTGTCGCGCGGCACCAGCACCATGCTCTGCTGCATGTACTTGTTCGGGTTATTGGCGTCGGTCTTGCCCATGAAGATGATGATCTTGCAGCGCGGATCGCCGATGCCCGAGGTCCACCACTTGCGGCCATTGATAACATAATGATCACCGTCGCGCTTGATCTGGGCTTCGATATTGGTGGCGTCCGAGGAAGCCACCGCCGGCTCTGTCATGGCGAAAGCGGAGCGGATCTTGCCTTCCAGCAACGGCTCCAGCCACTGCTTCTTCTGCTCTTCCGAGCCATAGCGCTCGATGGTTTCCATGTTGCCGGTATCCGGCGCCGAGCAGTTGAACACTTCGGGTGCCATGAAGGAGCGGCCCATGATTTCGCATAGCGAGCCGTATTCATGGTTCTTCAAGCCCGCGCCGCGATGGCTCTCGGGCAGGAACAGGTTCCACAGGCCTTGCGCCTTGGCTTTCGCCTTCAGCTCTTCCACGATCTTGGTTGGCTCCCAGCGGTCGCCGGTGGCGATCTCGGCGAAGAAGCGGTCTTCGTTGGGATAGACATGGTCATCCATGAATTTGGAGACTTGGTCCTGGAGCGTTTTCACGCGGTCGGAAAATGTGAAGTCCATTGCTTTAGTCCTTGATTGATAGTTAGCCGATAACGGTTGACCCACCGAGTTTACTGGCTGTTCCGGGCTTGGGATAGGGCCGCACCAGAGCGGCCATGGATTCAGCGCTTGGCGGCGAAGAAGCTGCGCAGTAGTTCGGCGCAGTCGGCGGCGGCCAGGCCGCCATAAACCTCGGGCCGGTGATGGCAGATGGCCTGGCCATAAAGGCGCGGGCCATTCTCCACCGCGCCGCCCTTGGGGTCGTCGGCGCCGTAATACAGCCGCCGCAGCCGCGCGAAGGAAATTGCTGCAGCGCACATAGGGCAGGGCTCCAATGTCACATACAGGTCGCAGCCGCCCAGGCGCTCCTGGCCCAGTTCGGCGGCGGCGCGGCGGATCACCAGCATCTCGGCATGGGCAGTGGGGTCGTTCAGCGCCCGGGTTTCGTTGCCGGCGCGGGCCACCACCCGGCCATTGGTGCCGTCCACCAGCACGGCACCCACCGGCACTTCGCCGCGCGCGGCAGCGGCGCGGGCTTCCTCCAGGGCCATATCCATGAAACCGGACGACTTTATTTCCATGGCCCTAGCCTGGGGGTGGGGCGGGGCCGGCGTCAAGCCATGTTGCCCCGCAACCGGGCGCGGCCTATAAGGACGCCATGACCAAGCTTTCCGGTGCCGCCCCCCTGATCGGCCTCACCCTCGATTCGGAACAGCCCGGCGGCTATTCCAAATTTCCCTGGTATGCGCTGCGGCAGAATTACTGCTCGGCGGTCAGCCAATCGGGTGGCGTGCCCATCGTGCTGCCCCATGAGCCGGCGGCAGGGGAACGCTATGTCGATCTGCTCGATGGCCTGATTGTTACTGGTGGTGCCTTCGATGTTGACCCAGCGCTGTTCGGTGCTGAGGCCAAGCATGCCAGTGTCACCACCAAGGACGCCCGCACGCAATTCGAATGGGCGATCACCAAGGGCATGTTGGCGCGCAACAAGCCGGTGCTGGGCATCTGTGGCGGCCAGCAATTGCTGAATGTCGTGCTGGGCGGCTCGCTGATCCAGCATATTCCCGATGCAGTGCCCGATGCACTGGCGCATGAGCAGCCCAATCCCCGCGATCAGGCTGGCCATGGCGTGCGCATCACGCCCGGCACGCGGCTGCATCAAATTGTCGGAGCTGCCGAATTACCAGTGAATTCAGCGCATCACCAGGCGGTGGAGCGCGTGGCGCCCGGTGCGCTGCTGAATGCCGTGGCGCCCGATGGCGTGATCGAGGGCATTGAGCATCCGGCCTATCGTTTCTGCATCGGCGTGCAATGGCATCCGGAATTTTTCATCTCCGAGGGCGACCGTGCATTATTCGCCGCCTTCATAGCCGAGGCGGCGAAACGATGACTGACAAAGCAGGCGCCAAAGACGGTGCCAAAGAAGGCGCCAAGGACGGAGAGCGCATCGCCAAGCGGCTGGCCCGCGCCGGACTATGCTCGCGCCGCGATGCCGAACGCTGGATCGGCGAAGGCCGTGTGATAGTGAATGGCGCGGTGCTCACCACACCGGCCGTGGTGGTGACCGAAGCCGATCACATCGTGGTGGATGGCAAGCCGCTCAATGCGCCGGAGCGCACGCGGCTCTGGCTGTTCCATAAGAAGCGCGGCCTGATGACCACCCATCGCGATCCGCAGGGGCGGCAGACCGTGTTTCAAGTCCTGCCGCCGGATATGCCGCGGGTGATTTCGGTTGGCCGGCTGGATTTCACCTCCGAAGGCCTGCTGCTGCTCACCAATGACGGCACCCTGGCGCGCCGGCTGGAGCATCCGAGCAATGGCTGGCTGCGGCGCTACCGCGTGCGCGTGCATGGCCAGGTGGTGGATCAGTTGCTGGCACGGCTCAGCGCGGGCATCACCATCGATGGTGTGGAATACGGTGCCATCCAGGCCAGCGTGGAGCGCCAGAAGGGCGACAACGCTTGGCTGGTCATGGGCCTGCGCGAGGGCAAGAACCGCGAAATCCGCCGCGTGATGGAGCATCTTGGCTATCCCGTCAGCCGCCTGATCCGCGTTGCCTATGGCCCGTTCCAGCTTGGCAATCTGGTGGAAGGCGAAGTGCGCGAAGTGCCGGGCAAGGTGGTGGCCGAGCAATTGGGCGAGAAGCCGGTGAAGCGCGTGGGCGGCCAGGACCGCAGTGCCATGAAGAAGCGGGACTAACCGTGCCGATGCGCATCGTGGGCGGCAGCCACCGCGGCCGCGTCCTGCAGGCACCGGCCGACAAGACCACGCGCCCCACCACCGACCGGGTGCGCGAATCGCTGTTCAACATGCTGCTGCATTCGCCCTCGTTGCTCACTGATGAAGGCCGCTCGCGGCTTGAAGGCGGCATCATGCTGGATGCCTTTGCCGGCAGCGGTGCCTTGAGCTTCGAGGCGTTGTCGCGCGGCGCGCTACATTCTTATCTGTTCGAGATCGATCCGGCGGCGCGGCGCTGCATTCTGCATAATGCCAGCGACCTGGGCCTTACTGATCGTATCACGCTCCGCGCTGCCGATGCGCGCCAGCCGGGCCGCGTGGTGGCGCCGGTGGATATCGTGTTTCTTGATCCGCCCTATCGTTCGGGCCTGGGCACGCCGGTGCTGGCCAGTCTGGCGCAGGAGGGGTGGCTCAAACCCCATGCCCTTGCCATTGTGGAGACCGATGCCAAGGGGGCCTATGCCGTGCCGCCCGGCTTCGATCTGCTGGAGGAGCGCCAGCAAGGCCCGGCGCGCCTCAGTTTCCTGCGTAAGCGTTAGTCTTCGATCGAGCGCGTGCCGAGGTCGCGATCCAGATTCTGGTGAAACACCTTGATGCCGTATTCCAGCTGGCCAAAGGTGAAGCGCGTATTGGCACCACTGCGCAATCCGGCCTGGATGCGTTCGGAAATCCACAAGTCTTCCGCCTGGAACACGCCGCCCTCGATCAATTCGAAGGAGCGCTGCCAATGGTCGCGTTCCTTTTCATTGCGCGGCGCATGCGGCGTGAGCATCACATGCACAAAATCGGTATGGTCAGTGCCGGCGGGGAACATGCCCAGGATGCTGGTATAATCCGGGTGCAGCACCAGCACGGTGTTGGGATAGAGCACATAGGCAAAGCTGGCATGGCGCCGCGCATCCCAGGCACTTTCAGGCAGATTAGCAATCTCGGGGAATTCCTGGCGCGCCACAATGCTGCGGATATGCGGGCCCACCTGATCCAGGATCGCCGCGCCATCCTGGAAGAACGGGCCCACGGTTTTATGATGCAGCCGCACCACATGATAGCTTTCCAGGAAAGCATCCATCACCAGCTTCCAGTTGGTCTTGCGCCGTGTCACCGCGCGGGCGAAGCCATGCATGGCGCCAAAGCCGAACACATCCAGATCGGCGCCGATGCCAGCCAGAAAGCCATCCAGGTCCATGCTCGCGCCAGCTTGGGGAATGCCCCAGATCACACCATGGCGCACTTCCAGTGGTACAGGTGTCAGGCCGTGCTGGGCTGTATTGAGGCCGGGGAAGGTTTCGATACAGGGCACATGCTTCAGATGGCCATTCAGATCATAGGTCCAGTTGTGATAGGGGCAGATGAGTGCCGACTTGCGTGCGGGTTCCGGGCAATCGGCCAGCCGGGCACCGCGATGGCGGCAGGCATTGAGGAAGCCACGAATCTGCCCGTCACGCGCCCGCATCAGGATCAGGGGCCGCTCCACCAGGTCCAGAGTCATCACGTCGCCGGCCTTGGGCAGGGCGCTTTCATGGCCCAGTACCAGCGGCAGGCGGTGGAATAGCTTGTCCAGCTCGGCCTTGGCGCGGCCGGCATCAAAATAGATCTCTGGCGCGATATGGAACGGTTTCGCAAGCTTGGCCGTCCGCTCGGTAGCGAGGCTGGTGAGCATGCGCTTGAACTGCGTCAGATGCGCCGGAAATTCCACTTGTGCTTCCTCCCGGGGCCGGCTTATACGCCTTGGCTTCCGATTTTCCCTGGGGCCAAGGGAAGCATGGTGGCGAAAAATTGCAAGGAAAATCCCAGAAACTGACGTAACGTCAAGCACTTGGGAGAGTTTTGCCGCGCCGCAACCGTTACATTGCCGGCTCGCCTGCGGGATGCTAAAACCCGCGCCATGACAAATCCCCAGTTTGCGGCCGAGCGGAGCATCCCCGCCGGCATGAAAAAACTCCATCTCCCCGTGGGCTTCATGGGTGTGAACGGCCCGCTCTGGGGCCGGCTGGAGGATGACGGCCTGCCGGTGATGGGCTTCTTCGTGGAAGAGCGCCATGTCAATCCCGGCCGGGTCTGCCATGGCGGCATGCTGATGACCTTTGCCGACATGCTGCTGGGCTTCACCGTTTCGGTGGCCTGCGGCGGCAAGAAATTCCTGCCCACCATCCAGCTCGGCGGCGATTTTGTCGGCCCGGCGGCGCTCGGCGCCTGGGTGGAGGGCAAGGGCCGTATGGTGCGGCAGACACGCAATATGGGCTTTACCGATGCCCTGATCACCGCTGATGGCGCGCCCTGCCTGCGCGCCAATGGCATCATGAAGATTCCGTCGCAGGAAAATCCACTGGTGGATTTCTCCCGCGTGTTTGGGTGAATGAAGTGGCCACCGACCTTTCCCTAATCCGTAATTTCTCCATCATCGCGCATATCGACCATGGCAAGTCCACGCTGGCTGACCGCCTGATCGAGGCCTGCGGTGGCCTGGAAAAGCGCGAGATGAGCGAGCAGATTCTCGATAGCATGGATATCGAGAAGGAGCGCGGCATTACCATCAAGGCGCAGACGGTGCGCCTGAACTACACGGCCAAGGACGGCAAGACCTATGTGCTGAACCTGATGGACACGCCCGGCCATGTCGATTTCGCCTATGAGGTGAGCCGCAGCCTGGCTGCCTGCGAGGGTTCACTGCTGGTTGTTGACGCATCTCAGGGCGTGGAAGCGCAGACGCTGGCCAATGTGTATCAGGCGCTGGATGCCAACCACGAAATCGTGCCGGTGCTGAACAAGATCGACCTGCCGGCGGCCGAGCCCGACCGCGTGAAGGCGCAGATCGAGGATGTGATCGGCCTGGATGCCACTGATGCAGTGCCGATCTCGGCCAAGACCGGCTTAGGGATAGATCTGGTGCTGGAAGCTCTGGTACATCGCCTGCCGGCGCCCAAGGGCGACCGCGAGGCGCCGCTGAAGGCTCTGCTGGTGGATAGCTGGTACGATGCTTATCTCGGCGTCGTGGTGCTGTTCCGCGTGGTGGATGGCGTGATCCGCAAGGGCATGAAGATCAAGTTCATGTCGTCTGGCGCTGTGCATCCGGTGGAGCGCGTCGGCGTGTTCAACCCCAAGCGCGTGCTGCTGGATGAACTCGGTCCCGGCGAGATGGGCTTTTTCACAGCTGCCATCAAGGAAGTGGCCGATACCAATGTGGGTGACACGATCACCGAGGATAAGCGCCAGGCGGTGCAGGCCTTACCGGGCTTCAAGCCCTCGGTGCCGGTGGTGTTCTGCGGTCTCTATCCCATCGACGCCTCGGCCTTCACCGAATTGCGCGAGAGCCTGGCCAAGCTGCGCCTGAATGATGCCAGCTTCCATTTCGAGATGGAAAGCTCCGCCGCTCTGGGCTTCGGCTTCCGCTGCGGCTTCCTGGGTCTGCTGCATCTGGAGATCATCCAGGAGCGGCTGGAGCGTGAATTCAATCTTGATCTGATCACCACGGCACCGAGCGTGATCTACAAGGTGCATATGATCGATGGCAGTGTGCAGGATATTCATAATCCTGCCGACATGCCCGATCCTTCGCGCATCGAGCATATCGACGAGCCCTGGATCAAGGCCACCATCATGGTGCCCGACGAATATCTGGGGGCCATTCTGAAGCTCTGCGAGGATAAACGTGGCCGCCAGGTGCAGCTCACCTATGCCGGCAACCGGGCTATGGTGGTCTATCGACTGCCGTTGAACGAAGTGGTGTTTGATTTCTACGACCGCCTCAAGTCAGTCAGTCGCGGCTATGCCAGCTTCGATTATGCCATGGACAATTACGAGACCGGCAATCTGGTGAAGATGAGCATTCTGGTGAATGCCGAGCCGGTGGATGCGCTGGCCACCATCGTGCATGGCGGCCGGGCCGAGACCCGGGGCCGGCAGCTTTGTGAGCGGCTGAAGGAGCTGATTCCGCGCCAGATGTTCAAGATCGCCATTCAGGCGGCCATCGGCGGGCGCATCATCGCCCGCGAGGACATCTCGGCCCTGCGCAAGGATGTGCTGGCCAAATGCTATGGCGGCGATATCAGCCGCAAGCGCAAGCTGCTGGAGAAGCAGAAGGAAGGCAAGAAACGCATGCGCAATGTCGGCAATGTGGAAATCCCGCAGGAAGCCTTCATTGCCGCGCTGAAGATGCCGGAGCCCTGAGAGAAGCCGGGGCCGTAAAAGCCTGTCAGCTCAGCGCGCCGAAGCGGGCACGCGGCTTCTCGGGCGGCTTGCGGAAAAGCAGGATGGCAACCAGGCCGATGCTGAATAGCACCAGCGCGCCCGGCTGTTGCAGCAGCGTGGTTATGCCGGGATCCCAGGCGCCCTGCGGCAGGTAGCGTTCCAGCAATACCTGCAGTCCGGTCAGGCTGGCGGGATCGAGCTGATACCAAAAGGTGCCAAGCTTGCTGAAAGCGGGGCTGCCGGTTTCCAGCCAGCGCAGGCCGTCGCCGCCCAGCGCCATCAGGCTCAAGCCCACAAGCACCCAGCCGATCCATCGCCCGAGAAACATCGATTCCCTCCAAAAGCCTTGCTCAGGCAATAGCTTAAACCAAGTCCTGGGACAATTGCAAAATCGCCCCTGCTGGTTATAGTGCCGCCCGGTTTGGATGGGTGGCCGAGCGGTCGAAGGCGCGCGCCTGGAAAGTGCGTATACCCCAAAAGGGTATCGTGGGTTCGAATCCCACCCCATCCGCCACCTGGCTACCGCCAGGAGAACGGGTACCCGCGGGGCCGCAGATCATCAAACATTCCGCGCATGTTGCGCGGATATGGCCTTGGTGCTTCGGTGCGGTGTTGGCCGCCTGTAGCGCCGATTTTCTCGGCCCCCTCTCACGAAGTCTCGTTTTGAATCTCTGGTGCTGAATGAGCACCAGCTATGCATGGCCCGAATCGTTCCCCAGTTTTTGAATGAGGATCAGGTCGTGATGAAGCCGAACATGCGCCGCTGGTCGCCCAATTGGGCGGTATACTCCGCATCATGTCCTTGAGCGTCAGGGTTGGCGGTTGGTGGCCTGCAAAGATGGCAACGATGATGTCCGCGGCCAAATAGGCCAGTCGGATAATGTCTGTCACACAACTGAGGCTGCTGAGTCCTCTGGCTCTGCAGGCGCTCTGGGATGGCAGTCTGGGTTATGTGCCTTCCTGGGTCGCAAAGTGTATATTCTACTATTGATCTTTTATGGACACGAAAAGTTCTTAAGGGTGTGGCGATCTGCTCGGGTGGCTATGACTCGCTAACAAGTGCCTGAAGATATTCTAAAATCTTATTATGCAAGAGAAATTTTAGAAATCGCGCTCCTCCTGATGGACTGATGCCAATTTATTATTCTTGCTTTTATCTTTGATCAAAATTATGACTGACTAATCAGTCATAATTTCAAGATGGTAGAAATGCCCGCCACCCGTTCCGTAGTTTCTAGTGTTAAGAATGCCGATTTGGTCGCTGAACGCAGGGAACAGATCTTGCGGGCCGCCATCGAGGTTATTCTGATGCGCGGCTTCCATGCCGCCACGTCCAGCGAAATCGCCGATCGTGTCGGCATCGCGCAGGGCAGCCTCTACAATTACGTCCGCAGCAAGGGTGACATCCTATACTTGATCTGCGACGAGGCGGTGAGCCGCTATCACGATGCCGTAGCCGCCGCCATCGAGGGCGTGACCGATCCGCGCCAGCGCCTGGTCCGGGCCATCCGGGCTGCTGTTGAGGCGCAGGTCCGGCATCGCAACCACATTTTGATTGTGATGCGCGAAGGCCATGCCTTGGACCCACAGGGACAGGCGTTGATCCGCGATCGCGTCGATAGCTTCTTTGATCGAATGAAGGCGATGGTGACGGAATGCGCCCCGGATGCCGTCAGTGCTGAGGCGAGCGCAGCTTTGCTGGCGGAGATCATCACCTATTTGCCGACCATGGCTGCTATGCGGCGTTGGCGGTTGCGACAGGAAATCGGCGGCCAGGCGCTGGTGGACAGCCTGTGCCTACTGCTTTTCAGGATGCTGCAAATCGATCCGGACGTCTGAAGCCGGCACAGCCTTCGGGAGGGGCTGATCATGCAAGTAACAATCGTCGCTGCTGTGGAGCGATAAGCGATGCCGCGGCTGATTTTCGGCAATGAGGTGATCGAACCCGCGGAATTTGCGGCGCGTGTCGATCTGGTTGCCGGCTATCTTGCCGCCAGGGGTATCGGTCGTGGCGATGTAGTGGCCTACATGCTGCGCAATGAGCCAAAAATTCTCGAGATCGGCCAGGCGGCGCAGCGGCTCGGCGCCACCGCCTTGCCGATCAACTGGCATTTCGGTGCTGAGGAAACGAGTTATATTCTATCCGACTCGAACGCGCGGCTATTAGTCGCGCATGGCGATTTGCTCCACCGTCTCGCTCCATCCGCGCTGCCATGTCCGGTTTTCTCAGCGCGCACGCCAGATGCGATTTGCCGGGCCTATGGCCTGGCGCCAGCCATGGCCGCCGGGCCGCCGGATATGCCGGATTGGCACGAGGCGGTGGCCAAATCGGCTCCGCTGCCGGCACCGGCGCAGCGCCCGCCGGGCGGCGCCACGCTGATGTACACCTCGGGCACCACCGGCAAGCCCAAAGGTGTGTTGCGCCAGGCGCCGACACCGGACGAGGCGGCCCGAATCTTCACCGTGCTGCGCCAGGTATTCGGCACGCGGCCGAACCAGGTGTTGTTGACCGCCGCGCCGCTGTATCACGCGGCACCCAGCGCGAGCACAAATGCCGCCATGCGCGTGGATGGCACGGTGATCATATTGCCGCGCTTCGAACCGGAAGCCTTTCTCACGGCCATACAGCAGCATCGCGCGACGCATGCTTTCATGGTGCCGGTGATGTTCACGCGCCTGCTGCGGCTGCCGGAGGCGACACGCCGGCACTATGATCTCAGCTCGCTGGAATGGGTGCTGCACGGCGCCGCTCCCTGCCCGCCAGAACTGAAACGCGCAATGATCGATTGGTGGGGTCCGGTCATCCATGAATATTACGGCTCGTCTGAATTCGGCCCGATAGCCGCCTGTGACAGCACCGAATGGTTGCAGCATCCAGGCACAGTCGGTCGGGCCGTGGCTGGGGCAGAAATTGCCATTCTTGACGAAGCAGGCAAGCCTGTTCCGCCTGGTAAGGATGGCGAGATATTCTGCCGCCAAAGCTATTATCCCGACTTCACCTACCATCGCCAAGCCGACAAACGCGCCGAAGTGGATCGCAGCGGCCTAGTGACATGCGGCGATGTCGGCCGGCTTGACGAGGATGGCTTTCTGTTCATCACAGATCGCAAACGCGACATGGTCATCTCCGGCGGCGTAAATATCTATCCAGCCGAAATAGAAGCAATCCTCGGCGCGATGCCGGGCGTGGCGGATTGTGCGGTGTTCGGCATTCCGGATGCTGAATTCGGCGAGGCGCTCTGCGCCTACATCCAGCCCGAACCGGGAGCGGCATTGGATCACTCGGCGGTGGCGACATATCTGCGCGCGCGCCTCGCCGGCTACAAACTGCCGCGCCGAATAGAATTCGCTGAAAGCCTGCCTCGCGAGGAGTCGGGCAAAATCTTCAAACGCCGCTTGCGTGATCCCTTCTGGGAAAACGCCGGCCGCCGGATATAGGAGGCGCCGTTGAACGCACCGGTCGTTATTGCGGAGAAGAAGGGGCAGGCCTACTGGTTGACCCTCAACCGGCCAGAGCGCCAGAATGCCGTTAATTGGGATGTATTCCCGGCGCTGGAGCAGGGCTTGGCCACGGCGCAGGCCGATCCCGACATACGCGCCATTGTGCTGACCGGCGCTGGCGACAAATATTTTTGCGTCGGCGGCGAACTCGGCTTTGACGAAGCCCGCTCGCGCACCGGCCTGGCGCCCGACTATCTGACGCATCCCCTGGTTCGCCTGTATCAGGCAGTAGAGAAGTGCAGCCTGCCCTTGATCGCCCGGGTGAACGGGCATTGCATGGCGCCGGGCCTCAATCTGCTGGCAATGTGCGATCTGGCCATCGCCGCAGAGACCGCGCTGATCGCGGCGCCAGAGGCCAAGGTCGGGCTATTCCCCATGCTCGGCCTCGGCTATCTCCACCGCTTGATGCCACGGCGGCATCTGCTGGAGCTGGTGTTGACCGGCGAGGCGCTCAAGGCCGAACAGGCGCTAACCCTCGGCCTGCTCAACCGGGGGGTGCCAGCAGGTGACCTGGATGCCGCCGTAGATAGCCTGGTGGCCAAGCTGGCGGCCAATTCACCCGAGGCCCTGCGGCGTGGCAAGCATGCCTTCCGTGCCATGGACGACATGACGCTTGAGCAGTGTTTCGCGCAAGGCGTTTCGGCGGTGTCGCTGCTGCTGCTGACCGAGGATTTCCGTGAAGGCGCGCGCGCCTTTGCCGAAAAGCGCAAGCCAGACTGGCCCGCCAGGAAGACTGTGCCATGAATGATGCTCCCGAACACGGCCGCATCCTATGCGCGGCGGAAGGCCGTGTCTTGAAGATCGGCATTGACCGGCCGCGCAAGATGAATGGCTTCACGCCAGAGATGCTGCGCGAACTGGCGGAAGCCTATACGCGGCTGGAGAACGATCCCGATCTCTGGGTGGGCATCCTGCACACGACCGGGTCGAATTTCACGGCTGGCCTTCAGCTTGACCGCGTGGGGCCCATCATGGCGCGCGGCGAGCCGGTCTTCCCGCTGCATTGCATCGATCCGGTGGGCTTGCGCGAACCAGTCCGCAGCAAGCCGATGATCGCGGCGGTGCGCGGCATCTGTTTCACGATTGGCATTGAATTGATGCTGGCAACCGACATGGTGGTGGCTGGCGATGATTGCCGCTTCGCGCAGCTCGAGGTGAAGCGCGGCATCATGCCAACGGGCGGTGCCACGTTGCGCTTTGTCGAGCGCTGCGGCTGGGGCAATGCCCAGCGCCTGCTGTTGACCGGCCGGGAATTCGATGCGGCAGAAGCCTTCCGTCTTGGTCTGGTGCAGGAGGTGGTTGAGCCAGACGCCGTGCTGAGCCGCGCCGAAACCCTTGCCGCAGAAATCGCGGCAAATGCCCCGCTGGCCGTTCGCGCCAGCCTGGCTTCCTCGCGGCGCTATGCCGAGTTCGGACCCCTGGCTGCGGCGGCCACGCTCGATTCGGTGCAACGTGGTCTGTCGGCTACGGAAGACGCCGCCGAAGGCGTGAAAAGTTTCATTGAACGGCGGTCCGCCATGTTCAGGGGCTGCTGATGCGCGCCGATCCCTTTTCGCTGGCGGGCAAGCGCGCGCTGATCACCGGCGGCACGCGCGGCATTGGGCATGCCATCGCTGCCGGCTTTTGCGCCGCTGGCGCGCGGGTGATCCTGAGCGGCCGGCGCCAGGATGATTGCGACAGGGCGGCGAGCGCGATCGGCCCGGATGTGCAGGGCGCCGCCGCCGATCTGGCCGATCCGGCGCAAGTGGGCGCGCTCTGCCGCCGGGTGGTGGAGCTGCTGGGCGGCATTGATGTGCTGGTGCTGAACGGCGCTGTCGTCTCGCATTTCGGCCCGCTGGCCAGCCTCGATGAGGCGGCGTTCGATACCATGCTGACCGCCAATGTCAAAGCGCCCTTGCAGCTCTGCCGCCATCTGGTGCCGCCGATGGCAGAGCGCGGCGATGGCGCGATTGTGGTCATCGGTTCGACCTCGGGTCTGATCGGGGAAGCAAAGCTTGGTGGCTATGCTTTGACCAAGGCTGCTGAGATGCAGTTGGTGCGTAATCTGGCCGTGGAATACGGGCCCCATGGCGTGCGCGCCAACGCCATCGCGCCGGGCTTGGTGCGCACGGATATGACCCGCGCCATATGGTCGAAGCCTGAACGGCTTGAGTCGGTTCTGAAAACCACCGCCTTGCGGCGTATGGCTGAGCCGGAAGATATCGCCGCCATCGCGCTATTCCTGGCCTCTGACGCCAGCCGCATCATGACCGGGCAAACCGTGATTGCCGATGCCGGCATGACCATCAATCTGAGTACGCCGTGATGGACCAAGGCACGATCCCGGCGAAATTTGGCATTGGGCAGCCGGTAAAGCGGATCGAGGATCGCCGCTTGCTGACCGGACAGGGCCGCTTTGCCGACGACGTGGCGGTGAACGGGACGCTCCATGCCATTTTTCTGCGGTCGCCGCATGCGCATGCTGTTATCCGGGGGATCGATGTTGCCGCCGCTCGAGCGCTGCCCGGCATCAAGGCGATCTACACAGGTTCGGATCTCATCAGACTAGGCGTGAAACCGCTGCCGCATGCCATGCTGCCAGTGGTGAAGGGCCTGGATGGCCAGCCCCCAGCGCCGCCCGCCCGCCATGCGCTGGCGCAGCAATCTGTGCGTTTCGTTGGCGAAGCGGTGGCCGTGGTGGTGGCGGAAAGCCGTGCCCAGGCGCTGGACGCCATGGAAGCGATCGCGGTGGACTACGATCCGCTGTCGGCCGAGATTGATCCGGCTGCGGGCATCATCGCGGTCTATCGCAACGGCGACAGGGCGAAGGCGGATGAGGCCTTTGCCGACGCCGCGCATGTGGTAGAGATCGAGCTGGAAAACAACCGCCTGGTGGCCAATCCGCTGGAGCCTCGTGCCGCCACAGCCATGCTGGATGAGGCCGGCCGGCTGATCATGCAGCTGAGCTGCCAAGGCAGCGCCATCTTCCGGGTGCATCTGGCCCAGGTGCTGGGTATCCCGAAGGAGCAGATCGCCATCAAGGTCGGCGATATCGGCGGCGGCTTTGGCATCAAGATGTGGCTCTATCCGGAATACGTCGCCGTCGCGGCGGCGGCGCGCGATCTTGGCCAGGCGGTGCACTGGCGGGCGGAACGCAGCGAAAGCTTCATGGCCGATACCCATGGCCGCGATCAGCGCAGCCATGCTGCCCTGGCCCTGAATGCCGAAGGCCGCTTCCTGGCCCTGCGCGTCCGCACCATTGCCAATTGCGGCGCCTATCTGTCGTATCTGGGTGCCATGGTGCCGACCTTCGCCGGCACCCGCGTCGCCACCGGCGCCTATGCCATTCCGGCGCTTGATCTTGAAGTGAAATGCGGTCTCAGCAACACCCCGCCGGTAGATGCCTATCGCGGTGCTGGCCGGCCGGAGAGCATCTATATCATCGAGCGTCTGGTCGATCTGGCTGCCCGGCACTGTGGCTTTGACCGTGTCGCTTTGCGGGAACTGAATCTGATTCCCCCCGATGCCTTGCCCTATCGCAATGCAGCCGGGGTTACCTATGACTCGGGCAATTTCGTTGCCGTGTTGCGGCGTGCGATGGCTCAGGGCGATTGGGCCGGGTTTGCTGCGCGGCAGCAGGCCAGCGCATCGCGTGGCCGGCGGCGGGGGCTGGGCCTGGCTTATTTCATCGAGTCGACGGGTGCTGCGAACCCCACCGAGACGGTGGAAATGCATATCGTCGGCAAGGGCGTGCGGGTGCTGTCCGGCACCCAGGCCATGGGCCAAGGCATTGCCACGGGTTATGCGCAACTCGCAGCCGGCCGGCTTGGCATCCCGATTGAGCAGATTGAGATCGTGCAAGGCGATACCGATCTGATTCCCATGGGCGGCGGCTCGGCCGGTTCGCGTTCGATGTTTATCGGCGGCAGCGTGCTGGTGAAAACTGCCGAGGCAATCCTGAAGCAGGCGCGGGACCTCGCCGCTGCCCAGCTTGAGGCCGCGCCGGCAGATATCGAATACATCGCTGGCCGCTTCACTGTCGCGGGGACTGATCGTGCAATCGGCCTCTTCGATCTGGCGATGCTGCAGCCGGATGGGCGCATCACGGCTTCGGTCAAGGAAAGCGTGGCGGACATGTCCTGGCCCAATGGCTGCCATGTGGCCGAAGTGGAAATCGATCCCGATACCGGTGTTGTGACCGTCGCATCGTTCACGGCGGTCGATGATGTCGGCACCGTAATCAATCCCATGCTGGTCCATGGCCAGGCCCATGGCGGCATCGCCCAGGGCGTGGGCCAGGCGTTATACGAGCGCTGCGTCTTTGATGGCGAAACCGGCCAGATGCTCACCGCCAGTTTCCTGGATTACGGTCTGCCGCGCGCCGATCAATTCCCGCTCTTTCAGGTGGATACCGATGAAAGCGCACCCTGCCGCAACAATGCGTTGGGCGCCAAGGGCGCTGGCGAGTGCGGCGCTATTGGCGCGCCGCCGGCCATCATCTCGGCGATCTGCGACGCGCTCGACATCGATCACATCGATATGCCGGCGACGCCGGAAAGAATCTGGCGCCGACTTCATGAAAAGGATAGCCGATGAAAGCGGTTTGGTATGAGAAGAATGGCGCCGCTCGTGATGTGCTACAAATTGGCGAGCGGCCCAAGCCTAGTCCTGCCGCTGGCGAAGTGCTGGTGCGTTTGCACGCTTCGGGCTTGAACCCGTCGGATGTGAAGGCCCGCGCGGGCGCCACGCGCAAGATCGCCTTTCCCTTCATCATTCCGAACAGCGATGGCGCTGGCATCATCGAGGCGGTGGGAGAGGGCGTCGATCCGGCGCGGATCGGCCAGAAAGTCTGGGTCTATAACGCGCAATGGGAACGCGCCTGCGGCACATCTGCCGAGTATGTCGCCTTGCCGTCTGTCTTGGCGCCGGCCCTGCCAGCCGGCCTTGGCTTTGCCCAGGGCGCATGCCTTGGCATCCCGGTTCTCACCGCGCATCGCTGCGTGTTCGCTGAGGGGTCGCCACGGGGCAAGGCCGTGCTGGTCACCGGCGGTGCCGGCGTGGTGGGCCATTATGCCATCCAGCTGGCGCGATGGGGCGGGGCGCGGCTGGTGGCCTGCACGGTCAGCAGCGCGGCCAAGGCGGAGCATGCGTGGCTTGCCGGGGCCGATATTGTCATTGATTACCGCCAGGAGAATGTCGCCGAGGCCTTGCTCAAGGCCACCGGTGGGCGGGGCATAGATTGCGTCGCCGATGTCGATCTCGGCGCCAATCTGCCTGAATATCTGCCGGCGCTCGCCACCGAGGCCTCGGTCACCGCCTATGCGTCGATGCGCCAGCCAGCCGTGACCCTGCCGTTCTATCAGATGTTCCGGACGAATCTCAGCATTCGCCCAGCGCTGGTCTATAGCCTGACGCGCGCCACGCTGGATCGCGCTATTGCCGATATCGCGCGCTGGTGCGCCGAAACCAAGCCGATCTTCAGTATCGCCGAGCAGTTTTCGTTGACCGAAGCGATTGCCGCGCATGATTGCGTCGAGGCCGGAGTCAAGCTTGGCCATGTCGTGCTGACCATAGAGTGAAGGACTGAGCCACGAACCGAAAAGAACCACTGGGAGGATACAATGAATAACATCTGGCGCCTGATCGCCCATCACCTCGTCATTTTTGGCCTTTGCCTGTTGCCCTTGCCGCTTCTGGCACAGGATTTTCCCAACAAACCGTTGCGCATCGTTGTGCCGTTTCCGCCGGGCGGCGTCACGGATCTGGTGGCGAGGGGCATTGCCAAGACCATGACCGACGACCTCGGCCAGCAGGTGATCGTCGACAACCGCCCCGGCGCAGGTGGCAAGATCGGCACGCAGCATGTCGCCCTCTCTGCTCCAGACGGCTACACAATGGGGCTGATGACTTCGGGAACTCATGCCATTCTTCCGGTGATCGACTCGAAGCTAGGTTATAATGCTGTCAAAGATTTCGCCCCTGTCGGCCTGATCATGTCGGCTCCTTTCAGCCTCTATGTTGGAGCGGCGACGCCATACAAAACGGCCAAGGAACTTGTTGCCGCGGCCAAGGCGGCGCCGGGCAAGCTGAATTACGCATCAGCCGGCGTTGGGACCGCGCACCATATGTTCTTTGAGTTATTCAAAGCGACGGCGGGCCTGGATATCGTGCATGTGCCTTATCGCGGCGAGGCTCCCGCGGTGAATGACATGCTGGGCAGCCAGATCGAGATGATGATGATGCCGGGTGGTAATCAGCATGTGTCGAGCGGAAAATTCCGCCCGCTTGCCACAACGGGCGACAAGCGCTGGTTCCTGCTGCCCGATGTGCCAACCATGACTGAGGTTGGCCTGCCCGGCGCCACCGCTGTTGGCTGGTCCGGTCTTGTCCTGCCAGCGAATCCGCCTGCCGCGATCGCCCAGCGCCTGCAAACATCGCTTGCGAAAGCGCTGGCAACAGCCGAAACCCGAAAGGTGATGCGCGATGCTGGTTTCGATGTCATCACGGCGCCGGCTGGCGATCTGACGCAATGGATAGAGTCCGACATCGTAAAGTGGTCGAACCTGGTGAAGACCGCGAATCTGAAATTCGAAGACCAATAGGGAGACAGGGTTTATGGATTACTCACAATACCGCCGCATCAAAGTGGAGCGGCAAGGGCGGCTCCTGACCCTGACGCTGAACCGGCCCGAGGTTTTGAATGCGGTGGACGGCCAGATGCAACTGGAACTCGCCCAGATTTTCTATGACGTCAATCTTGATCAGGATGTCGATGTCGTCATGCTGACCGGCGCCGGCAAGGCATTCTGCGCTGGCGGCGATATAAACTGGCTAGGCGAAACCACCGATGCCGGCGCCTCGCCATCCATGCTTGATGGCAAGCGGGTGGTGTTCGGGTTGCTGGATTTGGAGAAGCCGATCATCGCCAAAGTGAGGGGGCCCTGCGTTGGTCTTGGCGCCACGGTGGCCCTGCTTTGCGACATCATCATCGCCAGTGACGACGTTCGCATTGGTGATCCCCATGTCAAGGTGGGGATAGTGGCGGGAGATGGTGGCGCGGTGATATGGCCGCAGTTGATCGGCTATGCCAAAGCCAAAGAATACTTGATGACCGGGGATCTGATTGGCGCAGTAGAAGCGGAGAGGATCGGCCTGATCAATCATGTGGTTCCGGAGGCTGATCTGGACGCCAAGGCTCAGGCTGTTGCCGACAAGTTACTTCGGGGCGCCACATTGGCCATCCGGTACACCAAGGTGGCAACCAATATTGGCCTCAAGATGGTGGCGCAGGCGGTGATGGATGCCAGCGTGGCCTATGAGACCGTGACGTTCCATAGCCAAGATCACCGTGAAGCTGTGGCCGCTTTCCGTGAAAAACGCCGTCCGGTCTTTACCGGCAAGTGATTGGACCAAGCGCCATGATAGCCAGCAACCATTCCATCCCGCAGCCGCTGCGTCAGCGGCTGCGGGAAAACCAGCCTTTGTTGTCAACATTCATTATTATTGATGCGCCTGAAGTGGTGGAGATGGCTGCGCTTGCCGGCTTCGATGCGCTGATTTTAGATTTGGAGCATGGGCCATACACTTTGGCGCAGCTACCTAGACTGGTTCTCGCAGCACGCTCGCGTGGCGCCTATGCCATTGTGCGGGTTGCGAGTAATGATCCTGCGCAAATTGGCGCGGTGCTTGATCTGGGGGCTGATGGTGTTCTGGTCCCACAGGTTGGCTCTGCTGCAGCGGCCGCTCAGGCTGTTGCATCTGGTCGTTACGCACCGGAAGGGACGCGGGGAGCTAATCCCTGGACGCGGGCGGCCGATTTTGGATCTGGCGCTGAATGGTATGCTCGCAGCAATGCCGATACTGCCATGATGGTCATGATCGAGGGCAAGGAAGGCCTTGCCGCACTCGATGAAATACTGGCTGTTCCGGGGCTGGACGCGATCTTCCTTGGGCCGGTGGATATGTCGCAGTCGCTTGGCGTTGCTGGCCAGACTGAGCATCCTTTGGTGATAGGTGAAATTCAAAAGTCGGTTGAGAAGGCAAGCAAAGCCAATATCGGCGTAGCAATATTCTCGCCCAATGTTGAAGGGGCCAAGCGCTGGCGCGCCCTTGGCGCCCGGTTATTAGCTGTGGGAGAAGATACAGCCCAGATCATGCAGATGTTCCGTAAAATTGTCGCTGAATACCTCATGAAATAGCTGACTAATTGCCCCCTCACCGGGTGTATGCGTCTGCCCTAAAGACAACTATCGCTTAGGCTGGGGTGAGAACTCAATAAAAGTGTTGCCTGTAGAATCGATTGCTGACTCTCTGTGGTCGCAGGAGCAAAGACGATGCGAGCAAGCCAATTCTAACGGAGTGATGCGCAGTGGCGGCAGATTGAGCCCCACCTGCCGGCCGATGCGCGCGGCAAGGTATAGGCATACTGAGTGACGGCGCTTCCAATGCTGGGCCTAGGCCAAAAATTTCTCTGGCCGTGGTTGCATAATACCCTCTTGTTTTCGATGTCCAGCCGTCCAACTCTCTTCTGGAACCGAGAGGGCAAGAAATGCAAATACTGGCGTCGAGTATCAGCCGAGAACAGACCTACAAGCTGCTGACAGGCCTAGTTGTCCCGCGCCCGATAGCATGGATTACCACTTTGACCGGTCCTGGACACGTCAATTTAGCGCCATTCAGCTGCTTCACGTTTGTCTCTAGTGAGCCGCCGATGCTCGGAGTTAGTATCGGTCGTGGTGACAAGATGCGTATAAAAGATACGGCGCGAAATATTCGCGAGCGGTGTGAATTTGTGGTCAATATTGCGAATGATAGTATGATCCAGAAAGTCCACGCCAGCTCGTTTGAGTATCCAACGGAAATCAGTGAAGTAGAGTCGCTCGCACTGGAGACAGTTGAAAGTCATTGCATCTCTGTTCCGCGTTTGCGAGATGTACCTGTCAGCATGGAATGCCGATTTACCCAGCTTGTCGAATTCGGAACGGCAGGAAGTGAGTTCCATGTTGGAGAGGTAGTATGCTTCAACATTCGCGATGATTTGTATGAGGATGGCAAAGTCTATACTGATCGCTTGAAGCCGATATGCCGTATCGCAGGGCCAAACTATGCTACTTTGGGGCCAATTGTTAGCCAGGCTGGCTCTGGAGCCTGGGGGCCGAAGCCAAAGAGCTAGGTCAGGCGTGCACCTTGCCGTAGCAGCGGTCAAAATTGCGGTCTTGCTCCTCCGAGCGCGCGACTTCCAGAACCCAATTCTTGAAAATACTAACCTTCTCAAGCTTTGACTTCTTCTTGCTGGAGACAACGTAGTACGAAGACAGTATGGGTTTTTCCCAATCTGGGATTGGCCTGATCAGGCGACCAGCGATCAAGTGATCCTGGATTAACATACTGCGTCCGAGGGCTATGCCGCCGCTGGCGCAGGCAGCTATCAGGATAAGCAATGGATCACTGTACTTTGGCCCCTGAGCGCTTGTCTTTGGCTTCATGTTGATTTCTTCGAGCCAGGGTGCCCAGGATATCCAGGGTTCGTGGACCATGCGCACGGAAGAATGAAGCAGGGTATATTTCGCAATATCCTGACGTTGGAGCGGTTTGCCATCCTTCTGCTGCAATAGGGCCGGGCTGCAAACCGGCGTCACGGTTTCGTTCGCCAGCAGACCAACGTCCAGATCTTCGCCGAAGTCGCCGCGCCCGAACCGGATGGCTATATCCACCGTGTCCGACTCCAAGTCGACCATGCGGTAGTCGGTCTGAACCAGAACGTCGATTTCAGGATATGCAGCGCGAAACTGCACCAGGCGAGGCAACAGCCATTCCTGCGTGAAGGATGGCAGGGCGCTGATAACGAGGATGTCATTCTCCGGGAGCTTACCTTTCGGCAGCAATCGGACAGCTTCTTCGAAGAGATCAAAACCCTGCGATACAAGTGGTAAAATTGCTTTTGCTTCCGGTGTCAGAACGAGTCCGTTCGGAAGTCGTTGAAACAAAATGCAGTCGAGAAACTGCTCCAGGATTTTCACTTGGTGGCTGACTGCTGTCTGCGTGACCAGCAATTCCTGCGCGGCCTTCGCGAAACTTCCAACGCGCGCGGCGGTTTCGAATGCCTTAAGAGCATTCAGCGGAGGAAGTTTGCGACGCATGCAGGCTCCAGTCTGTTTGGGGTCAGGCCAAATATTATTCGTTTGCAGGAAGCGTCACAATACTGAACCCTGCTTGTAACCAGAGAGGAGAAGGCGTTGCAACCAGTTATAGCCAACGAGTCAGACTCAGCGGTCAAAGAGGAGTGGGGCGAAGCCTGGATCAATGGGACGCCAACAAAGTTGACTGGCGACTACCGAACGCCGGTGGTGGCCTTTCTCCGTGAAAAGCTGGGTTTGAAGGGAACGAAGATTGGTTGTGGCAGTGGCGAATGTGGCGCCTGCACCATTATCGTGAATGGTGAAGCCGTGTGTTCCTGCCTATTTCCGTTGCATCGCATTGAAGGCGCTGAAGTCCTTACCATTGAAGGGCTATCTAAAAATGGCATGCTTCACCCGATCCAATCAATTTTGATGCAGCATGGCGCTTTTCAGTGCGGCTACTGCGCGCCCGGCGTCATAATGTCTCTATTCGCGCTTTTTTCATCAAATCCTCAACCGGAAGACGTGACGGTTCGCGAGGCGCTTCAGGGTAACATCTGCCGCTGCTCCGGCTATGTGAAACTACTTGAAGCCGTCGATGAAATGCGCCGGTTGGCCATATGACGGAGCATTTCCGACATATTGGCCGTCGGATGCCGAGTCTGGACGCCAGAGAAAAGGCGACGGGCCAACTTATTTATACACAGGATGTCTGCCGGCCGGGCATGCTGCATGGCCTGATCCTACGCAGTCCACACGCTCATGCCCGCATCCTTCGCCTTGATCTGACGATCGCGGCTGCGATGCCTGGCGTGCGCGCTGTCGCTTGCGGACGTGACTTTCCCGGCGGACAGTATGTTAATTTCGGCGCCGTCTACACTGATCGTCACCCGCTAACGCCGGATATCGTGCGTTATAAGGGTGACGATGTCGCTGCGGTTGCAGCGGATACCCTTGACCAAGCGCGCGCGGCGCTAGACGCCATTGATGTCACTTACAAGGTCTTACCTGCGGTCTATGAACCGGAGGATGCGCTGGCAGATGGTGCGCCTAAGCTGCATCAGCGCAGAGACCTGCCGCCCAATGTGGCGCAGCATGCCCAGGCGGTGTTCGGCGACCTGGATGCTGCTTTCCGGGATGCGGCGCTTATCGTGCGCGGTACTTTCTCGCATGGGGCCGTTGCCCCGATCTGCATGGAAACGAATGCGGTTGTAGCCGAGTATGACCCTGACAGCGGACAGATGCAGATATGGACCGGCAGTCAAGCTCCGTTTTTCGCGCGGAAGGAAGTTGCCCACGTTCTAAAGTTGCCGCTCGAAAAAGTCATTGTCCGTGCGTCGGGTATTGGCGGCGGCTTTGGTGGCAAGTCGCAGTCACCTGAGCCGGTGGCCATAGCCGCCGTGCTGGCATTCAAGGCGGAGCGCCCCGTGCGAATCGTTTTGGATCGCCGGGAAGAGTTCATGAATGGCAAGACCGACCATCCCAAGAAGATGACGGTCGCAATGGCTGTCGCCGCTGACGGCACCATTCTCGGCCGCCGTACCGACTATTATGTCGACAACGGTGCCTACACTATGATGGGACCGGCCTACATATCTGCAGTCCGTCAGCGGACCTGTAATCTCAACCGGGTAGGTTCAGCTGGGTTTGACGGCAAATTGGTCTATACCAACAAGGTACCCGGCGGGTCTTACCGGGGCATGGGCGCGCCGCAAATCATCTGGGCGATAGAGACCAAGATTGACGAGATTGCACGCAAGCTCGGCCGCGATCGCTTGGACTACCGGTTGCAGATCGCAAACCGTAGCGGCGACACAACGCCGCTGGGCTGGAAAATCGGCACCTGTGGTTTGACGACGTGCCTCGAAGAGGCGGGGCGGCGCATTGGCTGGGATGAAAAGAGTCAAAACCGCAAGCCGTGGCGCGGGCTCGGCATCGCCGCGATGATCAATCCTAGCGTCGGCGTGCTTTATCCTGAGGGCAACTTCGCCAATGTATCACTCGAACTGCGACGTGATGGTACCATTTTGCTGGGTACGCAGACTGCCGATTGCGGCACGTCGCAGAATACGGTGCTTGCCCAGTTTGCTGCCGAGGCACTGGATGTTGACATAGCGTGCATCGAAGTCCTGCACCAAGACACAGAGAATGCGCCGGATGATCTGGGTAGTGCGGCTTCACGCGTCACTTTTGTCAGCGGTGCTGCGGCTATCGAGGCTGGCTATGCCCTCGCGAAGGAGATCAAGGATCGACTGTCGAGGCGCTGGCAGGTTGCACTGGAGGATATCGAATTCCGCGACGGCGTCGCTGGACTGCGGGGCGACAATTCCCGTCGTATGAATCTTGCCGAGATCGCAGCCGCGGAGGGACCGATCAAGGTAGTCGGCCGCAAGGATATAGAACTGCCGCGCGCCGACCCCAAGACGGGGTATGGCCATTATGCGCCAGCCTACGGGTTTGGCGCCTTGGCCGCCGAAGTTGAGGTCGACCCGGGCACGGGTGCGGTCACCGTGATCAAGATTGTGTCCGTGCAAGATGTTGGCAAGGTCATCAATCCGCTGGCCTTGGAAGGTCAGGTGCAGGGCGGCATCCTGCAGGGCATCGGTATGGTGTTACAGGAGGAACTAGTCGTCGATGATGGTGAGGCAGTGAATGCCAACCTGATCAGCTACAAGGTGCCGCGCATCTTCCAAGCCCCTAATATCGAGATGGCCTTCATCGAGACTGATGAGCCCAACGGGCCGTTTGGCGCCAAGGCGGGCGGCGAGCACCCGATCAACATGACTGTGGCCGCGATAGCCAATGCCATCACGGATGCCACTGGCATTCAATTTACAACCTTGCCGATTACCCCCCAGAAAATCTTAGACGCGCTGGTGCGGCGTGATGGGCTAAGGCCTGCCACGCGCCCGTGGAAGCGTCTCTACAATATCGAAGTTGCCACTGCGCGCGCGCTGTATCCCACGGTGCTGTTCCCCAGCCTTAAAAAACTGGGCGCGGCCATCGGAAAACCAGTCCAGCGAGCATCCAAAAGCGAATTTGTTCCTGCGCGCGAGATTGACGACGCTATAGCGCTCCTGGTTCAGGCCGGCGGTGACGCCAAGGTCATGGCCGGTGGTACTGACCTGCAGGTTGGCATGCGCCAGGGGGTCTATGCCCCTGCGCTTATCGTAGATATCAGCGGGATTTCCGCCTTGCGTGGCATTTACGAGCAGGACGGGTCCTTGCGGATCGGTGCTGGAACCACGCTAACCTCGATCATCCGCGATCCTATGGTCCGGCGTCATTTTCCGATGCTATCTGAAGGTCTGAGGCAGGCGGCTACGCATCAGATTCGCAATGTTGCGACCCTGGCTGGCGATCTCTGCCAAGAGAAGCGCTGCTGGTTCTTCCGTTCTGGCAAACAGTGCTACAAGCACGGCGGCTTGACCTGCCCATGTTACGCCGTGCTTGGAGACAACCGTCATCACTCCATCATGGGGGCGGGACGTTGCGCAGCGCCCTGTGTGGCTGATGCTGCGCCGATGCTCGTCGCGCTGAATGCCCAGGCGGAAGCCGTCGGCCCTAATGGCCTCCGTTTCATTCCAATAGAAGAATTTTATCGCTGGTCTGGCGAGACCATTCTAGCCGCCGATGAGCTGCTGGTCGCTCTGCATATTCCACTCTCCGGTTCTGGCTGGCGGCAGCATTTCGAGAAATTTGCCATGTGGCGCGGCGATTTTGCCGAAGCCAGTGTCGCTGTTGCGGCAGATATTGCCTTCGACGGCACCATTTGCCAGCTGCGAATGTCGTTTGGCGGTGTGGCGCCATTGCCGATGCGGGCCACGGAGGTGGAGCGCCGAATGGTAAGCGAGCGGCTCAGCGACGCCTCAGCAGAGGCGGCGGCAGCCCATTGCGCAGATGGAGCTTTGCCGTTGCGTCAGAACGCAGCCAAAGTGCCCCTTTTACAAACGCTGGTTTTCCGCAGCCTAACTGCCCTTGGCAGGCCGGCGATGATTTGATCTTTCAGCAGGAGAGAGGAAAATGAAAATGTCGAAATTCATGCGCAATGCAACTCTGATGGCAGTTGGCGCCATCACCATGCTTTCTACCTCTGCAACGGACGCCACTGCGCAGGCTAAGGACAAGTTCGTCTACGGCGTGCCGTCGGCGATCAGCAATGCCATCGCCAATTTCGTGTTTGCGAAGGAGCTGGGCTATTTCGATGATGAAAAAATTCAGATGGAAATGGTTCCGTTGGCCGGCTCCGCCGTCATCATCCCGCAGTTGCTATCGAACCAAATCCAGGCCGCCGGCGCCAGCCTTGAGCCGCTCGTAATTTCTCGGCAGCCGGGTAAGCCAAATTTCCCCTTGAAGTTCGTCTATAATTACCTGCGCAACTCGGTCTGGGAGTTCGCCGTCCTGGCGAACAGCCCGGTTAAGACCGTGGCAGATCTGCGCGGCCAGACCATCGGAATTGTCTCCCAAGGCTCAGGCAACGTCTACACCACCCGCGCCATCCTCGCCGCTGCTGGCGTGCCGTGGGATCAGGTGAAGGTGGTTGCCGTCGGCTTTGGCGTACAGGCATTCGAGGCATTGCGGAGCAATCAGATTCAAATGCTGAATCTGTGGGAAAGTGCGCATGCCTCACTGGAAGTGGCTGGTACACCGCTGCGTAAGTTGGAATATCCCGCCCAGTTCAAAGGCGTTTCTAGCCATGGATTCGAAGTGACAGATGCGCTGCTTAAGAGCAATCCAGATCTGATTGCCCGGTTTGGCCGCGCCGCTTCCAAGGGCTCGGTAGCCTGCATAGCGAACTATGAAGGCTGCCTTAAGGCTTACTGGAAGCACTATCCGGAGCAGAAGCCTAAGGTCGGAACCGAAGAGGAAATCCTGAAGCGGGAACTCGCCATTATGGTGCCGCGCATGGAGAATATCGGCTACTTCCAGCCAGGCCAGCCCAAGCTCTGGGGCCAGTTCGCCGACCGTGACTGGAAGGTACTCGTCGACGCGCTTAAGGCCGGTGGCGAGGTAACTGACGAGAATATTCCTTACAACTCGCTCTATACCAATGAACTGGTCGCCGAATACAATCGTTTCGACACCGAAGCCGTTGTGAAGCAGGCAAAGGCTTGGAAGTGAACATATCGCCTGTATCGACGGATCGAGGCCATCTAGTCATAGATGGCCTCACGGTCATCTATGCCAGTACCAGGGGTAGCCTGACGGCGCTGTCGAATGTATCGATTGATGTCGGCAAGGGCGAGTTTGTTGCCGTTCTCTGGCCCTCTGGCTGTGGCAAGTCGACTTTACTTCGTATCGTATCGGGTCTTGTAGCCCCCACCAAGGGGCGCGTCACTCTCGGCCTGAAGCCGGTACTCGGGCCGCGACAGGATGTCGGGATCGTGTTCCAACATGCAACACTTTTGCCTTGGAAGACGGTGCTGGAAAATGTCCTGGTCCCCATACGCAGCTTGAAGCTTCCGATCGATACCGGGCGCCAACGCGCTCTGGACTTGCTTGAACTGGTTGGGCTGTCAAAATTCGCCTATCATTATCCGAACGAGCTTTCCGGCGGCATGCAACAGCGCGTCGGCATCGCGCGTGGTCTGGTGCATGATCCTTCCATGTTGTTAATGGACGAGCCGTTTGGTGCGCTTGATGCCATGACCCGAGAGCATATGACGCTCGAACTCCAGTCGCTGTGGATGAAGACCCAGAAGTCAGTGCTGTTCATTACTCATTCCATCCCTGAGGCTGTGTTTCTGGCCGACAAGATTATTGTTCTGTCTTCGCGGCCCGGTACTGTTATGGAAACCGTCGCAGTCGATATCCCACGACCGCGCCGTGTCGAAACGATGACTGATCCGACTTTCTCCACATTGTGTAACCGGCTACGAGGCATGTTCGGCAGCCATGGCACAATCGACTAGGGTGCCGACATGAAGCAGCGCTTAATCGATTACGGCCTACCGATCCTTTCTATCACTATCTTTTTCCTGTTCTGGCACAACGCCATTAAGTGGTTCTCGATACCGGCTTACCTGCTACCAGGTCCTTTGGACGTCGCCAAGACGCTGTGGGTCGGATATGCAGGAGGGCGCTTCTGGCCGCATCTCGGGATCACAATGTACGAAATGGCAGTTGGCTATGTTGTTGGCTGCTCAGCCGCGCTAGTGATTGGCGCCCTTGTTGCTGAATCCCGGATCATTGACCGCATAGTCTACCCATTCATTATCGGCTTGCAGTCGATGCCAAAGGTTGCCTTGGCACCGCTGATCATTGTCTGGTTCGGGTTCGGACCGGCCTCAAAAATGGTCATGGTGGGGTTGATTTGCTTCTTTCCAACTTTCGTGAACAGCCTGACCGGATTGCGCGCCGCCAATCAGGATCAGCTAGATCTCTACCGGGTATTTAAGGCAAGCCGACTATCAGTTTTCCTAAATGTTAAACTTCCGACTGCGGCAAGTTCAATATTTGCCGGATTGCAGATATCGGTGGTTCTTGCCTTGATCGGTGCTGTGGTGGGCGAATTCGTCGCCGCGCAGAAGGGGCTGGGCTATCTGATCCAGTCGTCGACGCTCAATTTCGATGTCGCCACCATGTTTGCAGCGATCATCTCCCTCGCCATCATCGGCGTTATCGCTAGCACGGTCATACGTCTGATACAGGCGCGCGTCGTCTTTTGGGAATCGCATCGTCGGACAACGACGGTAGTGGCCGATGCTTCATGAAATGATGGGTAAACTCAGCTTTGGCTAGACAGAGAATTGCTCACTCACACTTCAATAAGCAGTCGAGCTAAATACTTACCTCGCTTCGAAAAGGAGAAATGACATGATGATTACCGCAGTGAATCCGGCATCAATGGGTGGGGAGCCCGCCTCTTACACGAATGGTGTGGTGGTCGATTCCGGCCATAAGACCATCTATATTTCAGGTCAGATCGGTATCGATTCCAAGGGTATTTGCTCGCCGGATTTCGCGGACCAGACCCGCAAGGTGTGGTCGAATATCGAAGCTATTCTTACTGATGCGGGCATGTCGCTCAGCAATATCGTGAAGACCACCATTTTTTTAGTTGATCGTGCCGACTACCCGGTCTTTGTCGACATCCGCAAGGAAGTGCTGAAGGGTCATAAGCCCGCATCCACGCTGGTTTATGTTTCCGGCTTGGTGAAGCCGGAATGGAAAGTTGAAATCGAAGCGATTGCGGTGAAGTGATGCTTCCGCCAGCGGGAAGGGTGATGAATGGATTACAATGCTGAAGAGGCAGAGATTGTAGAAGTGCCATATCGGCTGGCTCAAAGGCCGTTGCGCATTCTGCATACGATGCTCAGGGTGCGCAATCTACAGAGGTCTCTGGATTTCTACATTGGCGCTTTGGGAATGAAGCTGCTGCGTCGCCAGGATTATCCGTCGGGTCGTTTCACACTGGCGTTTGTCGGCTATGGCGATGAAGGCAATAGCACCGTCCTGGAGTTAACTCATAATTGGGATAGTCCCGATGGGTATGAAATTGGCACCGCTTATGGCCACATAGCCATCGCGGTGCAAGACATCTATGCAACCTGCACCGAACTGGCGGAGTTTGGGGTCAAGATTACTCGCGCACCCGGTCCGATGAAGTTCAGTCCGACGGTGATTGCTTTCATCGAAGACCCAGACAGCTACAAGATTGAACTGATTCAGCGCGATTAGGGTGGGGCGGAAAATGTCGGACCAAGAGATCACTCAAGCAGGACCCCCGGCGGTAAAGCGAGGCAACCTTGCCTCACGTCGCCTGCCGGCAGAGGGAGAGAACGGTGTCTTTTCTCAGTCATGGTTTCCGGTTGCCCTGGTGACCGAGTTGCTGGAGGATCGGCCGCTCGGGATCGATTTCCTTGATGGACGCATCGTTGTCTACCGTGAGCCCTTGGGCAGTGTGGTGGCGATGAGCGCCTACTGTCCCCATGTCGGCGCCGACCTTTCCGTTGGCAGGATTGTGGATGGTCGCGTTCAGTGCGCTTTCCACCATTGGGTATATGATGCGTCCGGAAAATGCGTCAAGACTGGCATTGGTGACCGCCCGCCGCCGCGCGCCTGTTTGTTCAAGTTCCCAGTCCGCGAACGCTACGGCATCATCTGGGTGTTCAACGGTGAAGAACCACTGTTTGAGCTTCCAGATTTTCCTTACCCGGATGACGAACTGGAGACGCTTAATTTTAAGGCTGAACGTCCCCTGCGCTCAGACCCTTGGGTATTCGCAGCCAATACGCCAGATATCCAGCACCTCAAGGTCGTGCACAAGATGCAGTTCCAGGTGTCGGATCCCCATGAACTGATGATCTGGCATCAGTATGGCGTCGAATTCCCCTATAAGGCGCTGCACCAGGGCAATGTGCAAATGGAGAATACCGCTGCCATCCGTGGCACCAGCATCTTCTACCGCTACGGCATCTATGGCGATTTTTGGCGTGGCACTATCACCGGTTTCGGCCTACCGCGTCCTGGCAACAACATGGTGTTCAATTGCAACGTTGTGCGTAAAGGGCCTAACGCTCGTGCGCAGCTTGAGGCGTTGCTCGCGGTTAGTAAACGTACAATCTATGAAGACTGGGAATTACTCGACAAGATCAGTTTCCGCGAAGGCAATCTGACACCGGGCGACCGCTCCCTTGCCCGCTTTCTGCAGTATATCCGGGGCTACCCCCGCGCTCATCCTTCAGCGGAGTACATTCGATAATACAGACTATTATTCGATTTCCGCGTCGACTGACTGCTCATTTATTCGGCGGCCTAAGTATATCGTATGCAATTGCCCTGATTGAATATCCGCTTCGTTAAGCGCATTGGCCTGACGTTGATATCCTGAGATGCAGTTAGGCTTCTGAATTATATGGACTTCTTTCTGTCCGCAGGGTTCGACTCAGCGAACATTCAGCCTTGGCACGCGCCCTGCATTGGACTTGGCATCGTATTGAGGTGCTGCCGATGATTTGCGCAATCCCGGATTTGGATGCCCCGCAACCCACGCGTTGCGAGCCGTTCCGTGAATGTGGTCCTGGCCGGGTGAAGGCGCGGGCCGGATCGGCTCATCCATCGGCGGCTCTAAACATGGCCATCACCACTCGCTAAACCCAGACCCCGGAAAGGACCCACTCTATGTTGAACCGCCGCCAAATTCTCGCAACAACGGCTGCCGCCACCGGCCTGTTCGCGATGCCCTCCATCCTGCGGGCGCAGACGCCGCGCACCATAAAAATGGGCTCGCTGCGGCTGATCCACTCCATGACCCCACATTTCTACGAACGTTTCCTGCCGCCGAACCTGAAGCTGGAGATCATAACCTTCGACTCGCCGACTGATGGCAAGAATGCGGTGGTCACCAAATCGGTTGATTTCGGCGGCTTCGGTATCGCGGCTGCTACGTTGGGTGCAGCGGTTGGTGAACCCGTCGTGGTGGTTGGTGCTTTCTGCAACAAGGGGATGGGAGTCGTCTCCAAGGCCGGCTCGGATATCAAGTCGGTGAAGGATCTCAAGGGCAAGAAGGTTGGCATTTGGCCGGGTTCGACACAGGAAGTGTTCATCATGGAGCGCCTGCGTCTGGAGGGCATGAGCATCCGCGATGTGCAAGCCACCCGCGTGCCTTTCGGCGAGATGCATGCGATGCTTCAGCGTGGCGATATCGATGCCTATGTCGGTGCCGAGCCCGGCCCGGGCCTGTCGATGTCGACCGGTGTTGGCCAGTTGGTGGAGTATCCCTACAACACCACAATGGGCGGCCTGAATATGATTTTTGCCACCCATGAGGACACTGCCGCCAAGGATCCTGAGATTGTGCGTGCCATGCTCATGGTGCACCGCAAGGCTTCGGAATTCATGATGGCGAACAAGACTATGGTGGCCGAGATGTCGGTGGCGAAGTTGGGTGTAAACCGAGCTGCTGCCGATCATGCACTGGCGGCTAATAATGTTGAATACACCTGGCAGCTGACCGATACCGTGCTCAATCAGTCGCGCATCTACGCCAATCAGATGCTGGAGTTGAAGCAGATCCGTGCGTTGCCGGACTTTGCTAAATTCCTCAACCCCAGCTTCTCCAAGGCGGTTGCTTCCGCCTGAATTCGGTGAATGGGCGGCGCGGGGTTTTCCTGTGCCGCCTTCAGCCTTTCATTCTAGGATCAAGTTATGGCCGTGGTTGATGTTCCCGGAGCGCCAACAACAACTGAACCCGAGCGAAAACCGCCTCGTGCCTCGCGACTGAAACCACTTGGTCTGGCTCTGGTGGTGCCCGGGTTGTTGCTGATTTTTTGGCATGTCACGACCAGTCTGCGTTGGACACGGTTGATTCCAACACCTTTGGAAACCGCCGAATACATGGTGGATTTCGTTTTCGGCGGTGTCTACAACGACGCTTTCTCCGCCACCATGCATATCCACCTGCTGGCATCGATGAGCCGGGTCTATGGCGGTTTCGCCTTGGCGGTGCTGGCCGCGCTGCCGCTTGGGATGCTGATCGGTCGTGCGCCGCTGGCGCGCATGACCCTGGATCCGTTTTTTCAATTGATCCGGCCAATCCCGGTCACTGCCTGGCTGCCACTCTCGATGATCCTTTTCGGCTTAGGCGCCAAATCGGCCTTTGCTCTGGTTTTTCTCGGCGCCTTCTATCCAATTCTGTTGAACACCATCTTCGGTGTGAAGAATGTGGATGCGAAATTGTTTGAGGCTGCATCGATGCTTGGCTGCCGAGGCAATGCGCAGTTCTTCCGTGTGGTATTGCCAGCGGCGCTGCCCTCGATCTTCACCGGTTTGCGCCTGGGTCTTGGCCTTGCTTGGTTCGTGATCGTCGTGGGCGAGATGACCGGCGTTCCGCAAGGTCTTGGAGCCGTGATCATGGATGGGCGCACCCTATCGCGCACCGAGTTGGTGATCTGCGGCATGATCATCATCGGCATTGCCGGCTTTATCTCTGATCGAATTGTCTTGGCAATTGGCAATCGCTTGCTGCGCTGGAGTCCCAATCACCATGGCTGATAGCACCACACCGATCATCGATATCCAGAATGTCACCAAGACTTTTCAATTGCAGGATCAGACGATCCATGCCTTGAAAGATGCCAATTTAACAATTCGCAAAGGCGAATTCGTTACCCTGATCGGAGCTTCGGGCTGTGGCAAATCCACCCTGCTGCGCATCATGGCGGGTTTTGAGCAGCCGAGCCAGGGCAAGGCGCTGATGTGGGGCATGCCGATTACCGAGCCTGCGCCAGAACGTGGCATGGTGTTTCAGGATTACGCCCTGTTTCCATGGCTGACGGTGCGGGACAATATCGCCTTTGGCCCGAAATCCCGCGGCGTGCCGCGTGCAAAGGCACGTGAAACGGTGGATCAGTTCATTGACATGGTGGGGCTTGGCCGCTTTGCCGATGCCTACCCACATCAACTCTCCGGCGGCATGCGCCAGCGCGTGGCGATCGCGCGGGTTCTGGCTAATGATGCAGAGGTAGTGCTGATGGACGAGCCGTTTGGTGCGTTGGATGCGATGACGCGCGAACGGCTGCAAGAAGAGTTGCTGGAAATCTGGCGCCGAACCAACCTGACTGTCGTTTTTGTCACCCATGCCATCGAGGAGGCCATTTACCTTGCCGACCGCATCGTGGTGATGAGTCCGGGCCCTGGGCGGATTGAGAGCGACAACGCTCTGTCATTGCCGCGGCCTCGTGATGTCGCAGCCCCAGATTTCAATGATATTCGCCGCGAGATGTCGGCCAAGCTGCATAGTCATCACGGTAAAAAGGCGGCTTGATCCATGCGTCCCGAGCAGCGGCTGCGCTATGTCGCCAGTATTGACCGTCCGCGCCTGAGCCTGCCTGCAGGCAAGCATGTGGCGATTTGGCCGGTGGTTAATGTGGAACATTGGCTGATCGATAATCCGATGCCCAGGCAGGTGCTGGTGGCGCCCACCGGTGTGGCCTTGCAACCAGATCTGCCCAACTGGGCCTGGCATGAATACGGCATGCGGGTTGGCTTCTGGCGCATGATCGAGGCTTTTCGTAGCCGAGGCATTAAGCCAACTCTGTCGATCAATGGCTCCGTTTGCGTTGCCTATCCGCAGATTGCGCAGGCAGCGCATGCCGAGAGCTGGGAATTCATGGGGCATGGGTTCATCCAGGAGCCAACCCATCGCGTGGCTGATCAGGCGGCGATGATCGCCAAGGCCGTGGATGCCATTCGTGGTGTCACGGGTGGGGTATGTGCCGGCTGGCTTGGCCCGGGCTTGACCGAAACTGCCGAGACACCGGATCTGCTGGCCGAGGCTGGTATTCGCTATATCGCCGATTGGGTGGTGGATGATTTGCCGTGTCGGCTGCAGACCAAGCATGGCACAGTGCTGACCATGCCCTATTCGGTGGAGCTTAACGATATTCCGGTGCAAATGATTCAGCATCATGCGGCGCGTGAGTTCCATGAGCGCGCGGTCGAGACCGCAACGCGGCTATTGGCCGAGGCCGCTTCGCCAGGGCCGCTCGGCGGCGCGAAAGTAATGAGTTTTGCCGTGCATCCCTATATTTCTGGCGTGCCGCACCGCATTGGTATGCTGGAGGCGCTGCTGGATAAACTTATGGCCATGGAAGGCGCCGTGTTCATGCAGGGCCGTGATATCGCTGATTGGTATCTCGGAACCGGCTGCGATGTCTAATCAAGCCATCTGGGGCGGCATGAGCCAAGCCGAGCTCGATGCCGCTTATAACAACATGGCAGCGTTTTCTGATAGCGCGACCCGTTTGGCTGAATGGACAATACGATCTGCTGCGCTGCGAGCACAGCAGACTGGAGAGCTCGATCTCCCCTACGGACCGTTGCCGAAAAATCGCTTTGATGTGTTCCGTTGCGGCCGGCAGGCTGCGCCGCTTGTGGTGTTCATTCATGGTGGCTGGTGGCAGCGCAATAGCAAGGAGGTGTTCTCCTGCCTCGCGTCGGGGCCGATGGCTTTAGGCTTTGATGTGGCAATGCTGGGCTACACACTGGCGCCAGAGGCTACACTGCCGCAGATTGTGGCAGAGATAAGTGCGGGGCTGGATGCAGTGGCGGCGCATCAGCTGACGATCGGTCGTCCAACACAATGTATTCTCACAGGTTGGTCGGCGGGCGGGCATCTGACGGCTATGGCCATGGATCACCCTGCCGTCAGGGTTGGTGTGCCGATCAGTGGTGTGTTTGATCTTGAACCGATCCGCCTTAGCTATATTAACGACAAGCTAGGGCTCGCGGCATCAGAAGTCGAAGCCGTTAGCCCGATCCACAGGGCTATGCCGGACAAGCCACTGACACTTGTTTATGGCTGCCGTGAATTGCCGGAATTGCAACGCCAGTCGGCGGATTTCGCCGCCGCCAAGCAGCTTGATGTTCTGGCCCTTGAGGGTCATGACCATTTCTCGATTCTTGAGGAAATAGCGGCGCCGGAGGGCGCAATCGCGCGGCTGCTTGCCGGGGCGTAGTTAGGCTGCCGAAATGCCGCCATTCACGCTGATGGCCTGTCCGGTGAGGCGTGCCGCGCCTGGGCCAGAGAGAAAGACCACCAGCGCAGCGATATCCTCTGGGGCAACCACCCCGAGCTGCGCGAGGCGCTCGGCTTTGGTGAAAAGCTTGCCGGCGAAGGAATCTTGCATCAGGGCTGCATAGAGCGGTGTGTCGCGCACGATGCTGGGCGTGATGCAATTCACCCGGATGCCATGGCGTTTTGTCTCAATCGCCATGGTGCGGCAGAACATTACAATAGCCGCCATGGCGGCGCCGATAGCGGCCTCGCCGGGCGTTGCCACTTTGCCGGCATCGGAGGCGATACACAGGATGGTGCCGCTTTGCTGCCGCATCATCTGCGGCAACACGGCGCGGGCCGGCAGCAATACGCCCGAGCAGATGCTGCCAATGATCTGGGGCAGGGTATGCAAAGGTGTGTCATGCAGCAGGCGGGGCATCGGATCGCCGCCGGCACCACTCAGCAATGTATCGATGCGTCCAAAGGCCTGGATACATGCCGCGACAGCCGCTTCGGCTTGATCTGGAATGGCCAGGTCAGCCGGAATGAAGCGGATATCGGCTTTAGGCGCTGCAGCCTGCAGGGTTGCTTGGGCCGCGACGCCGCGAGCCGGGTTGCGACCAACCAGCATGATTTGGCCAACCCCGGCAGCGAGCAAGGTCTGGGCGCTGGCCAGGCCGATACCGGCCGTGCCGCCGCAAATCAAGGCCACTTCGTCTTCACGCCCTAGCATTTCCGCCCCCATCCCTCAGATGTTTAATATTTCATATGTGAACTTACGGTAACTTTAGTTTCTTGTCTTGCATTTTTGGGTCTAGCGTGTCACGCTGGCAAAAGATCGGGCAAGATGGCGGCACGAGACAGCCACTTAACCGATTCGGAGAAAACGCATGACCAAGTGGGCTAACGCGGTGCCAAGCCGCGCGCAGCAAACTGACAATAAGCGGAAGGCCATCATCCGCGAGGCCGCCCGGGTGTTTAACCGGCGCGGCAGCCATGGCACGACGCTGGAAGATGTGGCCGAGCGCCTTGGTGTGACCAAGACCGCTCTCTATCGCTATGTGAATAACAAGAACGATCTGCTCTGCGCCTGCCACGAAGAGGCGATGGAAATTGCCAACGAGAATCTCGAAATTGGCGAGCGCGAAGGCCGCAACGGCTTGGAGAAAATCCGCATTGGCATGACCGGCTATCTACGCACGATGATCAGCGATCTCGGCGTACCCGTGCTGATTCTGGAAGAAAATGCCCTAGCCGAAGGCACCGCTGGGCCGATTATCGCTTTGCGTGACGCTTTCGAAATACGCCTGCGCGGCCTGGTCGAGGAAGGCATTCGCGACGGTAGCATCCTGCCGGTGAATCCGAAACTAGCGGTGTTCATGCTGCTCGGCGCCGTGCATTGGGTCACCAAATGGTACTCGCCGAAAGGCCCCTGGACCGCCGAACAGGCATCCACTGCCCTGATCGAATTGGCCACGCGTGGATTCGCCGCGCAGACCGGCGACACCCTGACCAGCGACCTACATCAACAGATTTTCATTCTTGCATCCGCGCAACCAAGAGGCACCTAGATGAACTTCGATCTCACGCCCGACCAGCTCAATCTGCAGGCCAAGGTTCGGGAATTCGCCCAGGCAGAAATTGCTCCGGTTGCCGAAGAACTGGACCGCAAGGCGGAATTCCCCACCGAACTGTTCAAGAAATTGGGCGATCTGGGCGTGATGTCGATCCCTTTCCCGGAAGAACTTGGCGGTATGGGCCTGGGCGTCTTCGATGCTGTGTTGGCGCTGGAAGAAGTGGCGCGCGCCGACCAGTCGCTGGCAGTTTCCGCCATGGTGAGCATGGCAACAGGGCTTACCTTGGCTCGTTTCGGCACGCCGGAGCAGGTCAAGAAATGGGTGCCGGAAATTGTCACCGGCCAGCGCATATGTGCCATTGCCGGCACCGAGCCGGATGCCGGCAGTGACACGGCCGGCTTCAAGACCCGAGCGCGCCAAGTGAGTGGTGACCGCTGGGTGATCAATGGCGAAAAGGCCTATATCACCAATGCCGGCACCGATCTGTCGCTGTTCACCTTGCTGCTAACGGTCAGCAGCGCGCTGGAAGATGCGGCCAAGCAATACACGCTGTTCCTGGTGCCTAACGATGCGCCGGGATACACGCGTGGCCCCAAATACCGAAAAATGGGCTGGCGCTCATCTGATACAAGGCCGCTGTATTTCAGCGATTGCGAGATCAGCAGCGATCATATCGTTGGTCAGCCGCATAAGGGTCGCTTCGTCCTGCATAAGGGTTATCAAGCGGCGCGTCTCTTTCTTGCCACTTGTTCGCTGGGTTTGGCGCAGGCCTGCCTCGATCACTCGATCAAGTATGCCCAGACGCGTACTGCCTTTGGCGGCCCGATCGGCAAGCTGCAAATGATCCAGGACATGGTAGCGGAAATGGCCTTGCTGGTGGATAGCGCCCGGCTGGTCACATATCGCGCTGCCTGGGGGGTGGATAATGGCCACCATAATCTGATGGATCTCTCGATGGCGGAGTATCATGCCACGGAGGCTGGTTCCAAATGCGCTAATCTGGCGGTGCAGATTCACGGTGGCTGGGGCTTCATGGATGATTGCCCGGTCTCGCGCTATATGCGCGACAACCGCGTTTGCACCATTGGTGATGGCAGCTCGCAAATCCAAAAGCTGCTGATTGCCCGCGAATGCGGCCTGGATGTCAGCTTCTCCTGATGCAACAGATGGCAACCAGTGATCCAGTCCTGGAAGCCCGGGACCTTGTGCTCCGCTTCGGGGCGGTGGAGGCATTGAAGAATGTTTCGATCCGCGTCGCGCCGGGCGAGGTCCACGCCATTATCGGGCCGAACGGCGCGGGAAAATCCAGCTTGCTGAATTGCCTTTCTGGATTCTATCGGCCGCAGACCGGCGCGGTGCGATTCCAGGGCGACGATATCACCGGCCTCAATCCGCATCGCCGCGCAGCGGCTGGCATTGGCCGCACCTTCCAAGGGATTCAGACCTATCCCAGCATGACGGCGCGGGAAAATATCCTGACCGGCTTCCATAACCGGATGCGCACCGGCCTGCTGGATGCCTTGCTCTACTGGGGCCGCACGCGGCGCGAGGAAGAGCTCTTCGCTAGTAAGGCTGAAGAAATCATCGAATTTCTTGAGCTTGAAGAATTACGCAATGCGGCTGTGGGCGATCTCAGCTATGGCCTGCGCAAGCGGGTGGACCTTGGCCGCGCCATCGCGCTGGACCCCAAGATACTGATTATGGATGAGCCAATGGCTGGCATGAATCCGGAAGAGAAGGGCGATCTTGCCCGTTACATCCTGGATATTCGTGATGCCCGTGGCATTCCGGTGGTGCTGGTGGAGCATGACATGGAAGTGGTGATGGATATTTCCGATACCGTCACCGTGATCGATTTTGGCCGTGTTATCGCCGTGGGTACACCTGAAGAAGTACGCAGCAATCCGGCTGTAATCGCCGCTTATCTGGGGGGCGAATAGCGATGCAGAGTTTCCGTGCCGTTCCAGTGAAAGATACCCGCACGGCGCAGGGTCGCACTTTGCCACAATTGCTGCGCGACCGTGCCCGCGAATACGGCAGCCTCGCCGCTATCCGCAGCAAGCGTGCTGGTATCTGGCGAAGCCATGATTGGGTTGAGGTGAATCGCCAAGTGCGGTGCTGCGCGCGTGGCCTCGCTGCTGCCGGCCTGAAGCGCGGCGAGGTGCTGGCGCTGGTGACGGAGAATATGGAAGAGCAGTTCATGCTCCAGCTCGGCGCGCTGTGCATTGGCGCCCGCACCGTATCCGCTTATCCCGATGCCTCTGTGGATGAACTTGGCTTTCTGTTGGAGCATGCCGAAGCCGCCATGGTGGTGGGAGAGGATCAGGAGCAGGTCGACAAGATAATCGACATCATGTCGCGCGCACCGATGATTCGCGCCGTGTTCCATATCGATGGCCGTGGTTTGTGGGATTATACAGCACCGGGTCTGGTGCCTTTGGCCGGCATGTTGGCTGGCGGCGAAGGCTATAAGGATGATAGCTGGCTTGACGGCGAGATCGACAAAGGCCGCCAGGACGATGTGGCCGTCTATTGCTACACCTCCGGCACCACTGGCCGGCCGAAAGGCGCCATGCTGTCGCATGGCTTCATCTTGGATAATGCTTACCGTTTGATGGGCTCGCTCGGCGTGGAACCAGGGGCCCGCTATCTCTCCTATATCTCTCCCGCCTGGGCGGCCGAACAGTATTTCGGCATTGGTCTGGCCATGCTGGCGCCCATGGTGCTGCATTTCGCGGAGAAGCCCGAGACTGTGCAAAGCGACTTGCGCGAAGTAGGCCCGGAATACCTGATGTTCACGCCGCGGCAATGGGAAATGCTGGCTTCCAGCGTGGAGGCACGCATGATGGATGCTGGCCGCTTGCGCCGAGCGCTCTATGCCTGGGGCGCGCGCATGGGCCGCCTGCGCAACGCAGCCGATACCGGCTGGTTCACCAAGGCCGTGCTGCTGCCGCTGGCTGATCTGCTGATCTTGCGTGGTGTGCGCGATCTGCTCGGGCTGTCTGCTGCGCGGGCTGTCTTGAGCGGCGGCTCGGGTCTCTCGGCTGAGCTGTTCACCCGCTTCCATGCTTTTGGCGTGCCCTTGGGTAATCTTTATGGCTCCACCGAGCTGGGCCTGGTCTCGGCGCATCGCCGTGGTGCTGCCTACCGGCCAGAGACCATGGGTGAATTGATGCCGTCCGATCCTTCCATCGCGGAACCGATGGAGGCCTGGATCGACGAAGCTGGGCAATTGCGGCTGCGGCTGCCGGCTTTCTCGGGTTACCTGAAGAATGAAGCCGCCACGCGGGAGTTGGGTGAGGCCTGCAGCGGCTACGCCACCGGTGATGCTGTACGGCTGGACGAGCGCGGGCAGCTGATTTTCCTGGATCGCCTGAAGGATATGCGGCGACTGAAGAATGGCCAGGCCTACCCGCCGCAATTCATTGAAAACCATCTGCGTGCATCATCCATGATCCGTGATGCCATCGTGATCGGGGATGAGCAGCGCGAATTCGTTACCGCCCTGGTGAATATAGACAGCCAGATCGCCGGCCGCTTCGCCGAACTCAATGGCTTGGCTTTTGGCACCTTCACGGAACTAAGCCAGCTTCCCGCCATCCGGGCTGAAATCGCCAGCGTGATTGCTGGCGTCAATCGCCTGGTGGCCGATAGCGCCCGGGTGAAATGCTTTGCGACTCTACCCAAGGAACTTGATGCCGATGAAGCAGAGCTTACGCGTTCGCGCAAGCTGCGCCGCGAGATGATCCATGAGCGCTATAGCCACATGATCGAGGCGCTCTATGCCGGCCATGAGCATTGCGATACCGACATCCAGGTGAAGTATCAGGATGGCAGCGTGAGCCATTTGCGTGCCCGCGTTGCCGTGAATCAGGTGAGAGCCGCGTCATGATCAAGTTCCTGCAGGTTCTGGTGGATGGCACTCTGGTTGGCCTAGTCTATGGCTTGGTAGCCATCTCATTCGTGGTGATCTATCGCGCCTCGAAGATCGTTAATCTGTCACAAGGTGAAGTGCTGGTCTTCGGCGCGCTCTTCCTGTGGAGCTTCACGCTCGGCGCCAAGTCCATTGGTATCGACCTGCCACTTTGGGTGGGTCTGTTGGTTACCATGGCTGCTTGCGTCCTATTTGGCTTGCTGCTGGAGCGCTTTGTTTTCCGCCCGCTGATCGGCCAGCCGGCCTTTGCCATCTTCATGGCCAGCATTGCTTTGCTGGTCATGCTGCGCGGCACAGCACAATTGATCTGGACGGCGGAAACGCGGCCTTTCCCGGCGGTGCTACCCAGCGGCGCCTTGCAGATCGGTCCGTTCCTGGTGGGCACTAAGCTGCTCATCGGCGCGTTGTTTACCATCGCGCTCACGCTGGCTTTGCATTACTTCTTCACTCGCTCACGCCGCGGCCTGCGGCTGGCTGCCGTGGCTGAGGACCATAATACGGCGCTTTCACTTGGTGTCTCGGTACGCTCCGCCATAGCCGTGGCCTGGATCCTGGGCACCATCGTCGCCACTTTTGGCGCCATGGTATTTTTGTCTGGCCGCATCGTATCGCTGGAAGTGGCCAGTATCGGTTTCAAAGCTTTGCCTGTTGCCTTGCTGGGCGGCCTGGAATCGATCCGGGGCGCACCCTTGGCCGGCGCGCTGATCGGGATCGGTGAAGCTCTGGCCATGGCCTATCTCGACCCGCTCACCAATGGTGTTGCCTCCAACGTACTGCCCTTTGCCGTGATGATCGGCGTGCTGCTAATCCGGCCACAGGGTTTGTTCGGCTGGAAGAAGATCGAGAGGCTCTGATCCATGCTGCCCACCGGCATTCAATTCAGCTCCTACTCGGCCGAAGCCGGGTTGCTCAAGACTGGGCGCGCCCGTATCAGCGTGGCATTGCTTGTGCTTCTGCTGGCGATGGCGCCCATGCTCTCGGGGCCCTATCTTCTTGGCATCGCCACGCAGATGTTCATCACATTGATCGCGGTCTATGGCCTGCATGTCACCGTAGGCATGGCCGGGCAGATCAACATCGCGCAATCCGCCTTTGTTGGCATTGGCGCTTTCGCCACAGCCAAACTCAGTGGTTATGGCTTGCCTTTCTGGGTGGTGATTCCGCTGGCGGCCATCATCACGGGTGCCGTTGGCGTGCTCTTCGCGCTGCCGGCCGCAAGGGTGAAGGGTTTCTATCTGGCGCTCACTACCCTGGCGGCTCAGGTGCTTTTCCCGATTGTTATTCTTGGCCTGCCGCAGAGCTGGCTTGGTGGCCTGGTAGGTATGCCTGTGGTGCCGGTGAGTATCGCCGGCTACAGCATAGCGTCACCGCTGAATTTCTATTATTTCACGCTCGTTCTGGTTCTGCTGGCCAGCTATGCGGCTTTCAACTTGCATCGCAGCCGTTTTGGCCGCGCGCTGAAGGCGGTGAGAGACAACGATGTGGCCGCTGAAGTAATGGGCATTCCGGTGCTGCGCTACAAGCTCATGGCATTTTTCGCCGGATCTCTCTTCGCCGGTGTGGCTGGTGCCTGCACTGCCTGGTTCCTGCAATTCGTCACCATCGAGAGTTTCACGCTGTTTGCTTCGGTCTGGTACCTCGGGATGCTGATTGTCGGCGGCGTGCATAGTCCGGTTGGCGCGATCCTCGGCGTGTTGTTCATAACCGTGTTCCAGGAAGGCCTGCATGAAGTGGCTACAGCGGTGATGCGCGGCCAATCCCACACCATTGGCGGCACTATCTTCGCCGCCACCAATATCGTGCTTGGCGCCTGCATTCTGCTGGCTTTGATCTTCGAACCCCGTGGCCTGGCGCATCGGTGGTCAGTTTTGCGTACCGCGTTCCAGTTATGGCCGTTTCCACGTCAGTGAGGCGGCTATGACAAAACAAACGGGCCTAGAGCCCATAATGGGAGGGTAGGATGACACTCAAGCATAGCGTGGCCGCAGCGATGATGCTGGCGGCAGTATCCGTCCCCGCCTGGTCGGCGGAATATACCATGTCAGCTTCGGCTGATTTCAGCGGTCCCTTCGCCGATGTGATGCCCAATGCCATGTCCGGCATCGAAGCGATCACGGCCTGGTGGAACAAGGAAGTGGGCAAAAAGCTCGATGTGAAAGTGAATATCAAAATCTATGATATGCGCTACGACGCCGCGGTGATTGCCCGCACCTGGCCAAGCATTCTTTCGCGCGATCAGCCGATCATGCATCTCGGCTTCGGCTCGCCTGACCTCACCACCTTGATGACGCGGCTGCCGACTGACAAAGTGCCCATGTTGATTGGCACAGCCATGGTTGGCTTGGTTTGGAAGCCGGAAGGTTGGCATTTCTCCATCCGCCCGACATACAGCCATGAATTCGCTGGCTTGTTCAGCGAATTACAGAAGAAGCAGGGCGGCAAGTTGAAGATCGGCGCCGTGAGTACCCAGACGGCGGCTGGCTTCGTTGATCAGGTGAAGGGCGTGGAGAAGCTGGCGGCGATGTATCCCGCCCGTTTCGAGGTGGTGGATACCCAATGGGTGGCCACCAGCCCGGTCTCCATGACCAGCAACATCCGCGCTATGATGGAAAAGAAGCCGGATGTGATCCTGGTCGGCGGCACCACCGCTCAGGTGACCGCGACCGCAGCCGCCTTGGAAGAGCTGAATGTGAAAGTGCCTCTCATTGCTTCAACGCATAACGGCCTTTCCGAGGTCGCCAAGGGCTTCGATCTGAAAAAGCTGAATGGTTCCTATTCGGCTTTCTCCTTCGCGCCTGATAATCAGGCCAGCCTGCCGATTCGCGACGCTTATGAGGCGAATAAGACTGGTGCGGGCCAATGGGGCATCATCACCACCCAATCCGCCGCCCAGGCTTTGCTGGCCTTGCGCGTGCTGGAAAAGGCTGTGGCGAAGGTGGGCAAGGACAAGGTGACCGGCCAGGCGATGTATGACGCCCTGCTGGCCAACAAGTTCACCGAACAGGAATTGCTTGGTGTGTTGCCGGATCTGGATTTTGACAACACGGCACCTTTCCCCATCGGCGCCGTAAAGACCAAGGCGCAGATCGTGGTGGACGGAAAGATCACCCCGATGGGCAATGCCTGGATGGAAGTTCCCACGCTGGAGAAGTGGTAAGCCAATGACGCTGCGCACGCACCGGGGAGCATCGCCATGGGACTAACCCTGACGAATGTTGATGTCGTCTATGGCGGTGTCATCCAGGTGTTGCGCAGCGCCAATCTGGAAGTGCCTGATGGTAAGATGGTAGTTTTGCTTGGCTCCAATGGAGCCGGCAAGACCACCACTTTGCGGGCCATTTCTGGCCTTTTGCATGCCGATCTCGGCCGGGTTACGGCTGGTGAGATCAAGGTTGACGGGCAGGACATCACCAATGGTGATCCGATCGATATTTTCGGCCGTGGCGTGGTGCAAGTGCTGGAAGGCCGCAAGGTGCTGGAGCATCTGACAGTGGAGCAGAATTTGAAAATCGGCGCCCATCGGCGCGCTGATCTAGCAGCCGTGAAGCGGGATATGGAGCGCGTTTTCCATTATTTCCCGCGCCTGCCTGAGCTGTTGAACCGTACAGCCGGTTACCTATCCGGCGGTGAAATGCAGATGCTGCTGATTGGCCGCGCCCTGCTGGCGCAGCCCAAGGTGCTGATTCTGGACGAGCCATCCATGGGCTTGGCGCCCAAGCTGGTGGAGCAGTTGTTCGAGGTAATCGGCCGCATAAACCGTGAAGAGGGGATGACTGTACTGCTGGTGGAGCAGAATGCCCGTGCCGCAATCAGGCAATGTGATTATGGCTATGTAATGGATGGCGGGCGTATCGTGCTGCATGGCACACGGGAGCAGCTTGAGCAGAATCAGGATGTACAGGAATTCTATCTCGGTCTCTCACTTTCGGAAGGGCGGCGGAATTTTCGTGACGTGAAGCATTACCGCCGCCGCAAGCGTTGGCTTGGCTAAGGCTGATCAGGTTCATATTGGGGCAATTGGCGCCATGGCGATACTAGGCACTTCCATCGATACCGGCTCGGCCGGCTTCAAAGCCAATGCCGAGGTCTATGACGGATTGCTGCGCACTCTGCGTGAGCGCTACGCTTGGGCATTGGCGGGTGGTGGCGACAAGATGATGCAGCGCCATCGTGAGCGCGGCAAGATCCCGGCGCGCGACCGCATCGACCTGCTGGTTGACCCATTGACTCCCTTCCTGGAACTTTCGCCGCTGGCGGCTTGGGGGCTCTACGACAACAAGGTGCCGGCGGCCGGTCTGGTCACTGGTATCGGCACGGTGCGCGGCATTGTCTGTATGATCATCGCCAATGATGCCACCACCAAGGGTGGTTCCTTCTTCAAGGAAACCATCCGCAAGCATATCCGAGCCCAGGATATCGCTTTTGAGAATCGGCTGCCGGTGATTTATTTAGTCGATTGCGGAGGCGCTAATCTCGCTCAAGGCGACGAAGTGTTTCCAGACCAGGATCATTTTGGTGGCGCTTTCTATCGCCAATGCCGCATGTCGGCGGCCGGCATCCCGCAGATCGCGGCCGTGTTTGGCGAATGCACTGCTGGCGGTGCTTATATTCCGGCGCTCTCCGATGAGATCGTGATGACGGCGGGCAATAGTAGTGTGCATCTTGGCGGCCCGCAAATCGTGAAGGCGGCGATCAAGGAAATCGTTGATCGCGAAGCCCTCGGCGGTGCGGAGATGCATTCCACCATATCCGGCGTATCAGATCATTTTGCCCGAGATGAACTGGAGGCTATATCTAAGACGCGCGACATTGTAGGCGCTTTGAACCAGGTGCAGGAAGCTTACGGAAAATTACAGCCTACCCGACCGCCACGTTATGATGCGGCGGATATTCCGGGCATCGTGGGTGCTGACCTAACACGGCCCTTTGATCAGCGCGAGATCATTGCTCGGCTAGTGGATGACAGTGAATTCCATGAATTCAAACCGCTTTATGGCAGCACCCTGGTTTGCGGTTTTGCGCATATCCATGGCCTGCCGGTAGGCATTATTGCCAATAATGGTGTGCTATTCTCTGAATCTGCACTGAAAGGCGCGCATTTCATCGAATTGTGCGACCAGCGCAACACGCCCATTCTTTTCTTGCAGAATATCACCGGCTTCATGGTTGGTTCGGAAGCCGAGCGTAATGGCATCGCCAAGAATTCGGCTAAGCTGGTCTATGCTGTGGCCAATGCCCGGGTGCCGCGCTACACGCTGGTCACCGGCGGATCTTATGGCGCCGGGAATTATGGCATGAGTGGTCGCGGCTTCCGGCCACGCTTCATGTTCATGTGGCCCAATGCCAGGCTTGGCACCATGAGCCCCGATGTGGGGTCGTCGGTATTGATGGATTTGCGCCGCTCCAGCATTTCGCGCCATGCCGCTTCACCGGAAGAATTGGCGGCCTATGAGGCCAAGCTGCGCAATATGTTCGATGAGCAGTCCAATCCATACTATTGCACCGCACGGCTATGGGATGACGGTTTGATCGAGCCGCAGGATACCCGCGATGTGCTGGGCTTATGCCTGGCTATCGGTGCCATGCAGCCGCCAGTGACTGGCAACCGCCCAGTCTACCGTATGTGAAGGGGCGTCACCCAATGTTTGCCACATCACCACGCCCCATCCGCACCGTATTGGTGGCAAATCGCGGAGAAATCGCCATCCGGGTGTTGCGCAGCTGCGCTTTGCTTGGTTTGCGTGGTGTTGCGGTATATTCCGAGGCTGACAAGGATGCGCTGCATGTACGGGCAGCCGATGCTGCCTATCCCATCGGCCCGGCGCCCGCGCGGGAAAGCTATCTGAATATCCCCGCCATTATCGCTGCTGCTAAAAAGGCCGGAGCCGATGCCATTCATCCGGGCTATGGCTTCCTGTCCGAGAACGCGGCGTTCGCCCAGGCTTGTGAGGCGGCCGACCTGATCTTTGTGGGCCCTTCCGTTGATGCCGTGGCGCGGATGGGATCAAAGATTGAGTCTAAGCGGATTGCTGAAAGTGTTGGTGTGCCTTGTGTACCAGGCTATCACGGCGCCGCTCAGGATGCTGAAACCCTGGCTCGTGAAGCGAAGCGTATCGGTTATCCGGTATTGATCAAGGCTTCGGCTGGTGGCGGCGGCCGCGGTATGCGCAGGGTCGATAAACCGGCAGATTTTATCGCTGCATTGCAGGCGGCGCGCAGTGAGGCGCGCGCGGCTTTTGGTGACGATCAGGTGCTGCTGGAGAAATTCATTATCAATCCGCGTCATCTTGAAGTGCAGCTCGCGGGCGACCGTCTTGGTGGTTTGGTGCATCTGTTTGAGCGTGATTGCTCAGTGCAGCGCAATAATCAAAAGGTGTTGGAAGAGGCGCCAGCGCCAAATCTGCCAGAAAGTGTGCGGCAAAAGCTGTTTGAGGCGGCCCTGAAGCTGGGGCGGGCGATAAAGTATGATTCAGTTGGCACTGTTGAATTCATCATGGATGCTGATGGTGACCAGCCTTATTTTCTTGAGATGAATACCCGGCTGCAGGTTGAACATCCGGTGACGGAGGCCATCACCGGGGTGGATCTGGTGGAGTGGCAATTGCGTGCTGCCGCTGGCGAACCCCTACCGCTGGTGCAAAGCATGATTCAACAAGAAGGCCACGCTATTGAAGCGCGGTTGACCGCCGAGCGCGCGGATCATGATTTCCAGTCGGTCACGGGACAATTGACCCAGGTGATGCCACCGCGCGGCCTGCGTTTTGATTCGGGCATAGCGGCCGGCTCAACGGTCAGCCTGTTCTATGACTCGCTTCTGGCTAAGCTGATCGCCCATGGCCATGATCGTGATGCGGCTTTGGCAAAACTCGCCACAGGTCTGGAAGAGTTGACCTTGCTTGGCCTACCCAGCACGCAGGCCTTCCTGCGTGATGCATTGCGGCACCCGCTCTTCGCCCAGGGGCGCGCCACAACGCGTTTCATACCCCAGGCCTTTCCTGAAGGTTGGCGGGTGGATGCCGAAGAATTGCGATTATTGCGTGCTGCAGCAGCCATTCATTGGCTCTGCGGTGCGGAAAAGCCCGCGGAGACCGGTTGGTCCAGTCCCTGGCTGCGGCACAGCGCTACGCGTGTTACTGCGGCTGTCCGGCCGGCCCATGTCGATCTGCTGCTGACTGACGAATATGGCACTTGTGAAGCGCAAGTGCTTGTTGGTCGTGAAAGGACGCGGGTGCTGATCGATGGCCAGAGTTTGGAACCTGGCATTCTGCCGCTGACGCATCGCGATGGCGACAAAATCAGCCTGGCTCATAATGGCCTGGCGATTTCTGCGGTTATCGGCCTAAAGGTCGATACTCCCCGCGCTGGCGAAGGCCTGGACCTTGGCGGCAATCAGATCAGCGCGCCACTGCATGGCATGATATCGCAGATTTTCGTTTCGGTTGGCGAAGCGGTTGTGGCTGGTGCAGCCGTGATGCAAATGGAAGCCATGAAGTTGGTTCACACGCTCAATGCGCCGATATCTGGCACCATTGCGTCAATCCGACATAGTACGGGAGAAACCGTACCGGCCGGCGTTGTGCTGATCGAGATCACCCCGTTGGAAGAGAAGGAGGCTGGCTGATGGCCGGGCTTTGGTTTGAAGACTTCAAGGATGGCATGGTGTTCAATCACGAATGGACCCGTACCATCACGGAAGCCGATAATATGTGGTTTTCGCTGCTCACGATGAACACGCAACCACTGCATATCGACGCGCATTATTCGGCGAAGTCGGAATGGGGCAAGCCGCTGGTGAACAGCCTGTTCACTCTTGGCTTGATGGTTGGCATGTCGGTGAATGACACTACTTTCGGCACCACATTGGCCAATCTCGGTATGTCGGATGTGCGCTTCCCCAAGCCCCTATTCCAAGGCGATACGGTGCATGTGCGCACCACGGTGCGGTCGAAGCGCCTGAGCAAGTCGCGGCCCAAAGAAGGTATTGTCACTTTCTTCCACGAGACTTTGAACCAACATAACGAGGTGGTCGCCACCTGCGAGCGCCAGGCCCTGATGCGCAAAAGGCCAGTGGCCGCCTGATGCGCTCGCTGCTCTTCATCCCGGGCAGTTCAGCCAAAATGCTGGCTAAGGCAGCGCAAAGCGACGCCGACGTGGTGATCCTCGATCTGGAGGATGCGGTGCATATGGATGCCAAGGATGCGGCGCGAGAGACCACGGCTGAGGCGCTGCAGAGGTTGCCGCGCGGCAAGCCGCTGATCTATGTCCGGGTCAATCCTCTGGATGGTCCGTGGTGCGAGGCGGATCTGCGCCGCGTAATGCCCTTGAGGCCGGATGGCATCATGCTGCCAAAACCGGAGGGACAGCAGGATGTGGAGCGGCTGAGCCGGATGATGGCACAATGGGAGCCGGCTGAAGCTGCCGGTAAAACCGATATCATTGCCATATGCAGTGAAACCGCGGCCGGCACTTTATCGCTCATGGGGCAATCCTGGCGCCATAAGCGCTTGGCGGGTTTGCTTTGGGGCGCGGAAGATCTCTCGGCAGCACTTGGCGCTTCCGCGAATCGTGATGCTGCGGGGCAGTATTCAGAACCCTTCCGTCTGGCGCGCAGTCTTTGCCTTTATGCGGCGAGGGCGGCCGGTGTGGTGCCAATCGATGCGGTGTATACCGACTTCCGTAATGCTGATGGCCTGATGCAGGAAGCGAGTGCTGCGCGGCGTGATGGCTTTGCCGCCAAGGCCGCCATCCATCCCAGTCAGGTGGCGATCATCAATCAGGCATTCACCTATACGGATGCTGAACGTGATTGGGCGCAGCGCGTGGTTGCTGCATTGGAAGGCAATGCCGCGGGCGTGGCGCAGCTTGATGGCATGATGATCGATAAGCCGCATCTGGTGCAGGCGCGGCGGATTCTTTCCGCTACATAACGCTGAGCCGCGCAGACAGGGCGCGCCAGAAAATTCGCTAATTCCTGGTGAGGGCTGGCTCAAGGATATTGATGGCTTTTGCCTTCCACTGGGTCGTTGGCCTCCTGATCGGCCCGGAATCACGAAAAAGTATTTATCCGTATACTGCTGATTTTCCGCAGCTTCAATTTGTCCAATTACATCTTTAAGGTTGCATCGCAATGTCTGCTTTGGTCGGCAATGTCGAATTCCCGATTGTGACCAATTGCTTCCGCCGAGTGACAGTGGTGATCGACAGCGCTGAGCCTGATCGGCTGACGGAATTCCTACAGTAAATACAAGCTCTAATGGTGTTCTGCCGTTTTGCCGCGCGTTTGATTTAGATCAAGTCAACTTGCGCCTTCATCACTTATAAAGAACAATAGTCTACTCTCCATGCAGTGTTGAAATGTCGGTGGAAACCAATCCGCAAAACGCGGTAGCCGACGATGCTTAGACCAGACTAGCTGTTGGCGCTTCCTGCCAGCAGGTTTCCAGTCGAAGCATGGGAGTATCTCAGAAGGAGAGGCAAGTCCGTGCCCGTGGTTGTTACACTTGGGGACGAAGGTTTCAGTGAAACCTATACGACTGTCGATACGCTCACCAGCGGTAGCGGCGGCGACGAGATAGTATTCACTGCATCCCTGAACAAGGCCAGCGTCGATCTTGGCGCCGGTGATGATCGCCTATTCCTCGCAAATACCAAAAATTCCCTGACCATCGGCAATACTGAAACCATCGTAGGTGCCAGCGGCGCTGACACGGTGACGCTGAATACCGCATTGCCCAATGGCGGCCTGATCGACCTGGGCGGCGGCAGTGACAAGCTGACCCTGGCAGCCGGACCCAATACCGTCACGCTTGCCAATGTGGAAACCGTTTTCGGCCAGGGCGATGCCGATAGGGTCACGCTCAGTGCCGCAGCCAGCAAGGCTTTGATTGATCTGGGTGCCGGCAATGACAGCCTGGTGCTCGCTAACGACACCAACACCCTGACCGTCAGCAATGTTGAAACTATTGCAGGTGGCCTAGGCACGGATACTGTCACCCTGGGAACGGCCGCCACCGGAATATCCATTGATCTGGGTGCTGGCAGCGATACGCTGAAGCTTGCTAATGGCGGCAACACCCTGTCGATGGCTAATGTGGAATCGATCACCGGTGGCAGTGGCGCTGATACGGTGACTTTGATCCAGGCCGGCACGGGCATCAGCGTCAATCTCTCGACAGGCAGTGACACCCTAGTATTGGCTGATGGTGGCAACACCGTCAGCGTTACGGACGTGGAAACCGTTCAGGGCGGCAGCGGCGCCGATACTGTCACCCTGAAAGCCGGCACGGCGAAGGTCACTCTTGACTTGGCCGATGGTGCCGACCGTGTTGTGCTGGCGGATGGCGGCAGCACGGTCACGTTGGCCGATATTGAAACAATTCAGGGCGGCAGCGGGAATGATACCGTGGTGCTGACCACGGCTTTACCCAGCAGTACCAGTGTTGATCTTGGTGCCGGTAATGACAAACTTACGCTCGCTAACGCCACGCAAGCTGTCACGATCAGCAATGTCGAAACCCTGACCGGCGGCAGCGGCAACGACACGATATCGCTGGCGACGCCGGGCACAAAAGTTGCCGTCGAGCTTGGTGCCGGTGCTGATAGCCTTACCCTGGCCAATGGCGACAACAAGATCACCGTGAGCAATGTTGAGACGTTAAGCGGTGGAACGGGCGCTGATACCGTCAGTCTGGCCAGCACCACCAGCGCCATGGTGGTGGACCTTCAGGCGGGCGGCGATAGCCTGACGCTGACCAAGGGACCGAACACGCTGACCGTCAGCAATATCGAAACCATTACCGGCAGCAGTGGCGCCGATACCATTACGCTTGCAACCCCGGCCTCAGGCGCCAAGATTGACCTCGGCGCTGGCAATGACACGCTGACTTTTGCCAATGGCAGTAACAATGCTAGTATTGCCAATGTCGAAACCGTCACCGGTGGCTCAGGCGGTGATAGCGTTACGCTGACCGCTGCCGCTCCCAAGGCCAATATTGATCTGGCTGGGGGCGCCGATAAGCTGGTCCTCGCCAATGGCACCAATGTGGTGACTGCGGCGAATATCGAAACCATCACTGGCGGCACCGGTGCCGATACGGTGACGCTGACCACGGCTCAGCCAAGCGATAGCACCATCGATCTGGGCGCGGGCAATGACAAGATTTCCCTGGCGAACGCCGATAATACGCTGACCCTGTCGAATATTGAAACCGTGCAGGGCAATAGTGGTGCCGACAGCATCACGCTTGGTACATCCATGACCAAGGCAACCGTGGAACTCGGTGCGGGCGCGGATAAGCTGGCGCTGGCGAATGGCGGCAACACTGTAACGGTGGGTAATGCTGAAACCATAACCGGTGGTGCTGGCGCCGACTCGGTTACCCTGACCAACGCGGCGAATGCGGTGACAGTGGCGGGGATCGAAACCCTGACCGGCGGCAGCGGTGCGGATACCGTAACGCTGAGCGGCACGGTGGCAAATTTCAAGGCTAATTTGGCGGCCGGCTCGGACATGCTGGTGATGGCAGATGGTGGCAACACCCTGAGCGTTGCCAATGCTGAAACCATTGTTGGCGGCAGCGGTAACGACACGCTTACGCTCACGGCAGCCGCGCCTAAATCATCCATTGATCTCGGTGCGGGTAACGACACTCTCTCCCTGGCGTCAGGCGTCAATGTGGTGACGCTGGGTAATGTGGAGACCATCAAGGGTAGCACTGGCAACGACAGCCTGACGCTTACTACGGCCTTATCGAGTGGCAGCAAAGTTGATCTTGGCGCGGGTAGCGACAAGCTGAACCTCGCTGCTACTGGCAATACAGTCACGCTGGCAAATGTCGAGACCATTATTGGTGGTGCTGGTGCTGATATGGTGACGCTTGGCACCACCACGCCGCGCGGTACAATCGATCTGGGCGCCGGAGGGGATGCGCTGACCCTGGCTGATGGTAGCAATACCGTCACGCTTGGCAATATTGAAACGATCACCGGTGGCAATGGTGCCGATACGGTCACGCTGACCACAACAGGATCAGGCGTCAGTGTAGATTTGGGGGCTGGCAGCGACCGTCTGAAGCTTGCCAATGGCACGAATACGCTCACCGTTGCGGGCGTTGAATTCATCACGGGCGGCAGCGGCGCGGATACCGTCACGCTATCCCAGAATATAACCGCGGCCCGTGTCGATCTTTCCACCGGCCTTGATACACTGACCCTGGCAAATGGCGGCAACACGCTGAGTGTGGCTGGAACCGAGACAATAATCGGTGGCAGCGGCAACGATAATGTGACGCTGACGGCAGTGGCTGCCAAGACCAGCATTGATCTTGGTGCTGGTGCCAACAAGCTGATACTGGCCAATGGTGCCAATAGTCTGACCCTGGCCAATATTCAATCAATCACGGGCGGCACCGGCGCGGATACCCTTACCCTCACCACCGCGTTACAAAGCGATGCGGTTATCAATCTCTCTGGTGGCGCCGATAAGCTTACCCTGGCAAATGCCAGCAATACCGCCACCCTATCCAATATCGAGACAATCATTGGCGGCAATGGCGCGGACGCCATTACGCTCGGTGCCACGGTGAGCAAGGGCAGTTTTGATTTCGGTGCTGGTGCGGATAGCCTGACTCTCGCCAATGGCGCCAATACGATATCGGTGACCAATATTGAAACGGTTACCGGCGGCAGCGGCGCCGATGGCGTCACGCTCACTGCCGTGGCGCAGAATCTCGTCATGGATCTGGGCGGCGGTGTCGACAGTCTAAAGCTTTCGAATGGCACCAATACTGCCAGTTTGAGCAATATCGAAACGATTGTCGGCGGCACAGGCGTCGACACGATCTACTTCAATGGCAATGGCAGCACCATCGATCTGGCTGCTGGCGCGGATAAATTGACCCTGTTTGGCGCCAGCAACAGCGCTACCATTGCTGGCGTGGAAACCTTGATCGGCAGTGCCGGCCAAGATGCCATCACCCTTAAATCGGCCATCGCCACGGCCATGAGCATCGATCTGGGTGCTGGCAATGATACGCTGGCCCTGGCGAATGGCGTGAATAAGCTGACGCTGTCAGGCGTTGAAACCCTGATTGGTGGCACGGGTGCCGACACGATCTCGCTGACCACGACAGTAAGCAACGGCAGTATCGATCTGGGTGCTGGTAACGACAGCCTGAAACTGGCCGCTGGCGGCAATACAATAACGATCACCAATGTGGAGACCCTGACAGGCGGCAGCGGCAGCGATGCCGTGACGCTTACCAACACGATCAACTCGCTGTCCAAGATTGAACTGGGCGCTGGCAACGATAGCCTCAAGCTGGCCAATGGCGGCAATAACGTCACACTTTCCGATGTGGAAACCATCATCGGCGGCAATGGTGCCGATCTGCTGACTTTCACTACCACAGTCAGCGGTATAACGGTCGATCTTGGTGCCGGGTTGGATCGCGTCATATTACTCAATGGCGGCAACACGCTGACTGTTGGCAATGCTGAGACTGTTACCGGCGGAACTGGCGGCGACATCATCACCATCAATGTTGCGCAGACCGGCGGCCGGGTGGATATGGGCGCGGGTCAGGATAAGTTGATCCTGTCTGCCGATGTCGTTGGCATGACAGTCAGTGGCGCTGAGGCGATCTACGATCAGAATGGCAAGGAACTGATTTCCTTTGTCACCACGCCACCGACAATTCTCATTGATTTTGTCGGCGGCAATTTTGGCCTCAAGCTTGGTGATGCTGGTAGCCTGTTGACGCTGAACCACCTGGAGACCCTGATTGGTGGCGCTGGTGACGATTATATCACTCTGGCAGATCCGGTAACGGGCAGCTTTGTGAATTTGGCGGGTGGTTCTGATCGCCTGGCCCTGGCCGATGGCGCCAACGGCGTTACAGTCAGCAATGTGGAAACCCTGGTTGGTGGCAGCGGCAACGACACTATTTCCTGGGGCACCGCCCTGTCGGCGACTACATCGCTCGACCTTGGCCTTGGCGAGGATAAGCTCACGCTGACGGCCAGCCTTAATTCCGGCACGGTATTCGGCGTGGAAACGCTGATTGGTAGCGCTGGCAACGACAGCATTACGCTCGGTGCCAATCTGAGCGCTGGCAATGTTGATCTTGGTCTCGGCAGTGACAAGTTGGTGCTCGCCAATGGTTCCAATACCCTTACCGCTGCCAATATTGAGACACTGATCGGTGGGCAGAATGACGACACTATTACTTTCGGCAGCGCTCATACGACAGGCAGTGTCGATCTCGGCGCCGGCAATGATTCGCTCTCGCTGACTGGCGCGACGACCAATCTAACGGTAGCTGGTGTTGAGACGATTCTGGGCGGCGCTGGCAATGAGACCATAACTTTCGCCACCACTATCCCGTCCAGCACCGTGATCGATCTGGGCGCTGGTGCCGATAAGCTGACTCTGGCGAATGGCGGCAATAGCTTGACTTTGGCCGGCGTCGACTCCGTGGTTGGTGGGAGTGGTAGTGACCAACTCACGCTGATGGATGCGGTCAGCAACGGGCTTTTCGATCTCAATGGCGGCAACGACCAGCTGACCCTGGCTGATACTAACAACAATCTTACAGTTAGCGGCATTGAGACCCTGTTCGGCGGCAGCGGTAACGACAGCGTTACGCTCAGTTCCGTCGTGCCCTCAACCACCGTGATTGATCTTAAGGATGGTGCAGATAGCCTGACGCTTGCAGGCGTTGGTTACACACTCACTGTTGCTGGCCTGGAAACCATGGTGGGCGGTGCGGGCGCTGACTCGATCACGCTGGTTGATGGTGTTACGGGCGGCAGTATCAATCTTGCGGGCGGCAGCGATACTCTCGTCTTGGCCGATTCCGGCAATAGCCTTGTTGCTACCACCGTGGAAACCATTCTCGGTGGTGCTGGTGCTGATATAGTTGCGCTAGGCGCGGCGCAGGGCAGCGGCAATATTGATCTTGGTGGCGATAACGATAGCCTAGCCTTGGCGACCGGCGACAACACCCTGACGTTGAGCAACATCGAGACGATCCTTGGCAATAGCGGCAAGGACACCCTGACGCTTACCAGCCTGCTTGATACATCCGATGTGATTGACCTCGGCGCGGGCAAGGACGCCCTCAATCTGGCCAATGGCGGAAATACCGCCAACCTCGCGAATGTTGAGGTTATTGCTGCTGGTAACGGCAGCGATATCATAGCCCTTATAACAGGCGTCACTGGTGGCAGTGTCGATCTGGGCTTGGGTGCGGACAGTCTTGCTCTTGCCGATGCCACGAATTCCCTGACGATTGCAAATGTAGAGACGGTGGTTGGTGGCACAGGCGATGACAAAATCACTCTTTCCACAGGCCTGACCAGCGATGCTATCGACCTTGGTGCTGGTGCCGATAGCCTGACCCTGGCGAATAGTGGCAATGCACTGACTCTTGCTGGTGTTGAAACGCTGCTTGGTGGCAATGGTACTGATGCGGTGACCTTGCTCGATCCCGCAGCGGGCGGCGCGGTGATTGATCTCGGTGCGGGTGGTGATAGCCTGGTGCTCGCTGCGGGTGGCAATGATGTAACAGTAACTAATGTTGAAACCCTGGTGGGCGGCAGTGATGGCGATACTGTTACCATCACCGGTGGTTTCCTGGCCGCCAGTATCGATCTGGCTGGCGGCAGCGATGTGCTGGTAATCGGTGATGCTGGCAGTAACGTGACGGTTGCTGGCCTTGAAACGATCCTGGGTGGCGCCGGCAGTGATATTGTCACCCTTGCCGACACTGCCCCATCCTCGACCGCGATTGACCTGGGCGCCGGCAATGACAGCCTGGTGCTTGACGATGGCGGCAACCTGTTGACCTTGAGCAATGTCGAAACGATCACCGGTGGCAGTGGCGCCGATATCTTGGAATTGGCCACGGAATTGACTGCAGGTAATGTTTCGCTTGGATTGGGCGCAGACAAGTTAACACTGGCGGGCGGGACTAATACGCTGACCACCACGGGCATTGAGACCATTATAGGTGGTTCCGGTGCTGATGATTTGACCTTGATGAATGGCGGCAGTGTTACCCTCAGCGGTATCGAGACTCTGCTTGGCAGTAGTGCAGCCGACGCAGTGACATTCGCCTCTGCTGTGACCAGCGACAGCATTGATCTGGGCGGTGGCAGCGATAGTCTGACTTTGGCGGCTGGCGGTAATAATGTGACGGTGGCTGGTGCTGAGACGATTACCGGTAATACTGGTTTTGACAGTGTTGCACTTGCCAATGGCGGCGGCAGTGTAACGCTCTCAGGTGTTGAACAAATCGCCGGTGGCAGCGGTGATGACACTGTTACCCTTGGCAGCACAGTGCCAAGCACTGTCAGCATCGACCTTGGCGGCGGCAACGATAGTCTGGCCCTGGCAAATGGCAGTAATGCCTTGACCCTGAGCGGGATCGAGACGGTAACGGGCGGTACAGGTGGCGATCTCATCACCCTGATGGCCGGTGTCACGGGCGGTAATATCAATCTGGGCGGCGGTAATGACAGCCTGGCTCTGGCGGATGATGCCAATAGCCTGACGGTCACCGGCGTTGAGACCATATTGGGCGGCGCTGGCAACGATGCTGTGGCCTTGGGCGCGGCCCTGACCAGCAGCGCTATTGATTTGGGCGGTGGTGCCGACAGTCTGGCGCTGTTTAACGGCAGCAATACACTGACTGTTGCCGGCATTGAAACGATTATTGGTGGCACGGGCGCTGACTTGATCAATCTGACGGATGCGATCAGCGGCGGCAGCGTAGACCTTGGTGCCGGCAATGATCGTTTGACGCTGGCGAATGTCGATAATTTGCTGACTGCCAGCAATATCGAAAGCATTGTCGGCGGTAGTGCCGCAGATAGCGTCACGCTTGGCGCGGCTTTGACCAGCAGCAGCATAAATCTTGGCGCCGGTAACGATAGTTTGGCGCTCGCTAATGGCGCGAATCTGCTTACCTTGGCCGGGATCGAAACCCTCCAGGGCGGCAGCGGCAGCGATAACATCACATTGAGCGCGACGGTATCCTCGAGCACGGTTATCGATCTAGGCGCCGGCACTGACAGTCTCACCCTTGCCAATGGCGCCCATACGCTGACGTTGAGCAATATCGAGAGCATTACCGGCGGCACTGGTGGCGATGTAATCACGCTGTCAACGGGGATCACCGGCGGCAATGTGAATCTGGGGAATGGCTCTGATAGCCTGGCTTTGGCGAACCAGATCAATAATCTCACGGTCACCGGTGTTGAAACGCTGCAGGGCGGTAGCAATGCCGACGCGGTCACGCTGGCATCGAACATCACGACTAGTAGCATCGACCTGGGCGATGGCAACGACCAACTTGTGCTTGCGAATGGTGGCAACAGCCTGACGCTTGCGGGTGTTGAAAGCGTCACGGGCGGCACCGGCGCGGATAGCATCGTGCTCGGCACATTGGTTACCAATGGCAGCTATAGCCTGGGCAATGGCAACGATACGCTGACCTTAGCGAATGGCACCAACAGCCTGACGGCCTCCAGCGCGGAAACCATCATCGGCGGCACGGGCGCGGATACGGTGACGCTGGGCGCGGCGATGACC